>ERZ761602.1031-NODE-1031-length-54298-cov-11.951533_pt1 | contig 54298 bp, 50 predicted proteins | sample MGYA00512165_ERZ761602 | MGnify/ENA primary metagenome ERZ761602 (study PRJEB28899, sample SAMN02445085) | bioreactor sludge metagenome | biome: EBPR sludge; isolation source: Thorneside wastewater treatment plant | place: Australia: Brisbane, Thorneside...
TGGCGATGTAACCATCTGATTCGGCAAGGGCCTATTTTTTAAAAGCGAGGTTTTTTGAGGTGCCCATAGGAATTACACAATTAAAAATTAATGTGCTGACTTATGGATAGATCTTATCACATGTTACGTAGATGTGATCCGGTGAAATCAACTAATTACAATTCAATAGCATAATTCCTAAATTATAGGAAAAGAGCTGCCTTGCAAGAATTACCTTATATATTATGATAACTATAATACGGCATTTGGTTTTATCAAGATCAGGTTTGGAAATCATTCTGGCGGTTCGATGGTGATGCGAAACATGCGAATCGTGTCGCCCTCAACCACCGTGCATTGAGTGGTGATCGGTGTCGTAAACGCTGGAGCAACCATAGCCGGTTCCGGTTCCAGGATCAGGTCGAGTGGTGCTACTACTGGGACTGGCGCGGCCTCAATATCCGGGTTTTCTTCCCAATTGGATGATGGTGTTCCGGTTTTCCCGGTTAGCCAGCGTAGAGCATCATTCCGCTCCATACTGCCAGCGGGTGTGATGACTGAGGCTACCAGGAACACGTTCTCCTCTGTGACCGGCAACTCACGTTCGCGCAACGCCTCTTCTGCTATAGCCATGCTATCCAAAGCATGTTCCAGCGGATTGCCAGCGCAAGGTTCCAGTTGCAGTTGTTTGGCTGCGCTTTTAACCACAGCCGGGTCGGGCTTATACGGCGGGCGGCCAAAATAACCCAGGATTGAGCGGCCATAGCCTGGGTCGATTTGTGCCCAACGCCCGTGCAATACATTGCTCAATGCTTGTGACCAGTAGTGTTGACTGCCAGGGGCAACACTGGTCCAGGCGCCGCCCGCTTGTGCAACAGCGGGGAACTCAGCCAGTATATCGTTGTAACGATCCAGAAGACCGGCCTTCGTCATGTTTTTGATGGTAGAAACAATGGTGCTACCAGGCATGGGAAAACACACAACGCGGGTATCAGGCACAACGGCGGCTGGATTAAAGGTGTTAGCTTGAAGAAGTCCTTCGGCCAGGCACTGTTCTACTTGATCGAGCTTGTTGGCGTCAATATCCAGCGAATAGCCGGTACCTTTGAGCGCCTGTGTCATCGAACGCACATCGGGTTGTGTGATGCTAGACGCTAAGGGACGCACCGACAAATCAATACCATCTACACCACCGGCAATGCCCGCCATGTAGCAGGCGACCGCTAGCGCGGCTGTGTCACAGGTGTGCATAGAGAGAGGGATCTCGGGTGGCAGGATTTTCTTCAAGCCTTTCGCTGTTTCGTAGCAGGTGTGGGGGTCGGCTGTCCCGGTAGCATCATTCATGCAAACTGAGTCGAAGTGTAGGCCGGATTCCAGCAGTTTCTTCACTAACTTTACATAAAATTCCGGGGTATGCGCCTCATTGGAGGGGTACGGCGTTCCCATCATCGCTACACAGACCTGATGATGTATTCCTGCATCGGCAATGGGTTTGCCGGTCTTGACTAAATTGTCGATGTCATTCATAAAATCGACGTTACGGGCAATGGTAACGCCGTGCTTTTTCATCAATTGGGCCTGCAGTTCCAGCATTGCGAGCCGTTGTGGCGTTAGGGTAAGGCCAGAGATCGAATGGGTCAGAATTTGCAAATCGATATCCGGGCCAACGGCGTTACGCATTTGGTCCATGCCGATGAATGGATCCTCGCCAGCCGAGGAATAAGATGCCTGATAGCGGCTGCCAAACTCGATATGGCGGACGCCCATCGCAACGGCCGCTTGCACAGCAGGCAGTAAGTCATTGACGCGAATTGTGCCATTGAACAGGCTTTGCAGGCCCTCGCAGAAAGTAGTGAGTGTGACGTGAATATTCTTCAGAGTAGGGGCAAAAATCATGACGACTCCATGACTTAGAATTTTTCTTCGATTCGGGTGATCCGCGCGCCGGGAGCAGTAGCGCTAACCGCAGCCGCAATAGCGACCGCGACCGTTGCATCAATGGCTGGCGGTTTCTTCAGTTCGGTGGTACATGATTCAATTGTTGAGTCCAACACAGGCTGTTTTTCCAGCAAAGGTTTCATCTCTCTGCGCTGAGCACCAGCCCGCTTGACGAACAGGCGAATCACTGCCACTAAGATGCCGGCGGCAATCAACAGGATAATCAGGTTCTTCATACAGGGTTCTCTCGATGCTGGATAGAGCATTCAGAAGTGCATCTCAGAGGGAATTGTAGGAAAATTGTCAGCATTCTGCCTGGCAAATCCCGGCATCCCTGGTTTCCTGGTCCGTGATTGGCTTGCTGTCTTTTGTATCCACCACTGAACTCCATGATTGGCTGATGAATTCCACGCTCGTTCTTGCTCTTGACCTCATTCGTCGGCCCTCGGTCACTCCTAATGATGCCGGTTGCCAGGAAACACTCATCACATGTTTGCAAACATTGGGCTTTCGGGTAGAACGGTTGCGGTTCGGCGCGGTGGATAATTTCTGGGCGCGTCTTGGCAATCAGGAACCCCTGTTTGTCTTTGCCGGTCACACGGACGTCGTGCCGCCTGGCCCGCTCGATCAGTGGCAATCCCCGCCATTTGCACCAGAAATCCGCGACGGTTTCCTCTATGGGCGTGGTGCGGCGGATATGAAGGGTAGTCTGGCGGCAATGGTCACTGCTTGTGAGCGTTTCCTGAGCAACCACCCTCGGCCCCGCGGCTCACTGGGCTTCCTGATCACCAGCGATGAGGAAGGCCCGGCAACCGAGGGCACGGTCAAAGTGGTGGAGCAGTTGGCAGCGCGTGGCGAAAAAATCCGCTGGTGTCTGGTCGGCGAGCCATCTAGCGCCCATCAGCTCGGCGATACGATCAAAAATGGCCGGCGTGGTTCACTGAACGGTCGCCTCCTACTGCGGGGAACGCAAGGTCATGTCGCCTATCCGCACCTGGCGCAAAACCCTATTCATGCGATCGGGACGATTCTGACGGTGCTGGCCGATGAAATCTGGGACCAGGGCCACGAATGCTTTCCACCTACCTCATTCCAGATTTCCAATATCCACGCTGGCACCGGAGCGGTGAATGTCATTCCTGGTGATTTGGACATGCGCTTCAATTTCCGCTTCTCGCCTGCGGTGACGGTGGAGCATCTTCAGGAACGCACCCGCTTGATTATCGAGACCGGCTTGCTGAATGAGGAAGTGAAAACCGGTCAAGTATTCCAATATGAACTAGACTGGAGCTTGCCGGGAATGCCATTTTTTACCCCCCCCGCCGAGCTGTCGGCGGCGGCGATAGCGGCCATCCGTATCGAAACCGGGCTGGAAACGCAATTATCTACCAGCGGCGGTACGTCCGATGGCCGGTTCATTGCTCCGGCGGGTGCCCAGGTGATTGAATTAGGGCCGCTCAACGCTACCATTCACCAAGTAAACGAACGGGTTGCCATTGCTGACCTGGAAACTCTGAGCCTGATTTACCAGAATATTTTGAACCAGTTGCTGGCTTAATCCGGCGAACGGCTTTTCCAGGAATAACCAGCCATGTCCACGAAAAACCCGCCACGTCTACCCAACGCTCTGCGTATGGGTCTGCTAGTTACTGGATTGGTGGGCCTGCTGATCGGTGCCTTGGCCTGGTTCCAAGTTGAGCGGGAGCGTACCACCGACCTGGACGAAATGGATCGGCGCGCCTATATCCTCGCGCATCAGATGGCTTATTCAATCCAGGCAATTCTAAAATTGCCGGATAAGGAAGCGGCAGTGGCGCTAGGCTCGACGCTGGAAGGCTACCCGCCGCTCATCGGCTTGGCGGTCTACCGCCCGGACGGCCGGCTGATCGCTGAAAGTCATGATCTTGTCGAATTCTCCAGCGAGCTAAAGCAAACCGTTGCCCAGGCCATCAAGGAACCCAAGGATCTTATTAAGACCCTGAAGACACCCGTTGCTCAGATCCACATCGTGACCTCCGTGATTCGTGCTGCGGATGGCCAAACGGAAGGCATATTAGCGGTGGTGCATGATCTGACGGAGGTGATGGCGCGTGCCAAGAATAGGCGCATAGAGTTCGCTGTCTGGAGCGGCATCCTCCTTTTGTTGCTGTTGACGGTGGTTGTCGTTGGCGCCTGGCTGCTGTACGACCGTCCCTTGAATCGGATGGCGGAATGGGTGCGGCAATTGCGGACAGGTGACGTTGATGAGCCGCTGCCGGTCGATCCACCGGTTGCGCGTCTGGCTACCGAAAGCGACCGGTTGGCGGCTACACTGTTAGCCAAGCAGGCAGCCAGCCAGAAGCAGGCCCGGCAAACATCGCCTGCTGGTCCGGTTTGGACCCACAATCGCTGGCGCGCTCATTTGACCGAATGCCTGCATGGCAGTCATCTGTTGCTAGTGAGTCATCGCGAGCCTTACTTGCACGAACTTCAGGGCGGTCAACCACGATTGGTGACCCCGCCTGGCGGGTTGGTCGCCGCTCTTGACCCCATCATGCGGGCTAGCAACGGTATCTGGATCGCGCATGGCGCTGGCAATGCCGACCGGGAGAGCGCTGACGCCAAAGGCCGGCTCATGGTCCCGCCCGATGATCCCAGTTACACCTTGCGCCGGGTCTGGTTGAGCCGCGAAGAGGAGCATGGCTATTATCATGGTTTCGCCAACGAAGGATTGTGGCCGCTCTGTCATCGGGTTCATCAGCGGCCGGTGTTCCGCATGCGAAACTGGGAGTACTATGTTCGCATCAACCGCCGCTTTGCCGAAGCGGTTCTGCAGGAAGCCGGTTCCGATCCGGCTGTGGTCCTGGTTCAAGACTACCAGTTGGCATTGGTTCCACGCCTCATCAAGGAGGTCCGTCCAGATTTGGTAGTGGGTCTGTTCTGGTACATTCCCTGGCCAGCTCCCGAGGCGTTTCGCATCTGCCCTTGGCGGAACGCGCTGTTGAATGGCATGCTGGGCGCCGACCTGATCGGCTTTCATTTACAGCAGTACTGCAACGATTTTATCGAAACCGTGGACCGGTTGATCGATGCCCGGTTGGACTGGGAGCACTTTTCCATCGAGTGGCGGGATCACATTTCGCGAGTGCGGCCATTTCCCATCGGTGTGGCTGATCGAAATAAGCATCGAGCACCGCATGATGTGGTACTCGACCGGCACATCGCCGAACTCCGGGATCGGTACTCATTGGAAAACCTGCAGGTAGCGGTGGGTATTGACCGGATCGACTATGTCAAGGGTCTGCCAGAACGATTTAACGCTGTCGCCCGGTTTTTAGAAAGCTACCCGCAATACCGGGGCCGGTTCACCCTAGTGCAACTGGGTGTGCCTAGCCGCATGCATATCCGCCACTACCGGGATCATCTCAACGAACTTGAAGCCCTGGCTGATACCATTAACTGGCGTTTTCAGACTGCTGCGTGGAAACCGGTCCGCTTTCTAGTCGGCCAGCATGATCCGGCGACGGTCTATGCCTTTATGCGCATGGCTGATATTGGAATTGTCAGCTCACTCCATGACGGGATGAATCTGGTCGCTAAAGAGTTTGTCGCAGCCCGCTCGGACCTCGATGGGGTATTGATTCTCTCGGAGTTCACGGGTGCAGCCCGTGAGCTGATCGATGCGTTGATCATCAACCCCTACGATACCGAACAGTTTGCTGCGGCAATTCACCAGGCGTTGGACATGCCGGCGAACGAGCGGCGGGAGCGCATGAGCCGGATGCGCCGGCAGGTAGAAGAACACAATGTTTATCGTTGGGCTGCGGATTATTTGACAGCGCTGACGGCCAGGTCAGCGGCTGAGAGTGAGTGATCCGTGGTGATTGATCAGCCCGCTGGACGCATGCAGCGTACCTCCACTATCAAATCCGGCGCGCTGTATGTCGTAGCGACGCCCATCGGCAACCTGGAAGATATCAGCGCCCGCGCCCTGCGCGTACTGCGCGAGGTGGATGGCATCGCTGCCGAAGATACCCGTTACACCAGCCAGTTACTGGCTCATTTCGGTATTGATACGCCGCTATTTTCCCTGCATGAACACAATGAATATGCTCGTCTTGAACAGATCGTTAGACGGTTGCGGCAGGGCCAGTCATTGGCGCTGGTGTCGGATGCTGGCACGCCACTGATCAGCGATCCGGGTTTTCCGCTGGTGCGCGAGTTGCGCTGGCAGGGGTTAAACGTGATTCCGGTACCGGGTCCCAGCAGTATTTTGGCAGCCCTGTCGGTGGCTGGCCTGCCAACGGATCGTTTCATCTTCGAAGGCTTTCTCCCCGCTAAATCTACTGCCCGCCGCGAACGTCTGCAAATCCTGGCCGGCGAGGGACGGACCCTGGTCTTTCTGGAGGCCAGTCATCGGATCACTGACATGCTGGCCGATCTGGTGGCGGTGTTTGGGGGTGCCCGGTCAGCGGTCATCGCCCGGGAGTTGACCAAACGCTTTGAGGAAATACAGGGTGCGGCCCTGAGTGAACTCTTGGTCTGGCTGGACGCTGATCCCAACCGTCGTCGTGGTGAGTTCGTGGTGCTGGTTCAGGGCGCGCCGGTTGTAGCGGATGAAGTGGATACGCCGGAGACTCGGCGGCTGCTGACCGCATTGATGGAGGCATTACCGTTGGGCCGGGCAGTTGCGGTTGCAGTCAAGGCGACGGGGTTGAAGCGCAAGGCGCTGTACGAATTGGCATTACGGTTGGGAAAGGTGTTGGAACCGGTTAGTCTCTCTCCAGACTAATACCTATTAAAAATTGGTATATATTTATGATGGTGTAGAGAATTGATCATTTATTGGCAGCATCATGCTCTATGCCGGGATTCATAACTTGTTGAGAGGGCTGATCAGTGGCGGAAGAAAACGAAACAGAACAAAACTGGGCTATAGAGGATGACTGGAGCGAGGAAAACCGGCGTCAGTATGAGCGTTACAGTACGAATTTTTACTTATATGTTTATGAACAACATGAGGGGCGCTTTCTTGGCCATGTTGTTGATATCAGCATGGGAGGGCTGAGGTTATTGGGCAGTGACCTTCTTTGTGCTGGAGAGATGATGTTATTGCGAATGGATATCTCTCTAGAAAGCGGCCGGCATGAGAGTTGCGAGTTTCAGGCGAGAGCAGTCTGGAGCGGTCAGGATGAAGATTCTGAACTATATATTGCAGGGTTCGAGTTCCTTAACCTATCTGAACAAGGAGAGGAAATTTTGCAGAATATTATCGCTGAACTCGGTGGTTGAAATAAATAGTTAGGAAAGAATCATTGACCAGAATATTAACTGGTCAATAAACCGCCGGTGAAAATATGCGGTATGTCAAGGATAGGGATAGCGTCCTCGCCCCGGCGGAAACAGGATAGCGCCAATTCACGCCATCCATCTGGGTGCGTGGGCAGGTAGCACGCCTGGGTATCAGCGACTCGCAGGCGTTCTGGAATACCTGCTAGCAATAGGACACCGTAGTTCGGCATGATGCCCGGCGCTGGTTGATACGCCACGACGGCAGCCAGTTTCCAATCGCTGGCGTTCTCCCGCTGCCCTTGAAGCCAGGCAGATAAATCCATCGCTGGTAGCAGACGGTCGTTCCAGAGGACCACTTGCTGGCAGTAGTATGGACTCAATGGTACTTCCAGCAGTATGGGTTTCTCGATGAGATGGATCAGCTCGCGTTCACCCACAGCGGCGTATAGCTGATCGCCCAGTGCTAGTACCCAGGCGTTACTTTCCCACGAGCTTTCAACAGCCATGGGAGTTCTCCGCGTATACGGCCAGCAATGCCGCCAGATGCTCAGTGGTGGTTACGCAACCCAACCTGTCGTTAAGCAACGCCAGCGCCTGAAGGGGGGAACCCGGTAATTTCATGCAGGCTGGCAGCTCCAACAGGCGTTGATCTGCTGCAATCGTTTCAACTTGATCGCAAATCAGACCCAAGCGATCAGCATGATTGTCCAGTAACACGCAGGTCCGCCGGCTGTCGGGTATGTGGCGTAGCACCTGCATCTTGCCGGACAGGCAATACACTGGCCACCATTCGCCGCGGAATCCGACAGCGCCGATACCATGCGGTGTCCGCACCTCCTGATCGATGTCCAGAAGTGATTCTAAGGAATAAATTTCCGCTTGTGGCAGTAGCCATCGGTATCCATCCAAGGTCAGCCCAGCAAAAAGCTGGATTTCCCGCAATTCAGCCAAGGTTATTGGAGCAGGTTGGTTCATGCGTGCAGCAACCTGTGGATCTGTTCGAGCAGTTCATCCTCCATGAATGGCTTCGTCAGATAAGTGTCAACACCAACCATCTCAGCCTCATGCCGGTGCTTGGCAGTGGAGCGTGAGGTAATCATGATCACCGGCAGGGTGTGTGTCGCTTGGTTGGCCCGCAGATGCGCGGTTAGCTCCAGGCCATTCATGCGCGGCATCTCCAAATCGGCGAGTACCAGGTCCGGACATTTGTTATTAATAATTTCAATGGCTTCCAGGCCATCCCGTGCGGTGCGTACTTCAAAGCCGGCATCTCGCACAAACTGTGCCAGCGAGCGGCGGGCACTCAGTGAATCATCCACCGCTAGAACGACTTGACGGTGGGGTGTGGCGATACTGGCAGATTCCTCCGGATGATGAACCATTGTTGGCCAGCGTTGGCCGGCAGTTCGAGCGCGCAGCAGCTCAGGTAGATCCAGTACCGGAGCTACGCTGCCGTCACCAAGGATCGTGGCACCTATAATGCCGGGTAGCTGTGGAATGTACTGACCCATGTTTTTGACGACCAGATCGCGACTATCAAGCACTTCTTGCACCAGTACAGCGCGAAGATTGCCGGCTTCTTCCCGCACCAGCAGCACCGGTGGAGCGCTGCGGTTGTGGTGACGCGGGTCTTGCCGAAGGTTGAGCAAGGTCTCCAACGAAGTGAGTTCGTGAATGTCGTTGCCTAACCGGTAGGTGGTTGTGTTGCCCAGCGTTTGGATTTGGCCTGCTCCAGAGTATAGAATCTGCTCGATGCCGCGATCGGAGAGAGCATAAATTTGATCTCGCATACGCAGCAGTAATGCATGAGTGGAAATCAGCGTAACGGGTAGTCGCAGCTCTATTAGGCAACCCTTGCCAGCTTCGGTTTGCAGGCGCAGTGAGCCTTTCATCTCCAGCAGCCGGGTGTAGACCATGTCCATGCCGATGCCACGTCCCGATGTCTGAGTGGCCGCACTGCGTGTGGAAAACCCTGGTAGCAGGATCAGCCTGGCCAACTCATCCGGTTCCAGCGGTTTGTCAGATGTTATCAAACCACGCTCTTCGGCTGTCTGGCGGATTGCGGCCAGATCCAGGCCAGCACCGTCGTCCTGGCAGTGGATGACGATGGTGTCACCCTCGCGCATGAAACGCAGTTCGATCCGCCCGTTTTGGGGCTTACCTAGATGTTGGCGTTGATCCGGTGATTCGATACCGTGATCCACTGAGTTGCGCAGGATGTGCATCAACGGATCAACCATGTCGTTGAGCACGTTGCTGTCCATGGGGGTATCGGCACCGCGCACTACCAATTCCGCCTCCTTATCCACCAGCCGGCAGGTTTGGCGCACGGCGCGTTGCAGGCGAGGAACTATGGTTTGAATCGGTACCATGCGGGTGCGCAACACCGCTTCCTGGCTGTCCCTGTGTAAGCGGGCCTGATCGATGAGCAGCGCGTCTAGAAGCATCAAGTTATCTTCGACGGTGCGGTTCATCTCGCGGGCGTCAGCAGCAGCTTCAACCAGGCGGTGGGTGACTGTGTTGAATTCGTTGTACTGTTCCAGTTCCAGAGGGTCGAAATCGCCGCGCTGGATTGATTTGGACAGCGGCGATGATACGCTGCGGATATCGGCGAGTTGCTCCAGTTCAGCAGTCAAGTTTTGAAGTAATCGGTTCTGCGCTGCTACCGCACGGGTTTGGGTAATGGTTTTGCGAATTCTCTCCTGGACTTGGCCCGTCAAGATGATGCTCTCGCCTACTAGACGCAGCAGGTTATTCACTAGGTGGGCGGAAACCCGCAAGATTGCTTCAGGGACCGAAGAAACAGGGGATGGCGCGGGTGTGGCCTCCGGTACGGGTGTGACAGAAGCAGGTGCCTGTTGGGCCGCCGCCGGGGAGGGGATTTCATCGCTAGTTGGTACCCCGGCCCGATCAATACGGTTCGCCCAATCGAGAATGGCCTGTAGCACGGCTAGCGCTTGCTGTGGCGGTGCACTCATGCCCAGCAGCGCCTCGCTCATGGTTTCCAAGCAGTCGGCGGCGTTGAGCAACGTGTCGGCCAAGGGCCGGTTGGGGAGAACCCCCTGTTTGGAAAGCGCTTGCAGGATATCTTCCATGTGGTGGGTTAAGGTGGCGATACCGCTCACTCCAACGGTGTTACCGGCGCCCTTCAAGGTATGAGCGATACGTCGTGCTACTTCCACATCGGCCAGTTGGCCATCGCCGGCAGCCAAGCGCTGGATGGCTGCAGAAAAATCAGCCGCTTGGTGAGGTAACTCCTGCAGCAAGCCGTCCAGCAGATCCTGATTGACATCTGCCGGCAATTCCAGGGATACGTCGTTGGGCTGCGCCTGTTGCGGCCGGGCTTCTACTTCGGCTTCCTCAGTGACCAGTTTTGGTGCAAGCAATAGATCGGTTAGTAAAGTTGCATCGGCGACCGTCAGTGGTTGTGGCCAGCAGGTATCTTGCAAGTGCCGTGTAAGCGCCTCGCATCTTGAACGGTCCCCCAGTGCTTGCAGATAGCCAAGCGCCAAAGCAGGCCAAGTTTCCACAGCGTCTCGCTGCTCTGAGCGCAATGGGCCGTCCTGAATAGCCAGTTCGAGCAGATTGGTATGCACACAGGCACAGGCTTGCTGTAAGCCTGTTAGGTTGATGGAAGCCGAAGCCTCTCCCAGCCGCTCCAAGTATTCGGCATAGCTGGATAAGGCCTCACTGCGAGTTTCAAATGTGCTATCAGCAGCCGAGGCCACTGCTAAGGTTTCATGAGTGACCTCAATGATCTGGGTAATTTCCGCGCAGAGAATTTCCAGTAATTCTTGCTGAGCAGTGTCTGCCCTGACGGATGCTATTGCATTATTAAGTTCTTCTTGCTCTTCTTGCTCTTCTTGCTCTTCTTGCTCTTCTTGCTCTTCTTGCTCTTCTTGCGCTATGGAGTCAGTTTCTTCTCTGGCCGTCATTGGCTGTTCGCTGCGGGCGGTGGTGGCTGAAAGCCCCAGTTCGCTTTCAACAGATTCGATTGCGGCCTCAAGTGATTCCAGAGGAGGCGCTAAGGGTGTTTCTTCCACGGGCTCTATGATCGCAGCAGGTGCTATTTCCCCAACAGTTTCAGCAGGAATGTCCAGTACGACCTCAATAGCTGTTTGCGGCGGTGGTGTTGCGGGTTCTTCCTTGATAGCTTCAGAGCGCGCACTTGGCGCCGCTTCTTCCTCAACAATGTCAGCGAAGGTGTCCGGTGCGGTTTCTTCCGCCTGAAGGGAGGAAGCCAATGCATCGCCGGTGATTGATTTGTTCTCACCTTCATGAGAGGGCGTTGAGGAAGGAGAGTGAGCGCCTATTTCTACCTCAATAGGCTCCGCTTCCATTTCTGCCGGTAAAGCAGCGGGGACTTCTTCTGGTGCTAGGGCTTCAAATGCTTCACCTGACGCCTCTTGCCCCTGTTCTGCTGGAGCAAGCAGATCGCGCAGCACATGGGCTTCCGCCACCGACAGTGGTGTGTTCCAAACCGCACTTTGCAGGTGATCGAGCAAGGCATCGCTAGCCTGCGGGTCGTTTGGAGACATCAGATAACCGATAACCAGTACCGGCCATTCCTCCAACCGTTCCCGTTCGGCATCGCTGAGTCCTTGGCCACGGGTCTCTAGATCCGCCAGATTCTCCTGAAACAGCAGGCAGGTATCCTGCAAGCCGAGGAAACCGGCTTCACCAGCCGCTGAACTGATGCGCTCTACTTGCGCGACATAACGGCGGATCACCAAACCGATCTTTTCCTGATCGGCCTTATCGTTCTCTGCGGGTAATTCCTCAAGAATACCGAGTGCTTCAGCAACCTCGGCTTCCAATACCGCAACACTTTCTTCCGATACCAGCATCAGTGTTAAACCCCTCTAGCAAGCAAGAGCAACCCGAGCCATGGTTAATTTGGCAGCGGGCACAGACTCGCCGTCAGGTCGGCAGCCGGAATAGACGCACGGAATTCAACAGATTTCTGGCGTACTCGACCAGATTCGTGGTCTGCACCGTTTGCTCCAGCAATTGCCGGCTGGTTTCTTGGGTGCTAGCTTGAATCTGCTCAGCACGGTTTACCAGTTCGCTGCTGACCCGCGCCTGGTCTTGCGAGCGGGAGGCGATCTGCCGCACGGTAACCACCAGCTCGGCGGTAGTTTCTTGGGTGCGTTGCATTTGTTCGCCAGCTTGTTCCGCTAGCCGGCTGCCGTCGACGACTTGGCTAATAGCGGCGTTCATCGCGTTCACGGTATCTGCTGTCTCAATCTGGATATTGCTGACCAGAGTCGCGATTTGCGAAGTTGCCTCACGGGCATTTTCCGCTAACCGCTGTACTTCGTCAGCCACAACTGCGAAACCACGGCCTGCCTCGCCGGCTGATGCCGCGTGCATGCTGGCATTCAGCGCCAGAATGTGGGTACGCTCAGCGATGGTGTTGATCAGGTTCACCACGCCGCTGATCTCTTGGGAACGTTCGCCCAGCCGTTTGATACGCTTTTCCGTTTCGCGGATGGTATCGCGGGTGTTGTTAATGCCGCTGACCGTGTTGGTCACGGTCTGTAGCGCCGCTTGCGTCGTCTTGATGGTGGTTTCGGCTGCGGCGTTGCACTCCTGAGCGAGTTGGGCGATCTGCTTCATGGTTTCAGATGCAGCGGTCAAGTCAGCAGTGGTTTGTTCCACGGCTTGGCGCTCGTTTTCAGCTACGGCGATCACCGCATCAGATTGGGCCTTTACCTTGTCAGATGCCGTTGCTACTTGTTCGGAGATGCGCGTCACGCCCTGCAATACTGTGGCGGTTTCATTGGTGAGCAGGTTCAAGGCGTCCGCTACCGGTCCGGTCACATCCTCGGTGACGGGTACTTTGATGGTCAGGTCTCTTTGGCTGAGCTGGGATACCGCTTGCAGCAGGCTGATGATTGAGTCGTTAAGCTGCTCGTTCTCATGCTCTGCTTCTACCAGCGCGTTGACTCGCTCATTCAGCACTTGGTCGAAAGCTTGACCCAATTCTGACAGTTCATCGGCGCCGGTTAGGCCGGTGCGGGCGGTGTAGTTCCCTTGGCCCACCTGCTGTACGGTTTTCATCATCTGGTTTAAAGGGTTGGTGATGGCACGGTAAGTAGTGCTGCCCAGGCCGAAAGAGGCCGCGATCCCGATTAATCCGATCACTACAATCAGTACCGTGAAAGTGTTACTGGTACTCTGCGCTGTTTTCAGGTTCTGCTCCGAAAGATCCTCAATTTCAGTCGTGTTCGTCAGTAAGGTTTTGAAGAAGGGATTGACCAGCGCCTCAAGATCGTTGTTAACAAATAAATTCAATTGGGCACGATCTCGACCAGCGAACAATCCTTCCAGTTCGGCAAAGGTCTCGTTGATGTTGGCTAAACTGGATTTATAGGCATTTTGTAAGCGTTCTCGCTCGCTTGTGCTCAAGGTACTGAGAAGTTCTTCCCAGCTCTCCTCAAACCTTGCTTTTGCTACTGGTAAAGCAGCGTTTCCTTGCTCCCAGTTACTGGTGCCACGGGCCACACTGTTAACTACCGACAGCAGGTCAGTACGAAGGATTTCGCTTAACCGGCCTAGATCGGCTTGCGTGTCTACGGACTGATTAACCTCGACCAAGGTGTTACCGATGCGGTTCATGCCAAAGTAAGCCGTTAGCCCGATCCCTACAAGGATGACAAGCTGCACGATAATCGTGAAGGTCAAGCGAGCATTGATTTTTTGGCCGCCCATGATTGTTTTGCCTCGAATAAGTTAGCAAGCCCAATGAATTGAAAATTTCGTTTGCATTTTGCGGGTAAAATTTACCGCTTAAACAACGACTCCAGATCGCTCGACTTGGCAGGCGTGAAATCGCCTGCTTTCAAATGCGTCAGCAACACAAAATTGGAGCCTTGATTGCTGGTTGTGAAGTCCACCTTAATGCCCCCGATATCGTAAGGCTGGCGGCGTGCGGCTTTTAAGAAATTTTCGCGGGTTAACGGGCCATCGATTGCCAGCGCAACCGTCAAAAATAATTTACCCACGATATAGCCTTCCAACGATAAATAATCCAGGTTTTTCCCCAGAGCTTTCCGTGCTTCCGTGACCACCGGCAGCGTCGAATCCAGCGGCGGTACGATTTGCGTGGCAATGATCCTATCCGTGATTCCTTGCCCTTCGAGCAGATCCTTCATTTTGCCGCCCGCCGCATTGGAGGTTGTGCTGAAAACCCAAGGCTCGCCTTTATAGCGCGCATAGGCCATGAACGCGGCCGCTGGGTCGTAAACCGCTACGCTCACTACTAACCGGCAGTGGCTGCCGGTGTCGGTTTCCCACTTTTTCAATGAGATGTAGCCAGGCCGCGCGCTTACGGTGCCGCGGGGGTAAACGCCAACCGGCCCAATATTGTTCCGTTCTGGATTATCTCCTGATGCGCCCAAAATTTGATCCAATTTGGCGACGATGGAATCCGTGCCAGGTTGCTTAACTAAGGCCGCACGCATTCCCTTGATTCCACTCATCCCATACGCATCATTCTGTGCGTATCCACACACTTCAATTGGTTTTACCCCCATCGCCAGCGCGGCGTCGACCACGCTCTCTACTTCGCGGGCATAGCTGGCGCGGAAATTCAACACATCGCCCGGTCCAGTGAAAGCTGCTCCCGTGTAAGGACCGACCACTGGGATTTTATTCTCGGCCAGTAACGGCAATATTGCTTTGACGGTTGGGGTGCCGTAACTGCCCAGTACTAAGAAAATTCCTTTTTCAATTAATTGCTTGATGGCTTCAAGCGATTTGATTGGTTCGTAAAAATCATTGATGGCGGCGAACTCGACACGGCGTCCTTGTACCGGCCGGCCGGATAACGCTGCTTCGATTCCCTGCTTCAGCGCCAAGCCGTTAAATTTACTATCTCCTTCCAGGGGCAGATTGGCGCCAATGCGGATGGTGTTGCTGGTAATGCCAGGATCCTCAGCCCAACTCCAAGGTGCGGCCATGCACAGGCCCAGTAGTAACCCCAGGGCGATTCCATTCTTCAACCGTCGCTGGGTTGCCACCCTGCCAGCGTCGGCGGTGAAGTCATTCTGTATGCGCATGCGCGGTCATCTCCTCGGGATTATTGGGTAAACAGTTTTCCAACAGCGCTCGGTTCGATCACCGTGAAAGTGTCGCCTTGCAACAAGGTCAACAGGACGAAGTCGGAACCTTGATTATCGTTGGTGAAATCTACCCGGATGCCACCGATGTCGTAGGGTTGGCGGCGTGCAGCCTTGAGAAAGTTTTCCCGAGTCAGTGGCCCATCGATCGCCTGTAGGATCGCCAGGAATAGCTTGCCGACGATATAGCTTTCCAATGACACGTAATCCAGGTTGCCGCCCAAAGCCTTACGCGCTTCCGCGACGACGGGCAGCGAGGAATCAGGCGGTGGTACGATCTGGGTAGCGATTACCTTATTCTGGATTTTGTAATCCCTGAGAAGAGCTGCCAGCCGATCGCCTGCCGCTGGAGATGGCGTGCTGAGAACCCAGTTTTCACCCTTAGAGCGCACATATCCCATGAATGTAGCGGCCGGGTCGTAAACTGCAGTGGTAGCGACTAGCCGGCAGCGGTTGCCGGTATCGGCTTCCCATTTTTTCAACGAGAGATAGCCAGGCCGTGCGTTTACGGTATCGCGCGGGTAAACGCCGACCGGCCCGATATTGTTTCTTTCCGGGTTATCTCCCTGCATGTTCAGAATCTGATCTACTTTGGCAACTATCTGTTCGGTGCCCGCTTGCTTTGCCAAGGCTGCGCGGAATCCTTGGATGCCAGCCATCCCATAGGCATCGTTCTGGGCGTAGGCACAGACCTCGGCCGGTTTAACGCCCGCTGCCAGTGCCGCATCCACTACGCTTTCTACCTCTTTGGCGTAGCTAGCGCGGAAATTCAACACATCACCTGGCCCGGTAAAGGCTGCACCGGTATAAAAGCCAAATGCAGGTACTTTTTTCTCGGCGAGCAATGGCAGCACAGCCTTGGTGGTCGGCGAGCCAAAGCTGTTGACCATTGCAAATATGCCTTTCTCAATCAATTGGTTGGCCGCCTTGACCGCTTCGATGGGGTTGTAAAAATCGTTGATTGCGATGAACTCGATACGGCGTTTATGCACCGTTTGCTCGGCTAGCGCTGCATCCATCCCGCGTTTCATCGCTTGACCGTAGACTTTGAAATCTCCCTCTAGGGGAAAGGTAGCGCCGATGCGGATGGTATTGCTGGTAATGCCGGGGTCCTCGGCCCAGCTCCAGGGCGCGGCCATACCCAGGCCCAGTAGTAATCCCAGAGTGATTCCCCTCTTTAGTCGTTGCCAGCCTGCCACAGCGCCAGCACCGGCGGCGAAGTTATTTTGTAAGCGCATGCGCGGTTATCTCCTCGGGATTATTGGGTGAACAGTTTTTCAACGTAGTTTGGTTCGATCACCTTGAAGTCATCACCCTGTAACAAGGTCAGCAATACAAAATCGGAGCCTTGATTATCATTGGTGAAATCGAGCATTAGGCCGCCCAGGTCAAACTTCCGGCCGCGCGCCGCCTCGATGAAACGTTCGCGAGTGGGGGTATTTCCAGCCTTGTCGAGGATGGCCAGAAACATTTTTCCGACGATATAGCCTTCCAGCGGGATATAGCCTAACCGGCTACCCAATGCCTTGCGGGCGCTTTCGACTATTGGTAGTGATGAATCCAAGGCAGGCACAACCTGGGTCATGATGATGTCTTCGCGAATATCATATCTACGAAATTGCTCCTGCAAGCTTTCAGCGCCGGTGAGAGAGACGGCGCTGATAATCCAAGGTTCTCGCTTGAGTTTCCGGGCGTAGGCCATAAATTGAGCGATGGGTTCGTAAGTTCCGACAGTGACAACCAAACGGCAGCGCTCACCGGTCGTTTTCTCCCATTGTTTTAGAGACTTGTAGCCATCGCGCACGAGTACAGTGTTACGTGGGTACACACCAACTGGGCCGACATTATTCCGTTCTGGGCTTTCATCGGCGGTGGCGCGGATTTGCTCCAGCTTGGCGATGATTTCAGCAGCCCCCGGTTGGCTGCCAAGCGCCATGATGATGCCGGTTACGCCGGCCATGCCATAACTGTCGTTCTGTACGAATGCGCAGATCTGATTGGACTTGACTCCCGCCCGCAAAGCGGCTTCGATGACAGCAGCGATTTCCTGGGAGTAGCTAGGACGGAAGTTGATAACGGCGCCAACCCCGGGCCGCAGCAGGTTAGCACCCGAGAAAAAGCCCACCGCCGGGATTTTTTGTTCGGCTAAGATGGGTAAGGCAACCTGTGCTGTCGGCGTACCTACGTTTCCCACCATCGCAAACACGCCTTCACCAAGTAATTTATGCGTGGCTTCGATCGTATCTGGTGGGTTATAGGAATCGTTGAGTACGGCGAACTCAATCGTGCGTCCCTGAATTGCCGTGCCTTTGATGGCTGCATCGATGCCTATCTTCATATTCTGGCCCAGGCCGCTCAGTGGGCCTTCCAGCGCCATCACACCGCCGATTCGAACGGTCGTATTACTCACACCGAAGTCTTGGGCTAAAGCATCTGATGCGCATGCGGCCAGCCAGCCGGCCAGAAATATCGCGTTGAGTAGACAGCTTGATGTTTGCTGATAATGCGAGTTTTCTGGAGGGTGTAATCGGGTTTTAGAATATGATCGGTTCTTCATAAGATATTCCAGCAATCGCCAACGACAAAGTTTCATTGTCACGAAATCGCACCGGGTAGAGAGTGGCATGGTTGGGATCAGGGCATTTCGGCGACTTGTCCACCCAGGGTCCGGAAGAAGCTCCGATGGTCGAACTCCAGCCAGACGTGCTCATCCTGTACATAGCCTCCAGCAATATGAGGCCGTAACGCTGCAGCGAGCGGTGGCAGCCGGGAGAGGGTCTGACGGGTGATCGCAGGCCGGGGCAGGCCGTCAATAAAGAGGCCCACCGCGCCCTCATCCTGATCCAGAACCAGCAGCCAGCGCTTCTCCCGGGAGCCTTCTTCCAGTTGCAGAAACTGTTTCATGTCGAATACTGGCGCCAGATTGCCGCGCAGATTGATGAGCCCCGGAAACCAGGGAGGCACATTGGGCAGTGGATAAACGACCCATCGCTCCAGTACCTCGCTGGTGGTGTTCTGATCAATCAGCAAGCCGATGCCGCCGATCCGAAAGCCATATCGCGCGCGCCGGTTTTCGGTCGCGACAAGACCGCCTGCGATACCGGGAGGTGGTTTGAAGCGATTGAGCGCCGTGCTAGGTTCCAGCCAGCGCCGGGGGGTCCGGCCAACCGTGTCGTTATTCATTGAGGTTCCCAGCGGATCGGAACGGCTTATAGGAATGCTTTCAACTGATCAGTGATAGCGTCTGCCGCATAAGGTTTGGTGATAAATCCCTTGCCACCTTGCATTTGCGCCCACAGGCGGTCGGCTTTCTGGCTTTTGCTGGTCACAAAAATTACCGGAATGCTCTTGGTTTCCGCCTCACTGCCGAGAGAACGGCAAGCAGCGTACCCATCCATATCGGGCATGATAATGTCCATGAAAATCAGATCCGGTTTTTCCGCTTTGGCTTTCTCAATCGCTTCCTTGCCATTAGTGGCCGTTACGATAGCGCAACCTGCCTCACCGAGGATGCTTTTGATGTTTGCCAAATCTGTTGGAGAATCATCAACAACAAGGACTTTTCGTACCGGCATAGTAATCTCCTTAAATCAAATTTAATCAGCTACGTGATGGCATCAGCAATTTAACTTAGAACTTTCCGGTCATTTTCCGGAAAGGGGACGTTGGCTATTTCAAGAAGATTTTAAATATTTCTTAACGACTTTCTGAAAAGAATTTTGCTTAGCGGGTTTGGTCAGATAAGTGTCGCAACCGGCTAACGCGCCTTTGACGCGATCGAAAGGTGATGATTTGCTGGTTAGCATGATGACCGGTGTTTTTTTCTTGGCTTTATTTCTCTTAATCGTCTTGCAGATCTGGTAGCCGTCAACCCCAGGCAACACTACATCCAGAAAAATGATGTCATAGTCTTTCTGAGCCAACAGCTCAAATGCATCTTCGCCAGACTCAGCGGCGTCAGTCCAGATACCGAGCAATTTTAATTCCAGTTCAACCTGCTTTCTGACCGTGCTGCTATCATCCACCACCAGCGCTTTGAAAAGCGGGGTATCGGCGGTCGTTTTATTATTATCAGCCGCCGAGGGATCTTCACCGATGGTGCGCTCATGAGTGGAAGCTGTAACAATTTGATTGGCAACCTGATCGAGCACAGTGAGTACACGGGTGGCTACAAAAGGCCGCCGGATAGAGTGAGCTTGTTCGTTGGGAGCTTGATCTTTCGTGACCATGACAGATATGAGCGGGGCGGGCGAACTCCCTTCGGATGAAGAGAGTTTAAAAGACTGCCATTCCGCCATAGCTTCTGGGCTGGCTGCATCAACCATCAGGATTTGAATCGGCTCACCGGGGGCAGCGAAGGAATAGGTGTGGGGACGATAAAGAGAAAGCTTGAAGATATTTTTCAAGACATTTCGTTCGTTTTCGGGAATTCCAATTAAAGCAACCTTAAAAGATTTCTTATCACTCATAAGATTCCTACCCCTTATTCCACCCTTATCTATTTATTATTAAACATAATTTATAGGAATCCAAGCTACATGTCTTTACAACTATTTGTAGATATGGAGCAATATGTATTGCGCTGCCTCCTGCTTGACATGATGGGAAACCCTCGATGGCATTGATAAATATTGACTGTAGTTGATACAACTTGTAATTCAAGATAGGGAAGCCACAAAAACCATATTGGATGGAGGGGAGAGATGTACACGGTATCATAGTTGGATCGGCTGCCCTGTTGCGCGGACCCGCCATTGGGGGTGGTGTGAAGAACTAAAGGTGCTTACTCACCCGATTGCAATAGTGAACCCCGTGCCCGTGCCTGATGAACCGTTGTTAGAAAGATTTGAATACCTAAACCAAGATAGCCAGCGTTTAATAGCAGCGCGTAGAACAGATAATCCTGCCGGAAGGTATGATCCAGAAGCACCGCTCGCATACCTTCAAATACGTAGCTGGCTGGTAGCGCCCAGGACAGTGGTTGCAGCCATGTGGGCAGGGTCGCGATGGGGTAATAGATGCCGCACAATGGTGCGAGGGCGAAAATCGCGGCCCAGGCGATGCTTTCCGCACCCATGCCGTGGCGCAACACCAGCGCTGCGACCAGTAGGCCGATCGCCCAACCCATGAACAGCAAGGTGACGAAAAAACCGATGAGAGGCAGCCCCAGCGCAAACAGATTGAAACCGTAGAAAGGAATTGCCAGCAGCACCGCGATGCCTACGCCAATCAGGGTACGCACCAAACTAATTGACATCAGCGCCAGGATCAGCTCAATGGGCCGCAAGGGGCTGACGAATAACTGTGCCAGATTGCGGGCATGCAGTTCCTCGAAAAACACCACCGATAGCCCCAGTTGGCTGCGAAACAAAATATCCCACAACAAGACTCCTGACAGCAGCAGCCCCGCAGTCTGATTTAACAGGTCGCTGTGGCCCGCCAGATATTGGGTAATAAAGCCCCACAGAATCATTTGCACCGTCGGCCAGTAGGCCAATTCAACGATTCGGATCCAGGAGCGGCGGATTAAGTACAGATAACGTAAGGCCAATGCGCCAATCCGGTGGAGAGAAATTCCGCTCACTCGACCACCTCGCCGCTTTGAATTCCCCGGGCAATGTCAAGAAATACTTCTTCCATATCTTTGCGGCCATAGCGGTGGATCAATTCATGCGGCGCGCCGGTGGCGACGATGCTGCCGTTGCGTAGCATAATGACCTGATCACAGAGCCGCTCGACCTCACTCATATTGTGGGAGGCCAGTAGCAGGGTCGCCCCGCTGCGCCGCTGGTAATCGGTGAGGATGCTGCGCATCCGGTCAGCGGTATCGGGATCGAGCGAGGCGGTTGGTTCGTCGAGCAGTAGAACTTCGGGTTCGTTCAACAGTGCCTTGGCTAACACTACCCGGGTTTTCTGACCGGCAGACAAGCTACCATAGGGCCGCTGGAAAAAGGCGGCGATATCCAGCTCCTGGCCCAGCGTTGTCAAGCGCTCGCGTACCCGGCGCACTCCGTACAATCGGGCGTAAACGGTTAAGTTTTCCGCTACGGTCAATCGTTGCGGCAAATCAACATAGGGTGAGGAGAAGTTCATGCGTGGCAACATCCGTTGCTGGTAGCGCGGCATTTCTTCACCGAGGATGCGAATCTGGCCGCTGGTCGGCAACAGCAGACCTAAGAGCATAGCAATCGTCGTGGTTTTACCTGCACCGTTGCCGCCGAGCAGGGCGCAGGTCGCGTTGCGGGTTACCATGAAACTGATGCCGTCCACGGCACGCACCGTGCCGTAATGCTTACGCAAATCTTCGACTTGAATGACTGGTGTTTCAGTCACGGGCAACCATCATTCTAGATAGATCGCTGATTGTGCTGGCATGTAAATTGTCAACCGATGTCATATCAAAAAATCATCCTTTCAATTGGCTTTACCCCTGGAAATCTTTTCTCAAGGCGCCAGTTTCGCCGATCCGGTGATCGTCCGCCCCTATCAGTCAATGGCATGGTCGCTAGCCTAGAATCGCGTTCATGGCGTTCATCTTTATTATTCAAGATAAGGATTTTTAGTATGCCCGGTTGTCCGTTAGAAGATCGCTATCTTAATTCCGCCAGCAACTGCCCCATCATCCGTTCTGCCTGTGATCGGTAGCCGCTGCCAAACAGGTTGAGATGGTTGAGAATGTGATAGAGGTTATACAAGGTACGCCGCTGTGGATAGCCGGTATCCAGCGGCCAAGTCTCCCGGTAGGCGGCGTAAAATCGCTCTGGAAAGCCGCCAAACAACTCGGTCATCGCCAAATCGGCCTCCCGGTCGCCGTAATAGACCGCTGGATCGAAGATCACTGGATCGCCTTGTACCGTGCAACCGGCATTGCCGCTCCACAGATCGCCATGCAGCAACGACGGAATCAGCGAGTAGCCCGTAAACAATGCTGCAAACTGCGCCAGCAGCGCCTCACCCTGCCGTTGCAAAGCACTGCTGTAACCATTGCGGGCGGCCAATTGTAGTTGAAACCCCAACCGCTGCTCGCGCCAGAAGGCGATCCAGTTCTCAGTGCGGCCATTCGGCTGGGGTGTCGAGCCGATGGTGTTGTCCTGTTGCCAGCCGAAGTATGGTCGTGGTTGACGATGCAGCAGGGCCAGTTGACGGCCTAGAGTCTCCATCGCGCGTGCGGTATCATTTCCGCCTAATGGCAAATATTCTAATGCCAGGTAAGCCTGGCCAGCGATGCTCCCCCAGCAGACCGGCCTTGGGACCCGGACGGTACGGCTTGCCACCAGTTCCGCCAATCCAGCTGCTTCAGCTTCAAACATCGCTAATCCGGTGGCAGCGTTGGTTTTGATGAAATACTCCTGAGCTTCGTCACTGACCCACCATGCCTGGTTGATGCAACCACCGCCGATGGAGCGATGTTGACGAGCGGTGAAGGGGTGGCCGGTGGCCGCGCTAATCTGTTGCTCCAGGGCGTTCCAGAATGGTTTCGGATTCAAGGTATCACATACTCCAGCGGTCGAGACTCCTGATCGGATAGCTAGTCTCTGGAATTTGGAGGTTTAACTCTTCCGGCAACCGAACGCGCATGGCGATCGGTAGATGATCCGAATACACATGGTCCAGCACCTCGACCCGCTCAACCGTGATGGAAGGCGATACCAGAATATGATCCAGTTGCCGGTCCGGCTGCCAACTGGGAAAGGTATGAAGCCCCGGCGCAGGTTCGCACAAATGCGCACTAGCTAGCAGGACAGCCATTTCACGGCTATCTGAAGGACAGTTCAAATCTCCCATCAAGACCACATGGCGATAATTGCGTACCAGATTCGCCAGAAATTCAATCTGCCGCAACCGGCCACGCCGGCCTAAGGCCATGTGCAAAACCAATATATGCAGTGCATCTGTGCCGGCGCCGAACCGGACTTCCAACACTCCCCGGCCGGGAATCAATCCTGGCAGCTTATGCTCGGTGATCGTGCTCGGCTGAATGCGGCTCAACACGGCGTTGCCGTGCTGGGAAATCATTCCGATCTTGCGATTGGCTTGGTCAAACACATACTCGAAACCGGCGTAATCAGCCAGATATTTGATTTGATTTACAAAACCACTGCGTAGACTCCCGGCATCTACTTCTTGCAGGCCGACCACATCATAATTCGTCAGAATCTGGGCGATACCATCGAGATTGGTCATCCGCGATGGCACTGGCACCAGATGTTTCCAGCTGCGGGTCAGATACTGGGAGTATTTATAGGTACTCAGTCCACTTTGGATGTTGTAGCTGAGCAGCCGCAAGCGTTGCGGTCCAGGGTGATCGCCGGTCATGCCCGTTCTCTGCATTTTCAGCTTTGCGGGCCGGACTCCTTGGCGATCAGAAAATCCACGACCTCAAAGATGCGTGGCGAACGCACGTCATACTTACCATTGACAATCACTGCCGGCACCCCACGCACTCCATAGCGCTGCGCCAATTGATTGCCGCGCCGTAACTGGGTATCGGTCTGAAAGGATTTGTACGCTTTGCGGAAGGTCTCCTGGTCTACCCCGTATTCAGCGAAGAACGCCGCTAATTGATCCTCGTTATTCAGCTTATGTTGGTGGAAGGCATCGAATAGGGGTTGATGAATCTTGTCGAGCATCCCCAGCGCTTCAGCAGTGTAATAAGCACGTGCGCCAGATTCCCAAGTGGTTCCAAAGGCTACCGGAATTCGCGTAAATACCACGTTCTCAGGTTTACGCTTCAGCCATGCTTGGGCGACTGGCTCCAGATCGTAGCAATGCGGGCATCCGTACCAGAACATTTCGATCACCTCGATCTTGCCGGGCGTCGCGGCTGGCACTGGAGTGGATAGCCGTACATAGTCCTTGCCTTCCTGGAACGGGGGGTCAGCGGCGCGAACAGCGAGTGGCAGTGCGCAGGCCAATAGAATGAGCAGCAAGCGGCGAAGTGGGTTCAGCATCGGGCGGAACTCCATAGATTAAGTGGAAAGAATCAAGGGACAGCAGCGCCTACAGCGTACCGTAGGAATGCAATCCCGACAGAAACATGTTGACGCCTAGAAAGGCAAACAGGGTCACGAGTAGGCCAATTACTGCCCACCAGGCCATCGGCGCGCCGCGCCAGCCCTTGGTCATGCGCAGATGTAACCAGGCAGCGTAATTCAGCCAAACGATCAGCGCCCAAGTCTCCTTGGGGTCCCAAGACCAGTAGCCGCCCCAAGCTTCGGCGGCCCACAGTGCGCCCAGGATGGTGGCGAGGGTGAAGGCGGCGAACCCCAGGGCGATGGCCTTGTATATAACATCGTCCAGCAGGTGCAATGGTGGCAGCACCCGTGCTAGCTGTCCATCCGGCCAGCGCGTCCCAGCCCAGTTTTGCAGCAGGTAGGCCACCCCTAGCATCGCCGCCAGGGCGAAAGCGCCATAACCGATGAAGTTAGCCGGTACGTGGATCTTCATCCAGTAGCTTTGTAAGGCTGGGATCAACGGTTGGATGTGATGCGCCTCGCGGTCGAAGGTGTACCACAGCAGAAAACCGACGGCGCCGCTGATCACCAATAGGGCGAAACCACCCATGGAGCGGGTGCGGTGGCGATCTTCATAAAACAGGTACAGCAGCGCAGTAATCAGGGCAAACAGAATGAATACTTCATAGAGATTGCTGACCGGGATGTGGCCGATGTCAGCACCCAGCAGATAGGATTCGCGCCAGCGCACCAATAGACCCGTCAAGCCCATGGCTGTTGCACACCAGGTCAAGGCCGTGGCAGTTTTACCGGCGAAGTCGGAGCGGGTGAACATCGCGGCGAAATAGGTGATCGTCGCTAGCACATACAAAGCGCTCATCCACATGAACGCTGCCTGGCTTTCTAGGAAATACTTGAGCCAGAAGTCGCTCAAACGCAGTTCATAGGTTGCGTCATAACGCCACAGCGCCAGCGCTGTCAAGGCAGCGGCCACCAGCGTAAATGGTCGTGCCGGTTTCCAATAAACACCCCAGGCAATTAATGCTGCGGTACTACCTGCCTGGATGGCAATCTCATAACTGTCCATATAAGACCGGTATAGCCACCAGATATAGATAGAACCCGCCATGACAAGCAGCGCCCAGAGTCCATCCAAGCTACTAAATCGCTGGCTAAATGACGACGGTTCCCATTGCTGTTCCAGCATTACTTCGCGCGTGACTGACATAGGGAGTTGCTCCAGAGTAATTTCTTTATGATTTCAATAGCATTATACGGTCGACTTAAACTTGAGATCGCCCTGTTCAGTGAATTCGAACATCGGACCCCATGCTATTTCCCAATGATATTCATCCGGATCTGAAAAGTAGCCGCTGTAACCGCCCCAAAATGTATCTTTCGGCTTTTTAATAATATGAGCTCCCGCAGATTCTGCCCGTTGAAAAATTGCATCAACTTCTTCTCTGGTTTTTGTGTTATGAGCTAACGTAATTCCATTAAACGGATTATGAATTGGCTTAATTTGTTTAGAAGTATCTTTTGCTAGGTGTTCCAGTGGATATAGAGAAATCCATACGCCAGGAAGTTCTATAAATGTGATGCCTTCATAAGATGTGTTCGGGTGAGTTTCCAGAACAGCTTCATAAAACCAGGTTGATTTATCTAGATCGCTAACTCCAAGTGTTATCATAGAAAGCCTTGGGATTTTCATATGATCACCTCTAAAGCCGGCCAGAGCTTATTTCAGGAATTACGATCTGTAAGGTATGCATTGCGTACCCTATCTATCTCAATCGTAATCATTCAGTCCCATCGCTTCCTGCCAAGGGGGCGAGGGTGAGGGGGTAAGCCCTTGAAACTGCTGTCCTCACCTCCAGCCCCTCGCCCGCTAGCGGGCGAGGGGCGTGAACGGTTACTTTCAATCATTGATCTGTTTCTCAAGCGCCGTTCGTAATTCAGAAAACTCACCAGCAAATTCCACCAGGCGGCGACTGCTGACGCCGGCGAGCACTAGCCGGGTTGCGCCTTCTTCATCCGCTAGCCAAATCCATAACCGGCGGTGCGAAGTATAGAGCATGACGAAGATGCCGATGATCAGCAGGGCGAAACCGGTATAAACCACGGCAGTGCCGCCACTGCGCGTCACTTGCAGACCTGAAGCCTCGACCTGCTGAAACCCAGTCAGTTGCAGGTAGAACGGTGATCCGTAATCTGCCAGCGCTGCCAGCGCCGATATCGCGTCATTGAAGAACGCTTCTTCTTGATCAGAAATCCCCTGTTCAACGTTCATTCCTTCATCGTGTAGCACCTGAATGAACACGTCCGCCAGCGTATCGCGCAGGATATTCAGATAGAGGGTAGTCGCTTCCTTAAGCCGGCCGGCCGGCACCACCGCTTTCGCTTGCTCTGTCACTGCGATGAATCCGCCTTGAGTGAATAGTTCGATCAGATTCAACCGTACTTGGTTAAAATCATGCTGGAAGTCAGGATTATTCCCTGGGGCTGGTGATCGTTCCATCCATTCGCGCAGCCATTCTCTGTCGCGCAACCGGGCATTGAAACGCAGGAAACGTTCGGGGCTGTTTTGGGTGTCCGCTGGAATGTGTAGATAGGTGAAGGGACCAGCAGGCTGTGTGCGTTTTCCGCTGATGTAGAACCAGCGGCCCTCTAATTGCGCTGGCGCCATGTAATTAAAGTACTCTTGGGCTTCACCGGCGGGGTTGCGTAGTTTGAAACTGAAGCTTGGCCCGAAGTTGCGGAACTTGCGATCTCCCGGTTGCGCACTGGGTTCCGGTAACAGATTAAATAATCGGAATTCATTCAGTTCCAGGGTCAGTGGTGCGCTGGGTCCGCCAATCTTGAGTGCATTGCCAATTTCGCCCCGCGCAGCGACAGGCTGCGTCCGGGGTGCAATCAACGGCCAAACCTGCATCTCCAGTTTGGAGCCGCCGTCGCCGAAATCGGATTGATAAATGGCATATCCGCGATAGACCAGCGGATGGTTGACGCGGATGGTCGCCGCCAGCGGCTGACTGCCAAGATGCTCTTGATCATGGATCAACACCTCGCTAGCAAAAGATTTGGGTTGACCCGTGTCATAGTAGGCAACCTGGAAATCCTTCAACTCGATAGCGAAAGGCAATTCCTGCAATACGAAGCCATCACGTACCCGCAGAAAGACGAAGTTAGCGGTAGCCCCCTCGGGCAGCATCACATTGCCGCGGAAGGCGGGTACGGCGCCGGGTGCCAGCCGGCTTTCCGGGGGGAGGTCGCGGGCAGCCAGGTCACGGGTTTCGATGCGCAGGTCACCGCTCCATTCCTTGAATTTCAACCACAGATTGCCATCTAGCAGTCCGCCAATGCCGATTATCACTACTGCTGCATGGGTACACAGATAACCCAGCCGGCTGAAGCGGCCTTTGGTTGCCGCTATCACTCGATGGTCGCCATGGTCTTCAATGTGCCAGCGATAGCCACGAGTTTTCAGTATTTCTCCCAAGGTTTTCTGCACAATGCTGGCTTCCCGGTGCCGCAACTGCCATTCTGCTTGCTGATGAAAGCCACGCAGGGAATCGAGGCGGACGCGGGTCCGGAATTGGGTCATTTCCCGCCACAAAACCGGAGCCTGACGGTAAATGCACACGCTGGTGGATAGGATCAGGAAAGCGAGGATGCTCATGAACCAGCCTGAGCCATAGACGTTGTACAGGCCAATCTGGCGGAAGACCTCGAACCAGAACGGCCCAAATTTCAGGATATAGCCGGGATACGGCTGGTTCTGCTGCAAGACTGTCCCGATCACCGAGGCGACCGCGACCACGACTAATAGAGTAATGGCCAGGTTCATGGAGCCGAGGAATTCCAGCAACACCCATCTCAGAGTGCGCTGGCGGAGAGGCTTACAGTCGGTCGTATCGTTCACGGAGTTATTTTGCGGTGGATGCGGGTTGCCTGAATGTGACCTGGTGAGCGGCGATCCGTTCACTGGCCAGCACGTCTGACTCTCACAGGAAGCAGGTTATAATGGTTATTGGGCGTTGATGGAGCTAGCAATCCCGTTAATTCTCCAGCAGAGAGACAGTCATTGTGAGTACGGCCATGGTTTCAATGGCTAGGTGTGCGGTTCGAAGGTTGCGTAGTGAACTTAGGTACTTAAGTGCGCCTGCAACGGATGCAGGGTGCGCAACACATCGCCGGCCCTGTGTTTCTGTTGCCAGTAATAATAATACGCTGCTTCCATCGGTATGATGAGCGAGACCGGAAGCTGACAGATCCGTGGACGCGGCAATTGGAGATTCCCGATTAACTCATTCAGCCGCTTTTGCTGGTGCGCGCTGAACGTGCCTGGTTTCGGTTGGAGCTGCCCAATTTCTTCAATTGTAATATGACCAAATAAATTAAATAGGTAATTCTCCAGTTCTGCTGGATAGTTACGTAGGAGGAGGCTTATTGTGAAAAAGGCATGGCTAATAGTCATAGCGCTTGGAATGGCGGGCTGTGTCAGCCAGCCCCAGGTTCTTGATGACCAGCAAGGTTTGGTTATTCAGACCGCCGTCAAGCGAGCGCAGCTTAAAATGAGCTGCTCTGATGTTGCCGGAAAGGTTCTTTCGCAGCAAGTCATTCAGCCGGCTGTGCAAGGCGCCTACATCGTCGGCGTTAAGCGAACGGAGTATACGGTGGATGTGACTGGTTGCGGCAAAAAAGATACTTATATCGTGGTTTGCCCGGTTGGGGGCGATGGGTGTTTTGCGGCAGATTCCCGCAATCGATAACCCCTGTTCCTCGCCGCCGGGATTTAGCATTCTGGCTGGAGAATGCATATATGCAACTTCGGATGTCAGCGTTCACCCCTTCCCTCTAGGTAAGCGCAACTGTGTAACTCCTAATGGTACTGCGAATTGTCAAGCAATATGCCAATCAATTGCTTGAGAGACTGGGAATTGCTGCTCATAGAGCGTTGGTGAGGCGTTGATCCTTGGAGAAATCAAACCTTGATAGGATACCAGCCGGCCTCTCCAGGGCCAACCGCGGCATCGGCGGCAGTGCCTAATCCTACGACTGCTAGAAGCGGACCACTCTCTCCCAATTCGCCGGAGAGAGTGGGGGTAGAAGGGAGATAAATCAACGGCAACCGCTCCCGCTCCCACGGCGGAATACCCGCTTGTTGTAACAGCTTCTTCAATGCCTGGCTATGTGCGCGGCCCACGGGCCGGAAGCGTTCGCCGCCCTGGCGGAAACCGACGATCAGCAAACCTCCAGTCAGTGCCTCGGAGCGTAGTCCTTTACCTTCAGTTTTCCGTAATTCCAAATAGCCTACACCTGGTACATCCAGGGGTGGCCAACCCTGATTGCCGGCTTGCCAAGTAAATCGTTGACTGGCGTTATGCGGCTTCAAAGGTTGCATAGCGTACAACCGATCCCGATAGCGCCGGATCTCTGCACCCGGCCAGCGGATGCAGGGATTACGGTCAACAGCGGCAGCCAGTGCATCGCTGAGAATGTGCTGCAAATGCTGAGCGTTGGGGATGGGTAGGCCACATTGCCGCAACCAGTAACGCAACAGGTTGCGTTGGCGAACCTCGCCGAGCTCATGCAAGGCGGAAATCGCCAAACAGTCTGGACGGTCCGCCGCGGCACGGGCTAAATCAGCAGCAGCTTCTGCATCCAGCCAGGCAGCAGTTTCCGCGCAGAGCCGGGCTGAGCGAGCCAAAGCACGGTTTGCAGCCGGCCAGCGTTCCCGCAACCGGGGCAAAACCTGGTGACGCAGATAATTGCGGTCAAAACTGATATCGGTATTGCTGGTGTCTTCGATCCAGTGCAGGTTATGCGTACAGGCATAAGCCAGTAGCTCAGCGTGATCGATGTCTAGAAAGGGTCGCAGCAGCCAGCCTTGACCCAGTTGTGTTGCCGCAGGCATCGCCGCCAAGCCATGGGGACCTGCGCCGCGCAACAGTTGCAGCAGCAAGGTCTCCGCCTGATCATCGCAATGGTGGGCGGTTAGTAGCACAGAATCTGGGGCAAGTTCAGCAGCGAAAGCCGCATAGCGGGCGTGGCGAGCAGCCGCTTCAGGGCTTTCCCCGGATGTAGACCGGGCATCGACTTGCAATACCCGGTACGGTACATTCAAATCGTGGCAGATGTGAGCGCAGTGTTCGCCCCAGGCAGCAGATGCCGCTTGCAAGCCATGATCGATATAGATAGCTTCCAAGCTCTGCCCTGTCCACAGGTGGCGGCGGGTTGCCAGGCCGTGCAATAAAACATGTGAATCCAGGCCGCCACTGTAACCGATGATCAGCCGGCGAGCGCCGGGATGAGTGGCCAGAAAGTAGGATAGATACTGATAGAGGCGCTCCATCAGATTGCACGATGTATTTAATCCGCCACTCAATTCCGCTTAGTCTTTACGCAGCAATGCGGCCACGCTGCTCTGCCAAGTTGATTGCAGCGAAGTCACCGGCGCTGCTTCCTTGAAAACGCCGTAAGCCATTAATCGCTGGTAACGTTGTTCCAACAGAGCGTCCACCGGCAGCACATCCAACGATTGAAGGTTTTCCCGCAGCGCGATCCGGACATTCTCCGCCGTCAACACTATATCGCGGTGCGCGCCGCCAGGCGGTTCGGGAATAATCCCGTCGATCAAATTGAGCTTTAGCAAACGGTCGGCGGTGAGTCCCATCGCCTCAGCGGCATCCGGCGCCTTATCGGCACTTTTCCATAAAATAGCCGCGCAACCTTCCGGCGAGATTACCGAATAAGTGCCATATTGCAGCATGAGCACCCGGTCACAGACACCGACTGCCAGGGCACCGCCAGAACCGCCTTCGCCGATCACGACGCCGATAACCGGTGTCCGCAACCGGCTCATTTCGAACAGATTGCGGGCGATGGCCTCACTCTGACCACGCTCTTCCGCACCAATGCCTGGATAAGCCCCAGGTGTGTCGATAAAAGTCAGTACCGGTAACCGGAAGCGTTCCGCCAGTTTCATCAAGCGCAACGCCTTGCGGTAACCTTCTGGACGCGGCATGCCGAAGTTGCGGTAAATTTTTTCTTTGGTGTCACGGCCTTTCTGGTGGCCGATGATGAGTACCGGCCGGCCATTCAGCCGCGCCAATCCGCCGACTATGGCATGATCATCGGCAAAGGTCCGGTCACCGTGCAATTCCTGGAAATCCGTGAAGATCCGTTCCAAGTAATCCAGGGTATAGGGTCGAAGTGGATGACGGGCGATCTGAGAAATTTGCCAAGGTGTCAGGGTCGCGAAGATCGACTCGGTGAGCGCTTTGCTTTTGGCTTCCAAACGGGCGATTTCATCGCTGATATTCAAGTCTTGCTCGGTACTGAGATGCTGCAACTCCTTGAGCATCGCCTCCAGTTCGGCAATCGGTTTTTCAAAATCCAGGCAGTTATTCGGGTTCATCGATGTTTAATGATTTATTCTCGCTCAGCCGGCATGCGCACGGCTAGGTACAGTGATTCATTTTCTCTTCGCACCAACACCGGCACGGCCTTCCCATTCGGCAATTCCTTAGCCAGTTCAACGAACTGGCTGGCGCTCTTGACCGGGGTATGGTTGAGCTGAAGAATAATGTCATCCGGATACAGCCCCGCGTTAGCGGCCGGCCCTTCATCCAGTCCGGTGACCAGCACCCCTTGGTCGTCATTGCCCAGCCCCCGGCGTTGTTCATTGCTAAGATCTGCGACGACGATACCCATCCGCGGATCGCTGTGTTCGTCCATGGTCATGACCCGCTCCTCCGTAGTTTCCAATCGGGCGATTGTCGCCTTGATTTCCAGCGGTTCGCCGTTACGGAGGATTGACATGGCTACGGTCTTACCAACCGGAGTGACGCCAATCATGCGTGGTAATTGCGAGGAATCTTCTACCGGCTCGCCGCCGAAACGCAGGATAATGTCGCCCGGTTTAAAACCTGCGCTAGCCGCTGGGCTGTCTGGCAGGATCTGCGCAATCAGCGCTCCTCGCGGCCGGTCGAGTTTAAAAGCTTCCGCCAGATCATTGTTGACTGCTTGCAGTAGAATGCCTAGCCAGCCACGGGTCACCTCGCCGGTCACTTTTAACTGATCGGCCACCTGCATCGCTAATTTGATGGGGATGGCGAATGACAGACCCATATAGCCGCCGGTGCTGCTGTAAATTTGTGAATTGATGCCGACGACTTCACCTCGCAGGTTGAAGAGGGGGCCGCCGGAACTGCCGGGATTGACCGCTACATCGCTCTGGATGAACGGTACGTAGGTGCCGCTTGGCAGGTTGCGGCCCACCGCACTGACGATGCCTTGCGTCGCGGTCAGTTCGAGTCCGAACGGCGAGCCAATAGCTACCACCCATTCGCCCACTTCCAAGGTATCGGAGTCGCCAATCTTGACAGCCGTCAAGTTTTCGCTCTCATCAATCTTGAGTACGGCAACATCGGTCAATTCATCGACGCCAATCACCTTGGCGGGCCGCTCTCGCTGATCACTGAGCCGGACGATAATCTTGTCAGCATCTTGGGCAACGTGTGCGTTGGTCAGGATATAACCATCGGTGGAGATGATGAACCCGGAACCCAGCGAATTGGCCTGGCGGTCGCCTGGCAGTTCAGGACGTTCCTGAAAGAAGCGCTTGAAGAATTCCAGATAGGGGTTTTCACTGCCTGGTAATTCGGGCAGACCGGATGAACGAGAGGAGCGGCGGCGAGGGGTTTGCGTAGAGCTGATATTGACGACGGCAGCTTCATTCTGTTTTACCAGCTTGCGGAAATCAGGTAGAGGTTGCGAGATTTCGGGACGCGCTGCCGGAGCGGCAACGGCCCAACACAATGGGAGCAACAGCACCAGCAGCTGGAGCCAGTAGCGGGAACCATTCATGTTCATGGAAACAGTCTTCTCCTGAGGGTAAAACGAAGGCCAGTATCAGCCCAGAGGTCGCATGGTGAGGTGTGGCGGCGATGGATAAAGTCGCCGGAAACGATGGGGAGTTGGGCGGTCATGCCAGGACATTCAAATACCAACGCGATTTTCTCAGTATAGAATATTTAGTGTATCAATCACTCAAAAGGAGACACGGTATGGAAGGCAGTTCAACATTGGAAGTAAACGATTATGAAAAAGCTACCCAGTATCTTTATGAGTTGACGATCAAGCTGCTGGATGTGGGTGGATCAGATATTTTTATCACCGCGGGCAGTCCGCCTGCACTCAAAGTCAATCAGGCTATTCATCGGGCCGGCGACCGCAAGTTGACTCCCCAACAGACAACGTTGCTGACCCGTGCGATCATGCATGATCGCCATGCACGGGAATTTGATCATCATCATGAGGTTAATTTTTCCCTTAATTTCCCTAATGTAGCACGCTTCCGGGTCAGTGCTTTTACCCAGCGCGGCAGCGCCGGTATGGTGCTGCGCTTGATCCAGCAACGAATTCCAACCATCGAAGAACTCAATCTGCCCCCCATTCTCAAGGATATTGCTTTAACCAAGCGTGGGTTGGTAATTTTCCTGGGTGGAACAGGTTGCGGTAAGACGACCTCGATGGCGGCTATGCTGGATCATCGTAACGAGAGCTGCCAGGAACATATTATCACTGTTGAAGACCCCATCGAATTCTTTCATCGTCATAAGCAATGCTTGATAGACCAGCGCGAAGTTGGGACCGATACTGACTCCTACGAAGCGGCGTTGAAAAATACCCTCCGGCAAGCGCCAAATGTGATCATGATTGGCGAAGTGCGCGATCGGGAAACCATGCAGCATGCGATCAATTTTGCTGAGACGGGACATTTGTGTCTGACTACGCTGCATGCCAACAATACCGATCAAGCGTTTGACCGTATTGTAAATTTCTTTCCGGAAGAAAAGCATGCGCAAATCTTGATGGATCTGTCGTTCAATATGAAAGCATTCCTTTCCCAGCGGTTGCTGCCACGTGAGGACCGGCCGGGCCTGATCCCGGCGGTGGAAATTCTGCTGAACACGCCGCTTATGGCAGAGCTGATCTTTCAGGGGCGGGTCAAGGAGCTGAAACCGGTCATGACCCGTTCCAGCGAACAGGGCATTGTGACTTTCGACCAGGCGTTGTTTGACCTATACGAATTCGGGCGCATTAGCTATGAGACGGCGATTCGCCATGCGGATTCGGCCAATAATCTGCGATTGCGGATCAAGCTGGAGAGCAAACAGCCACAGCCAAAAGCGGCCAGCGAGGGGACACTGCAGATTCAGGATGACCGGCATCGTTGAAAGGCTGGATTAGAGCTACTCTTTAGCAGTGCAGGGTATGCGTTGCATACCCTGTGCAGTTAAGCAATGCGTACCTTATCCAGTTGAAGAATCAATAAGCTGGTTTTTATGCAACCCTTCAGACGCTCTTTCTTCAATCTTCGCCCGTTCCCAGAGCGCATCCATGTCCGCCAGCGTCGCTTTCTCCGGTGTGCGGCCATCTTCCGCCAACCAAACCTCGATCTGCCGGAAGCGCCGCTCGAACTTGGCGTTGGTTCCACGTAACGCCGCTTCGGGGTCGAGTTTCAGGTGCCGAGCCAGATTGGCGACGGCGAAAAGCACATCGCCCAATTCATCAGCTAACCGCTCTGAAGCAGCGCTATTGGTCATTTCATGGCGGATTTCGGCAATTTCTTCTTCAATTTTGGCCAACACCGGCTCCACCGCACCCCAGTCAAAGCCCACCCGCGCCGCTTTCTTTTGCAACTTGACCGCACGGGTCAACGCCGGCAACGCCAATGGGATGCCATCGAGGACGCGGGCGGCGGGGATTGATTCTGCGGTTTTCTCCGCTGACTTAATCTGTTCCCAGGCCGCCATCTGCTCGGCTGCATTGGCATAACTTGCATCACTAAAGACATGCGGGTGACGGCGGGTCATCTTTTCGACGATGCCGCTTGCTACATCGGCGAAGTTGAAGCGGCCTTCTTCGCGGGCGATTTCGGCGTAAAACACCACCTGAAACAGCAAGTCGCCTAGTTCCGAACGTAATTCTGCCCAGTCCTCACGAGCAATGGCGTCGGCGACTTCATACGCTTCCTCGATGGTGTGTGGAACGATGGTGGCGTAGGTTTGTTCCCGGTCCCACGGGCAGCCGTTATCCGGGTCGCGCAGGCGGGTCATGAGGCTGAGTAGCTGGTCAAGTTCGGTCATAGCGGTTTTGTTTCCTGCTCAACTTATTGAGCTTCCGTGAAATATTGGGTTATCGTAGCCCGTTGCACTGGCTAAACCGGCAACGTCACATTCACCCGCCGCCCCAAAGCATGGGCGGCGGCTTCGATCTGATCGAAGCGGGAAGCGTGCTGTAAGTCAAACAGCCGATCCACCTGCGGCGGGCGCCATCCGAGCCGCCGCGCCAATTCCGGCTTGCGAACGCCCTTCATGGTCACTTCTGCATACAGCGCCAGCTTGGCGCTTTCCAGCGCGGACGGGTGCACGATGGGTCGACCTGCGGCGGTGGAGGGAACCGGTAGCGGGCGGCGAGCGTCCATGTAAAACGATAAGGCGGTTTCCAGCGCGTCCACAGCTCGCAGCAGCGCCTCGTCTTCATCCTCGCCCTGCGTGATCGCCTCCGGCCCATCCGGGAACGTCACGATAAAACCGTCTTCCTCGGCGGTTTCCAGATGGATGGGGTCGTCCAAGTTTAACATCCTCTTACAACACCAGCCATTATCCATTAACCATTGCCCGGTTGATTGGTGTTGGAAGTCTCTATAATTCCGAGGTGCAACCGATTGGCGTTGAATGACACCTCATTTCATGAAAAAACCTACGACTCGCTCCTCTGGTCCTGACCTCTCCCAACACACCCCGATGATGCAGCAATATCTGCGCATCAAGGCCGAGCATCCCAACATTCTGTTGCTTTACCGGATGGGGGATTTTTACGAACTGTTCTATGACGACGCCCAGCGCGCCGCGGAACTGCTCAACATTACCCTGACTACCCGCGGCCAGTCGGCAGGCGCACCCATCCCAATGGCCGGTGTGCCTTTTCATGCTGTTGAAGGTTACTTGGCCAAACTGATCAAACTTGGCCAGTCAGTGGCGATCTGCGAACAAATTGGTGATTCCACGACCAGCAAGGGGCCAATGGAGCGGCAGGTCACGCGCATCGTCACCCCCGGTACCTTGACTGACGAGGCGCTGCTTGATGAACGCCGCGACACTTTATTGCTGGCTCTTCACCAGGTGAAAAACATCTACGGACTGGCACATCTGGACCTGAGTGGTGGCCGGTTCACGGTGACGCAACTCCACGGCGAGGCAGCGCTGCTCAGCGAGCTGGAGCGATTAAAGCCGGCGGAATTGCTGATCGATGAGGATTTCGCTCCGCCCGGTGCCTGGCGCGAGCATCCTGGCTTACGCCGCCAAGCGCCTTGGCATTTCGACCGGGACAGTGCGGCACGGATGCTATGCACCCAGTTCGCTGTCCACAACCTGGACGGATTCGGTTGTGCCGATCAAGCGGTTGCAGTCGCTGCTGCCGGTTGCTTGCTGCAATATGTCAAGGATACTCAACGCGGGGCGCTCCCTCATCTGACGGGCCTACGAGTCGAACGTCATGAGGACAGCGTGATTCTGGACGCGGCCACCCGGCGTAATCTGGAACTGGAGCACAGCTTGAGCGGCCAGCATGAACATACCTTGCTCGGTATCCTCGACCGCTGCGTGACGCCGATGGGTGCGCGGTTGTTGCGCCGCTGGATGCACCGTCCTCTGCGCGACCATGACATTCTCCGCCAGCGTCATGCCAGTTTGCGGCAATTGCTCGACAATGGTGGTTATGAATACCTGCGTGGTTTACTGCGCGGAACGGGCGATGTGGAACGGATTCTGGCGCGGGTGGCGCTGAAATCGGCCCGGCCTCGCGATTTAATCACTTTGGCCGATGCGCTGGACCGGTTGCCGGGTCTGCAACAATTCCTGAAAGTATGCGACGTGTCGTTGTTGCAGGAACTCGCCCGCTGTGCGGGAACCCATCCCGAAGCTTGCAACCTGCTGAATCGGGCGATTATCGCTAATCCCCCGCAGATGATCCGCGATGGCGGGGTGATCGCACCGGGTTATGATGCGGAACTGGATGCATTGCGCAGTCTGAGCGAACGTGCCGACCAATATCTGGTTGATCTCGAAGCCCGCGAACGGCAGCGTACTGGAATTGCCAATCTCAAGGTCGGCTTTAACCGGGTGCATGGTTATTACCTCGAAGTCACTCGCGCCCAATCCCAAGCCGTGCCGCCTGACTATCATCGCCGCCAGACACTGAAAGGCGCAGAACGCTATATCATCCCGGAATTGCAGGAATTCGAGCATAAGGTCCTGCATGCGCAAGAGCGGGCGCTGGCGCGGGAAAAGGCGCTTTATGACGGATTGCTGGAGCAACTGCAGGTGTGGTTGCCTGGCTTGCAGGCCAGCGCCGCTGCTCTGGCGGAACTGGATGGGTTAAGCAATTTGGCCGAACGCGCTGCCGCGTTGCGCTGGAACCCGCCGGAGCTGGTGGATCAGTCAGGTATTGAGATCACCGGCGGGCGGCATCCAGTGGTCGAGCAGGTGCTGGACGAGCCGTTTGTGCCAAATGATTTGCAACTGGAGCCGGCACAACGGCGGATGCTGATCGTCACTGGCCCGAACCTCGGCGGAAAAAGCACCTTTATGCGCCAGACGGCCTTGATCGTGCTGCTGGCGCATCTCGGCAGCTTCGTCCCCGCCGAGCGGGCGGTGATTGGGCCGATTGACCGCATCTTTACCCGCATCGGCGCGTCCGACGATCTGGCCGGTGGCCGTTCCACGTTCATGGTGGAAATGAGCGAGGCGGCTAACATTCTGCACAATGCGACGCCGCACAGCTTGGTGCTGATCGACGAGATCGGACGCGGTACCAGCACCTTTGACGGACTGGCGCTAGCCTGGGCCTGTGCGGCGCAATTGGCGAGCACGGTGCGTGCCTTCACTCTGTTCGCCACCCATTACTTTGAGCTGACGCGGTTACCGGATGAACAGCCAGGTATTGCCAATGTCCATCTGGATGCGGTGGAGCACGGTGAGCGTATCGTATTTTTGCACCGGGTGCAGGAGGGGCCTGCAAGTCGTAGTTATGGTCTGCAAGTTGCCGCCTTGGCGGGTGTGCCAGCGGTCGTGATTCAGCAGGCCCGCCAGCGCTTGAGGTTGTTGGAGCGGCAAATGCTGCGGCGGGAATTGCCGGTGCGGGCTGAGAGGAAGCCGCAATTATCATTGTTCGGCGAGGCGGTTCATCCAGCAGTGACCATGCTGGCGGGCCTCGATCTTGAATTGCTGACCCCCGGGCAAGCACTGGTTGAGTTGCAGCGGTTGCGGATGTTGTTGGATTGATGAAAGAACTGATCGTGAGTCTGGAAGACGATGAAAATTTCACAGTCTGTATAGGATTGTCCTATAAAGGCTCAATTTATCCAGATATTTCCCGCGTTACCCTGCTATCATAATCGCCTGCCGGTGACTCTCCCCGTATGTATGTTATTAACATTATGATAATTTTTGATAAAAATATGGAAGATACTCTTAGGCTCCGATGAACATCAAAGACGATCTGGTTCGACACTATCACTGGCTGCGCCAATACGGCCTTAACGACTCGCATAGCGGTAATGCTTCGATAAGGGACGGCGAAGCGTTCTGGGTCACTCCCACCGGTTGCTGTGCCGATACGCTGAGCAGTGGTGAGTTAATCGAGTGCCGCCTTGACGGTGCAATTGGCAAGGGTGCATCGTTGGATGCCCGCTTGCATCTGGCAGTTTATCAGGCCAATCCTGACACCCGTTCCGTCCTGCACAGTCACGGCCCCTACTCAGTGGCGATGACCATGGACAACGAAGAGTTCCTGCCAACGGATTTTGAGGGGCAGTTATACTTTAGCCGGGTGCCGGTCCTGACCATTCCCTACGACCAATACGAGGCCCGCTCACCTCGCATGGTGGCCGAGATTTTGGCGGATTATCCTATTGCGGTCGTGCGCGGTCACGGTGTTTATGCCTGCGCCAATAGTCTGAACCTGGCGTACAAATGGACCTGCTCACTGGAGTTATCTGCCAAAACGGCGTTCATCGCCCAGCAGGCGGGAAAGATTTAGCGGCGCTTTTGCGTACGTATTGTGTGCCTGACCGGGAGGTTACAGCACCGCAACTCCCGCAGCTTCCAGCATTTGCACTAACCGGATGAGTGGCAGGCCGATCAGGCTGGTGGGATCGTCGCCCTCTAGCCGTTCAAATAGCGCAATGCCCAAACCCTCCGATTTGAAACTGCCGGCGCAGTGGTAAGGCTGTTCCCGTTGTAGATAATGTTCGATCATTTCTACCGTCAGTGTCCGGAACACCACTTGAAACGGCTCCACCGTGATCTGGCGTTGCCCGCTCACGCCATCCAGCAGACACAACCCGGTGTAAAAGATAACGCTGCATCCGGATGCCTGTTGCAATTGCTCAACGGCCCGCGAGTGATCTCCAGGCTTGCCGAGGATCGTGCCATTCAGTACCGCGACTTGATCTGAACCAATGACCAATGCTGCAGGCGCTCTGCCGGCAACCCGGCGGGCTTTCCATTCGGCCAGCCGCTCTACCAATGCAGACGCATCCTCCCCAGGCAAACGGGTTTCATCGACATCCGGTGCTTGGGTTGTGAACGGCAGACCTAACCGTGCCAGCAACTCGCGACGGAACGGGGAAGTAGACGCCAGAATCAGCCGGCGGCCATCAGGCAGGGTTTCAGACATAGCGATCACTCCGTAAAAGATCGACCAACTTCGTGAAAATTACGTTAATTGTGGGAAATTGGGGTTTATTTTGACAGAATTCCGGCAGGTCTATATGATTCCGCGCCTTATGCAGACCCTGTTACTTCCCAGAAAAATCCATCCGTGGCGCATGGCCGCCGAATGCGGATCCCTGAAGGGCCGTTTGGCACTGGCCGCTTTGCCGCGGCTGATGGTAATCCTGGGCCATGTTGATGGTGAGGTGGCCGCAACATTGTCAGCCGGGCACGACGCGCAGGGGATACGATTTATTCAGGGCAGCCTGCTGGCCGAAGTTGAGTGGACCTGCCAGCGTTGCCTCGGTCCATTGCGGCTGCCTTTGGATATAGAGGTCAAGCTGGGATTGGCGCGCGATGAAGCGGCAGCCAGCCGGTTGCCCGGTGAATACGAGCCGCTATTAGTCCCGGAAGGCGGTAGTATCGCCGTTGCCGATTTGATTGAAGACGAATTATTACTAGCCCTGCCCCAGATTCCTCGTCATGAAGATTTGCGGGAATGCGTGGCCCACGGCTATCACCAGCCCGGTGAGCCGGCGCTGGACCTGAAAAACCGCCAGCCTTTCGCCGTGCTGGCGACTATGTTACAGGATTTTCAAAGGAGTCATTAACCATGGCTGTACAAAAAAGCCGCAAGAGCCGCTCTAAGCGCGATATACGCCGTTCCCATGATGCCTTGACCGGCCCAACGTTGTCGACCGATCCTCTGTCCGGCGAATTGCACCGCCGTCATCATGTCACGGCGGGAGGGTTTTATCGCGGCCGCAAGGTGATCAATGCGCCAGCCGCTACTGAAGACGAATAACCATTCCCACCGGTATGCTTTGCACTCCATTTCGCCTACTCAACGTTCCGGCATCCCCATGAACAGGCCGTTGACCATCGCTTTAGATGGTATGGGCGGTGATATCGGTCCTGAGGTGGTTGTGCCTGCCGCCTTGCAGGTATTGAAAACTACCGAAGATGCGCTGTGCTTAATTTTGGTTGGCCAGGAAGATGTGCTATCCGCCTGTCTAGCCCGGCAAAAGGCTAAAGGGCATCCGCAGCTCATCATTCGCCATGCCTCGCAGTTAGTGAGCATGGACGAGTCGCCAGCGCAGGCTCTGCGGGTCAAGAAAGATTCCTCAATGCGGGTCGCGATTAACCTGGTCAAACAAGGTGAGGCCGACGCCTGTGTCAGCGCCGGTAACACCGGGGCGTTGATGGCTACGGCCCGCTTTGTCCTGAAAACCCTGCCGGGCATCGACCGTCCTGCTATTTGCACCACGCTGCCCACCGTGCGCAGTCATGTTCAAGTGCTGGATCTGGGGGCCAATGTCGATAGTAAGGCCGAGCATCTATTGCAATTCGCGGTCATGGGTTCGGTACTAGCAACGGTGAACGGTATTGATCGCCCCCGGGTCGGTCTGTTGAATATTGGCGAGGAAGACATCAAAGGCAATGAGCAAGTCAAGGAAGCTGCCCGGTTGCTGACGGCCAGCGACCTCAACTATATTGGGTTCATTGAGGGGGACGGTATTTACCTGGATGATGTCGATGTGGTGGTTTGTGACGGTTTTATTGGTAATGTTGCCCTGAAAAGCAGCGAAGGTGTAGCTAAACTGATTCGCCATTATATGACTCAGGAATTTAAGCGGAATCTGCTAACCCGCTTGGCTGGATTAATAGCGTTGCCGGTATTGCGTGCTTTCGGCCGCAAAATCGATCCTCGCCGTTACAATGGGGCCAGCCTGCTGGGCTTGCAGAGCATTGTCATCAAAAGCCACGGTGGCGCCGATGCCTTGGCGTTCGCCAATGCCATCCAAGTTGCGATGCTGGAAGTCGAGCAGGCGGTGCCACAACGCATCGATGCTCATCTGGCCGCCCTTCACGCTGAGAGGCAAGCGCTTTGAATTACGCCAGAATCGTCGGAACCGGTAGCTACCTGCCGGAAAAAATCCTGACCAATGCTGATCTTGAACAACTCATCGATACCACAGCGGACTGGATCGTCGAACGCACCGGCGTTGAGGAGCGTCATATCGCTGCACCGGACGAGACGACCTGCGACCTCGCTGAACAGGCCTCCCGCCGGGCGTTGGACGCGGCAGGTCTCGATCCAGGCGACATCGACTTGATTATTCTGGGCACCACCACGCCCGATCATATCTTTCCCAGTGTAGCGACTCAGTTGCAACATCGCCTGGGCTGCTATGGTGGTCCGGCGTTCGATGTACAAGCTGTTTGCACCGGCTTCGTCTATGCCATGGATATCGCTAACCGCTTCATCCGCACTCAAGCGGCTAAGCGGGCGCTGGTCGTGGGGGCGGATACTTTTACCCGGATTATCAACTGGAAAGATCGCGGCACCTGTATCCTTTTTGGCGACGGTGCGGGTGCAGTGGTGCTGGAAGCGGCTGAAGAACCGGGTATCATTGACAGCCGGCTAGGTGCCGATGGCCGTTACAAGGAGTTGCTCTGGGTGCCAGCCGGGGTATCGAGCGGTTATGAGCAAACCCGTCAGGATGCCGCTTTTGTGGAAATGCGCGGTAGTGAGGTGTTCAAAGTCGCGGTGACCACGCTCAAAGAGATTGCGGAACAGATTCTGATCGCCAACCAGATGACGGTCGCCGATGTGGACTGGCTAATTCCACATCAAGCTAACCGCCGCATTCTGGCGGCCACCGCCAAACGATTGGGCCTGTCGGAGGAGCGCATGGTCGACTGTGTGCGGACGCATGGCAATACCTCAGCCGCTTCGGTGCCGCTGGCTCTGGATGCGGCAGTGCGCGATGGCCGTATTCAACGTGGTGATACACTGCTGCTGGAAGGCTTTGGCGGTGGTTTCACCTGGGGTGCAGTGTTGGCGAAGTATTGAGATGAATGCAGTGATGATGATATTGCAAGATGAAATCGCCCTGGTGACTGGGGCTAGCCGCGGGATTGGCCAAGCCATCGCCCGGGAATTAGGACAGCGCGGCGCGATCGTGATCGGCACAGCGACTACCGGGGCGGGCGCCGAGGCGATCACCCGGGATTTGCGCGAACGTAATCTCAAGGGTCGTGGTCTGCGGTTGGACGTGACCGATCTAACGTCGATAGAAACGACGATTAAAGCAGTAACTCAGGAATTCGGCGCGCCGGGCATCCTAGTTAATAATGCCGGCATTGCCCGTGACAATTTGCTCCTGCGGATGAAAGAAGAAGAATGGTCATCCATTCTCGACACCAATTTGACCTCGGTTTACCGGTTGAGCAAGGTCGTGCTACGAGGCATGATGAAAGCCCAGCGTGGGCGCATCATTAATATCACTTCGGTAGTGGGCGTCACTGGTAGTGCTGGACAGGCCAATTATGCGGCAGCCAAAGCCGGTGTTATCGGTTTTACCAAGTCGCTGGCGCGCGAGGTCGGTTCTCGAAACATTACCGTTAATGCCGTTGCGCCAGGGCTGATCGAAACGGATATGACCCATTCGTTACCTGAGAGCCAGCGTCAAGCGTTGGTGGCATCGATTCCCTTGCAGCGTCCTGGCAAGCCGCAGGATGTTGCTGGCGCTGTAGTGTTCTTGGCTTCGCCAGATGCTGCCTACATCACTGGACAGACTTTGCATGTCAACGGTGGAATGGCCATGGTTTGATGATTTGAAAGCGGCCCGCCGCTGGAATCTGAGAAAGTCCGCGTTGGTGCGCCGGCGGTCGACGCGGGGTCTCGAAAAGGCCGGATTTAGAAAGTATCACCTGATTATTTTCTGAAATTCGCGCAAGTTGTGGTACCGTTGTGCCGGATTTCGCCCACCCGCTGACGGCGGGTGCGGATTGAAGCAAACAGACAGACAGACAGACAACGAGGAAGCAAATCAGATGACTGACATCAGCAACATTGAAGCCCGCGTCAAGAAAATCATCATCGAGCAGTTGGGAGTCAAAGAAGAGCAGGTCACCAATGAGGCCGCTTTCGTCGAGGATCTCGGCGCTGACTCACTGGATACCGTCGAGCTGGTGATGGCTCTGGAAGAGGAGTTCGAGCTAGAGATTCCCGATGAGGATGCCGAGAAGATCACTACGGTTCAGCAGGCGATTGACTATATCGCCACGCATCTCGGTTGAGGGTGTCAGTCGCACCTCGCTCATATTCAGCCGCCGCGGCCACCGCCGGGGGTCGCGGCCTTCTTTTGTCAGCGTAGATAGTAGAGGGTAATCCTGTGGCCAAGCGGCGAGTGGTAGTGACCGGTATGGGTATCGTATCGCCCGTCGGCAGCACCGTGGAGACAGCCTGGAACAGCATTTTGGCCGGTCGCAGCGGGATCAGACCAGTAACCGCTTTTGATGTCAGCGCGTTTCCGGTGCGCATCGGCGGGGCAGTGAAGGATTTTCAGGTCGAGCAGTATCTGAATCCTAAGGAAGCCAAAAAAATGGATGCTTTCATTCATTATGGTATCGGTGCAGCGATACAGGCGATCCAGGACTCGGGACTCGAAGTGACCGAGGCCAATGCCGAACGGATTGGAACTTACATCGGTTCCGGCATCGGTGGATTGCCGGGTATTGAAGAAGGGCACTCGGCCTTTCTAAAGGGCGGGCCGCGCCGGCTAACGCCGTTTTTTGTACCGCGCAGCATTATCAATATGGTCTCGGGCAATTTGTCGATTATGTACGGCATCAAAGGCCCAAACTTGGCAATCGTCACCGCATGCACCACAGGTACGCACAGCATTGGTCTGGCAGGCCGGTTGATTGCCTATGGCGATGCCGACGTGATGATTGCCGGCGGTGCAGAAATGGCTACGACGCCCACGGGGTTATGCGGTTTTGCAGCGGCGCGCGCCTTGTCGGTGCGTAATGATGAACCGGAAAAGGCCAGCCGCCCCTGGGATCAAGACCGGGATGGTTTCGTGTTAAGTGACGGTGCTGGCGTGGTGGTGCTGGAGGAATATGAACACGCCAGGAAGCGCGGTGCCCGGATTTATGCGGAGCTGATCGGTTTCGGCATGAGCGGTGATGCTTACCATATGACCCTGCCATCGCCCGATGGCGACGGTGCCCGGCGGGCAATGGTCAATGCCTTGTGTGATGCGGAAATCAATCCTGAGGCAGTGGATTATATCAATGCCCATGGTACTTCTACTCCTGCTGGCGATAAGATTGAAAGTGACGCTGCCAAGGCCGTATTTGGCGATCATGCTTACCGCTTGGCGATGAGTTCGACCAAGTCAATGACCGGCCATATGCTGGGCGCGGCAGGCGGTGTTGAAGCAATCTTTTCTGTGTTGGCGTTGCGGGATCAGGTCGCGCCGCCAACGATCAATTTGGATCAGCCAGAAGCTGGTTGTGATCTCAATTACGTGCCGCATACTGTGCAGGAGCGGCGCATGCAGGTGGTACTGTCCAATTCGTTCGGTTTTGGCGGCACCAACGGCACGGTCGTGTTTCGTAGCCTGGATTGAGTGCATTAGTCCGGTTGTTTTCCGGCAGGCATTTTCGAACTGCCCTGATGTCCGGGCCACCCCTCCTTCTTCAAAGAAAGGATCATGCGCTTTAGGCGGCTTCGACGACTGCTGATGCAGGTGCTGGCGTTTGGGTTGGCGATATCTCTGATCTTTGCGGATTATCAGCAATTTCTTGATACCCCCCTAGAAATTCCTGCTGAGGGCCAGGTGTTGGAGGTTAAGTCTGGAATGGGAATTGCTGATATCGCCTGGCGTTTGCAACAGCAACCCGGATTGTCCCGTCCTGCGCTCTATCTGAAAGCCTACACCCAGCTGAATGGTCTGGCCCTCCGTCTCAAGGCAGGCGAATATGCCCTGTCTCCCGGCATGACCCCGCGCGCGCTCATCGAACGGATTGTGGCTGGCCGGGTGATTCAATATCCGTTAACAGTGGTGGAGGGTTGGACATTTCGCCAGTTGCGGCAGGCGCTGACCCGCCATCCTAAGCTTGCGCAGACCCTGCAGGGGTTGAGCGATGCGGAAGTAATGGCCCAGCTGGGCTTGCCGGGTGAATATCCCGAGGGGCGATTCTTGCCCGATACCTACCATTTTCCCGCAGGCTTTACGGATGAAGCATTCTTACGGCGGGCACTGACGGCGATGGACCAGCGCTTGGCTGAAATTTGGCAGCGGCGCGCGCCTGGCCTGCCACTGGACAATCCTTATCAGGTGATGATTCTGGCTTCGATCGTTGAAAAAGAAACCGGTCTGCCGACAGAACGTCCGGAAGTCGCTGGGGTATTTGTGCGGCGTCTACGCAAGGGAATGCCCCTGCAAACCGATCCGGCGGTGATTTACGGGCTGGGTGAGGCATTCGATGGTGATCTCAGGCGTCAGGATTTAACAACGGACACCCCCTACAATACCTATACCCGTAAAGGATTACCGCCTACGCCCATTGCGCTGCCGGGCGCCGAGGCATTGAATGCCGTAGTGAATCCAGCTTCCGGCGATGCGTTGTATTTCGTCGCTGATGGCGCAGGCGGCCATGTATTTTCCCGAACGCTCGATGAACACAATCAGGCAGTCAGACGCTATCAGTTGCAGGGGAGATGAAATGCTTGGTCGATTCATCGTTGCCGAGGGCATTGAAGGCGTAGGTAAGACGACACAGCTTGCTTTGATGCGTGCGTATTTGGAGCAGGCCGGTTGCCAGGTCGTGGTCACCCGCGAGCCGGGCGGTACGGCGCTGGGTGAAGCAATTCGTCATCTGCTACTCGGGCATCGTCATGATGACATGGCGTTGACCACCGAGACGCTACTGATGTTCGCGGCCCGTGCCGAGCATTTGGAACAGGTGATCCGTCCCGCGCTGGCTCGGGGTGATTGGGTGCTATGTGACCGGTTCACCGAAGCGACTTACGCCTACCAGGGCGGCGGGCGCGGTCTGTCCCTGGAGCGGATCGCGGCTTTGGAAACGTGGGTGCAAGGCCAACTGTGTCCAGATTTGACACTGCTGTTTGATTTGCCGGTAGAAGTAGGGTTGACCCGCGCTGGAAAGCGTGGCCCAGCGGATCGCTTTGAAAAGGAGGACAAGGAATTTTTTGAGCGAGTCCGGGCGGCCTATCTGAAGCGCGCTTCCCAATATCCTGACCGCTATTGGATCGTGGATGCGAACCAGCCGGTCGAGGCCGTTTGGAGCGAAGTCGAAAGTCTTCTCGCAGCGATGACATCATAAAGCGCTAACCCCGCAAACCGGTTATGCTATGCGCCTGCTGGTATCCCTACGCAACCTCGATTCAGGATTATCGCGATGAGTCACTTCTCTATTACCCGCGAATGGTTTGATCAAGTCATGGTCCCTAACTACGCGCCGGCGGCCATCATCCCGGTGCGTGGCGAAGGCTCCCGCCTATGGGATCAGCAAGGACGGGACTACATCGACTTTGCCGGGGGCATTGCCGTGACCGGCTTGGGCCACGCCCATCCTCAATTGGTGGCGGCGTTGACCGGACAGGCACAAAAGCTTTGGCATGTCAGCAATATCCTGACCAACGAACCAGCGCTGAAACTGGCTCGCCGGTTGTGTGATCTGACCTTTGCCGAACGGGTGTTCTTCGCCAATTCCGGCGCTGAGGCGAATGAAGCAGCGCTCAAGCTGGCTCGAAAATACGCGGCTGATCATGGCAACGCGGACAAGCATGAAATTATTGCCTGCAGCCAGTCATTCCACGGCCGCACGCTGTTCACCGTGACCGTCGGCGGTCAGCCCAAATATACCCAAGGCTTTGAACCGTTGCCGCCGGGTATCACCCACGTTCCGTTCAATGATCTGGATACTTTCGCCGCGACTATTTCCGGCCGCACCTGCGCGGTGATCATCGAGCCGGTGCAAGGCGAGGGCGGTGTGACCTGCGCGACCCCGGAGTTTTTGCAAGGGCTGCGTGAGCTGTGTGATCGCCACCAGGCGTTGTTGATTTTCGACGAAGTGCAGTGCGGCAATGGGCGCAGCGGGCATCTCTACGCCTACATGGCGTATGGCATCATCCCTGACATCCTGACGACGGCGAAGGGACTCGGTGGCGGTTTCCCGATCAGCGCCATGCTCACCACTGCCGGGATCGCTCAGAGTCTCAATGTTGGCAGCCACGGTACGACCTATGGTGGTAATCCGCTGGGTTGCGCGGTAGCCGGTGCAGTGCTGGATATCATCAGTGATCCTGAGCTATTGGCTGGGGTCCGGCGCAAACATGACGTGTTCATGGCCGGTTTACAACGGATCAATCAACGATTTGGTTTATTCCGGGAACTGCGCGGCATGGGTTTGCTGCTCGGTTGCGAACTGATCGAGACCTGGCAAGGGCGCAGCCGGGATTTCATCAAAGCAGCGCTGGATGAGGGGCTGCTGGTTCTCGTCGCCGGGCCAGACGTGATCCGGCTGGCGCCATCGCTGATCATTCCCGACGACTTGATTGAAGAGGGTTTTCAACGTCTTGAGCGGGCCATTGCGCGCCTGGTCTCCCTGACGACTGCTTAAATCCCGGCTGGGTTGCCGGAAAAACGGCAACCCAATCTATACCTTTCTCCGAATGCCTTCCAGGCAAGGGGTTAGTTTATGCAACGTGATAAAGCGGAACCCATACAAGTCATATGCCCGAAATGCCGGTATACCTCAATTATCTACATTCCTATTGAGGCGATGCCGCGTTGCCCCGAATGCGGAACGCCCATGATCATTAAGGAACTGTTGGATGAGGGCAAGTCGACCTGAGTATGGCTCAAGTCTGCTTTCGTTTGTCGTTCGTTGGGTAGTTTTGATCTCTGCTTATCTTTAATGATACAAAATAAGCGGAACAGATAATCGCTTGTTGTCGCGGACGCTTCCCATCTGCCGCCCTGTTAGGCAACTTAGGAAATGTATATTTCAATCGAAGTGCCAGAAATTTGTGAATATCCCCAGGGTTTTCCAAAATACTGGTTGAAGTCCATGTTTATTGGCACTGTCTCGCAGAATTATCAGGTTAATGCCTTGGTTGGCACATATATTCGGCTTGTCGAAGCAGCGCTCGTCGAGTATCAGCTTGGCACATCAATGTTGCAGAAATTCTGGGGTACTCATACTTCAATCGATCTCAGAGCAATGTATCGATCAATATCGCACTTTGAAAGCTGTCTCTTAGATATGCATCGGGCGATCAATTGCTACAGGCGACTGCGGCGGCACAAGGATCAGCATCCGCTCTGCCTAGCCCTTAACATCGAAAAGCCCAGTTTTGCCGCAGATACTGTGGCCGACCAGCTTCGACTGATGCGCAATGAAATCTATCATCTGGACAAAGCGGTCATTGATGGACGTGTTCAGGAAGGACAACCCTTCGCGCTCAAGCCTGATGGGCCAGAGACACCCCACCCAATTGAGTCGAATCAGACCATAAAGTCGATAGATCGTCTTATTATCGGACATCGCGAGTTGCTATTTAGCTCATTGGCGGAGTGGCTCACGGAGATGGGGCGATATGCCGAGAAAATCGCCGACTTCGGCCCAGACCGCAAGGCAGGTTCAGCAACAAGTGGGGCTGATTGACCTCCTTGCTCAAGCGGATGCTTCGCATCTGCCATCCTATCCGTTAGTCCGTTCATTAGCCATATCGGAGCACCTCATGGCCGAAGTCATCGGCATCGATCACATCTACATCACCGTGTCCGATCTCAACGTGTCAGAGCGTTTCTATGACCGTGTGATGATTGAAGCCCTCGGTTTCCGCAAAAACAAATTCACTCTCGCGGGCGATCCACACATCCAGTACTTCAACCGCTTATTCGGCTTTGTCTTGCGGCCAGCACGTGTTTTGTCAAAGCACGAGTCACACGCGCCAGGACTGCATCACTTTTGCTTGCGGGTCGACTCACCTGCCGAGGTTCACGCTGTTGCTGAGCAACTACGCAGGCTTGGCATCAACGCTACAGAAGCAAAGCTTTATCCAGAGTACGCACCTGACTACATGGCCACTTTCTTCGAAGATCCAGATGGTATCCGGCTCGAAGTGACCAACTACCGCCAAGAGCGCCGCGACCGCCATGACCATTGGTCCCAACGGACAAGCTAACTGCCTCCATATTTTTCAGCAACCATCAAACGCGATCAAATTGCTGACGTGTGATTGGGCCGATTCGCAGTCAGCGGCATGCCTCGCATAGTGTTCCTTAACAAAAATGAAATTGTACTATCATAAAAGTCAGCATTTAGCCCCACCCTAAAATCCTCCTCTCCCCCAATGGAGAGAGGGAGCAAGAAGGAGAATTCCTGCATGAAAACCCGCTTGGTTGCGTTCGCCGCACTGGTTTTTTTCGGCTTGAACCTGTCGCCCGCTTGGGCTGGAAAGCTGGAGCAAATTAAAAAAGATGGACTGCGAGTCTGTCTGGAACCCGCTTACATGCCATTTGAGATCACCAACAAGCGAGGGGAAATTGTCGGCTTTGACCCTGATCTAGCCGAATTGATGGCCCAGGATCTGGGTGCTGCCAAACTGGAACTGGTTAGCACGGCTTGGGACGGTATTATCCCGGCATTGATCACCAACAAGTGCGACATCATCATGAGCGGTATGACCATTACCGCAGAACGGGCCAAGACGGTAGATTTTTCGGAACCGTATATGCTGGTGGGCCAAACTGTTTTGCTGCGCAAGGAGTTGGCTGGCAAGGTGAAATCTTACAAAGACCTGGACAATAAAAAATACAAGATCGCTTCCAAACTGGGCACCACCGGAGAAATCGCTGCCAAGAAGCATATTCCTAAAGCGCAATACTTCTCTTATGAAACTGAAGCGGAAGGCGTCATGGAAACGGTTAATGGCAGAGTTGACGCCTTTGTTTACGACTCACCGTATAACTTGGTGGCCAATGTCCAGCGGGGCGAAGGCCGGCTGGTGTTTTTGGATGAGCCGTTCACTACCGAACCGATTGGCTGGGCTATCGCCCAGGGTGATCCTGAATTTCTTAAAGCCATTAATGGTTTCCTAGTCAAGATCAAAAAAGACGGTGCCTACGTCAAACTGCACCAGAAATGGTTTAAGAATACTGACTGGCTGCAAGACGTGCAGTAGCTGTGTCACTAAAACGGCGTTCTGCCCAGTGGCCCTGGCACGGGCTGCTGGTTGTTATTCTGCTGGGGCTGGCGATCGGGCTATGGATGGCTACTAAGCAGGTGAACTACGAATGGCGCTGGGAGCGGGTTCCGCAATATTTCGCCTACCATGATGAAGTGGCTCAAACTGCACCGTTTACCGGCCGGATTGTCAAGGTCCATCCTGATGGCGCTTACAGCCAGGTGGAAATGATCCCAGATGCTGGCGGCTCGCGGGCTATCATCACGGTTGAGACGGATACCCTGAGGGTTGCGGATGGCGCCCAGGTTACGGAAGATCAGGAAATCGGAGTAACCCGGCACTGGCGGGTTGGGCCGCTTACCGAGGGTCTGTGGGTCACCATCTGGATCTCGTTTGCTTCTGGGTTCATCGGGCTGATCATCGGGCTGGTCACCGGCTTGTGCCGCATCTCAAAAAACCCGGCCCTGCGTGGGTTAGCAGTGTTGTACATTGAACTGATTCGTGGTACGCCACTGCTGGTGCAAATCTTCATTTTCTATTTCTTTATCGGTACGGTATTGAATCTGGATCGGACGGTTGCCGGCATCGGCGCGCTGTCGCTCTTCGTTGGCGCATACACCGCCGAGATCATTCGCGCCGGGATTCAATCCATTCCCAAAGGACAAACCGAAGCCGCCCGTTCGCTGGGGATGAGCACGGCTGAAACCATGATCCACATCGTGTTGCCGCAAGCGTTTAAGCGGGTGCTGCCGCCGCTGGCTGGGCAATTTATCAGCCTGATTAAGGACTCTTCCCTGGTGTCGGTCATTGCGATCACTGATTTGACTAAGAGCGGACGGGAGATTATCACCTCCAGCTTCGCCACCTTTGAAATCTGGTTCACAGTGGCCTTGCTTTACCTGTTGATCACTTCAGTGTTATCGCAACTGCTCTTCTGGTTGGAACGGAGGTTTGCCCGCAGTGATTGAGGTCAAGAATCTGCTTAAAATTTTTGAAGGACGCGGCCAGGTAGTGCGCGCAGTGGACGATGTCTCGACCCAGGTTGCTAAGGGTGAGGTCGTGGTGGTCATTGGCCCGTCCGGTTCTGGCAAATCCACGTTTTTGCGCTGCCTGAATGGCTTGGAAGAATTTGACGACGGTCAGGTCATTATCGATGGCATCGACATTGCCAGCAGCGCCACCAACTTGAACGCAGTGCGCCGTGAAGTTGGAATGGTATTTCAGCACTTCAACTTATTCCCTCACAAGACGGTGCTGGAAAATGTGACTCTGGCGCAGCGGGTGGTCCGCAAGCGCAAGGCAGCGGAGGCCAAAGACAAGGCGATGGCGTTGCTGACCAAGGTCGGCATCGCCGAGAAAGCGAATGAATATCCGTCGCGGCTGTCTGGTGGCCAGCAGCAGCGCGTGGCCATTGCCCGCGCGCTGGCGATGGACCCCAAGGTGATGCTGTTCGACGAACCCACCAGCGCTTTGGACCCGGAGATGGTAGGCGAAGTGTTGGATGTGATGAAGCAACTGGCCCGCGAAGGCATGACCATGGCAGTGGTCACCCATGAAATGGGGTTTGCCCGCGAGGTCGCTCAACGCGTATTGTTCATGGACGTTGGCAAGGTTCTGGAAGACGCCCCGCCTGCTGAATTTTTCACCGCCCCTAAGGAACCTCGGGCGCAAGCGTTCTTGAAACAGGTTTTATAGAACAGTTTGAAGCAACAATCTGTTTCTAGATGAGACTTTAGGAGTCATAGGCTTATATCGCAGCCTGCAGGCCTGCGCTACCGGAATGTGTAACCGGGCTAACTGACTAACCCGCCGCTGCAAAAAACGCTCGCACCTGCTCTAGGTGCCGGGTCCTGGGCATGGGCGGCAGGCTATCCAGAAAAATCCGCCCGTAGGCTTTGCTCAATAACCGTGGATCGCCCAGCATCAACACTCCCCGGTCGTTGACGTCGCGGATCAGCCGGCCTACACCCTGCTTCAAGGTAATGACCGCTTGGGGCAACTGATAGTCCATAAACGGATTCTCGCCACGCTGACGCAGCGATTCAATGCGCGCCTGTATAACGGGATCACCGGGCGAAGCAAATGGCAGCCGGTCAATGATCACACAGGATAAGGCCTCGCCGCGCACATCCACCCCTTCCCAGAAACTGGCTGTGCCCAGTAATACGGCGTTGCCTAATGCCCGGAATTGTTTGAGTAGCGCTGCTTTTGGTAATTGGCCCTGCACGAGCAATGGGTATTCGACTCGCCCCGTCAGCCATTCTGCCGCTTCATACAGGGCACGGTAACTGGTGAATAACAAAAATGCCCGCCCCTGGCTTGCTTCCAGCACCGGCAATGCCGCATTCAGAAAGGCTCCGGTGTAATGCGAAGTTCCCGGATCGGGCAGATCTGGCGGGTGATAAAGCAGGGTGTGGCTAGCAAAATCGAACGGGCTATCCAGACACAACGCGCTATAGTCCGCTAACCCTAATCGCGCTGCGAAATGGTCGAAACTCGACCCGACTGCCAGAGTCGCCGAGGTAAAAATCCAGGCGCCCGGCTGGGCAGTCATCCGCTCCTGGAAGGTTGGGGCGATATCGAGAGGCGTTAAAGTCAGAATAAATCCTCGTCCTCGGGTCTCGAACCAGGAGACACGGCCGGACTCGTGATCCACGCCGGTCAGTGCCATCAATCGTTGCATGAGATCATCGCAGCGCCGGAAGCAGCTTTCTAAGCCCTTGCTACGTGCGGCGGCTTCAGACAACGCACCCCACAGGTTATCGAGCCCCAGGGCCAAATACGCGACGATTTCCCGGATTGCGGGCTGGTCCGCTACTTCGCGCCACAACGCGCGCCGATCCGTTGAGCCGAGCGCCTCGCGCAAGGCGGCAGTGAATGTTTCCAGTGCCTGGGCGAAGTCACGCAGTTCCGGGAAATCGGGCGCATCCCGGAGCTGCTCGACCAACGTATCTCTGGTCAATTCGAGTAACTGCCGGCTACTCAGCGATTTGCCGAAAAAGTGGCTGGCAATTTCCGGCAACTGATGCGCTTCATCAAGAATAATCGCTTCTACCCCAGGCAACAGTTCGGCAAAGCCGGTTTCCTTGATCGCCATGTCGGCGAAGAACAGGTGATGGTTAATCACCAGCACATCTGCGGCCTGTGCCTCACGCCGGGCTTTGGCGAGAAAGCAATCACTCAGAGGGCGTGTGAAAAGCGCTATGGAGGTGCGAGGCGGCGGAGCATCAGTTG
>ERZ761602.1032-NODE-1032-length-54261-cov-5.676512_pt1 | contig 54261 bp, 40 predicted proteins | sample MGYA00512165_ERZ761602 | MGnify/ENA primary metagenome ERZ761602 (study PRJEB28899, sample SAMN02445085) | bioreactor sludge metagenome | biome: EBPR sludge; isolation source: Thorneside wastewater treatment plant | place: Australia: Brisbane, Thorneside...
GGCGAGCTCGGTCGGCGGCAAGCTCGCGGAGGGTGGCAGCTCGCGCAGGCCCGTGACGACGGAGGCGTCCTCGTCGTCGTCGGCAGCCGCGGGGGAGGACGCTCTCGGGCGGTCCTTCCACACGTTGGTCGCCACGCGGGAGAAGGTGCTCGGGCCCGGATCGGCGGGCGGCGCGAGCTCCCGCACCCCCGTGGGTGAGTCGGTCTCCGGATCGCTCGGCGTCGCGAGCGGCGGCACGAGCGACGCGGAGGCGGCGGCGCGCACGTGTGGAGGCGGCGCCGCCTCGACCTCCGTGACGCCGGTGGTGTCGTCGTCGTGCTGCGTGGCGAGCGGCAGCCGCGGCGCCTGGGCGCGCGTGGGGGCGTCGATGTCGTCGTCGGGCTCGGAGGCCTCGGTCGGTCGCGCCGCAGGCGGTGGGGGCCGCTGCGAACCCGCGCTCGCGCGCTCGGGGCCGGCGCGCAGCCCGGAGCTCGCTGCGCCTCCGCGGCGAGGTGGCGCAGGCGGAGCAGCGCCGACCTGTGGAGGTGCACCGACCTGCGTGCGCGTGGGCGGAGCGTCGTCGGTCTCCTCGGTGCCGAGCAGCTTGGCGACCGACGCCGCGCGGGTCGGCGAGTCCTCTGCGATCCGCTCTCCGAGCGCGGCGGCGCGCGCGACCACGTTCTTCGCCGAGAGCGTCGGAGGTGCGTCGCCTCCCACCGAGGCGTCTCTGGTCCCCCTCGTCGTGCCTGCCACCGGCGCTGCACCGCCGCCGCGCGACGGGGCCGTCGTGCCGGCGTCGAGGGACAGGCCGTGGGGGCCGAGCGGCGCGAGCTCGGTGACCTTGGTCGGCGCGTCGGCCTCGCTCGCAGGATCCTCGAGCGGCTCCGGGAAGACCGGCTCGCGCTCGGCGGGCCGACCCGGACGACGGGCGGCTGCGCGGCGCGCAGCCGGCCTACCGGCGCTCGTACGCTGACCCGTGCTGGGGCCAGGATCGCTCGGTGGAGCAGACGGCCCCGCGCGTGTGGCGAAGGGCACGGGAGGTGGCGGCGGCGGCCCGAGCACCACGGGCGGCGGCGGCGGCGGCGGCCCGAGCACCACGGGCGGCGGCGGCGGCGGCCCGAGCACCACGGGCGGCGGCGGCGGCGGGATCGACGGCGACACGCGGGGGGCTTCGCCACCCGTGGCCGGTGGCGCGTCGCCTCGAGGTGGCAACAGCGAGGGGGCAGGCGCGAAGGGCGAGCTCGACGCCAGAGCTGCGCGCGCGGCCGTCGCCGTCGTCGACGTGGCGGCCGGAGGGGCCGCGCTCCGCACGGCGGCCGGCGGTGACGAGGGAGCCGGCACCCGGATCGGGATCCTGGCGTCGGGCGCCGGTGGAGGCGGCGCAGCGCCGAAGCCGGGCAGCAACGTGTGGGTTCGGCGCGGGTGCGCGGGCGCCGGCGGCTCGACGGGCCCGCCCTTCGCGGCCGGCAGACCCAGCGTCGTCGGGTGTCGCCCCCGAGGACCCGCGGGCTCGGTGGGCGGATCCAGCGGTGAGGTGGGCGCGTCGAGCGTCTCGAGCTCCGCCGAGCGCGACGCGAGCTCCTGCGTGCGCCGCTCTCGACCGAGGCGCTTGCGCAGCCGGCCGAGGGCCGCGTCGTCGCCCGCCCCTTCGAGGCCGATCGCCACGTCGACCGTCTCGCCCGCGAGCGTCTCCATGCCGCAGACGAGGTAGAGGTCCGCGACCGCGACGAGCACCGGCAAGCTCTGCGGGTGACGCATGCGCGCTTCGCGGCCGAAGCCCACGACGAGCTCCACCGGAAGGATCCGCTGCGGCAGCGCCTTCGTCGCTGCGCGATGGAGCATCGCGCAGAGCTCCACCGTGGCGTCGACCCTCGGGTCGGCTCGCCACGCGTCGAGCAGCTTGTCCAGTCGGACCATCGACGGCAGACGATACCCGTTCGCGGCGCTTCCCGCGACGCCGCGCTCAGACCGCCGGCGCGCCGATCCGATCGTGCACCAGGCGCCCGGCCGCCAGGGTCGCGACGACCGTACCGCCGAGCTCCTTGCCCCAGTAGGGCGTGTTCTTCGACTTGGACGCGAGGTCGCGCACGACGAAGGCCCGCGCAGGGTCGATCAACGTGAAGGCCGCGAGCGCCCCCTCGGCGAGCGACGGAGCATCGAGCCCGACGAGCGACGCGGGCGCCGAGCTCAGCGCATCGGCGAAGCGCGCGAGCGGGACGCGCCCGCTCTGCACCAGCCCGAGCAAGACCGGCACCACGAGCTCGAGCCCGATGAGGCCCGGCTTCGCCTCGGCGAACTCGCAGTCCTTCTCGAGCGAGCTGTGAGGCGCGTGGTCGGTGGCGATGGCGTCGATCGTCCCATCGGCGAGCGCGTCACGGAGGGCTTCGACGTCGCTCGCCTCGCGGAGCGGCGGGTTCACCTTGCAGGCCGTGTCGTAGCCGAGCACGGCCTCGTGCGTGAGCATGAGGTGGTGTGGCGTCACCTCCGCCGTGACGCGGATGCCGCGACTCTTCGCCTCGCGCACGATGCGCACCGCACCGGCCGTCGACAGGTGCGCCACGTGGTACTTCGCGCCGGTCGCCTCGGCGAGCAGCACGTCGCGCGCCACGATGATGTCCTCGGCGACCCTCGGCCAGCCGCGCAGCCCGAGCTTCGTGCTGATCGCGCCCTCGTGCATCTCGGCGCCCGCGGTGAGGTGGTGGTCCTCGGCGTGCTGGATGACGAGCAGGTCGAAGGTACGCGCGTACTCGAGCGCGCGGCGCATCACGGCGGCGTTCATGACGCAGCGGCCGTCGTCCGACACGCCCACGCAGCCAGCCTCGCGGAGATCGGCCATCTCGGTGAGCTCCTCGCCGCGCTGCCCCATCGTGATCGCGCCGATGGGGTGCAAGGCCGGGCCGCCGATCTCGCGAGCGCGCGCCACCATGGCCTCGGTGATGCTGCGCTTGTCGTTGACGGGCTTGGTGTTGGGCATCACGCAGACGTGGGCGAAGCCCCCACGCGCCGCGGCCTCGAGCCCGCTGGCGATGTCCTCCTTGTACTCCTCGCCGGGCTCGCGCAGGTGCGCGTGCAGGTCGACGAAGGCCGGCAGCGCCCAGAGCCCACGCGCGTCGATCACGCGGGCGCGCTCGCTCGCGCGGAGCTCGGCCGTCGCGGCGCCGCGAGCGGCGCGGCTGATGCGGCCTCGTTCGACGACCAGATCCAGCTCCTCGTCGACCCCGCGTCGCGGGTCGACCGCTCGAACGCCCTCGAGGATCAGCAGCTCCACCGGCTCGCGGCTCATCGTCGTGCAGCTACCACGACCGCGGGTGCGGAGGGAGCGGTGCCGGCCTGAGGGCCGGCCGCTCGGGCGCTCCGCCGCTCCGGGGCGCGCCCGGCCTTCACTCGAGCCCGGGCGGCTGTTCGGCGGCGATCGGGCCCGAGCCGAGCCTCGGGAAGCTCCGCGCGAGCGCGAAGCCCATCACACCGGCGAGCACCACACCGGCGAAGACACGCTCGAGCCCTCGCGTGAGCACCGCGCGCAGCGGCGCGAGCGCCTCGAGCTCCAGCTCGCGCGTGCGCTCCGGGTCGAGCAAGGCGCCCATCGGAGGCGCGTTCGGCAGCTCGGCGAGCCCGCTCGACAGGCTCGACGCGAGCACCACCCCCAAGAGCGCGACGACCAACGTTCCCCCGAGCGTGCGCGCGAACTGGAGCACCGCGGTCGCTGCGCCACGTAGCCTGAAGCCGACGCGCTCCTGCACGGCGAGGTTGGTCGCGGTCACGTGCAGGCCGAGCCCTGCGCCCACGAGGCCCGTGCCGGCGATCAGCCATGCCGGCTGGCCCGCGAGCACCGCGCCGAACGCGATCGAGGCGCCGAGCCCGATGAGCGCCGCTCCCCAGACCACGGGCGCGCGGAAGCCGCGGCGACTGATGAGCCTGCCCGAGAGCCAGGCGGCCGAGGTCCAGAGCAGCGACATCGGGATGAGCGCCGCTCCGGCCGCCACGGTCGACCAGCCGATGACGGCGCGCAGGTAGAGCGGGACGAAGGCGACCGCCGAGAACAGTACGCCGCCGATGAGCACCCCCGCAGGCGCCGCGCGCGCGATGGCCGGCTCCTCGAAGAGCGACAGGGGCAGGATCGGAGAGTGCGCGCGGCGCTCGACGCGCACGAAGAGCCACGCGAGCAGCGCGCCCGCGAGGATCTCGATGGAGCCCCACCAGAGCCGCCCCTCCTCCAGCGTCTTGGCGCCGAGCAGGAGCGAGGAGGTCGCCAAGGCGACGAGCGCGGCGCCGGCCACGTCGAGCCGGCTCTCCCGGACCCTCGGCGGATCACGCATCGTCGCGGCGACCACGGCGAAGGCGACGAGCCCGATGGGCAGGTTCACGAGGAAGACCCACGGCCAGCCGAGCACCACCAGCGCGCCACCCAGCGTGGGCCCGAGCACGCTCGAGAGTCCCCACACCAGCGAGAAGACCCCCATGAGCTTCGCGCGCTCGCCCACGGCGTACATGTCGCCGATCGCCACGAGCGTGACCGGCACGAGCGCGCCCGCGCCGAGACCCTGCAACAGGCGCGCTCCGACGAGCATCGGCATCGAGCTGCTGAGCCCGCAGGCGAGCGAGCCCGCGAGGAAGATCGAGAGCCCCACGAGGTACGAGGGCCTGCGTCCCCACAGGTCCGCGAGCCGGCCGTAGATGGGCACCGTCACCGTGCTGGCGAGCAGGTAGGCCGAGAACACCCAGCCGTAGAGCTCGACCCCGCCGAGCCTGCCCGCGATCGTCGGCATCGCCGTGCCTACGACCGTGACGTCGAGGCTCCCGAGGAAGGTGCCGACCATGAGCGCCGCCGTGACCGCGCGACGCCGCGCTGGGCCGAGCTCGAGGGCGATTTCGCGGGTCGGGTTCATCGTGTGCGTGCGGGGTCTTCGGCCGGGCGGTGGGTCTCGGCCCGGGAGATCGCCCCGCAGCCCTACCAGATGCAGCGCCGTCCGCACGCGCGGGGGGCACGCGCCGCTCCTCGAGCTCCCCGCCGAGGCCCCACGCGCTCCTGCTTCGTGGGAAGATCGAGCGCGCGGCGCGCCCTAGGCATCACGATGAGCTCCCAGCTTCCGACCTGCGTCGAGCGGGCCTACCCGGGCCTCTCGGTCGAGCCCTCGCCCTTCGGGACGGGGCTCATCAACCTCACTCTGCGGGGCCGCCTCGGCGCGCTCGAGGTCGTCGTCCAGCGCCTCCACCCAGTGTTCGCCGGCACGGTGCACCACGACATCGAGGCGGTCACGGCCCACCTCGCCGCGCGCTCCCTCACGACGCCTCGCCTCGTGCCGACCGCCGATGGCCGCCTCTGGGTCGACGACGACGAAGGACGCCCCTGGCGCGTGCTGAGCTACGTCGCCGGGGGCGTCGCCTTCGACGCCGTCACCACGCCCGCGCTCGCGCACGAGGCCGGGAAGCTCGTGGGTGGCTTCCACGCCGCGCTGCTCGATCTCGAGCACGACTACGTGCACGTGCGCCCGGGCGTGCACGACACCGCCGCCCACCTCGCCAAGCTCGAGGCGGCGCTCCTCACGCACCACGCTCACCGGCTGCGTCCGGAGGTCGAGCGCGCGAGCGAGGCGCTGCTCGGAGGGCGCGCCGAGCTGTGCGACGCGAGTGCGCTGCCGCTCCGGCACGCGCACGGTGATCTCAAGATCTCGAACCTGCTCTTCGACGCGCGAGGCCGTGGGATCTGCCTCGTGGATCTCGACACGCTCGGCCGCATGCCGCTCGCCTTCGAGCTCGGCGACGCCCTGCGCAGCTGGTGCAACCGCGCCCGAGAAGACGCCGACGCCGCCTTCGATCCCGACATCTTGGCAGCCGCCGTCGATGGCTACGCGAGCGCGGCGCCCGCGCTCGACCCGAGCGAGGTCGGCTCGCTCGTGCTGGGCACACGCACCATCGCGCTCGAGCTCGCGGCGCGCTTTCTCACCGATGCCCTCGAGGAGCGCTACTTCGGCTGGGACGCCTCGCGCTACCCCGGCCGCGGAGAGCACCAGCTCGCGAGGGCGCGCGGCCAGCTCGCGCTCGCCCACGCGCTCGACGCACGGCGGAGCGCGCTCGAAGAGCGCGTGCGCGCGGCCTTCGCGCGGGGTCCGGGCAGCGCGGCGGCGCGCGCGCGAGCGTCGACTTGAGCCGACGCTTCGACCACGACGCGGTGATCGTCGGCGGCGGGCCCGCCGGGCTCGCCACCGCCATCGCGCTCGCGCGCACCGCGCCGGAGCTCGCCCGACGCACGGTGGTGCTCGAGCGGGCGCGCTACCCACGCGACAAGTACTGCGCCGGCGCGCTCGGAGGTCGAGGCGACCGCGTGCTCGCCGAGCTCGACGCGGAGGTCCGCGTCCCGAGCGTGCCGATCGCCGGCATGAGCTTCCGCGCCCCCGCCGGCGAGCGCACCGAGCGGGTCGGAGGCATCGGCCGCGTCGTGCGGCGCCTCGAGTTCGACCACGCGCTCGCCTCGCACGCAGCGCAGGCCGGCGTGCGCATCGAAGAGGGCGCCAGGGTCACGGCGGTCGAGCCGATCGACGGCGGCGCGCGCGTCACGACCTCGAGAGGCGAGCTCCTGGCCCGCGCCGTCGTCGGCGCCGACGGCGTCGGCAGCGTCGTGCGGCGCGCGCTGGGGCTCGGCCGTGGGCGGCTGCGCGCGCAGGTGCTCGAGGTCGACACCGAGGCCGTGCCCGGCGATCCACCGCGCGACGTGCTGCGCTTCGACGCGAGCGACCGCGGGCTGCCCGGCTACACCTGGGACTTCCCGACCTCGGTGGGCGGCGAGCCGCTCGTCTGCCGCGGCATCTACCACCTCAAGTGGGGCGACGCCGAGCCCGACCTCGAGACCGTCTTCGCCGAGCGCCTCGCGCAGCAGGGGCTCTCTCTCGAGCGCTACACGAACAAACGCTTCGCCGAGCGCGGGCTCGAGCCGAGCGAGACCCTGGCCCGCGGCAGCATCTTGCTCGCGGGTGAGGCCGCCGGCATCGATCCGGTCACCGGCGAAGGGATCGCGCAGGCCCTCGAGTACGGCGCCATGGCCGGGCGCTTCCTCGCCGAGGTGCTGGTGCACCGGCGCCCCGTCGAGGGCTGGACGGGCCTCGTCGCTCGCTCGAGGCTCGGCCTCGATCTGCGCGTGCGCGCGCGGCTCGTGGAGGAGTTCTTCGGCCCTCATCGCCCGGAGGTCGAGGCGCTCATCCTCGGAGCGCCGAGCGTGCTGCGCTCGGGCGCGCGGCACTTCGGCGCGCTCGAGCACGAGGGCCGCGATCTCGCCTCGCTCGCCCTCGCCACCGCGAAGCACTACCTGCGCGCGCTGCTCACGCTCTGATCCCGCCGCGAGGCCGGCCCAGCATGCTCAGGTCGCGCCCACGCCGTTCGCCCACGGCGCCCGCTCGAGCAGCGCGCGCGCCCGCGACCGCGTGGCGTCGTCGAGCTCGCCGCGCACGGCGGCGCGCAGCGCCGAGGCGAGCTCCTCGGCCCGCTGGAAGCGCTCGTCTCGGTCTTTCGCGAGCCCGACCGCGAGCACGAGCTCGACGTCCTCGGCGAGCTTCACGGTGGCCGAGGGCGAGGCCGGCTGCGTGTGGAGTACGCGGAAGAGCACCGTCGCGGCGTCGTCCCCGGAGTAGGCCGGCTTGCCCGTGAGGGCGCGGTAGGCGATCGCCGCGAGCGCGTAGACGTCGGCGCGGTGATCCACCTCGCCGAGCTTCGCCTGCTCCGGCGCCATGTAGGCCGGCGTGCCGACCATCTGGTTCTGGGTGAGCGTGCCGCCCTGCCCCTCGAAGCGGCTCACGCCGAAATCGAGCACCTTCCACACGCGCTGCGGCGACTCCACCAGGATGAGGTTCTGCGGCTTCATGTCGCGGTGCACGATGCCGGCCTCGCGGATGGCGACCAGCGCCTTGGCCGCGTGCTCGACGAGCTCGGCGACCGCCGGTGGCCTGAGCCTGCCGAGCTTGCGCAGGTGCCACGCGAGGTCGTGCCCCTCGAGGTACTCCATCGTCACGAAGGGCAGGCCGCTCGGCGTGAGACCCGACTCGAGGATCCGCGCGACGTAGGGCGAGCTGACCTTCGCGGCGATCTCCGCCTCGCGCTCGAAGCGCTTCACCATCGCAGGATCGCTGAGCACGAAGGGATGCAGGAGCTTGAAAGCCGCGAGCTGCCCCGTCTCCTCGTGCTGGGCGCGGTAGACCTCGCCCATGCCGCCTCGCCCCACGACCTCTCCGAGGCGGTAGCCGAGCACCAGCTCACCGGAGTAGCGCCCCTCGCCCGGTTGCAGCGCACGGGCGAGCTCACCGCGCGCCTCGGCGAGCAGCGCCTCACGCTGCACGAGCTGTCGATTGGCCCGCTCCACCCGACCGAGCGCCGCTTCGGTCGCGCGCCGGCTCGAGCGCGCCAGCGCGTAGGTGGTCGCGAAGACGACCTGGATCATCACGACGAAGAACGCCTTCCACGCCCACGGCAGCTGCCCGATCGGCATCGGCCCGAGATCGGGCAAGAGCCCCACCGCGACGCCGAGCGTGAGCACGAAGTACACGCTGGCGCCGACCAGGTAGGTGAGGCGCGCCGCCACCTCGCTCTCGCTGAGCGCGAAGTAGTAGACGCCGATCGGCAGCACCATCACCGCCGCCGTGAAGGGACCGAAGTAGAAGAGCGCGATCTCCGCGACCACGCCGAAGACGACCCCGAAGAAACCGACGAAGCGCGCCGTGTACCGCCGCTCGTCGCGCAGCACTCGCTGCGCCCAGAGGCCGAGCCCGGCGCTGAGGAAGCAGCAGCCCATCGCCAGCGCCCGGAGCCCCGTCGGCCCCGGCACGAGCGGCATGAAGAGCGCAGCGGCGAGCACCATCACCGCGATGAGGCGGAAGAACGCGCGAGCGCGGGCGACCTCCTCGCTCTGCATGACGACGCTGGTCGCCAGCGTGAGCGAGGCGCTGGTCGCTTGCGAAGGCGGTGCGCCGGTGGGTGCGCTGTCGCCTGCGAGGCTACGCCCGCCGTGGCTCGGCTCACTCGGCGCAGGGAACGGCACCTGGCGCACGCGTGGCACCGCCACGATCGTGTCGCTCTCGCTGCGGTCGCCCGGCTCCCCCACGGCCCTCCCACGCTAGCACGGGCGCTCGACGCGCATGGGCTCCTCGCGCCGAGCGCGCCCCCACGGAGCGGCGCTGCGCTCCCGACGCTGCGCTCCGCTGCTGGCGCTCCGCTGCTGGCGCTGCGCTGCACTGCTGGCGCTGCGCTGCACTGCTGGCGCTGCGCTCCGCTGCTGGCGCTGCGCTCCGCTGCTGGCGCTCCGCTGGGCGCGCGCGTCTCTCGAGGAGAACGCGCGCGGAGCGGTGCTCAGCGAGCGGCTCGAGGGGGCCATCGCCCTCCCGCGCCGCTCGCGGAGCGCGGTTCAGCCGGGGAAGGCGGTGCAGCAGCCCGTGATGCAGTACTCACCCGTGGGGCAGGCCGACTGACCGGGCTGGCCGCAGAGCTGCTTGCCGGCCGGGCAGGTCTGCACGGTGCACTGCGGGGGCAGCGTGGGCTTGCCCAGGCAGATCTCGCACTCCTCACACTCGTTGATGCAGCTCGGCACCTGCGTGCAGGGGCGGCAGATCGCAGGGTCGTTCAGATCGGCGAGCGTGCACTGCGGGTTGCCCTCGTTGGAGCCGAGGTAGATCGAGTAGGGCAGGCCCGGGATGTCGCAGCAGCCGAAGCAGTCGCAGCCGTTGGGGGCCAAGGGCTGGCAGTAGTTCAGGCACTGGGCGCTCTGGCTCGCGAGCGCGTCGGCGCAGGTACCGCTGTAGCCGGGGATGTTGGCGGTGGGGCTGTAGGCGCACTGCGAGCCCGACGGGTCGAAGTTGGGCGCGACGGCGAGCGGGTCGCACTTGTGGCTCCAGTTGCAGCCGTCGTTGCCCGAGCCCGAGTCACCGTCGAAGTAGCAGTCCATCTTGCAGGGCGCGCTGTTCTGCCCCGGGATGTTGCCGTAGAAGCCCGTCTCGTTGTTCTGGCAGGGCCCGAGGCACTGCGTATCGGCCGAGTCGATGCCACAGTCGTTGTCGTCGTCGATGCAGTTGCCGCAGGCGTAGACCTTGCCCTGGCAGGTCGCGACCTGGCAGAAGCTGCCGCATCCGTTCACGGCGTCGCAGGTCTGGCCGCAGGGGCAAGCGGCGTTGTTCGGCGCGGCGACGCAGCTGTCGGTCACCTCGTTGCAGGTGTCGACGGTGCACGCGACGCCGTCGTCGCAGACCACCGGCGTGCCTGCGCGGCAGCCCTGGGCGTTGGCGCCCGCCATGCCGGGGGCGCACTGCTCGATGCCGTCGCAGAACTGACCGTTGGAGCAGAAGCTGTTGTCGGGCGCCGAGCTGCAGCCCACGCCCTCGAGGCAGAAGTCGCTCGTGCAGGCGATGCCGTCGTCACAGCTCGGCGGCGCGCCGTTCACGCAGCCCTGGTTCTCGTCGCAGGTCTCCGTGCCGTTGCACTGCAGCCCGTCGTCGCAGACGTCGTCGATCGGCAGGTGCTCGCAGCTGCCGCCCGCCGGGTTGCAGACGTCGGCGGTGCAGCCGACGCCGTCGTTGCAGTCGACGGGGGTTCCGGGCTGGCAGACGCTGCTGCAGGTCTCGATGCCGTTGCAGTCGTCGAGATCGTCGCACTCGTCGTCGGTGGTGCAGGGCTGGGCGTCGACGCAGCCGTCGTCGTCGAGATCGGCGGGGTTGCCCGGGTCGCAGAAGTTGCCGGGGCCGCAGAGCGAATTCATGGGCGTGTAGGTGCAGCTGCCGCCGGGCTCGGCGCAGCCGTCCACCGTGCAGGCGTAGCCGTCGTCGCAATCGACGTCGGGCACGTCGACGCAGCCGGTCGCAGCGTTCGCGCCCGGGGCAGCCGGGCTGCAGGTCTCGACACCATCGCAGCTGAGGCCGTTGCTGCAGGCCGCGTTGTTGGGCGTGTTCACGCAGCCGCCCGGCACGGTGTTGTTGCAGCTGTCGTTCGTGCAGCTCTTGCCGTCGTTGCAGTCGAGCGGTGTACCGGGCACGCAGCCACCCGCAGCGACGCTGCAGACCTCGGCGCCGTCACAAATGAGGTTGTTGTCGCAGAGCGCGTCGTTCGGGGTGTGCGTGCAGGCGTCGAGGGTCGGGTCGCAGACGCTCACCGTGCAAGCGATGCCGTCGCTGCACGTCGGGGGTGTGCCGGCGACGCAGCCGGTGCCGAGCGGACCGGTGGGGCTGCACGTCTCGGCGCCGTTGCAGAAGGTGCCGTCGCTGCAGGCCGTGTCGTTGGGTACGTTCTGGCAGGCGTCGCTGACCGAGTCGCAGAAGTCCTGCGTGCACGAGCGCCCGTCGTCACAGGTCGGGACGTTGGTGAACTGACAGCCGAGCGTCGGGTGGCAGACCGGATCCCCCGAGCAGAACTTGCCGTCGTCGCAGACGGCGGCGTTCGGAGCGTGCGCGCACTGATCGAGCGCCTCGTCGCAGCTGTCCATCGTGCAGCCGACGCCGTCGTCGCAGGGGTCGCCGAGGCTCACGCAACCGGTCGTCGGATCGCCGAGCTGAGGCTCGCAGAGCTCCACACCATTGCAGTAGTTCGCGTCGTTGCAGAGGCTGTCGTCGGCCGTGTTCGAGCAGTAGCCGTTCGAGCAAGTGTCGGTGGTGCACGTGTAGCCGTCGTCGCAGTCGACGTCGTTGACGCAGTCGGTGCCCATCGCGCCGCCGGCGCCGCCCTGCCCGGCGCCGCCCGAGCCCATGCCGCCGCCCTGTCCGGCGCCGCCCGAGCCCATGCCGCCGCCCTGCCCGGCGCCGCCCGAGCCCATGCCGCCACCCTGCCCGGAGCCGCCCTGGCCCGAGCCACCTTGCCCGGAGCCGCCCTGGCCCGAGCCACCCTGCCCGGAGCCGCCCACGTTCTCACCTCCGGCGCCACCTCCCGACGAGCTGCTCGTCGAGCTGCTGGTCGAGCTGCTGGTCGAGGTGGTGCTGCCCCCCCCCGCCGAGCTCGAGGTGGAGCCTCCCCCGGCTCCGTCGACGCCATCGTCGGCGCAAGCCGTCAGCGTGGTGGCCACGAAGAGGCCGAGCAACGCGACGCGGGCTCGGAGCGGACGGGGGTACGAGTGTCCCATGGTGCCCGTAGCATCGCCCGAGCGCGGAGCGCTTGGCAAGCCAGCCCGAGTCCGAGACGCTCCGCGTACCCGGCTCCCACGAGCCCCACGCGCCTGGCGAGATTCTGACATCGTTCGCACGCGAGCGGCGCTACCGTCGACGGCCGAGTCGCATGAAGACGATCGCGTACGGCCTCTACACCTACCTTGAGTTCACCACCTGCCTCGTGGGGATCCTCCCGGCGATGGCGGTGTCCTCGGTGCTGCACCGGGGCGACCCGACGCAGCGTCACCCTGGCCGCTGGATGCGCCGCATCGGCAAGGTCTCGACCTCGCTCACGCCACTCTGGCACTTCACGATCGAGGGCGAGGCGCCTCCGGACATCCTGCACAAACCCTACGTGGTGGTCGCCAACCACGAGTCGACGGCGGATCCCTTCCTGCTGTCGTGGCTCCCTTGGGACATGCGCTGGGTCGCCAAGGAGGAGCTCTTCAAGCCTCCGCTGACGGGCTGGGCGATGAAGCTGAGCGGCGACATCCCGATCAGGCGCGGTGAGCGCGACAGCGTGCAGATCATGCTCGCCGAGTGCGAGCGCTCCCTGCGCGCGGGCATCCCGATCATGATGTTCCCCGAGGGCACGCGCTCCAAGGACGGTACGCTCCTGCCGTTCAAGACGGGCGCCTTCTCGCTGGCGATCCGCGCGGGTGTGCCGGTCTTGCCGGTCGCGATCGCGGGCACGCGGCGCATGCGCCCGAAGGGCTCGTGGTGGTTCGGCGAGGCGCGGGCCTGCGCGAAGATCCTGAAGCCCATCTCGAGCGAGGGCCTCGGCGAAGGCGACGCACAGGCGCTCGCCGACCGCGCGCGCGAGGCCATCGCGGCCGAGCTGCCCGACCTGCGCGCGCGTTACGAAGACCTGCGCGCCTGAAGCACGCCAGAGACGCGCACGCGGCCGACGGCCCTCGGGCAACGTCGACCGCGTGAGAGGCGCGTCGCCATCGTGCGCCTGCGCCGCCGAGAGTCTGCGCTCAGAAGACGGCGGGCATCGAGGGCGTGCCCGTCGGGCTCGTGAAGGGCGCGGGCGCGGCGCCGGGCGCCTGCTGGTTCTGGCCGAAGATGATGACCGGGCTCTCGCGCTTCGGGCCGACGAGGCGCTCGTAGATGGCGTCGACCGAGACGATGAGCGTCGCGGTGAACGAGGCGTCGGGGCTGTAGAAGATGTCGCGGCGCGTGCCGTCTTCGCCGAGCTGCAGCGTGTTGTTGCTGTAGCCGAGATCGACGCCCCACTCGGCCATCGGGAAGACCGAGATGCCCGCCGAGAAGCCCGCCGAGATGCGCGTGCTCGAGGCGTTGGGGTTGCTCGCGACCTCGACGCAGCCGGTGTCGATCTGCACGCAGTCGACGTCGCTGAACTCGGGCAGGAAGTCGACGCTCCAGGAGGGCCCGGCAAAGAGCCAGAAGGTCGCGTCGCCGAACTTCTCCTCGAAGAAGACGAAGCCGCCGACGCGCAGGCGGTTGTCCCACACGCGGCCGCCGCTGATCTGATCCGAGAGGAAGGTGCCGCCGTTCGGCGTGCGCCGCGGTCGGTTCACGTCGCTGTTGGTCGGCACGTTCGCGCGGGAGAAGGTGTGGTCCCAGCGCACGCTGATGCCGCCGAAGAAGCCCTGGAGGTGCTCGGCGTCTGCGCCGAGGATCGGTGCCGTGAAGTAGGTGAGCAAGCGCGGCGAGGTGGTGAGGTACACGCCGCGGTCGTGCGAGTTGGGCGAGGTCGGGAAGATGGTCGTGAAGTTCGGGATGAACCCGAGCGCCCACATCTTGTCCTCGGACTGCGCCACCGTGAGACCACCGGTCGCGATCGTCAGCGGCATGTCGCGGAACCTGGGCTCGTTGCGCGTGGTCGTGCCGCCGTCGGTGAGCTCCACGTCGAAGCCCACGGAGGTCGTCAGACGGAGGCGGAAGTCCTTCTCGTCGATGACGAAGTAGTTGAGCGTGAAGCCGAGCCCCTGGCTGTAGACCTCACCCTCACCGCCGATGTTGTCGCGGCCGATGCCGACGGCGGTGGTCGTGACGTCGTGGCTCCAGTTGAGTGCCGAGCCGCGCCACGGCACCCAGGCCGCGCCCGGCTTGCGCTTCTCGCCGGCGTCTTCGCCCGCCGGCTCTTCTTCCTCGGTCGACTCGGTCCCCGCCTGCGCGGTGCCCTGGGCGGAGAAGCTCCCGGGGGCAGGCGCCGCTCCGGTGCCCGGCTGGGCGGCGTCGGGGGCGGGCGCGGGCGCGGGCACGGGCGCCGTGGGGTCGGTGGCCTGAGCGGAAGCCGTGGAGGGCAGCGCGAGCACGGCGACGCCCGCGACGAGGGCGAGCGAGGAGACGAAGCGTAGCGAGCGGGTCGACATGGCAGGAGGGCTCCGAGGTTCTACGAGCCGGTGGCAAAAACCGTGCCCTGGAATAGCTTCAGGATTTGCGCGGTTTCGGCGGGGCTGGGATCGCTCGCATCACTGCGTCGGCGCCCGGAGCCCCGCTCCCCGTTAGTTTCTTGACCACCGGGAAGCCTGGACCGACCGCGTATACCAGAAGCCCGGGTGCGCACGCAGCGGCAAATCGCGGCGCCTCTACCGAAGCTCCTCTCGGCCCAGCCGAGCGGGCCGAGGGCTCGCGCGAGCGCCCCGCCCCGCGCCGGTGTCACCTCCCTGGAGCCGGCCGATGTAGGCTCGGTCCCGGTGAGCCCCCCGACCCCTTCGTGCGAGAATTGTGCGGCGTTCACGCGGGTGCGCCGCGACGAGCAGCGCGGCCTGGTGGGAGAGTGCGCGCTGGAGGTCTTCCCACCTCCGGTGAGCGCCGGCTCCACCTGCAGTCGGCACCGGCCCAAGGGCGCGGCCGCTCCCCCGCCGCGACCGAGGGCCGCCGGTGAGCCACGCCGCTCGCGCAGCGTGACCGCGCCCACGGCTCCCACAGGCGGTTCGTCCGCGCGTGCCACGACCGCCATCCCGCGCCCCGAGCTGCCCGAGGAGATCGACATCGACATGAGCCCCGACGAATTCCGTGACGTGTTGCGCCAGGTCCTCCACGAAGAGCTCGGCCTCGGACAGGCCGAGCTCGGCGCGCGCTGGCAGGGTGGCCAGCTCGTGCTCGTGCCAGGCAAGGAGGGCACCCAGGAGAAGCGCCTCTCGATCGAGGCCTTCTTCCACAAGATCGTCATGGTGCGCGACAAGCTCCGCGTGCTCGAGGCGAAGCTCAACGCGCACGACCGCCTGAGCGACGAAGAGAAGGTGCAGCTGCAGGCCTACATCACGGGCTGCTACGGCTCGCTCACGACCTTCAACGCGCTGTTTTCCGACAAGTCGGATCACTTCGTCGGCAGTCGCGGCGACGAAGCTTGAGCTGGGCCGCGTGAGCGACGAGATCTCCCTGCGCAGGGCGCGCCCCGCGCTGCTCTGGCTGCTGGCGCTCGGCGTGGTCTACGCGGTGTTCTGCCTGCTGCTCTGGCGCGCCGGTGTGCCCGCTCGCGCCGTGCTCCTCCCGGTCTCCGCCGAGAGTCACTACGCGTGGCAGGCGCTCTTCGTGGGGCCGCTGATGTCCGCCCTCGCCACGCTCTACGCCTGGCTCGCGTGGCGTTTCGCGGGTGGCTCGCCCCCCCGCTCGAGCTTCGCCGAGGCCTGGGCCGCGCTCGTACCTCGCTACGCGGGCTGGGTGCTGCTCGGCTTCGTGGTGCCAGACCTCGTGGTCTTCGTCGCGGCCGGGCCGGGCGCGCTCGCTCCGGCCATGCGCTACTACGGCGCCGTGGCCCCGATCGGGATCGTGGCGAGCTCGGTGGCGCCCCTCGGCGAACTGACGGGAGCGGGGCGGCCCAGGGCCTCGGGCTCGGCGCTCGCTGCTTTGGTGGTGCAAGCGCTCGCGGGCGCTCCACTTCTGCGCTGAAGACGTGACCAGAAATGCCAAACAGCGCTTGGGGCAGGGGTCCCGAGCGCTGCGCGCGGCAGCCGACAACAGAGAACTCTTCGCCGAACTCTCCGCATTTCTCGATTTCTGACGAACATCAACTCGAAAAGCCGAACCCCTGGGTTCGGCTTTTCTGGTCAGCTATTGAGCCCGAGCCCGCGAGGAGCGGAGCCTCGCGAGGGGCCTCGAGGCGACGATCTCGCGCGGCCGCCCCGACCGGGGGTAGCCTGGATCCGTGGAACCGCGCACGCTCTCCCTTCCCTCCACGCTCGGGCCCAGACTCGAGCGTGCCGCCAGGCTGGCCGAGATTGCCTCCGGCGCGCGCTCCACCCTCCGGCGCCTCGCGCCCGTCGCGCTCGAGCTCCACCCCGGGCCCGACGCTCCGACCCTCTCCGCGCTCACACAGCTCTTGCGGCTCATGCTCGCGGAGCCGGACGCGCTCTCGCTCGAGCTCGGTTCGGAGGCGCCGAGCACGCTGCTGGTCGTCCGGCGTGGCTCGGTCGAGCTTCGCTTCCACGCGAGCTCGCTGGAGCGCGGGCTCGGAGAGCTGCTCGAGGAGCTCGCGAGGGAGCTGCTCACGCACGACGAGCTCGCACGAGGCTTCGTGGAGCTCGCGCAGGGCTCGGAGCTCGCGCCGCTCGCAGGTGTCGCCCTGTCGGAGCTCGCACGCGCGAGCTCGACCGAGGCCGTCACTCAGGCTGTGCTCGGCGCTGCTCTCGCCGGGCCCTCGGGCTTCGAGCGCGCGGCGGTCTTCCTCCACGATCGCGCCCAGGGAGCCTACGTGCTCGCGGGCGCGCGCGAGCGCGACGAGGTCCCGGAGGCGCCGCCCTCGACCGTCGGGCCCACGTCGCGGCGCTGGTCGGCCCGCGCCGGGGGCTCGGCATTCCACGAGGGCGCCAAGAGCTTGGTACTCAAACCGAAGCCCGGCGACGCGGACGAGCTGGCCCTCGCGCTCCGAGGAGAACGCTCCGTCTTCGATCGTTCGCTGTCCGGCCCCGATGCCTTGGGCGCGCTCGGCCCGCGTGAGCGCTTCGCGCTGCTCGCTTCGCCACAGCGCACGGTTCCGCTCGCCTTGCTCTTCGGCGACGGCGAGGAGCCGTGTCTCGGCGAGGAGCGCATCGCCCTGCTCACCGAGCTGCTCTCGCAGGCCTCCCTCGCTTGGGAGAACCTGCGGCTGCGGCGCGAGGTGGAGGATCTGGCACGAACCGACCCCGAGACGGGGCTGCACAACCGCAGGGAGCTCGAGCTGCGGTTCTCGCAGGAGCGCTCACGCGCGCAGCGCGCCACGGCGCCTCTCTCCCTGCTCGTGCTGGGCGCCAGCCCGGACGCCGAGGCCCCCGTCGCTGCGACCGAGATGCGCGCGCTCGCTGGCGTGCTCCGCGACGAGCTGCGCGCCGTCGACGTCGCCGCGCGCTTCGACGCTGGCGCGCTCGCGGCGCTCCTGCCGGGCGCGGGCTCGCTCGAGGCCGCGCTCGTCGCGAGGCGCGTCGGGGTCACGGCCCACCGCCGAGGGATCGCGCCCTCGGTCGGCGTCGCCTCATACCCGGAAGACTGCGATCACCCCGACGATCTGGTCGCGCTCGCCCAGCAGAACCTCGCGGCCGCGCGGAGCAGAGGGCCGGGGCACGCTTCGCTCTCGGGCGACGACTCCCCCATCGTCTTCGCCGAGGAGGCGGACGAAGAGGCTTGATCCGGCACGACGGCGCGCGCACCTAGCGAGCGATGCAGCCCGTCACGAAGACCGTCCTCAGCGCCGACGGTACGCCGATCACCTACTACGTGCTCGGCCGGGGCCCCCGCACCTGGCTCGCCGCTCCGGCGATGGGCGCGCCCTACGTGGCGATGAGCCGCGTATACGAGCCGCTCTCGGAGGATCTGCGCATCGTCACCTGGGACATGCGCGGCTTCCACCGCTCGGGCGTGCCCGCCGATCCACGCGCCCTCGACGTCGCTCGCCACGTCGACGACCTCGAGGCCGTCGTCGAGGCCGAGGGGCTCGAGCGCTTCGTGCTCGGCGGCTGGAGCATGGGTGTGCCGATCAGCCTCGAGTACCTCGCGCGCGACGCGCGACGCGTCGAGGGGCTCGTGCTCGTGAACGGGCCGTACACGGCGGCCTTCGATCAGGCGATCCCGGTCCCCGGGCTCGGAGACGCGATGGCGCGCGTGCTCGAGGTCGTGGGCGCGCCGGCGGGTCGGCTGATGAACCCCCTCAGCGCGAGGCTCTTGGGGCAGCGCGGCGTGGGTAGGTTGCTCCAGGCGCTCGGCGTCATCGCGCGCGAGCCCGAGTTCTTCGAGAAGATCCTCGCCGACTTCCGCACCGTGGACTGGGAGCGCTACCTCGTGGTGGCGCGCATGCTGCACGAGCACGACGCGAGCCCGCACCTGCCGAAGGTGCGTGTGCCGACGCTCGTCACCGCGGGCACGCGCGATCTGATGATCCCCGTCCGTACGGCGCGCCAGCTCGTCGAGCGCGTCGAAGGCGCGGAGCTCTTCGTCGTCGAGGGTGGCACGCACTACACCCCGGCAGAGTTCCCCGAGCTGGTCGCCGAGCGCATCCGCCGCTTCCTGGACGAGCGCCTGCCCGAGCTCTGACGCATGGACGCTCGCCCCGCACCCGAGGCCACCGTGCGCCTCAGCGGCGGAACACGATGATCGAGCGGGGCACCCGAGGCCCGCTGAAGGCAGGCGTCGCCGTCAGCTGGACCTTGCCTCCGGGAGAGACCGGCACGAAGCGCGGCTCGGCCTCGACGCTCCAGGCCTCACCGTCCGACAGCGTGTGCAGGTACGGCGGCACCGCCGAGAGCGCGATCGCGACGACCTGCTTCTGATCGGCGCGCCCGGTGATCGTCGCGCCGGTCGGGGTCTCGAGCACGCCGTCCACGGTCGTGAGCTCGAAGCCAGCGAGTCGCAGGCGCCGCGCGAGCGCGAGCGCCTCGAGGGCCTTCGCGAGGGCCGCCGGCTCGGTGCTCGCAGGCAACCAGGCGGGGCGCTCTGCGCGCAGGCCGTCGAGGCCGTCGAAGGCGCCCTCGCCACCGAGGCAGACGGCCGCAGCGGGGCTCGTACCGAGCCCGGGCGTGCAGGCGATCGTGCTCCGGGTCGTGGAGATCTTCGCGGCGTAGCCGCCATCGCTCGCGGCGAAGGAGAACAGGTGCGGAGGATCGGGCAAGCCGAGGCGCGAGCGCCCTCCCGACTCGACGAGGTGAGCGCCCAGGATACCGCTGGCTGCGAGCGCCAGCGTCGGCTCCTGCTTCACCACCTCCGGCGTTCGGTGGATCGGCGCGCCCTGCGCGCCCGACCTGGCGAGCGCCTCGGCGAGCCCGACGCTGCCACCGAGCGACTCGAGCGAGGCTGCGTACACGGCGAGCTTGCCGCGACCGCTGCGCCAGACGCTGGCCGACACGGGGCGCTCCTGGCAGAGGGCGACGACCGGAGAGTCGACGAGCGGCTCCTCGCCGCCCTCGAGCCGTAGCGAGAGCGCCTCGTCGGGCTCCGAGCTGTCGACGACGAAGCAGCTCTTCGCCTTGGCGGGCAGCACGACGAAGCGCGCGTCCGCCTCGGCTCCGCCGACGAGCTCGAGCCCCGCGCCGACGAGCGCCGCGTGCCTGAGATCGCTGCGCGACGGCGCGCGGTCGACGGGGGTGGCGGACACGTAGCGATCGAGCAGCGCCTCGACGCAGGCCGCGCCCCCCTGCTCGCCCAGGCGCTCAGCCTCGCGAGGCTCGAGGGCTTCGAGGAAACCTGCACCACCGACCTTCTCGATCGGCGCCGCGTACACGGCGACGGCCGCGCCGTCCGGCGCGATGCGCCTCACCGTCGCGGTCGAAGCGCCGCAGCTGCACCAGCCCACCTGACGCCCCTCGACCTTGCTGCCGTCTCGCTCGACGACGAGCCGGGCGGCGTCGTCGCTAGCGCCGACGACCGCGACGAAGCACTCCCCCGGCTCGCCGGCGACGCTCAGCGTACCCTCGGGCCCGAGCTCTCGTTCGACGAAGCCCCGCGCACCGAGGGCGGCGGCCGCCGCCTCGGTCGCCTCTCGCTGGCGCGCGCGCTCGTCGAGGCCCGCCGAGACGCGCACGTAGGCCACGACCCCCACCGCGGCCACCGCGGCCACGCCGAGGATCACGTAGGGCAGCAGCTTGCGACGCTGCTCCTCGACCTGGTGCTGCGAGGCCTTCGCCGTTCGGACCGCGGTCTTGACCTGGCCCTCGAACTTGTCGCGCTCGCGACGGGCGAGCAGATCGCCCATCGCGCGCGTCGGGTCGCGGCCCTCGAGCGAGGCGATGGCCGCTTCGACCGCCGCCTTCTGCTCGAGCTCCGCGCGCTCCTCGGGCGGGAGGTGCGCGAGATCGAGATCGAACTCCTCCCCCGAGAGGGAGGCGCGCTTCGCCTCGTTCGTGAGCGAGGCGCGCTTCGGGCTGCTCGGGAGCGGCGCTCGGGGCGCGACGGCCGCCTCGAGGTCGAGCTCCTCGGGCTCCAGGGGGCCCGCGGTCGCGCTCTCGAGATCGAACTCTCCGGACTCGGCCGAGGCCTTCGTCGCACCTTCGAGATCGAACTCCTCGGGCTCGGGGCGAGATCGTGAGGGCGGTCGTGCCATGCCAGCGCCGAAGCCTAGCGGACGCGGCGCGACAAACCCAAGAACGGCGCTTCGCGTCGTGATGGCGCGGCGCGCACGAGCCCGCCGAGACGTCGCGAGGCGCGGAGACCGCGCGACTGCGCCGCCAGGAGTCGTACACTCCGGCGAGGCCAGGTGAGACTGCGCATCGCGACCTTCAACGTCGAGAACCTCGACGAGCCACGCAGGCACGGCGTGTCGCTCGACGAGCGCATCGCAGTGCTGAGGCCCCAGCTGCTCGCCCTGCGCGCCGACGTGCTGTGCCTCCAGGAGGTGAACGCACAGGACCGACGCGACCCGCAGCACGCGCTGCGCGCGCTCGACCGGCTCCTCGAGGGCACGCGCTACGCCGGCTACGAGCGCGCGACGACGCTCAACTCCTCGGGTGAGGGCCCCTCCGACAAACACAACCTCGTGGTGCTGAGCGCGCTACCGATACGCGGGGCGCGACAGCACTGGCACGACTCGGTCGAGCCGCCGATCCTGCGTCTGGCGACGACCCCACAGCCGCGCACCGAGGTCGTGCACTGGGATCGGCCGCTGCTCGAGGTCCGCTTGGCGCTGCCCACGGGCCGCGAGCTCGTGGTCTTCGACGTGCACCTCAGGGCGCCGCTCGCCTCCAACATCGAGGGGCAGAAGCTCGCGCCGCTCGTGTGGCGGAGCACGGAGGGCTGGGCCGAGGGCTTCTTCGTCGCGGCGGTGAAGCAGCTCGGGCAAGCGCTCGAGCTCCGTCGCCTCGTCGACCGGCTGCTCGACGACGACGCGGAGGCCCCGATCGCGGTCGCGGGCGATCTGAACGCGGACCTGTGGAGCGCGGCCGTGCGCACGCTCCGGGCCGACAGCGAAGACACGGGCAACCCGGCGCTCGACGCGCGCAGCCTCGTCGAGCTCGCCGAACGCGTGCCACTCGAGCGGCGCTACACGGTCCTGCACCGGGGTCGTCGGCTCCTGCTCGATCACTTGCTCGTGACGCGCGCGCTCGCGCGCGGCTTCGTCGATGCCGAGATCCTGAACGAGGATCTGCCCGACGAGTACGAGGCGCCGCTCGCCGGCCTCACACCGAGGGGCTCGCTCCACGCGCCCTTCGTGGCCGAGCTCGAGCTCGAGGACTGAACGGCGCCAGGGCGATCGTGCGGAGGCGCCGCCTCGCGCCGAGCTCGGACGCCGAGTCCGGGCGCGGACCGCAGGGCTCAGAAGCGGCCGTCGACGACCACGCCACCCGGCACCACGGCCCAGCGGATCGAGGGCGCCTTCGCCTCCCCCGGGGCGGCTTCGGCCCCCGAGGCGTAGTCGACGGTCAGGTAGATCGACACCGCGGCGGCCGCCGCCGAGCTGACGAAGAGGATGTCGGAGGCGAGCGCGAGCCCGAAGGCCGAGCTCTTCGCGCTCGCGAGGGCCTCGGGGTCGCCGGGGTAACGCACGAGCTCCGCCTCCAGATCGCTCGAGGCACCGAGCGCCAGCACGCCAGTGACGATCCCACCCGTGAGCAGCGCGCCCGTCGCGGACCACGCGACCACGGGGGGCACGACGGACGGAGGCGCGGGCGGAGCGGCGCTGGGCGGCTTCTCGATGGGCGCGGGAGGAGGCAAGGGCTCGATCTCGAGCGCGAGGGACTTCTCGTCGCCTCCTGCGAGATCCACCCGCTCGGTCACCGAGGGTCGGCCGGGGAGCTTCGCCGTGACCTTGCGCCGTCCGGAGCTCACCATGAGCGGCTCGAGCGGTGTCGTGCCGACGTAGACGTCGTCGATGGCGATGGTCGCCCCGGGCTCGTTCGTCGTCACCGTGAGCGTCGCGACGCGTTTGGAGAGCGTGACGATCTCCGCCTCGACGTCCTTGCGCCGTTTGAAGGGGATCTTCGTGCCACCTTCTTCGAGGTAGCGCCGGAAGGTGCGCAACGCGTTCGCGTAATCGAGGAGCTGGTAGTGACTCTCGGCGATGTTGTAGAGCACCTGGTACTTCGGATCGATCTCGTAGGCGCGCTCGAACTCGACGAGCGCCGCCGTGTAGTCGGCCTCCTTGAAGAGCTGCACGCCGTGCTTGAAGTGCTGGTCGGCCGAGAGCCACTTGGGCTCGGCCGAGACCGTGCCCGGCGTGGCGAGCGTGGCGATGAGGAGCAGCGCGCCGACGAAGCTGCAAGCGGTCTCGCTCATGGCGTTCCGTAGGGGCTCTCGGAGTCGATGGCGCGCCCGGTGTGGCGCGTGCGCGGTACCCCCGGCTTGAAGGAGCCCGACCCCGGCCCCGCAGGCGCGACCGGCTCGAGCTTCTCGAGGGCGAGGCTCGTCATCAGATCGGAGCTGAGGCTGAGCTTCTCCTCCTTCGTCTGGAAGCCCTCGGCTTCGACGCGTAGCACGCGCTCGGACTCGCTGTGCACCACCCTGCCGTCGAAGGAGCCGGCACCGAGCAAGATGCCGTCGAGGAAGATCTTCGCTTCGGGGGGGGTCACGCGGACCTTGAGCGACACCGACTCCGGCTTCGCCGCTTCCGCGCTCGCCGAGATCGAGGCTTGCGGCGAAGCGCCCGGCCCGAGCGGGGCAGCGGAGGCCTCGGCTCGCTCGGTCGAGGTGCCGGAAGCACGCACGAAGCCGACGGCCACGGCACCTCCGAGCAGCGCCGCGAGCGCGACGCCCACCACGGGCCACAGGATCGAGCGCCGGGGCGCGGCGAGAGGAGCAGTCAGCGGCAGCGCGGCACCACTGTTGGTGGGCAGACCGGGCTGCGAGCCGACCGGCCGGCCGCTCTCGAAGCGGCGGAGGTCGGAGCCCGGCCAGTCTCCGCCCCGCATGGAGCCCGCCGGCGAAGGGATGACGGGCAGGCTCGAGGCGGCAGGGTTCTCGCCCGTCCAGCGCAGGGAGCCGAGCTGCGCCTCGACGATCTCACGCACACGCTGCCTCTCCTCGACGAAGAACTCCGACACCACGCGCCCGACCTCCGGACCGTCGACGCGGGCTCCGCTCGCCATCGCGTAGGCCTCGAGCTCGCGTTGCATCGCGAGCGCCGAGGGGTAGCGCGCCTCGCGATCCGGATGGAGCGCGCAGCCGAGGATGCGCTCGAACTCGGCCGGCACGTTCGGGACGACCTCACGAATCGAGGGCACGTGCCCGAGCAAGAGCTCGCCCACGACCCTCGCGTCGGGCAGGTCCTTCCACATGCGTCGCCCAGCGACGGCCTCCCAGAGCATGACGCCGACGGCGAACACGTCCGAGCGTCGATCCAGGGGCTCGCCGCGCATCTGCTCGGGCGACATGTACGTGACCTTGCCCTTGATCTCGCCCGTCATCGTGCGCGAGGACGAGTCCTGCGCTTTGGCGATGCCGAAATCGACGACCTTGATCGAGCCGTCGTAGGTCACGAAGACGTTCTGCGGCGACACGTCGCGGTGCACGACGTGGAGCGGGCTGCCGTCGAAGTCCTTCAGCTCGTGGGCGTGATGCAGCCCCGCGAGCGTGTCGGCGAGCACCCTGAGGTGGTGCGCGAGCGACATCGCCTCGAGCCCGCCGGGGTGGTTCCTCAGGCGCGTGAGCACCCGGCTGTAGGGCTGCCCGTCGAGGTACTCCATCGCGATGTAGTGACGGCCGCCCTCCTCGCCGAGCTCGTAGGTCTGCACGACGTTCGGGTGGTTCATGCGCGCCGCGAGGCGGGCCTCGTCGACGAACATCGAGAGGATCTCGGGCTGCAGGGCCAGATCCCGGAGCGCCTTCTTGACGACGACGAGTTTGTTGAAGCCCCCAGGGCCCTGCGCGACCGCGAGGTACACCTCCGCCATGCCTCCTCGCCCGATCTCGGCGATCAGGCGGTAGCGGCGATGGGGGCTGGCTTCGCTGGGCGCGAACATCTTCGGGGCGTCGACCGTGGGCAGCCCACGCAGTAGGCTCCCAGCTCGAGTGTATCCGTCCGACGCGGATCTCCCAAACACCAAGAGGAGCGGCCCCGGGCCGAGTGGTGCTAGCCTGCTCGAAGTAGTCTCCGTGCCCTCCCGCTCCACGACCCGCTCTCTCACGCTCGTCGCCTCCTCGGCCGCCGCTCTCGCGTGGCTCGCGGGCTGCTCCTTCGTCGTCGAGTCCCGCGACCGACAGTGCGAGCGAGACGCTGACTGCGCCGATCTCGAGAACGCGGTCTGCGATCTCGCCGGGGGCGTCTGCGTGCCGGACTCGAGCACGACCACGACGACGAGCTCGGGCGGCTGCGAGGGCCCCGACGGCTGCTACGCCTGCCCGCCCCAGACGCAGGTGCAATTCCTCGAGGCCTGCACCGACGCCGAGTGCATCCCCTACGACAACACCCAGCTCGAGGGTCTGCTCGAGCCAGACGGCAGCGTGCCGCCCGTGCCATGAGTCCGCCCCGTCCTCAGCTGCACCTTCGGCGCGCTCGGCTCGGGGCCGCGGCCCTCCCGGGCGCCTTGTGCGCCGCGCTCCTCGCCTGGGCGCAGCCAGTCTCTGCAGCGCCCTGCGATCTCGCGACCGGTCAGGTGCTCTACATCGCCGGGCCGGACTCGATGATCAACATCCTCCGGAACATCGCGGCGGAGCTCTGGAGCGAAGACATCCACGTCTACTACAAGGGCTACCCGTCGTGTCTCGGGGTGCAGAACCTCGTGAACAGCTCCCCGACGACCCCGGACCCCGCGGAGATGGGCACGCCGGCCGCCCACGAGGTCTCGTACTGGCCGGGCGATCCAGAGCTCGAAATGTTCTGCGAGCTGCCCTTCGACGCGGCCGACCCGGCCGAGCCGGAGATCGTGCCCGATCTCGTGCTGTCGGACGTCTTCGCGACCACCTGCGCGAGCTACCCGAACGGCCTGGGCAGCGTGCAGGACTTCCCGGGCCCCGTGCTCGGCTTCGGCTTCATCGTGCACCCCGACTCGCCCGCACAGTCCATCAGCGCCGAGGCGGCCTACCTGGTGTTCGGCTTCGGCGCCGAGTCGCACGTGGTCGAGCCTTGGAACGATCCGGCGACGATCCTCCACCGCGATCCGAACTCGGGCGCCGAGAACGTCTTCGCCAAGACGCTGGCGCTCGACGTGACGAAGTTCGCCGGCACGAGCCTCAACTCGACCGGCTTGATGGTCGACCAGGTCGCACTGGCCACGGGCGCGGCGATCGCCTCGACGATCGCCGGGGCGAACGTCGGCATCATCGAGCGGCGCGCTGGCGAGATCCGCGCGCTCGCCTATCAGCACTACGAGCAGAGCTGCGGCTACTTCCCCGACTCGACGCCCACCTCGCGCGACAAACGCAACGTCCGCGACGGGCACTACCCGATCTGGGGCGCTGTGCACCTCTACACGCGGGTCAACACCTCGGGCATCCCGGTGAACCCCGGCGCCAACCGCTTCATCAACCTCACCTTGGGCACCGATCAGCTCCCTGGCCTCGACCCCATCGCGCTCGGCCTCGAGAGCAGCCTCGTGCCCCAGTGCGCGATGAACGTCTTCCGCACCGAGGACGGCGGCGCGCTCGCGTCCTTCCAGCCGCCACGCCCCTGCGGCTGCTACTTCGAGTCGCTCACCGGCGGCACCGACTGCCAGAGCTGCACGACCTCCTCGCAGTGCCCGACGGAGCGTCCCAACTGCAGCTACGGCTACTGCGAGTTCTGAGCTACGGCTGCTGCGAGTTCTGACAGAGGGCCGACGCGCCCTGCGCGCCGCAGTCCACGCAGGACCGAAGAGCGCTGGCCTGGTCTGGCCCCCCAGACAGTGGCGTCCCCAGCGGGATTCGACCCGGAGTGCACGGAGTCCACGAAGCCGGACGAGCTCCGCGAGTCCGAGCGCAGTGGACGGAGTGTCACGCAGGGCCGAGGCCCGCTGGATGCCTGTTGGGCCTGCCAACACAGTGGCGTCCCCAGCGGGATTCGAACCCGCGTAGCAGCCGTGAAAGGGCTGAGTCCTGGGCCGGGCTAGACGATGGGGACCGGCTGCGCTCGACGAAGCGAACGCACGACAGGGCGCTTTCTAGTGGCAAGCCCGGCGCAGAGCAAGCGCTTCCGCGTGGCCGCCAGCGTGGCTCATGCCGGGCACGCGCGTGGGCGCAGGCACTCAGGCCTCCGCGCCGCGCCCACGCAAGAGCACGAGCTCGAGCGAAGGCGCGCCGATCGACGCGACGCGCGCCCAGCCGACCGAACCGCTCGCGAGCGCCGAGCGCGGCACGATGGCCGCGCCCACGCCACGCTCGGCGAGCAAGAGCGCGGTCTCCTGCGACTGCACGAGCGCCGCCACACGAAGCCCGGGCCGCGCGGCGACGAAGCGCGTGGCCTCGAGCTCGCTCGGCGAGCACTCGCCCGTCACGATCACGACCGGCCCCTCGCTCGGCGCGCCGGCGCGCGATGCCCGTGCAGCGCCTCGATCGCCCACGACCGGAGCTTCGGGATCGCGCGCGCAGACCGCCACCAGCTCGTCAGCCGCCAGGCGCTCTGCGGAGAAGCGTGCGTCGGGCTCCGCGCCCGCGAGCTTGCGCACCACGACGGCGTCGAGCTCCCCCGAGGCGAGGCGCTCCGAGAGCCGCGCGTCGCTCGCGCGTGACAGCTCCAGCCTGCGCGGACCGCCCCCGTGGCCCTCCTGCCCCACGAGACCCGACCCGAGCAGCGCGCGCTCGGCGCCCGCGTCGACCGCGCCGAGCCTCAGCGGCGCGAGGGCGCTCGCCCCTCCCAGCGCCGCCGAGCGCGCGAGCGCGACGCGCTCGAGCAGCTCCCGCGCGTGCCCGAGGAAGGCCGCTCCCGCCGGCGCGAGGCGCACACCACGGCCGCTGCGCTCGAGCAACGCGACGCCCAGCTCCTCCTCGAGCCGCTGGATCGATCGGCTGAGCGCCGGCTGCGAGGCACCGAGACGCCGCGCGGCGCGCCCGAAATGCGCCTCTTCGGCCACGGCGACGAAGCCACGGAGCTGCTCGAGACTCACGCGTCGAGCCTAGCTCCGGAGCGCAGCAGGCGGAAGCCCCGGGGGCACGTGCCCGCTTCCGCTCGATGCACGCCAGGCATCGCTCGATGCGAAATCGATCTTGGACGCGGACCAGGAGCGCAGCCATCACGAAGCGCGATGAGCATCCCCATCCTCACGATGCGCGACGTGGAGGCGATGCGTCTCGCCGGCCGCGCCGCAGCCGAGACGCTCGCGCACGTGGCGCGCGAGCTGCGCCCGGGCCTCTCCACCGCCGACGTCGACGCGCTCGTTCGCCGCCACACGGCCTCGCTCGGCGGTCGCCCTGCGCAGCTCGGCTACCACGGCTTCCCCGCCGCCGTGTGCACGAGCCGGAACGAGGTCGTCTGCCACGGCATCCCGAGGCCCGAGGTGCTCCTCGAGCCCGGCGACATCGTGAACGTCGACGTCACCACCGAGCTCGGCGGCTTCCACGGTGACACCTCGGCGACCTTCTGCATCGCGGAGGTCTCGCCCGAGGCGCGCCACGTGGTCGACACTGCGCGCGCGTGTCTCGAGGCCGGCATCTCGGTGGTGCGCGACGGCGCGCGCCTCGGAGACATCGGCGCCGCGATCGAGGAGGTGGCTCGCCGCGCGGGCTGCTCGGTGGTGCGCGACTTCGGCGGACACGGCATCGGGAGGCGCATGCACCAGCCGCCGCACGTGTCGCACACCGGCGTGCGGGGCGCCGGTCCGCGCCTGCGCGCCGGCATGGCGCTGACGATCGAGCCGATGGTGAACCTCGGCGGCCCGGCGGTGCGCACGCTCTCCGACGGCTGGACGGTGCTCACCGCCGACGGCTCGCTCTCGGCGCAGTTCGAGCACACGCTCGTGGTCACGCGCGCGGGCTGCGAGATCCTCACGCCCACACCGAGCCCTCAGCCGCTCGAGGCAGAGGGCGCGTAGCTGCCCGGGCGGTGGCGAGCCTCCGCGAGCGGCGGCAGCTCACGCCCTCGATCGCCGCTCGGCCCGTAGTCGCTCACGAGGCGCACCAGCTCCTCGCGCGGCGGGCGCCGAGGCAGCGCGCGCTCGGCCCCGGGCTGCGCCGCCTCCACGATGTGCAAGGTGCGCGTCGGGAAGGCGAAGCTCACCCCCAGATCCTTGGCGAGGCGCAGGATCGACAGCATCACCTCGTGTCTGCCCTCGAGCTCCGCCGACCAGGTGCTCACCTCGAAGAAGTAGTAGAGCATCACGTCGAGCGAGTGCGCCCCGAAGCCCGACATGTGGATCTCGAAGGCGTCCTTCCGGGTCGTGGGGTGCGCGAGCACGATGCCTCGCACGCCCTCGACGAAGGCCTGCAGCTGCTCGGGGCTCGTGTCGTAGCCTAGGTTCAGCGTCGTGAAGTGACGCCGGTACCTGCGCGCGCCGAAGTTCACGATCTTCTGCTCGGTGAACTTCATGTTGGGGATCGCGATGAGCGAGTTGTCGAAGGCCCGGAGGCGCGTGGTGCGGAAGCCCACCTCCTCCACGATGCCCTCACAGCCGTCGACGGCGACCCAGTCCCCGATCTGGAAGGGTTTGTCGACGAAGATCATCACGCTGCCGAAGAAGTTCGCGATGGTGTCCTTCGCCGCGAGCGCGAAGGCGAGCCCTCCGATCCCGAGGCCGGCGAGCAGCGAGCCGACGTCGACGTCGAGGTTCTGCAGCACCATGAGCGTGCCGAGGATGACGACGACGACCTTCAGGCTCTTGCGCAGGAGCGGCACGAGCTGATCGTCGAGCTTGGAGTCCGTCTGGTTCGCCTTCGACGCGAGCCACTCCGCGAAGACGTCGACCAGCCGGTAGCCGATCCACACGAAGGTGAGCACCACGATGGTGCGCACCGCGAAGGCCATCGCGAGCGAAGCGCCGATCGGCAGGCCGAGCTCGGGGTAGCTGAGGCGGAGCGCGCCCGCGACCACGAGCGTCGCGCCTGGTGAGGCGATCGTGGTGACGAGGCTACCGACCCAGCGCAGCTTCTCGCCTCGCTCGAGCGCGGCGAGCTTGCGCGTCGCCACGTAGTGCAGGACGCGGCGCGCGAGCAGGCCGATGACGAGGCTCATCGCGATCGCGAGGTACTGCCAGAGCTTCACGCCGAACACCTCGCCGACGAGCAACTTCGGCAGGCGGCCCTCCACTTGCCGCGCGAAGGACTGGGCGTGGAGCTCCTCCACGAGTCGAATCGAGCTCGTCGTCCACTTCCACTGGCCGTCGAGCTGTCGCTCCACCACGACCTCGGGCAGCCCTGGGTGCACGACCACGCGCGCGAGCCCCGTCACTGGGTCGAGGTGCTCAGGCTCGGTCGACATCGAGGGCACGTCGACGTAGAGGGCGCGCCCGTCGTAGACCTCCTTGATGGCCCGGGCCGCCGCGTGGCGCGCCTCGACGCTCCGGCCGGGCAGGTCGAGGCAACGGCTCGCCGCCTCGAGGCTGGTGCGCTCGGGTTGCTGCCAAGCGAAGACGGTGTCGATCGCGTGCCGTGGGTTGGCGCAGCCCGTGGGCGGCGGCTCGACGACGGCCTCGTCCGGAGGCGCGGGTTGCGCCTCGGGCGCCTGCGCGCTCGCGCCCCGAGCCCAGAGCGCGAAGCACGCCGAGAGCAGCGCGACGCACACGACGCGCAGCCCCCGCCCCCGTACCGCGCGCCGCTCGAATTCGATGGAGGTCATACGACCGCCTACCACGGCCAGTGGGGGAGGCCAACGGCGCACCCACACCGACCCACCTATCCGGCTGCGGGGGCGGGCAAACATGGATCCATCGCGCCTCCACACGCTCGACCACAGAGGACACCAAGGTCCTTCCCGATCTACGCTCGCAGTAGGACGAGTTGCTTCCGGAGCTAGATCGACGAACGGACCGTTTCGTCCTCCAGGGCCGCGCTGGCGGTGGAGGCATGGGGGACGTCTATCGCGCGATCGACCAGCAGGACGGGCGCGAGGTCGCCGTGAAGGTGCTTCGCTCCTCGGCCGACGAGGTCGAGCGCGCGCGCTTCCAGCGCGAGATCGCCGTCATCGCGGACCTCAGGCACCCGGCGATCGTCGAGTACATCGACCACGGCTCTCTGCCCGACGGGCGCCCGTTCTACGCGATGGAATGGCTCGAAGGCGAAGACCTGAGCCAGCGGCAACGCCACGACCCGCTCGGCATGCGCGACGCCGTGGAGGTCATCCGTCGCTCCTCGCAGGGCATGGCCGCGGTCCACGCGCGCGGCATCGTGCATCGCGATCTGAAGCTCGGGAACATCTTCCTCGTCCGCGGTCGAGGGACCGCCGTGAAGCTCATCGACTTCGGCGTCGTGCGCATGCCGGGCGCCGGCCACGAAGAAGACCGCGGCTCGATCCTCGGCACGCCTCACTTCATGGCGCCCGAGCAGGCCCGCGGAGAAGACGTCGACGCCCGCGCCGACGTCTATTCGCTCGGGGCGGCGCTCTTCAAGCTCGTCACGGGGCGCAACGTCTTCGAGACCGATCACATGATCGCGCTGCTCGGCCGGCTCGTCATCGAAGACCCGCCGAGCCCGATGAGCATCCGCTTCGACGTGCCCGACGCGCTCGATCGCGTGATACTGCAAGCGATCGCCCGCGACAAACGCGAGCGCTTCGAGAGCGCGGGCGAGCTCGCGCGCGCGCTCGCCCGCGTCGGCGAGCTCAACGACGATCCGCCCGCCACCGATCGTTCGGCCTCCGCGGTGCGCCGCTCCCTGCCCGAGCTCGCGCGTCACGTCGTGAAGCGCTCGTCGAGCGCCGTGCCCGCGCAAGCCTCGCCCCCCCTGCCCGCCTCGGCACCGCGCCCGAGCGAGCCGGGCGGGCCGAAGTCCGTCGGCAGCTCCGAGCGCCGCGTCGTCGCGGCCCTGCTGCTCGACCTCGGCGCGAGCGAGCTGCCCGCCGCGCTCCAGGAAGAGCTCCGCAAGGTGCTGGGCGAAGACGTGCGCCTCGAGCAGGTGCTCGGCGGCCGCCTCATCGCGGTGCTCGGCGTCACGAAGTCCACCGGCGACGAGGCGATCCGAGCCGGTCGCGCGGCGCTCCTGGTGACCAACGCCTCCAAGGACGTGCGCGCCGTCGTCGCCGTCGGCTACGCCGTGACGCAGCACGGCGGCGCACCCGGCCTCAGCGGCGACACCCTGCCCGGCCAGAAGCCGCGCCGGCGCTCGAACCTCGCGGGTGAGGCGCTCGAGCGCGCCGCAGCGCAGATCGAGCTGGGGGAGCGTGGCACGGCGCGCGTCGACGCGAGCGTGGTCTCGGCGCTCGCGGGGCGCTTCGTGCTGCAAGAAGACGAGCACGGCGCCGTGCTCGTCCGGGAGGACCCGCAGGGCTTCGGCGCGCGTCTCTTGCTCGGGCGACCGACGCGCACCGTGGGGCGCGACAAGGAGCTCGCCCTGCTCAAGAGCGTGTACGACGAGCTGCTCGAGGAGGGCACGCCGCGCGCGGCCGTCATCACGGGCGCCGCAGGCATCGGCAAGTCACGGCTGCGCTCGGAGCTCGTGGCGAGGCTCGAGACGAGCGGCTTCCCGCCCGAGATCCTCATGGTCCGGGGCGACCCGATGAGCCGCGGCTCGAGCCTGTCGAGCTTCGGCCGCGCGATGCGCGCGGTCGTCGGCGTGCACGACGGCGTGCCGCTCGAGCAGCAGATCGCGCGGGTGCGCGCGCACCTCGACTTCCGTCTGCCCAAGTCGCTGCGTTTTCTCGGCAGCTTCCTCTCGGAGCTGCTCGGCGTGCCCTTCCCCGACGTGAACGACGAGCCCTTGCGCGCGGCCAGGCAGTCGCCCCAGCTCATGCAGTCGCGCACGCGCATGGCCCTCGAGGCCTTCGTGCGCGCGCAGGCCGACCTCATGCCGCAGGTCCTCGTGCTCGAGGATGCCCAGTGGGCCGACGAGACCACGCTCGACCTCATCGACTGGCTGCTGAGCTGCCCCGACCTGAAGTTCGCCGTCTACGTCTTCGCGCGCCCCGAGCTCGACGCGCGCTCGCTCTGGCAGCAGAAGAACGTGACGCGCCTCTCGCTCCCGCCGCTCTCGCCGATCGCCGCCGAGAAGCTCGTACGCACGGCGCTGCCCGAGGCCGATGCGAGGTTGCGCGGCAGCATCGTGGACCGCGCCGGGGGCAACGCGCTCTTCCTCGAGGAGCTCGTGCGCGCCGCCGCCCTCGGTCGCGACGAGCTCCCGCTCACCGTGCAGGCGACCGTGCAATTGCGCCTCGACGGCATGCCGAAGTCGACGCGCGAGGTCGTGCGGGCCGCGAGCGTGCTGGGGCCCACGTTCTGGACGGGCGCGGTCGACGCGCTCGTCGGGCGCGACACACGCGCGGAGCTCGCCGAGCTCGAGGAGGCCGAGATCATCTCGCGCCAGCCGCTCTCGCGCATCGCGGGTGAAGCCGAGTGGACCTTCCGGCAGTCGCTCGTGCGCGACACGGCCTACGCCTCGCTGCTCGACGAAGACCGCTCGACGCTGCACCGGGCGACGGCGCGCTGGCTCGAGAACAAGGGCGACGACGACGTCGGGCTCATCGCCAAACACGCCGACGCAGGTGAGGACTTCGAGCGCGCGGCGCAGCTCTACGCGCGGGCGACCCGCCAGGCCTATTCGGGTGGCGCCCACCTCGAGACGGCCCTCGATCTGGCCGAACGAGGGCTCAATTGCGGCGCCCAGGGCGCGGTGAAGGCGGAGCTGCTCGTCGCCGCGACGCAGGCGCGCATCCCGCTCGGCAGGCTCGAGGACGCCGTGCGCGCGGCCGAGCAGGCGGCCGAGCTCAGCACGCCGGGCAGCGAGATCTGGGCCGAAGCGCTGTGCATGGCTGCGGTCGCGCTCACCGAGATCGGCCGCGCCGCCGAGGGCGAAGATCGCGCGGCGCGCGCGCTCGCCCCCGGGCTCGTCGAACGGCTCGAGGCGCCGACGCGCCTCAAGCTCATGGCTGCGCGGGTGCGAGGGCTCGTCGATCTCGGCAAACCCCGCGAGGCCCTCCAGCTCGCCGACCAGGCCTTGGTCGAGGCGCGCGCGCTGCAGTCGACCGAGGTGCTCCTGCGTGTGCTCGACGCGCGCCTCTTCGCGTCGATGCAGATCGCCGAGCCCGCGGAGGTCGTGGCGAACGGCCCGAGCCTCATCGACATCGCCGACAGCGCGGGCGACGTGGTGCTCGCCACGAAGTCGCGCATCAACACCGCGTCGTCGATGAACCTGCTCGGCATGTGGGAGGAAGCTCGCATCCTGCTCGACCGCGCGCTCGGCGACGCGCGCGACAGGCGCATGCGCATCCTCGAGGCCTTCGCGCTGCACAACCTCGGCATGTGCGAGGCGCGCCTGGGCCTCGTGGAGCGTGGCCTCGAGATGCAGCGCCAGGCGGGCAAGATCGCCGACGAGACGGGCGCGGCGCGCCTCCGGGTGCACGCGCGTGTCTACGAGGCCGTCCTGCTCCTCTGGCGGGAGCAGCAGCTGCGCGACGAGGGGCGCACCAACGACGGCGCCGAGCTCGAGGCCGCCACGGCGCTCGCCTCCTACGTCGAGGCCGAGGTCCGCGGCCTCGAGGCCCTCCGGCCCACGGGCTGCTTCCTGCTCGCGCGTGTCGCGCTCGCGCGACACGACCACGCCCGAGCCGCGGCGCACGCGCGGCGCGCGATCGAGCTCGTGGAGCGAACGCCCGTCGAGGAGTGGGAGGAGCTCACCCACCTCACGCTCGTCGAGGCGGAGCTCGCGCTCGGGAACGTCGACGCCGCGCACGCGGCGCTCGACGCGGCGTTCATGGTCGTCTGCGAGCACGCGCGGCGCGTCCCGCGCCTCGAGCAGCGCAACAGCTACCTGGGCCGGGTGCCCGAGGTGCGGGAGATCGTCACGCTCGCGCGCGAGCGGCTCGGTCGCTCCCTCCCCTTCTTCGCCGCGCTGCCGCCCCTGCGCCCGCCGGGCACCCGCACCCAGCCCCCCACCGGCGCGGCCGACACGACGCGGCCCGGCCCGCGGGTTCCGAACGGCGGCGGGCCGACCGGTCAGGGCGGCGGCTGAACGACCCGAGGGCCTCCCTTCGAGCGCCCTCCGGTTGACGACCCGCCTGCTCACCGGTAATCCGAACGGCGATGTCCACGCGTCTCCGCCCCCTCTCGCTTCGTTTCCTCGTCGGCTCCTGCCTGCTCGCCGGCGCCACGCTCGGCGTCCAGATCGCCAGCGCAGGCTCCGCCGCTGCGCAGCCCGCTGCGGCGCAGGCGCCCGCGGCCCAGGCGGCGCCCGCCGCTCCGACGCAGGCCCCGGCGACCCGCATCGCGGTGATCGATACGCGACGCGTGATCCTCGAGACCGAGGAGGGGCTGCGCGTGCAGGCCAACCTGCGCAAGCTCTTCGATGCGCGCCAGCAGGAGCTCGGAGGCAAGGAGAAGCAGCTGCTCGGCGAGCAGGAGGAGATCCAGCGCGAGGAGAAGGCCAAGGGCCGGAGCGACGCGCTCGAGCGCCGCAAGGCCGAGTGGCGGCAGAAGTACGGCATGCTCCAGCAGACCCTGATGGACTACCAGCGTGAGATGCAGCGCAAGGAGGGCGAGCTCACCGCGCCGATGCTGCAGCGGATCGGCGCCATCGTGAAGCGGCTCGCGGCCAGCGAGGGCTACGACGTCATCATCGAGCGCCAGGCCGCGACGTACTTCCGCACCGACCTCGAGGTCACCGACAAGGTCATCCAGCAGTACAACGCCGGCGACAGCGGCGCCGCGAAGCCGGGTGCGCCGGCGAAGCCCGCCCCGAAGGCGCCTGCGGCTCCGCCCGCGAAGAAGCCCTGAAGAGAGCGCTTCGCGCGCCGCGACGCGCCGCCCGAGCCTGCGCCGCCCGAGCCTGCGCCGCCCGAGCCTGGGCCGCCCGAGTCTGGGCCGCCCGAGTCTGGGCCGCCCGAGCCTGGGCCGCCCGAGTCTGGGCCGCCAGGCGTGGGCCGCTCGGCATGGGCCGCTCGGCATGGGCCGCTCGGCATGGGCCGACGACCCGCGCTCTCAGAAGCTCCAGACGAGCGACGCTGCGGGGCCGTCGGCTCCGGGCGCGGCGAAGCGCAGCGCGGGCCTCGACGACGCGGTGTCGACCTCGGCGGAGCCGGCCTCGTCGCCGCCTCCGGTCGCGAGCAGCACGATGCCCACCGCGACGGCGACGACGCCGACGGGAATGGCGACCTGCGCGACGCCGGTGAAGCTGCGACCGCGGTCGGCGGTCGGCTCCGCGGAGGGCGGGCAGGTCTCGTCGCCGCCGCACAGCTCGTCGAGCTCGGCGATCGCCGACTGCCTGAGGCCGATGAAGACCGCACCCACGGCGAGGCTCAGGCCGCCGCCGACGAGCAGCGCGATGCCGGGCACGTTCGCGCCCGAGCCGCCGGAGGCCCGCGCGCCGTCGTCGCCGAGCACCGGCTCCGGGATCGCGACCTCGACGCTCTTCGTCTCGCCTTCGGCGATCACCACCCGCTCGGTGCGCTCCACGCGGGCGCCCACGAGCACACGCAGCACACGCTCGCCCGGGTCGACCAGGAGCGGCTTGTCGACCCGCGTACGTGCGACCTCCACGCCGTCGAGCTCGATGCGCGCCGCCGGGTTCGAGACGGGCTCGACGAGCCGCAGCGAGAGCTTGCCGATGCGGGGCTCGATCGCCGCGAGGCGCTTCGGCGCGAGCTCGGCGATCTGGGGAGCGCTGCCGTCCTGCGCCTTGCCCAGCGCGAGCCGGTAGTTGCCGAGCGCGCGCACGAGCATGCCGAGCCGCTCTTCGCACTCGGCGATGTTGAAGACGACCTGGGCGGTCTGCTTGTACTCCGCGACCGACTTGAACTTCGCGAGCGCACCCGCGTGATCCTCGGCCGCCATGAGCGCGAGCCCCTCGCGGAACTCCTCACGCGCCTTCGCGGCGGCCGGATCAGGCTGGGCCGCCTCGGGCGCCTGCGCCATCGCTTCCGTGAGCGGCAGCGCGGGCAGGAGCAGCGCGCAGACGAGCGGCAGGGTTTCGAGGCGACGCACGATCACGGAGGATAACAGAGGCCAGCCTGCGATAGGCTCCTCGCGTCGTACGAACACCGAGGAGAGCAGCGTGAAGGTCCTCTACGGGGTGGTGGGCGAAGGCATGGGGCACGCGATGCGCTCGAGGGTCGTGCTCGAGCACCTCGTCGCGCAGGGGCACGAGGTCGAGATCATGGCCTCGGGCCGGGCGGTCGACTTTCTCGCGAAGCGCTTCGCGGGGGTGAACCGTATCCACGGTCTGCACATGATCTACGACGAGAACCGCGTGCGGCGTGGCAAGACGCTGTGGTCGAACGTGCTGAGCGGAACCGTCGGCGTGCCGAAGAACATCGGCGCCTACTTCGAGCTGCTCGCAGGCTTCCGACCCGAGGTGGTGATCAGCGACTTCGAGTCGTGGACCTACCTCTACGCGAAGGCGCACGGGCTACCGATCGTGTCGATCGACAACATGCAGGTGCTCAACCGCTGCACGCTGCCGGAGGCGGTGCTCGAGGGGCACGAGGCCGAGTTTCGCATCGCCAAGGCCTTCGTGAAGAGCAAGCTGCCCTTCTGCGACGAGTACTTCATCACGAGCTTCTTCCAGCCGCCGGTGCGCAAGCCGCGCACCCGACTCTTCCCGCCGATCCTGAGGCCCGAGATCCTCTCCGCGACGCGCTCGCGCGGTGAGCACCTGCTCGTCTACCAGACCGCCGAGGGCAACGAGGGCCTCGCGGACACGCTCGCGAAGACGGGGCTCGAGTGCCGGATCTACGGCATGCGGCGCCAGATCGCCGAAGACGAGGTCGAAGGGAACCTGCGCTACCGACCCTTCTCCGAGCAGGGCTTCATCGACGATCTCGCGAGCGCGCGCGGCGTCATCGCCGGAGGCGGCTTCACGCTCATGGGCGAGGCCGTCTACCTGCACAAACCCATGCTCGCGGTGCCGGTCGGCGGGCAGTTCGAGCAGGTGCTCAACAGCCGCTACCTCGCTCTCGAGGGCTTCGGAACCTGGGCGCCCAGCCTCGACGACCCCTCCACGGTGCTCGGCTTCGTCGCAGAGCTGCCTCGCTTCGAAGAGGCCCTGTCGCGCTACGCGCAGCGCGACAACGGCGAGCTCTTGTCGGCCGTGGACGAGTTCCTCGATCGAGCGGCGGCGAGCTTGGTCTGAGGAAGCGACGCGAGCCGTCGCGAGCGTCGCGGCGGCGCCATGGGCGTGACCGCCCCCGTGGCTCTGGTCGGCCTCACTTGGGCGGGCCGGAGGGGCGCGAGCTGCGCACGCTCCACGGCTCGGCCTCCGGCTCGATGCGCACGAGCACCGCGGTGATGTTGTCGCGCCCGCCGTTGCGGTTCGCGGCCTCGATCAAGCGGCTGCAGGCCTCGGTCAGGCTGGGCGTACCGCGCACGATCTCGCCGATCGAGGCGTCTTCGACGAGCCCCGTGAGACCGTCGGAGCAGAGCAGGAACACGTCGCCGACCTCGGCCGGACAGGCGCAGACGTCGAGATCGACCACCGGCGCGATGCCGAGCGCGCGCGTGATCACGTTCTTGGGCAGGTAGGCGAGATCGCTCTCGGTGAGCTCGGGCCGCTCGAGCAGCGCGTCGCTGAGCAAGGAGTGATCGCGCGTGAGCTGCTTCACGCTCTCCCCACGGAAGAGGTAGGCGCGGCTGTCGCCCGCGTGCACGACGTGCATCGTGGCGTCCTTCGGAGAGAAGGCAGCGGCGACGACGGTCGTGCCCATGCCGCGGTGCGAGCGCGAGTCGTCGCCGCGCGAGAAGATGCGCGTATTCGCCTCGCGCACGGCGTCGCGCAGCTTGTCGCTCAGCGCCGCCTCTCCCGCGTCGTCGGCGTGGGTGCGGAAGTAGGTGGCGACGGTGCTCGCGGCCATGCGGCTCGCGACCTCGCCCGACTGATGGCCGCCCATGCCATCGGCGACGACGAACACGTTGAACTCCGGCAAGAGCACGAAGCGGTCTTCGTTGAGGCTTCGCTCTCGCCCGATGTCGGTCAGCCCTGCCGCTATCGCACGCATGTGGCGCGATGCTAACCCCAAGCCCCTCGGCGGGTCACGCGCGGCGGAGCCCCCGCCGGCGCTTCGCCTCTCGTTCTCAGCCGGGCCCCGAGGAGGCAGCCCCCCAGCTCGGTCGTTCGAGCTGGTAGCGCGCCCGCTCCTCACCCTCGACCTCGACCAGCAGCCGGCGCGGGCCGACCCGCAGCACGGCGTGGGCCGCGGCCGGGCGCCCGGGTGCGTCATCGTCGAGGTTCTCGATCAAGCTCTGGAGCGTGAGATAGGGTACGCCGCCGTGCAGCGCGAAGTGGTTCCAGTGGAGGTGACCGTTGACCACCGCGAGCACGCGCCCGCTCCGCTCGATGAGCTCGCGCAGCGCGCGCCGCTCCTGCACGAGGCAGATGTGCGCTGCGCGCTCGAACCAGCGGTTGCCGACGAGGACCATGTCCGCGGCTGCGTGGTGCATGAATACGAGCGTCGGCTTCGAGCTCAGCGTGAGGTCGCGGGCGAGCCAAGCGAGCTGCTCGTCGTCGATGCGCACGTCGAGGTCCTTGCGCTCGTGGGTGTGGAGCACGACGACGTGCAGACCTCGGTGGTCGAAGGAGCCGTAGAGCCTGGGCTCGCCGTCGGCGCCGGGTGAGGCCCCACGCTGCGCCGGGTCCGAGCCGCCCCAAGCGGCGAGCAGATCGCGTGGGCCGAGGTGCACGGTGTCGTGGTTGCCGGCGACGTGCAGCACCGGCGCGTCGAGGCGCGCGAGGATCTGCATCGCCTCGCCGTAGCGAGCTCGATCGGCCTCGAGCGACTCGTCCTCGATGTCGTCACCGAGGTTCACCACGAGCGAGGGTCGCACCTCGCGGTTCATGCGCTCGACGAAGGCCTCGAGCAGCGAGCCGGCCCGGTGGCTGAGCTTACGCAGCTTGCCCTCGAAGCGAGCCTCCGGGCCGAAGTGCAGGTCGGTGACGACCCCGATGACGGTCTCCACGCTCGGCTCCTATGCGCTCAGTGTCTGTCCGGAAAAGCCGAACCCAGGGGTTCGGCTCTTCGACTCGTCGTTCGTCAGGAATCGAGGAACGCGGAGAATTCGGCGAAGAATTCTCTGTTGTCGGCTGCCGCGCGCCGCGCTCGGGGCCCCGGCCCCAAGCGCTGTTTGGCATTTCTGGTCACGTCTTCACGTCGTCGCGCGGGCTGAGCGTCGCCGACTCCCGCCGGCCACCCCCCAGACAAGGCGGCGAGGCGTGCACGGCGGCCTCGGCGGCCCACTCCTCGGGTGTGAAGGCCTGCAAGCTGAGCGCGTGCAGGCCGGAGGCGAGCTCCTCGGCGGCGAGCGCATGCACACGCCGGTGCCTCGCCACGCGCGAGAGCCCAGCGAAACCCTCGCTGACCACGACGACCCGGAAGTGGCTCTCCGCCCCGGGTGGCACGGCGTGCATGTGGCTCTCGTCGTACAGCTCGAGCACCGTGGGCGCGAGCGAGCTGCGGATCCGGTCGTCGAGGCGCTGTCGTCGGCTCACGTGGACCTCGAATCTAGCACGCGGACGCCTCGACGGAGGCCCTGGCGACGGCCAGGCCGAGGCGCGGAACCTCTCGGCACCGGACGCCGTCATCTCCCGACGAACGCCGTCTTCAGCGGACCGCGAGCTGCTTCGTCGCGCCAGCGCGAGGGCTCGCGGCGCGGGCGGGCTTGGCGCGCCCTCGCGAGGCCGGCGCCTCCGGCTGCGCGGCCGCTCGCTTCGCCCGCACCGTGCTCACCACCTTGGCGATTCGGTCGGTGCCGACCAGCTCGTGCGATCGGGAGAGCTTCGACACCCTGCGCGCGCTCGGGCCTGCCGAGCCCTCGGCCGTCGAGGCGGTGCTCGGCTCGGCGCGGAGCGAACCGAGCTGCAGCGCCTCCGGGATCACGTCGTCGTGCGCGAAGGGCTGCCCGAGCCCCACGGCGGACAGGGCCTCGGCGTGCTGCGCCGAGCCGGGCAGCAACCCGCCCTGCGGGGTGCGCATCTCCGTCCACAGCATGAATACGCCGAGCTTCATGCAGGGGGTGACTGCACGTAGCGTTCCAACACCCTCGCGCTCGGGCGCTCGGGTGCTCGGGGGGCACAAGGGCTGGAAATCACTCCGGGCCGGGCGAAGCCCAGCCGCCCGAAACTGGATGACGCGCGATCCATCCTGGGCAGCGCTCCGCCCGAGGGCTTGCACTCCTGCAAGGGCCCACGCTTGCGGGGCTGCAAGGCCGAACGGCGCGTTTGCCGGACCGGCGCGAGGCTGCGAGCATGCGAGCGCCGATGAGCGAGCCCGTCCGTCTCAGCTATCGTCTCACCACCCGGGCCAGCCTCGAGCGCAGCTGGGAGGTGATCGCCGACACCGACCGCTTCAACCTCGCGGTCGGCGCGGGCTTCCGCTTCGAGAGCAGCGTCGACGAAGCGGGGCGCAGCTCCGTCCGCGGGACGATGTCGCGCATGGGCCTCGAGCTGCGCTGGCAGGAGGAGCCCTTCCGCTTCCGCAAGCCCCACGGGTTCCGCGTGGTGCGGCGCTTCGACAACGGTCCGGTGCGCACGCTGACGGCGAGCGCCGCGCTCGCGCCTGCTCCCGACGGAGGCACGGTGATCGACTACGTGCTCGAGGCCGAGCCGCGGATGGGCCTCTTGCGCCCCGTGGTCGCGCTCGAGATGCGCGCCTCGACCGCGGGGCCGCTCGAGGCCTCGCTCCGTGCGCTCGTCGCGATGCTCGACGAGGGCGGAGGCGGGCCCGAAGAGAGCTACCTCGGGCCGCCGCCAGCGCTCTCGAAGGAGGTCGATCGCTGGCTGGTGGAGCAGTCGAGCAAGCTCGGCGACGCGCGTCTCGCGAAGCGTCTCGTGAGCTTCCTGCGCGCGGCGCCCGAGCGTGAGCAGGCGCGCATGAACCCCTTCGTGCTCGCGAGCGCCTGGGGCGTGCCCGTCGAAGAGGCCACGCTGCACCTCATCGACGCGGCGGCCCACGGCATGCTCGGCATACGCCTCGATCTGACCTGCCCGGCCTGCTTGGTGCCTCGCCGCGAGCTCCGGCCGGACCAGCAGGCCCCCACCGAGCACTGCGAGGGCTGCGGCGTCGCGCTCGATCCGAGCTTCCCGGAGAGCCTCGCCCTGCACTTCTGCCCGTCGCCGCGGGTGCGCGTCCCCTCGCTGCAGATCGAGTGCCTCGGCAGCCCCGCGCAGCGGCCGCAGGTGCATGCCCAGGATCTGCTGGCGCCCGGCGAGAGCGCCGACCTGGCGGTGCCGCTCGGCCCGGGTACCTACCGCCTGCGCAGCCAGCCAGCCATGGACGGCGGCGCGCTGCTCGAGCTGCGCCCTGGAGAGGCGCAGTCCGAGGCGAGCTTCGTCATCGGCGCGGGGCTCAGGCCCGCGCAGCTCAGGTTGCGCTCGGCGCCCACCTCCTTGGTCGTGCGCAACGCGACCGAGGCGCCGGTCGCGGTGCTGCTCGAGCGGCTCGTCCAGCCGACGCCGCTCATGAGCCTCGGCCGAGCGCGCGCGACCTTCCCCGCCCTCGCGGAGCTGGTCCCTCGAGCCGGCTTCTTCGCCGCGATGGAGTGCGTCGTGGGTGTGGCGCTCGCCGCGCGCTTCGCGGAGCCCGACACGGCCGCGCGGCTCGCGCGTGCGCGTGTGGTGCACACGTCGGGAGACGCCTTGCTCGCCACCTACGCCGAGCCGGCCGAGGCGCTCGCGGATGTCGAGGCGCTGCTGCGCTCGGGCCAAGCTCGCTTGTTGCTCGGCCTCGCGGAGGGGCAGCTCTACCTGCACGAGCTCGGCGCGCGCCGGATCCCGATGGGCCCGGCGGTCGACGACGCGTGGCGGCTCGCGAGCACCTGGGCGCGCCCGGGTGAAGCGGCGCTGAGCCACCGAGCAGCCGGCTGGCCCGCGCAGCTCGCGCTCACGCAGAGGGCGCTCGACGAGCAGCCGGCGAGCCCGCTCGGCGCCTCGCTGTACGCCTGAGCGCGGGCGCCGAAGCCCTCAGCGGCGGCGTCGGCGCAGGGCGAGCCCGAAGCCGAGCGCGAGCAGCGCGACGCCGCCGTGCGAGCGGTGCTCGGCGCCGACGACGCTGCAGCCACAGCCCTCCTCGAGATCGCCGTCGTCGCTCGCGCCGCCGCCGGCGCCCGAGCCGAGGTCGAGCTCGGCGCCCTCGCCCGAGAGCTGCACCGTGCGCACCGGCTCGTCGGGATCGTTGGAGGCGATCTGGAGCACGGCGTCGAAGGGGCCGTCGGTGGGAGGCGTGAAGCTCACCTCGATCTTCGTCTCGCCGCTGGGCAAGACCTCGAAGTCGAGCGCGTCGGCCACGAAGGCCGCGTCGCTCGTGAGCAGCGAGGTCACCAGGCTGGCTTCGCCGAGGTTCTTCATCGTGAGCGAGAGCTTGCGCGTCGCGCCGACCTCGACCGCGCCGAAGGACAGGTCGGTGCTCGGCTCGACGGGGAACTCTCCGCCGCTCGAGCCTCCGTCTTCGCCCTCGAGCTCGATGTCCGGCAGCGGGATGTGCACACGCACGGCCTCGAAGTCGTAGTCGTCGTCGGTGTACGTGAAGGGCACGGGCACGTCGACGATGGGGATCGAGAAGTCGGGCCCGATCGTCTCGATCGAGAAGGTGGGCACGAGGTGGAGCACGCCGTTGTAGCGGACCTGTCCGTCGATCGTGACGTCGAGGTCGACGCTCGGGCCGCCGAGGTACTGGGCGAGGCTGGTCTGGCCGAAGCCCTCGATGGGGCCGCCCTCCACCGGCTCACCGTCGACGTGCGTGATGAGGATGCGCTGGGTGCGGTAGCGCGCGTCGAGATCCATCGCGACGTCGAGATCGAGCGAGCCCGAGAGGCCTGGGATGTTGATGCCGATGAAATCGAGCACGTCGACCTGGAAGAGGGTCTCGGTCTGGGTCGAGCCGTTCACCGCGAAGCCGGTGAAGGCCCAAGGATCGAAGGCCTCGGAGGCCTCGACCTGCCAGTCGAACTGCGGCACGAAGGGCACCGGCCCCGTCCACGAGTAGTTCTGCCCGAGCACGCTCACCTGCACCTTGGCCTCCGCGCCCACCTCGACCCCGTAGTGGATGCCGAGCGAGCCGCCCTGGGGTGTGCCGGGCGTCTCGAGCTTGAGCACCTCGGGCCAGCTCGTGCGCAGCGCACCGTTGAGCTCGACCGCGGTCGAGGCGAAGAGCTGCGCGAAGAGCCTCACCTGCAGTGGCGAGCCCTGCGGGATGAAGCCCGTGTCGAAGCCGCCGTCGATGGGCAGCGCCTTCTCGCGAGAGAAGCTCAGCGGCGCCGACTGACAGGTCAACGGCTCGTCGGTGCAGGGCGTGGCGTCGACGGCCAGCGCGGTGGAACCCGAGGCGATCACGCCGAGCGCGGCGGCGGAGCTGAGGAGGCGGCGAAGCATGCCTCAGAATCGCACGAGCGGCCGGCGGGCGGGAAGTGGCAGACGGCGGAGCCGACCTGCCTGCGACCCGAGGCGACCGGCCGCGAGCCTCTCGCCCCCGAGCGACCGCGGCGACGCTCGGCTCAGCGCTTCGGGCCCGAGGAGGAGTAGCCCTCGTCTCCGGGCCACAGCGGATTGAGCGGGAGCTTCCAGCTGTTCTCGGCGATCTGGCGCACGCGCTCGAAGCTCCAGCCTCGCGCGATCTGCTTGGGGCTCCGAGGGTCGGTGGCTTTGCCGTCGGCCTCGGCGCAGCAGCGCCACGAGAGGTAGTAGTAGGCGAAGCTCTCGTCGTGCGAGTAGATCTTCGGCCGACACATGTTGCGCACGCCGAAGTACCAGGGCCCGCCGGTCGTGACGTTGTCGTAGTTCGACTTGGGTTTGTGGGGGAAGTAGGTCTCGCTCGCGGCGAGCTCGTCCGCGTTACCCGGTAGATCGTGCACGCCGTAGTCGCTCACGCAGCCCGGCTGCGAGCCCGAGACGCGGCCTTGCCAGAGGCGCTCGAGCTCGGCGGCGTCGCGGTTCAAGACCTTGTCACGCGACGGGAACTTGTAGGGTTTGTCACCGTTGCAGATCGAAGGGTCGCGCACGTACCCGTAGGGGAAGGGTTTGTTGTCCGGCCCCTCGCAGGCCTTCGTCCACTCGGTCTCCGTGCACACGCGTTTGCCGACTTTGTCGCAGTGGACCTGCGCCTGGTAGAAGTTCTGCATGACCATCGGGCGCTGCCCCTCGCGGTTGGGGAACTCGTAACGGTCGATGCAGTAACGCAGCTTGCGTGTCTCCCCCACGCAGCGCGTGGGCTCGGCCACACGCTTGCAGACCCAGAGGTGGTTCTGCGGCGCGTAGAACTTCTCGAGGCACTCGACCTCGAGCTCGGTGCAGTAGTCGCCGTCGACGAGCACCATGTCGGCCGGGCAGGCCGCCGGGGCGCCCGGGCTCGCGGGCGACGCGGGGCTCGGGCTGGGCGCGGGCCCGCTCGTGGAGCTCAGCGGTGCGCTCGGCGCGCCTGGCTCCGGTAGCGCGGACGCGGTGCGCTCGGTCGGCGCGGATCCCACCTCGGGCGCACGCCCGCCGCAGGCGACCACGCCAGTCAGCGCGAGGAACGCAGCGAGTCCGCGGGGTCGACTCCACATGCGACGCATGGTGCCAGCTCCGAGACTCGGACGCAGCCACCGGCGGCGCGGCCCCCTCCGCCGCGATCAGCCCGGCACGAGCGGTCGCCCGTAGAAGACCTTGTCGTCACCCGCGCGATAGAACTCCGGGATCCGCCCGAGCTCTCGGTAGCCGGCCCGGCGATAGAACGCGCGCGTCGCCGCATAGCCCTCGGTGCCGCTCGTCTCGGCGACGAGCCAGCGCCCACCTTCTTCGCGCGCGAGGCGCTCGGCCTCGCCGAGCAGCGTGCGGCCGATGCCGCCGCCGTGCAGGCTCGGATCGACGACGATCCAGTAGAGGTCGAACACTCCGTCGCTCAGAGAGGCGAGGCCGAAGCACGCGTAGCCGACGGCTCGCCCGTCGAGCTCGGCGACCACGAAGCGGTAGTCCGGACCGGTGTCGCGTCCGAGAGGATCGGCACGGAGGGCGGCGAGGCCTTCGTCGAGGAGCTCCGCCGCGACGGCGAGCTCGTCATCGCGGAAGGCCTTCGTCGCCCGCACGAGCTCGAGCAACGGGTCTCGATGCTCGACGCGGAGCGGCACGAGCGCCACCGGCGCCCCGAGCGACCGCGTGGGCTCTTCGCTCCCGGACGGGGCCCAGCGCGACCGGGCCTCTTCGAGGATGTGCTCGAGCGCTTCGCCCTGAGAGATGCCGGCGCGCGCGAGCGCGAGCGCGAAGCCTGCGTCGGGAGCGAGCGAGGGGTTCGGGTTCACGTCGATCACGAAGGGCTGCCCCTCGGCGTCGAGCCGGAGGTCGACGCGCCCGTAGCCGCGCAGCCCCAGCGCCTCGAAGGCGCTGCGTGCGACGGCCTCCACGCACTCCCGCGTGGCCGCGTCGAGCAAGGCGGGCACCGATCTCGAGCCGAGCATCTCGGGGCTCGTTTCGTCCCACTTGGCGGCGTAGCTGAGGATGTGGGGGCGCCCGCCGGGGAAGCCGGTGAAGTCGATCTCCGCCACCGGCAGCACCCGCAGCGCGCCGTCCACGTGGAGGAGGGAGACGTTGAGCTCCCGGCCTTCCACGTAGCGCTCCGCGACCACCTTGCCACCGAAGCGCGCGAAGAGCTCGCAGGCGCGGACCCGCGCGGCGGACTCGGTCGTCACGACGCTGCCGGCGTCGATGCCGTGGCTCGCGTCCTCGGCAGCTGGTTTGAGGAGCAATGGAAACGTCAGCCCCCCGAGATCGTCGTCGGGCGAGCGCAGGGTCCGCCCCTCGGGCACGGGGACCGAGGCCTCGCGCAAGAGGGCGCGAGCGAGGTCCTTGTGGAGGCAGCGCTCGAGCGCGGAGGCCGGCGCGCCGGTGTAGGCCCACCCGGCGAGCTCGCAGAGCCAAGCGAAGCCGGGCTCGAGCCGGCTGCGCCCTCGGACGGACTCGACCAGGTTGAAGACGAGCTCGGCGGTGCACGCGCCCAGCTCCGTGGTGGGAGAGTCGCCGAGCGGCCTGAGCACCACGTGGTGTCCGCGCTCACGCAGCAGCTCGGCGACGTGACGCGCCGTGGCGACGACCTCGCGTACCGCCTCCGCCTCGGCGCCCCGCGCAGAGCGCGCCGCGGCATCGAACACGACGTCGACGCGCATGTTCAGATCCCCAGGCGAGCGCGGGCCTCGGCGACGATCATGCGCACGAGCTCGGCGTGGGAGACGCCATGTGACCTCGCCAGGATCACGAGGTCTCCACTCTTGGAGCTCAAACCAGGGAGTGGGTTGAGCTCGAGGAAGTTGGGTCGCCCGTCTCTACCCAGGCGCAGGTCGACCCGGCTCACGTCGCGGCAACCCAGCGCGCGGTGAGACTCCACGGCGAGCTTGCCCAGCTCACGGATCAGCCTGGGCGAGCGCTTCGGTGGGGCGTGGTATTCGACGCGCTGCTGCCACGAACGCTTCGCGTCGAGAGAGTAGAGGAAGCGCTCGAGGCTCAGGTTCTTCGGCACGATCTCCATCACGCCGAGCACGCGGGCGGCGCTGCCCGTGCCGAGGACCCCCACGGTGAACTCGGGCCCCGGGCAGAACTCCTCGAGCAGGATCGCCTGCCGGTAGCCTCTCTTCAGAGCGGGTAGCGCCGCTCGCAGCGCCGCGACGGAGTCGAAGATCGCCCCGTCGCGGATGCCCATGCTCGAGCCTTCGGCCACTGGCTTGGCCACCACCGGCCACCCGAGCTCGAGCCGCTCGAGCTGCGCCGGTGAGCTCACCACCGCGAAGCGGGGCGTCGCGAGTCCGTGACTCGCCACCACGCGCTTGGCGAGGGCCTTGTCGAGGCTCAAGGCGAGCGTGAGCGGATCGGAGTGCGTGAAGGGCACGTGGAGCATCTCGAGCAAGCTCGGCACGTGGGCCTCCCGCGAGCGCGTGCCCCAGCCCTCGGCGATGTTGAAGACGAGATCGGGGGGGCTCTCGAGCATCTGCTGCACGAGCGCTCGCCCCCCGCCGACGATCCGCGGCCGGTGGCCGAGCTCGGCGAGCGCAGCGGCGATCTCGTGGACGGTCTCGAGCGAGTCGTACTCTTCGAGCGCGTCGTCCGGGGCGCCGGGCGCGAGGTTTGCGCGCACATCGTCCTTCAGATCGAAGGCGATCGCGATCTCGAGCGAGCTCCTGGGGGAGGGTCTGGGGCGCCTCGACCTTCGGCCGGGCGCGCGCTGCCAGGACTCGGAGACGAGCCTCTCGAGCACATGCGAGCCCTGGGGCTCGGCGAGCGCTCCGCTCGTGAGAGGTGGTGGCGTCGCTGGTGGCTCCGGCGACGCGTCGGGAGATGGAGGGTGGTCTTCGGCGGTCACGAGGGTCGGCGTGGCGACCTGGCTGTCGAGGTTCATGGGGTGGCGTTCTGTGCGCGAGGGGGCTCGGATCGGCAGCAGTGTGACTGTCCGGGCCTGAGGCGACCGAGCCCGGGAGAGCTTCGCGAGCGAGATCGTGCACCGCCCGCGTGCGCCGGCAAGTGGGATCCGCAGGCCTTCACCGGCCCGGCCGGCGAAACGCGAGAGCAACGTGAGGAGCGGAGAATCCTTCGCTCGGTTTCAGGACTCTCCCCTTCGTCGGAACGGACCGACGGCACACCGGAGACTGACCATGCTTTCCAAGCTCCTTCCCCACAACGAGCACGTGATCGAGCGCGCGCTGCGCATCGCGCTCGGCCTCGGGCTGCTCGCCATCGCCTTCGTCGGCCCGAAGACCCCGTGGGGCTTCGTCGGCGTCGTGCCGCTGCTCACCGGCCTCCTGGGGAGCTGCCCGCTCTACACCCTCTTCGGCATCAGCACCTGCCCGGCGAAGAAGAGCGCCGCCTGAACGCCGGGGCGAGCCCCGGAGCCCGGTTCGAGAGGCGCGGCGAGGCTCGCGGCCTCCGATGCCCGAGCAGGGCGCATCGCGGCTCGGGATCGCGCCGGCGATCTGATAAGTCACCCACCAGGATGTCCGAGGTCGCCTACGCAGCCGACTCCGACGATGCCGCGCTCTTGGCGAGCGTGGCAGCGGGTGATCGCAGAGCGCTCGGAGCGCTCGTCGATCGCTACCAGGACTCGGTGTTGCGCTTCGCGCGTTCGCTCGTGCGCACGGACGCCGAGGCCGAAGACGTGCTGCAGGAGACATTCCTCGCTGCGCTGCGTGGCGCGGCCGGCTACCGAGGCGAGGGCAGCGTGCGAGGCTGGCTGCTCACGATCGCGCGGCACGCGGCCTACCGGCGGCGCCGGAAGGAGGCCGCCTACGAGAGCGAAGACGGCCACGATCTCGAGCGTCTCGGAGAGGAGGCGGGCTTCGGTGATCTCCACCCCAGCCCTCTCGAGGCGCTCGCGCAGGAGGAGGCGCGCCACCGCGTGCGCGCCGCCTTGATGCGGCTCGATCCGATCGATCGAGAGATCCTGCTCCTGCGCGACATCGAGGGGCTCGACGGCGCCGAGACGGCCGCCGCCCTGGGCCTCGGACTCGCGGCGATGAAGAGCCGCCTGCACCGGGCGCGCCTGCGCGTGGCCGCGCTCCTGAGGAACGAGGAAGGAGAGCCCCATGTCGGCTGAGAACGAAGTCGCCGAGCTCGACTGCGTCGAGGTGCTCGCGGAGCTCAGCGCCTACCTCGACGGAGAGCTCGAGCCCGCGCGCCTCGAGGCGGTGCGCCTGCACGTCGCCTGCTGTGAGCGCTGCGCGAGCTTCGGGGGCCGCTTCGCTCGGGCGGTGGCGGAGCTCAGGGCGCTCGGCCCCTGCCCCACCTGCCCACCCGACGTGAAGGCGCGCCTGCGTCAGCGGCTCGGGCTGGACCCCGAACCCGAGCCGCTCGGCTGAGCCGAAGCGCTCGCGCGGCCCGCGTTCGCGGCCTCGACGTAGAGCTGCTGATCACCCTCGCGGAAGGCCTTCGCGCGCTCTTCGAGGCCCTTGGTGAGCGCCTCGTCCGCCGCGAGCCCCTGCTCGGCGGCGTAGTCGCGCACGTCTTGGGTGATCTTCATCGAGCAGAAATGCGGCCCGCACATCGAGCAGAAGTGCGCGCCCTTCGCGGCCGGCGCGGGCAGGGTCTCGTCGTGGAAGTCGCGCGCCTTCTCCGGATCGAGCGAGAGCGCGAACTGATCCTCCCAGCGGAACTCGAAGCGCGCCTTCGAGAGGGCGTCGTCGCGCGCCTGCGCGCCCGGGTGGCCCTTGGCGAGATCGGCCGCGTGCGCGGCGATCTTGTAGGCGACGACGCCGTCGCGCACGTCGTCGCGGTTCGGCAGGCCGAGGTGCTCCTTGGGCGTGACGTAGCAGAGCATCGCCGTGCCGAAGGAGCCGATGAGCGCCGCGCCGATGGCGCTCGTGATGTGGTCGTAGCCGGGCGCGATGTCGGTGACGAGCGGACCGAGCGTGTAGAAGGGCGCGTCGTGGCAGATCGCCCGCTGCTTCGTGACGTTCTCCTGGATCTTGTGCAGCGGTACGTGCCCCGGGCCCTCGATCATCACCTGTACGTCGTGCGCCCAGGCCACCTTGGTGAGCTCACCGAGCGTCTCGAGCTCGGCGAACTGCGCCTCGTCGTTCGCGTCGGCGATGCAGCCCGGGCGCAGGCCGTCGCCCAGGCTGATCGACACGTCGTACTCGCGCATGAGCGCGACGATGCGGTCGAAGTGCTCGTAGAGGAAGCTCTCCTTGTGGTGGTGCAAACACCACTTGGCCATGATCGAGCCGCCTCGCGAGACGATGCCCGTCGTGCGCCGCGCGGTGAGCGGCACGTAGCGGAGCAAGACGCCCGCGTGGATCGTGAAGTAGTCGACGCCCTGCTCCGCCTGCTCGCGCATCGTCTCGAGGAAGATGTCGATGTCGAGATCCTCGGCGCGGCCCTTCACCTTCTCGAGCGCCTGGTAGATCGGCACCGTACCGATCGGCACGGGGCTGTTGCGCAGGATCCACTCTCGCGTCGTGTGGATCTCCTTGCCGGTCGACAGATCCATCACCGTGTCGGCGCCCCATTTGACCGACCAGCGCAGCTTGTCGACCTCCTCGCCGATCGACGAGCCCACGGCGGAGTTACCGATGTTGGCGTTCACCTTCACGAGGAAGTTGCGTCCGATGATCATCGGCTCGCTCTCGGGGTGATTCACGTTGACGGGGAGGATCGCTCTGCCCGAGGCGATCTCGCTGCGCACGAACTCGGGCTCGACGCCCTCGCGGATCGCGACGAAGCGCATCTCCTCGGTGATCTCGCCGCGGCGCGCGCAGGCGAGCTGCGTGGGGTGGTGGCCCGCTGCGGCGCGGCGGCGCTCGATCCACGGCGCACGCAGCTTCGGCAGGCCGCGGTGCAGCTCCTCGAGCCCACGCCCCGCGTCGAGCAAGGGGCCGGCGGTGTCGTAGACACGGAAGCGAGGCTCGCCGCCCGTGAGCGCGATCTCGCGGAACGGCACCGCGAGCTCCCCCTGCTCGACGTACACCCGCTTCGACGAGGCGAAGGGGGCGAGTGGCTCGAGCCCCTCCACGGGATCGAGCACGACATCGAGACCACGACGCCCATCGCTCTGGGCGCTCTTCGAGCTTTGCATGACGCTTTCCTCCGCCGGCATGACCCGGAGCAGGTTCGAAGGGTCGCGCTCACCCAGCGTGGGTAGAGCGCCTCTCAGCCCGCAGGTGGGCTCCCCTAGCGATTGCGCCGGACGCTACTCGGTGGCCGTCGAGCCGTCGAGCGCGCGCCGCAGGCCGGGCGGTTCGGGTCTAAGATCGAGCCTCGATGCATCGTCGTGGAGCGCAAGCGCTCGGCTGGCTCGGAGCGCTCCTGCTCGGCTGCGCGGCCTGTGGTGCCGAGCGGGTGGAGGCCACGGCGCGGCGCCCCTCGCCGAGCGCGTCGAGCGGCGCGCACGAGCGTGTGCAAGCTCCGCCGCCGGAGGCGGCGAGCACCGCGAGCGGTGGGACCGCGGAGGCACCCGAGGCCCCTCCGCCTGCGCCCTACGCACGCGCCGAGCGCGTCGACCTCGTGCTGCGCGGCGGCCTGGTCGTCGACGGCTCGGGCGGCGCTGCCCGCAGCGCCGACGTGGTCGTTCACGGCGGCCGCGTCGAGCACGTAGGCGAAGTGGCGGCCGGGCAAACGGCCGCCGCGACGCTCGAGCTGAACGGTCAGGTCGTCGCGCCGGGCTTCGTCGACCTGCACGCGCACGCGGACCCGCTCGGACCGAGCGAGTTCCTCTTCGCGCAGGGCGTGACGACGATCCTCGTCGGCCAGGACGGCGCGAGCCCTGCGCCGCGCATCGGGCCGTTTCTCGATCGTGTCGAGGCTGCCCGCCCGAGGCTCAACGTCGCGACCCTCGTGGGACACGCCACGGCGGCGGCCGAGGCACGCATCGCGCGCCACCGCCCGGCAGGCGAGCCGGAGCTCGATCGGCTGCGCGTCGTCGTGGCCCGCGGACTCGACGAGGGCGCCTTCGGGCTGAGCCTCGGGCTCGAGTACGAGCCGGGCTCGCTCGCGAGCCTCGAGGAGCTCACCGTGGCCGCGGAGCCGGTGGGCGCCCGCCAAGGAGTCGTGATGGCGCACCTGCGCAGCGAGGACGACGAGGCGATCGACGCCTCGATCGCGGAGCTCTGCGAGGTCGCGCGGCGCAGCGGAGCGAAGGCGCACGTCGCGCACCTGAAGATCGTGCTCGGTCGCGGCGAGGCGCGCGCGCAGGCCCTGCTCGAGGCGCTGGAGCGAGAACGCGCGCGCGGCGTGGCGCTGAGCGCCGACCTCTACCCTTACGACGCGAGCTACACGACCTACGCGATCCTCTTCCCACCCTTCGCGAGGCCCCCGCACGCCTACGCGGAGGCGACACGCAAGCGAGGCGACGAGCTCCGCGCCTGGCTGCGGCGGCGCATCGAGCAGCGAGGTGGGCCCGAGGCGATGCTGCTCGGCACCGGCCCACACGCCGGCAAGACCCTCGCGGAGCTCGCGAAGGGCCGCGGCCAGCCCTTCGAGGAGGTGCTCGTCGAGCTCGGGCCGAACGGAGGGAGCGCGGCCTATTTCGTGATGGATGAGGCCGTCGTCGAGGCGCTCGCGCGCGCGCCCTTCGTGGCCTTCGGCACCGACGGAGGCGCGAGCAGCTCGCACCCACGTGGCTACGGCAGCTTCGCGCGCGTCTTCGCGAAGCTGGTGCGCGAGCGCGGCGCGCTGAGCCTCGAGGAGGCGGTGCGCAAGGCCGCGCGCCTGCCTTGGCAGACGCTGGGGCTCGACGCCGAGCGTGGGCTCGTCGCGCCCGGCTACGTCGCCGACCTGGTGGTGTTCGACCCGGCTCGCTTCATCGATCGCGCGAGCTTCGTCGCGCCGCGCCGGAGAGCGGAGGGGGTGCGTGCGGTCTACGTCGCAGGCAAGCTCGCCTACACCGACGGCCAGCTCACGAAGGAGCGCGCGGGCGTCGTGCTGCGCGCTCCGAAACGCGCCACGGTCGGGGCGCGCCGGACTCCGTGAGGCGAGCCGCGAGCGTGGCTCTCGCTCGGCCGAGCGCGCAGGCTCAGAAGCCGACGAAGCGCGCGTAGACGACGACCCCGCCCACGAGGCAGCCGAGGACGAAGCTCGTGAGCGCGATCGCCGTGGCCGTGGCGACGGGCATCTCGGTCGACGCGGCCTGCGCAGGCCTCGGCGCGACCGAAGCCAAGGCCTGGTTCTCGATCGTGACGTCGAGCCCGCAGGCCGCGAGCAAGTCGCGGGCGATGTCGAAGAACTGCTGGTAGGTCGACGGGTCGACCTCGAAGGGACGGTCGGGGAAGCGCTGGTGATGCATCGCGCGCAGGCATGCGTGTGTGCGCAGCAGCGCGCGCCGACCGGGCACGTCGGCCCAACCGGCGGTGATGACCGGGTAGCCCGGCACGTCGGAGCGCAGCGTCACCGCCTGCCTCGCCTGCTTGCCGCCTCCCGTGCTCATGCCCTCGGGCGCGAGCAGCTCGACCCGACGTGGCGGGTTGCCCTGCACCACGACGTCGGCCATCGCCGAGGTGAAGTACTGGCTGAAATTGAACGCGCTCTGCGCGACCTGGGTGCGTTTGGCTTCGAAGCCCACGGGTAGACCGGACCGAACTATGCACGAGCGGGCGAGGCCCGTCACCTTCCACGGGCGCCGGCGCGCGGGCGTTGGAGCGCCGGGGCCTCCGGCGCACGCGAGCAGGGCGGCGCGCGACCTCGCGCCTCAAGGCGCGACGACGACGCGGACCGCGCCGCCGTCGGTGCGGCGCTCCTCGGCGTCGTAGAGGCGCGCCTCGGCGGGCGCCGCGAGGAAGCTGCCCGGGTGCGCGAAGCGCAGCGGCACGAGCACGGGCAAGGCTTCGCCTCGCGCGTCGAGCTCGACCCGGACGAGCAGCGCGTCGCCCAGGGCCGTCACGCCTTCGACCTCGTCGGCGATCGTCGCGCCTGGCACGAGCGGCACGCGGACGTAGGCCTGCGCCGGCTCACGCAGATCGGCCCGCACCCGGAGGCGCAGGAGCGAGGTGTGGCCCGCGCGCAGCTCGGCGGGGTAGCGCAGCTCGACGCTGAAGGGTCGGCCGATGGTGGATCGAGGCGCCGCGTAAGGCACGAGCGCGCGCTGCTCGAGCCGGACGAGCGCGCCGGTGGCGTTCGAGACCTCGATACGCTGCGTGCGGGGATCGAGCTCGAGGCTGCTCCCGAGCTTCACGAGCTGCTCGCCGCCGATGAGCTCGGCTCCGGCGTCGAAGGCGCGGACGCGTACGGAGTGGTCGCGCTGCTGCTTGGTCGGCGCCACACCCAACAGCGCAGCGGTGGCCGCGCGTGTGGCCGTGAGCGAGCCGAAGCCACCGTCGGGGCCGCGCAACACCGAGAGCCACGCGGCGAGGCGCTCGAGCGGCGGCGCTCCGGGGCCGAGCAGGCCGGCGGCCCGAGC
>ERZ761602.1033-NODE-1033-length-54163-cov-7.056202_pt1 | contig 54163 bp, 43 predicted proteins | sample MGYA00512165_ERZ761602 | MGnify/ENA primary metagenome ERZ761602 (study PRJEB28899, sample SAMN02445085) | bioreactor sludge metagenome | biome: EBPR sludge; isolation source: Thorneside wastewater treatment plant | place: Australia: Brisbane, Thorneside...
TCAGTGGTAGAGCGCATCCTTGGTAAGGCTGAGGTCGGGAGTTCAATCCTCCCCAGCAGCACCATTCCCTTTCCCCGATGCATATCGCTTTGTCAGTGCGCCTCGCCCGACAGCAGTTGCCGTACGGCGGCAATCACCTCACCGCGCCATTCGTCATCGGACATCATGCGGAAACCGGCCATCTCGCGCAGCGAGACATAGCCGTGCATCAGCACCCAGACCCGGAAGGTCACGGTCAGCGCGGCATCGGCCGGCAGGTTGCCCGGCAGCAGGCGGCTGAGCGTGGCGGCGAGCCGCTCGATCGAGGCCTTGGCAATGGAGCCCACCATCGCCGCATCGCCCAGCTGGCTGCGGTCCATCCCGAACATCAGCTGATAATGCGCCGGGTGATCGCGGTGGAAATCGATGTAGCGGTTGACCAGCAGGGGCACCAGATCGGCCCCGTCCGCCACCTGCGGGGGGATGTCGGCGGCATCTCCCAGCCGGGCGAAGCCATCGGCATATAGCGCCAGCAGGATGCCGCGCTTGCCCTTGAAATGGCTGTAGACCCCGATGGTCGAAAGTCCGGCCCGCGTGGCAATCGCCCGCACGCTCAGGCCCGCCAGCCCGCTTTCGGCAAAGATCGCATGGGCCGCGTCCAGAATTCGCTGACGGTTGTCGGAATCGGTGGACATGACGCCTGTTTAATCATAACGCTGTTATAGACAAGCTCCGACTCCCTCCCAGGCCGGTTCCTCGATGCGTTATTCTCTCCTGCTTTCCCTGCTGCTGCTCCTCGCGGCCTGTTCCAACGCTGCCGCGCCGCCGCCACCGCCCGCTCCCCTGGCGGTGCGGGTGGCGCAGGTTGGCGCGGGGGCGCTGGCCGAAACGGTCGAAACCGCCGGCACCGTCGCCCTGCGGGAAGAAACCGTGCTGGCCTTCACTTCCGGCGGACGGATTGCCCGGATCCTGGTCAACGAGGGGGACCGGGTCCGCCGCGGGCAGCTGCTGGCAACACTGGATGTGACGCCGATCAGCGCCGGGCTGGAAGCCGCCCGGGCCGAACAGGTCCGCGCCCGGGCCGAGCTCAAGCGGCTGGAACCGCTGATGGCCAAGGGCTGGATCACCCGCCCGCGCTATGAAGCGGCGCTGGCCGCGGCCCAATCGGCCGATGCCGCGGTCAAGGCCCAGCGCTTTGCGTTGGATACCGCGCGGATCGTCGCCAGCGGCGATGGCGTGGTCCTGTCCCGCCCGGCCGAGCCCGGCCAGATCGTCGCCGAGGGGATGCCGGTGCTGATCGTCGGCAAGGCGGCCAGCGGCTATGTCCTGCGTGCGCCGCTCAGCGATCGTGAAGCCGTGCGGCTGACGCGCGGCGCGCCGGCCCGGGTGGTGCTGGAGGCGCTTGATGGCCAGCCCCTGACCGGATCCGTGCTGGAGCTGGGCGGCCGGGCCGACCGCGCCACCGGCACTTTCCAGGTCGAGATCGCCCTCGCCCCCGATCCGCGGCTGCGCTCCGGCCTGATCGGACGCGCTTCGATTACCGCCAACCCCGCCGCCACTGCCGCGCCGCGCCTGCTGGTACCGCCGCTGGCGATATTCGGCGCGCGTGCGGGTGAAGGCTTCGTCTATGTGCTCGACAATCAGAACAAGGTCCGCTTGCGCAAGGTCCGGCTTGGCCAGACCGAAGACGGCGGCGTGCTGGTGCTGGGCGGGCTGGCCCCCGGTGAATGGGTGGCCGTGGCCGCGCTGGACCGGTTGCGGGACGGGATGACGATCAGCCCCGAAAGGCGCAAACCGTGAACCTTGCTGCCCTGGCGGTACGGCGCTGGCAGATCACCCTGGTTGGCTTTCTGCTGCTGGCGATCCTGGGCCTCAACGCCTTCCTGACGATTCCCCGCTCGGTCGATCCGCACTTTCCGATCGAAACCACCGTGGTCACGGTCCAGCTGCCCGGAGCCGATGCGGCCGAAATGGAAGAAACGGTGGCCCGCCCGATCGAGGACGTGCTGCAGGGCCTCGACAATGTCCGCGACATTACCTCGACCAGCAGTGACGGCTCGGCCGTCATCGTGGTCAACTTCATCTATGGCACCGACGCCGAAACCGCGCTTGACCGGACCGTGCGCGAAGTCAACGCGATCCGCAGCCGCCTGCCGGGCGGGATCGCGGCGCTCACTTTCCGCCGGCCACGCACGACCGAGGCTTCGATCCTCCAACTGGCCCTGGTCAACGACGGGTCGAGCTGGCGGCGGGTGGAGAAGTACGCCGGCGACCTGCGTGACCGGCTGAACGTGGTCCCGGGGGTGCGCGCCACGGTGATTTCCGGCCTGCCCGAGCCGGAAATGCGGGTCGCGCTCGATCCGGGCAAGCTGGCCGAACTGCGCATTCCCCCGGCGCTGGTTGCCAGCACGCTGGCCAATGGCGGGATCGACCTGCCGGGCGGGGCGGTCCAGTCCGCCGGGCGGCGCTTCAACGTCGATGCCGGCGGGGCCTATCGCAAGCCGGAAGATATCGCGGCGATTGTCCTGCGTGCCGGGGACGGGCGGATCGTGCGGGTTGGCGATGTCGCCACGGTCGGCTGGGCCGAGGCAGAGCAACTCCACGTCACCCGCTTCAACGGCAAGCCGGCGGTGTTCATCTCGGTCAAGCAGAAGGACGGCGTCGATGCGACGACCCTGCGCAAGAATCTGGATGCGGCTGTCGCCGCCTTCCGCCCGCAGCTGCCGCCCGACATGCAGCTGGAGGCGGGGTTCGACCAGAGTCGCGACATCGAACGTCGTCTCGGCCAGCTGACCACCGATTTCGCGATTGCCCTCGCGCTGGTGCTGGTCACGCTGCTGCCGCTCGGTACGCGCGCCTCGCTGGTGGTAATGATCTCGATCCCGCTGTCGCTGGCCATCGGGGTGCTGGTGCTGTTCCACCTTGGCTATTCGCTCAACCAGATCAGCATTTCCGGTTTCATCATCTCGCTGGGCCTGCTGGTGGATGATTCGATCGTGGTGGTTGAGAATATCGAGCGTCACATCCGCGATGGCGATCCGCCCGAGGATGCGGCGATTGGCGGCACGCGCGAGATTACCTTGGCCGTGCTTGGCTCCACCGGTGTCCTGCTGTTCGCCTTCCTGCCGCTGGCCAATCTGCCGGAAGGGTCGGGCGATTTCACGCGCGGTCTGGCGATGGCCGTGCTGGCCACTGTTTCGGCTTCGCTGCTGGTGTCGATGACGATTGTGCCGTTCGTCGCCAGCCGCCTGCTCAAGCCCGGCCACGGACCGGAAGGGAACCGCTTCCTCCAGGCGCTCAACGGCTGGATCGAACGGTCCTATCGCCCGATCCTGCACTGGGCGCTGGACCGTCCGCGCCGGACCTTCTGGGGGGCGATGGCGGTCTGCGTCGCGATGTTCGCCACGGTGCCGCTGATCGGCTTCAGCCTGTTTCCCAAGGCGGACCAGCCCTATTTCATGGTCCGGATTGAAGCGCCCGAAGGCAGCAGCGTGGTCGAAACCGACCGGATCGTGCGCGAGGTTTCCGGCATGGTTGCCGATTTCCCCGGCCTGCTGGCGCGAATGGAAAACGCCGGGCGCGGCAACCCGCAGATCTTCTACAACAACATCCCGCGCGAGTTCGACACGCGATACGGCGAGATCTTCGTGACGATCGACGAGTACAACCCGCGCAAGACCCCCGGACAGATCACGCAGCTGCGGCGCAAGCTGGCGGCCTATCCCGGAGCACGGGTGACGGTGGTGCAATTCGATGCCGGCCCGCCGGTCGAAGCGCCGCTGGCCTTGCGGATCACCGGGCCGGAACTGGGCACGATCAAGGCGATTTCGGCCGAAGTCGCGGCTATCATGCGCCGCACCAAGGGCACCCGCGACGTGGTCGATCCGCTGGCGGTGGACCGGATCGATCTCGATCTCGGGCTTGATTCGGCCAAGGCCGGGCTGCTCAACGTGCCGCCCGATGCGGTGCGGCGGACCCTGCGGCTGGCCCTCAGCGGCGAGCGGGTGGCCTCTTTCCGCGACTCCGAGGGCGACAGCTATCCGGTGCGCGTTCGTTTGCCGCTGGACCGCGAACTGCCGGTCTCGACGCTGGGGTCGATCTATGTTCCCTCGCTCGACGGGGCCAGCGTGCCGCTGTCGCAGATCGCATCGCCGCGGCTGACTTCGGCTCCGGCCCAGATCAACCGCTACAAGTTGCAGCGCGCCAATACAGTGACCGCCGCAGTGGAGGACGGGGTGCTGCCGTCAAAGCTGCTCCCCCAGATCCTCGCCGATGTCGACAAGCTCAAGTTCCCGCCCGGCTACGGCTATTCGATCGGCGGCGAGGCCGAAGCATCGGCCCGCAGTGGCAGCGGCCTGGGCGGCGTGATCCTGCTGGCGGTGTTCGGCATTTTCGGCGTGCTGGTGGCAGAATTCGGCCGGTTCCGCGAAGTGACGGTGGTGGCCGGGGTGATCCCGCTGGGGCTGTTCGGCGGGCTCGTCGCGCTGCTGCTGACCGGTTATTCGCTCAGCTTCCTGGCAATCATCGGCTTCGTCGCGCTGATCGGGATCGAGATCAAGAATTCGATCCTGCTGGTCGATTTCACCACCCAGCTGCGCGAGCGCGGGATGGAACTGCGCGACGCGATCGAGAAGGCCGGGGAAATCCGTTTCCTGCCGGTGCTGCTGACTTCGGTCACCGCGATCGGCGGGCTGCTGCCGCTGGCGCTGTCGGGTGCGCCGCTCTACGCGCCGCTGGCCTGGGTGATCATCGGCGGGCTGATTTCCTCAACCCTGCTGAGCCGGATCGTCACCCCGGTGATGTACCTGCTTCTGGCACGCGGCGGGGAAAAGGCGGTGGCCTGATCAGTCCCTGGCCAGCAGGTCGGCCTCGGCCGGGTGCCGCTCGAACCAGACGGCGACATAGGAACAGGTCGGGATTATGGTGAAACCCTGTTCGCGGGCATCGGCCACCAGCGCCTCGACCAGCCGCGCCGCCACGCCGCGCCCGCCGATCGCCTTCGGCACCAGGGTGTGATCCGCTTCCCGGGCGCTGCCCCGGGCTTGCCAGGTCAGCCGGCCGATCGCGGTCTCTCCCGCGACATGGGCGTGATATTCCCCGGCCTTGCCGCCGCCGTGGCGGGTGATCGTGACCTGCTCCATCGGGCACTCCTGCTTGACGCTGCGCGCGCGCGGCAGCATTGCTCGCGCGCCATGCAGTTCCTCTCCGACAATGCCGCCGCTGTCCATCCCCGGGTGTGGGACGCCCTGCGCGCCGCCGATGCACCGCAGCCGCCCTACGACAACGATGCGCTCAGCCAGCGGCTGGACGAGGTTTTCGCCGACCTGTTCGGCCGGCCCTGCGCGGTGCTGTGGGTGGCCACCGGTACGGCCGCCAACTGCCTTGCGCTCTCCACCCTGGTCCCGCCCCACGGCGGGGTGATCTGCCACCGCGAGGCCCATATCGAAACCGACGAGGGCGGCGCTCCGGGGTTCTACACCCACGGGGCCAAGCTGATCCTGGCGGACGGGGAAGGGGCCAAGCTGACGCCCGAGGGCATCGCCGCGGTGATCGCCGGAATCCGCAAGGATGTTCACCAGGTCCAGCCCCAGGCGATCTCGGTGACCCAGGCCAGCGAATACGGGCGTTGCTACCGGCCGGAGGAGATGGCTGCCATCGCCGCCGCCGCCGAGGCACATGGTCTGGCGCTGCATGTCGACGGGGCCCGCTTTGCCAACGCTGTGGCCTTTCTTGAGTGTACCCCGTGGCACGCTTGTGTGGGTGCGAAGGCCCTGTCTTTCGGCTGCGTGAAGAACGGCGGGATGAGTGCCGAAGCACTGGTGTTCTTCGACGAAGGCCTCGCCGAAGTTGCCCGCCTGCGCCGCAAGCGCGCCGGCCACCTGCAATCCAAGGGCCGGTTCCTGGCCGCGCAGATCCTCGCCATGGTCGAAGGCGGGCTGTGGCTGGAGAACGCTCGCGCCGCCAATGCCGCCGCGCAGGAACTGGCGGTTTCCGCCGGATCGCGCCTGCTCCATCCGGTCGAGGCCAACGAGCTGTTCCTGCGCCTGACCGTGACCGAGCGCGAGGCGCTGCGCGCTCAGGGCTTCTCGTTCTATGACTGGGGCGATGATGCCGCGCGGCTGGTCACGGCGTGGAACAGCCCGGCGGAGCATGTCGCCGCCCTGGCCCGCGCGATTTCCGCCTTGTGAGCCCGCCAGCCGCTACCTCCCAGGCGCGCTCGATCGCGGCCTTCATCCTCGTCACCCTGATCTGGGGCTCGACCTGGCTGGTGATCAAGGATCAGATCAGCGCCGTGCCTCCGGCCTGGGCGGTGACCTGGCGCTTTGCCCTGGCGGCGCTCGGCATGTTCCTGCTCGCGCTGGTGCGCCGTGAAGCGCTGTTGCTCAGCCGCGAAGGAATGTTGCTGGCCCTGCCGATGGGGCTGTTTCAGTTTTTTGCCAATTTCCAGTTCGTCTACCAGGCAGAGCATTACATCACCTCCGGACTTGTGGCGGTGCTGTTCGCGCTGCTGATGGTGCCCAATGCACTGATGGCGCGGATCTTCGTCAAGGCCGAGGTGAGCGGCCGGTTCATTGCCGGTTCGGCGGTCGCGCTGGTCGGGATCGCGCTGTTGCTGCTGCACGAATACCGCGCCGCGCCGGGCGGCGGCGGAGCGGTGCTGATCGGCACCGCGCTGACCTGCTGCGCGATTCTCAGCGCGTCTTCGGCCAATGTCATGCAGGCCACCGAAACGGCCCGGCGGCAGAGCGTGGTCGTGCTTATTGCCTGGGCGATGGTGTTCGGCACGCTGGCCGATGCCGTCTTTGCGTGGTTCGTTGCCGGTCCGCCGGTGATCGACACCAGTCCGCGCCAGTTGGCGGGCCTGGCCTATCTCGCGATTGTCGGTTCGGTCGTCACTTTCCCGCTCTATTTCGCGCTGATCCGCGATTGGGGACCGGGCAAGGCGGCCTATAACAGCGTGGCGGTGCCGGTAGTGGCCATGGCGCTTTCGACCCTGTTCGAAGGCTATCGCTGGTCGGCTTTGGCGATCGGCGGAGCGGTGCTGGCGATGATCGGGCTGCTGATCGCGCTATCCGGCCGCAAGTAGCGCGGCCAGCCCTTCGCGGTAGGTGGGATAGCGGGGCTGCCAGCCCAGCACCCGCCTGGCCTTGCGGTTCGCCACCCGGCGGTTCTCGGCATAGAAGGCGCGGGCCATGGGGGAAAGGCCCGCTTCGTCCATCGATTGCAGCGGCGGCAGCGGCAGGCCGAGCAGGCGGCAGGCGTGCTCGATCACCGCGTTCTGGCTGCAGGGCTCGTCATCGGCCAGATTATAGGCCCCGGCCGGCCCATCCAGCGCCAGCACGGCCCCGGAGACGATGTCGTCGACATGAACCCGGCTGAACACCTGGTCCGGCAAGTCGACCCGGTGGGCGCGCCCTTCGCGCACCCGGTCGAGCGCGGAGCGGCCCGGGCCATAGATCCCCGGCAGGCGCAGCACCCGCGCGCCCAGCGCCAGCCACTGGGCATCGGCATCGGCCCGCGCGGTGCGGCGACCGGTGCCTGTTGGCGCGGTTTCATCCACCCAGGCACCCTGCGTATCGCCATAAACCCCGGTGGAGGACAGGTAGGTCAGCGGCTTGCCGGCCAGTGCCGCGCCATAGCGTTCCAGCACCGGATCGGTCCCTTCACCCCCCGGCGGCACCGAGGACAGCACCTGGTCGGCATCGGCCAGCGCCAGGCGCACCGCGCCTTCATCGTCGAACGAGAGGGTGCCGCTGCGCCCGGTCGAGACCACTTCCCAGCCTTGCGTTTCCAGCACGGCAGCCAGCCGGGCGGCGGTATAGCCAAGACCGAAGATGAAAAAGCGTCGCATCGCCCCGTTCCATAGGCGGGGGCGCTGGCAATCGGAAGCGGCTTGGTTAGAGTGGACAGATGGACGCATCATCGACACCCCTCGCCCCGCAAGTCATCCACCGCGCCGATTACCAGCCGCCGGCCTGGCTGGTTCCCGAAGTCCGGCTGGCCTTCAACCTCGGCATCGAGCAGACCCGGGTGGTCGCCACGCTCAGCGTCACGCGCAACGGGACCGACCAGACCCTGCGCCTGAACGGTGACGGGCTTGCGGCCGAGGCCGTGCTGGTCGACGGCCAGCCCAGCAATGCCTGGCGGATGGATGGCGCCGATCTGCTGGTTGACCTGCCGGGCGCGGCGCACGAGGTTTCGATCGCCACCGCCATCAACCCCGCCGCCAACACCCAGCTGATGGGGCTCTATGCCTCGAACGGGATGCTCTGCACCCAGTGCGAGGCCGAAGGGTTTCGCCGGATCACGTTCTTCCCCGACCGGCCCGATGTGCTGTCGGTCTATTCAGTCCGCATGGAAGGCGCGAAAGCGCAGTTCCCGGTGCTGCTGTCGAACGGCAACTGCACCGCACAGGGCGAAAGCGGCGATGGCACCCACTGGGCCGAATGGCACGACCCCTGGCCCAAGCCGAGCTATCTGTTCGCCCTCGTCGCGGGCGATCTGGTGGCCAACCACGATAGCTTCACCACGCTGAGCGGCCGCAAGGTCGATCTCAACATCTGGGTCCGCGAGGGCGATCAGGACCGCACCCATCACGCCATGCAGGCGCTGAAGGATTCGATGAAGTGGGATGAGGACGTGTTCGGCCGCGAATACGATCTGGATCTGTTCAACATCGTCGCGGTCAGCGATTTCAACATGGGGGCGATGGAGAACAAGGGCCTCAACGTCTTCAACACCCGCTACATCCTGGCCGATCCCGATACGGCGACCGACATGGACTATGACGGGATCGAAAGCGTCGTCGCCCACGAATACTTCCACAACTGGTCGGGCAACCGCGTCACTTGCCGCGACTGGTTCCAGCTGAGTCTGAAGGAAGGCTTCACCGTGCTGCGCGACCAGCTGTTCAGCCAGGACATGGGGTCGGAGGCGGTCAAGCGGATCGAGGATGTGCGGGTGCTGCGCGGGGCCCAGTTCCCCGAGGATTCGGGGCCGCTGGCGCACCCGATCCGGCCCGATTCCTATCAGGAGATCAGCAACTTCTATACCGCCACGGTCTATAATAAGGGGGCCGAGGTGATCCGCATGATGCGCACTCTGGTGGGGCCGGAGCGGTTCCGCATAGGCTGCGACCTCTATTTCGAGCGGCACGACGGCGAAGCGGCGACCTGCGAGGATTTCGTGCGCGCGATCGAGGACGGGGCCGGGATCGACCTGACCCAGTTCCGCCTGTGGTACAGCCAGGCCGGCACGCCCAAGGTTACCGCGCGGCTCAGCCACAGCGATGATGTGGCGACCCTGACCCTGACCCAGCAGGTCCCCGCCACTCCTGGCCAGCCGGATAAGCAGCCGATGGTCATCCCGCTGAAGCTGGCGCTGTTCGATCCTGCCACCGGTCAGCACCAGGGCGAGCGGCTGGTGGTGCTGGACCGGGCCGAAATGGAATTCGCCTTCCCCGGCTATGCAGCGCGCCCGGTCCTCTCGCTGAACCGGGGCTTTTCCGCACCGATCGCGATCGATGCGGACATCACGCGCGACGACCTGATGTTCCTGGCGGCCAACGATGACGATCCCTTCGCCCGCTACGAGGCCTTGCAGCAACTGACGGTTCAGCACCTGTTGGCGGTGATTGGCGGGGACGAGGACCCGGTCGGAGCTGTCGCTATTGCCACCGCGCTGGGCAAGGTCATCGCCGATCCGGCGCTGGACGACCTGATGCGCGGCGAACTGCTGACCCTGCCGGGCGAGGCCTATCTGGCCGAACAGTTCGAGCGGGCCGATCCCGGCGCGATCCGCGCCGCGCGCGAATCGCTGAAGGCGGCGCTGGGTATGGCGCTGCGCGACGAACTGGTCGCACTGCACGCCCGCGCCGCAGCCGTGCCTTACAGCCTTTCTGCGGCGGCCAGGGGCGCGCGCAAGGTCAAGACGCTGGCGCTGGTCCTGCTCGCCGCCGGTGCGCCGGAACTGGCGGCAGAGCTGGCCACCGCACAGTTCGACGCGGCCGACAACATGACCGACCGGCAGGGTGCGCTGGGTGTGCTGTGCGGGCTCGATACCCCGCTGCGGGAAGAGCGCCTGGCCGCTTTCCACGCCCGCCACGCCGGCGATGCCCTGGTGATCGACAAGTGGTTCTCGCTGCAGGCCGGATCGCTCCATCCCCAGGTTTTGGGCCACATCCGCGCTCTGGCCGATCATCCCGATTTCACCATGGCCAACCCCAACCGGGTCCGCTCGCTGTACATGGCCGCCGCAGTCAATGCCGGCGCGTTCCATGCCGCTTCGGGCGAAGGCTACGCGATGATCGCCGACCTGATCCTCGCGCTCGATCCGCTCAACGCCCAGACGGCGGCGCGATTCGTGGCGCCCTTGGGCCGTTGGCGCCGGATCGAGCCGCACCGCGCCGCGTTGATGCGGGCCGAGCTGGAGCGGCTGGCTGCCGCGCCGGGGCTGTCGAAGGACACCATTGAGCAGGTGAGCAAAAGTCTTGGCTGAGGGCGTCGAAGTCATCCGTGCCGCCGTGCTGGCGGGCGTGCCGCATGGCTTCCTGGGCCGGCGCGGCGGGGTTTCGACCGGGGTGACGGCCGGGCTCGACATGGGTCTGCGCGGCATGGACCTGGCCGATCCGGCGCTGGCCGATGTGCGCGAAAACCGCAGGCGCGGGGCCGATGCGGTGCTGCCGGGCGCGCGGCTGGTTACGGTCTATCAGGTCCACGGCAATGTATGCGTCGAAGCTGGCGACTGGGACGAGGCCGAGCGACCCCATGCCGACGCGCTGGTTACCGACCGGCCGGGGGTGCTGCTCGGCATTCTGACCGCCGACTGCGCGCCGGTGCTGTTCGCGGACCGGACTGCCGGCGTGGTCGGCGCGGCCCATGCCGGGTGGAAAGGCGCGGTCGCCGGAGTGACCGATTCCACCCTTGCCGCGATGGAACAACTGGGTGCGCGGCGCGGCGATATCGTCGCGGCAATCGGTCCGTGCATCGCCCAGTCCAGTTACGAGGTGGACCAGGGCTTTCGCGACCGGCTGCTGATCGAGGCAGCCGATAACGCCCGGTTCTTTGCCGCAGGCGTGCCCGGGCACTGGCAGTTCGATCTCGAAGGCTATGTCGCCATGCGGCTGGAACGCGCCGGAATCGGCGGGGTTGAGCGACTGGGCCTCGATACTTACGCCGACGAGGCGCGGTTCTTCTCCTTCCGCCGCGCGACCCACCGGGCGGAGCCGGACTATGGCCGCCAGATGTCGCTGATCGGGCTGGACTAGGGCACTTTCGCGTTCCTCAACAGTCCTGCACAAATTGGCAGTTGGCAGCACCGGGCTTCGCGTCTATCAGGCGCGCCAAACCGTCCGGGCAAGCTGTGTCTTGCAGCGCGCGAGCGGTTGGCATAGGGGCTTCCTGAGGCATATTTTGAGGGGGTCTTCCCGGGGCGGGTTTGCTTCTGGAAGGCCAAGAACGACAGGATCGGTTCGACCATGGCACAAGAGGCGAGCATCGACACTCCGGCCGTCAACGACGGTGAGGGTGTGCGGCGGCGCGATTTCATCAACATTGCGGCGGTCAGCGCGGCCGGCGCCGGCGGCGTGGCGGTGCTTTATCCGCTGATCAGCCAGATGGCCCCTTCGGCCGATGTCCGCGCGATGAGCTCGACCGAGGTCGATGTTTCGGCGGTGCAGCCGGGTCAGGCGATCAAGGCGATCTTCCGCAAGCAGCCGGTCTTCATCCGCCAGCTGACCGCGGCCGAGATCGAGGAAGCGAACAAGGTCGACGTGGCCTCGCTGCGCGATCCGCAGACCCTCAAGGAACGGACCAAGGAAGGGCACGAAGCCTGGCTGGTCACCATGGGCGTCTGCACCCACCTCGGCTGCGTCCCCTCGGGTGCTGCCGAAGGCGAAGTGAAGGGCGAATTCGGCGGGTACTTCTGCCCGTGCCACGGTTCGCACTATGACACCGCGGGGCGCATCCGGAAGGGTCCGGCGCCGCTGAACCTGGTGGTTCCGGAGTACGAATTCGCCTCCGACACTGTCATCAAGATCGGTTGAGGGTAACCAAGATGAGCTTCCCCTGGGCAAAAGAATACAAGCCGAGCCACCCGATGATGGTGTGGCTGGACGAGCGTCTGCCGTTCCCCCGCATGGTCTACAACGCGGTCGGCGGCGGCTATGAAGTGCCGCGCAACCTGAACTATTTCTGGAACTTCGGGTTCCTGGCCGGCCTGTGCCTGATGATCCAGATCGTCACCGGCATCGTGCTCGCCATGCATTACAGCGGCGATACCCGCGTGGCCTTCAATTCGACCGAGCACATCATGCGCGACGTCAACTGGGGCTGGCTGCTGCGTTATGCCCACGCCAACGGGGCCTCGGCCTTCTTCGTGGTGGTCTATCTCCACATCTTCCGCGGCTTCTTCTACGGTTCGTACAAGGCTCCGCGTGAAATGATCTGGCTGCTGGGCGTCGTGATCTTCCTGCTGATGATGGCCACCGCCTTCATGGGCTACGTGCTGCCGTGGGGCCAGATGTCCTACTGGGGCGCGCAGGTGATCACCGGGCTGTTCTCGGCCATTCCGCTGGTTGGCGATGCCTTCCGCGAATGGCTGCTGGGCGGTTTCGCGCCGGACAATGCCACGCTGACCCGCTTCTTCTCGCTGCACTTCCTGCTGCCCTTCGTGATCCTGGGTGTGGTCATCCTCCACGTCTGGGCGCTGCACATCCCGGGTTCGTCGAACCCGACCGGGGTCGAAGTGAAGAGCGAAAGCGATACCGTGCCGTTCTATCCCTACTACGTGGGCAAGGACGGCTGGACGATCGGCCTGTTCATGCTGATCTTCAGCGCCTTCGTCTTCTTCATGCCGAACGCTCTGGGCCACCCGGACAACTACATCCCGGCCAACCCGATGCAGACTCCGGCGCACATCGTGCCCGAATGGTACTTCTGGCCGTTCTACGCGATCCTGCGCGCCTTCACCGTGGACTTCCTGATCATTCCGGCCAAGCTGATGGGCGTGCTGGCGATGTTCGCGGCGATCCTGGTGTGGTTCTTCCTGCCCTGGCTGGATCGCTCGCCGGTCCGCTCGGGCCACTACCGCCCGCTGTACCGCAAGTTCTTCTGGTTCGGCCTGATCCCGGCGATGGCCGTGCTGTTCTGGTGCGGCGGTGCGCCGGCCGAAGAACCCTACGTGATGCTCAGCCAGCTGGCGTCGCTGTACTACTTTGCCCACTTCCTGATCATCGTCCCGATCGTTTCCTCGATCGAACGTCCGGAACCGCTGCCTTACTCGATCACCGAGGCTGTCCTCGGCCATGACGGTCAGGCCAAGCTCGACGGCCAGGGCTGAACTCCAGAGAGGGACCAGAGAAACACCATGATCCGCATCTTCTCTCTCGCTGTTGGCGCCTTCTTCTCGCTGGCGCTGCTCCTCGCCTTCGGCACCGGGGCCTACAGCTACATCACCGAGCCGCCGGCCAAGACCGCGGAAAAGGTCTTCCACAAGTACCCCAAGGCGCTGTCGCTGCCCAGCGACGGCATCTTCGGCAAGTATGACGAAGCCCAGCTGCAGCGCGGCTATGCAGTCTATGCCAACGTCTGCGCCGCCTGCCACTCGCTGAGCCAGGTGTCGTACCGCGATCTTGCCGCGATCGGTTACAACGAGGCCGAGATCAAGGCGATTGCCGCCAAGGCGACCATCGCTGCCAAGGATCCGCTGACCGGCGAAGTCAAGGATCGCCCGGGCATTCCGTCGGACAAGTTCCCGCCGGTGGTCTATGCCGGCAAGGGTTCGCCCCCGGACCTCTCGCTGATCACCAAGGCCCGCGCCGATGGACCGGCATATGTCTATTCGCTGCTGACCGGCTATGAGGCCCAGCAGCCCGAGGCGCTGCTCAAGCAGTTCCCCGATGCCAAGACTCCGGATGGGATGCATTACAATCCCTACTTCCACTCGCTGAACATCGCGATGGCCGATCCAATCCCGTCTGACGGGCTGGTCACCTACAGCGATGGCACCGAAGCGACCAAGGATCAGATGGCCAAGGACGTGTCGGCGTTCCTGGTCTGGACGGCCGAACCCAACCTCGAGCAGCGCCACCAGACCGGCCTGATGTGGATGGGCTTCCTGCTGTTCGCCACGATCCTGGCCTATATGTCCTATCGCAACATCTGGGCGGATAAGAAGGGTCACTGATCCTTCCGGCCCGGTGCAAGACAAGGCCCCCGCCGCCACATGGCTGCGGGGGCTTTTGCTTGGCCGGGATGGCGATGCGGCGGATTGACCGGGGCGCGCCCTTGGCGCATAGGGCCGCTCAGCAGGCCACCGGCCGCGTGCGGGTATAGCTTAGTGGTAAAGCACCAGCCTTCCAAGCTGGCTATGCGGGTTCGATTCCCGCTACCCGCTCCACTCTCCAGCCCATTCCCTCCTTCGCACCCGAACGTGGCCCTTGGTCCACCTGCCCCTCAGGCAGGACAGCGCCTATCGCGGGGCCATGGCCCAACCTGCCACCACGCCGCGCTCAGCCGCTTCAGCCCCGCCGCCGCGGGTTACCGTGTGGTTCGACGGGGCCTGCCCGCTGTGCCGACGCGAGATTGCGCTGATCCGGCGACTCGATTGGCGCGGGCGCATTGACTTTGTCGATGTGGCAACGGCGGATGGCGCCTGCCCGCTTGACCGAGCCCAACTGCTGGACCGCTTCCATGCCAGCGAGAATGGCTCGATCCTGTCCGGCGCGGCGGCCTTTGCGGCGATGTGGCGGGCCGTACCGCTGCTCTGGCCGCTGGGGCAGATCGCCCGCCTGCCGCTGGTGCTGCCGCTGCTTGAGCGGGCCTATCTGGCGTTCCTGCGGATCCGCCCGCGCCTGCGGGCGCACCTGCGATGAGCGGTGATCGCTATCGCAAGGTGCCATCGGCGCGGCTTTCGCGGCTCGCTTCGTTCGGGCAGCTGGCGGGGGGACTGGCCGGCGGCGTGCTGGCCGAGGGGGCGCGGCGGCTGGCTCAGGGCGAGCGGCCGCAACTGTCCGATCTGCTGCTGACCCCGGCCAACGCGATCCGGGTGACCGACCAGCTCTCGCGCCTGCGCGGCGCGGCCATGAAGCTGGGGCAAATGATCTCGCTCGATGCCGGGGACGTACTGCCGCCGGAACTGACCGCGATCCTCTCCAGGCTGCGGGACGATGCCCATTATATGCCGCCGCGCCAGCTCAATCAGGTGCTGACGGCGGAGTGGGGCGCAGACTGGCGGCGGCGCTTTGCCCGGTTCGACCCGACCCCGATAGCCGCCGCCTCGATCGGGCAAGTCCACAAGGCGGTGATGCCCGATGGCCGGGTGCTGGCGATCAAGGTCCAGTACCCCGGCGTTGCCGCCAGCATCGATGCCGATGTCGACAATGTCGCCAGCCTGCTGCGGCTGTCCAGCCTGCTGCCGGCCAGTCTCGACATTGCGCCGTTGCTGGCCGAAGCCAAGCGCCAGCTGAAGGAAGAGGCCGATTATCGGCGCGAAGCGGCGCAATTGAACCTGTACCGCACCCGGCTGGAAGGGGATCCGGCCTTTGTCCTGCCCGCCGCCTATCCGGAACTGTCGACCGGGCAGGTGCTGGCGATGGATTTCGTTCCGGGCCAATCGATCGAAAGCCTGCGCGATGCTCCGCAAGCCACCCGCGACCGGGTGATGGGAGCGCTGTTTGCGCTGGTCTTGCGGGAACTGTTCGAATTCGGCCACATGCAGACCGATCCCAATTTCGCGAATTACCGCTGGCAGGCGGACAGCGAACGGCTGGTCCTGCTCGACTTCGGCGCGGCCCGTCCGGGTCCGGCCGATACGGCTGCCGCCTATCGCCGCCTGCTGGGGGCGGGTCTGGGCGAAGACCGGGGCGCGCTGCGCGATGCCCTCCTCACGATCGGCTTTGTCGCGCCGCAGACGCTGGACCGGCACGGTGCGGCGATCGATGCGATGATCGACGTGCTGCTCCGCCATCTGGGCCGACCCGGCCTGTTCGATTTTGCCGACCGGTCCTTCGTGGCCGAGGTCCGCCGTCATGCCGAAACGATCGCCGCCGATCGTGCGGCCTGGCACGTCCCTCCGGCGGAAACGCTGTTCGTGCAGCGCAAGATCAGCGGCACGGCAATGCTGGCGGTCCGGATGGAAAGCCGCCTGCCGCTGCGCGACATGGTGGCTGCGGCGCTGGGCTAGGCCGAAAACAGGCAGGCGGCGGCGGGATCGAAGCCTAGCCGCACTTCGCCATCGACCGGATCGGGCAAGCGCAGGGTGACCGGGGTGCCGGCAAGATCAACCGTCACCCGCCAGCCGTTGCCGACAAAGCGCTGCTCCAGCAGGCTCGCCGCAGCGCCAGCTCCGCCCACTCGCAGCGCTTCCGGGCGCAGGCCCAATTGGGCAAAGCCATCGGGCAGGCCGGGGGCGGGCATTGCCCCTAGCGCAGAGGTGATCGTGCCGGCGCGCACCTCTCCGGGCAGCAGGATCATCTCGCCCAGCAGCCGCGCGGCCGCACTGCTTACCGGACGGCGATAGCAGTCCGCCGGGGTGCCGGTCTGCAGGATCTGGCCCGCCGCCATCAATACCAGATCGTCGGCAATTCCCATGGCTTCATCGGGATCGTGGGTTACCACCAGCACGCTGGCCCCGGCCGCGCGCAGATCCCCCAACAGCGACGCCCGGACCGTTTCGCGCAAGTGTCCATCAAGGCCCGAGAACGGCTCGTCCAGCAGCAGGGCCGGTTCGCGGGCCAGCGCGCGGGCAATCGCCACGCGCTGCTGCTCCCCGCCCGACAGCATGTGCGGAAACGACCGGGCGAGATGGGCGATGTGAAACTGCTCAAGCAAGCGATCGACCCGCTGGGCGCGCTCCGCGGCGGGCAGGGCGGACAGGCCGAAGCCGATGTTTCCGGTCACGTCGAGATGTGGGAACAGGGCATTGTCCTGAAACACCAGCCCGACGCCGCGCCGTTCGGGCGCGATCATGGTTCCGGGGGTGGAAACGGACTGCCCGGCGATCCGCACTTCCCCGCCGTCGACCGGCTCCAGCCCGGCGATCATCCGCAGCAATGTGCTCTTCCCGCAGCCGGAAGGGCCCAGCAGGCAGGCGATCCGCCCGGCGTGCAGCGTTAGGCTGGCCCGATCCACGGCCACAGCCGGGCCATAGCGGCGGGTCACGCCTTCCAGGGCGAGGATCGGTTCGCTGTCCATCGCCCGCCCTCTAGCCGCCCGGCCGTGCGGCGGAAACCCGCGATGTCAGCCACAGCACCGCCGGCAGGGACAGCGCGATGATCAGCAGCGCGGGCGGTCCGGCCTGGGGCAGCCGTTCATCGGTTGCGTAATTGTTGGCGATCACTGCCAGGGTATCAAAATTGAACGGGCGCAGGATCAGCGTGGCCGGCAGTTCCTTCAGTACATCGACCAGCACGATCAGTCCGGCGGTGAGCAGCGATCCGCGGATCAGCGGCAGTTCCACCGCCAGGGCGGCGCGCAGCTCACCCCGGCCCAGCAGCCGTGCGGCCTGGCCCATGCTGGGCGGGATCCGCGCCAGCCCGGCATCGATCGGTTCCAGCGCGGCGGCCATCAGTCGGGCGGCATAGGCCAGTACCAGCAGGACCAGTGCAACGCCCATGCCCGATCCCGGCGCGAGCGACCAGATCAGGCCGGCCGGAGCGAGCAGCCCGATCGCCATGACCGCCCCCGGTGTGGCATAGCCCAGGCTGGCCAGCCGTGCCGCCAGGGGCAGCTTGCGCGTGCCGAGTGCCAGCATCGTCGCCAGCACCACGGTCAGCACGGCTCCGGCCAACCCCAGCGTCAGGCTGTTGCCGAGTGCGAAGAGCAGGCGCGGCCAATCGGGGGTGGCGGCGGCGACATTCCAGGCCAGCCAGCCGATCGGGATCAGCAGACCGGCGGACAGCAGGGCAAGGCAGTACAGGCAGGCCAACAGACCCGGCCAGAACGGCAGCGGTGCGGGCTCGATGGACCGCCAGCGCGCCCGGGCGTTTTCATGGCCCTTGCCTTGCCGCCCGGCGCGCTCCAGCCACAGCAGCAGCGCGGCAGCGGCCAGCAGCGGCAGGGCAAAGCGTGCGGCACTGGCAGTGGAGCCATAGACCGACCAGGCCCGGACCACGCCGGTGGTCAGCGTCTGGACGCTGAGGAAATGGACCGCGCCGTAATCGGCCAGGCTTTCCATCACCGCCAGCCCGGTTCCGGCGGCGAGCGCGGGGCGGGCCATCGGCAGGGCAACCCGGCGAAAGGCGGCGGTGCTGCTGCTCCCCAGCATCCGCGCCGCTTCCAGCACATTGCCGGACTGGTTCACGAAAGCGGCCCGCATGGCGAGGTAGACGTAAGGATAGAATGCCGCGCTCAGGACGAAGGCCGCGCCGCCGATGCTACGCAGTTCGAACGGCAGATCGTGGCCGGTCGCTTCGCGCAGGGCCGTGCGCAAGGGTCCGGCCACGTCGAACAGATCGGCATAGCCATAGGCCAGGGCAAAGGCCGGCGCGGCGAGCGGCAGGGCCAGCGCCCAGGCGAACAGTCCGCGCCCGGGAAAGCGGTGCATCGCCACCAGCCAGGCCGCCAGCGTGCCGAGGACTGCCGTGGCCAGTCCGACCGTAACGGCCAGCATGGCGGAAGTCGCGCCGTAGCGGGCCAGATCGCGGCTGGCGATGTCGGCCGTGTCCTTGCCCAGCGCGGCAAGCACCACGCCTGCCAGCGGCAGCGCCACCAGGGCTGCCGCCAGCAGGGCCAGCACGGCCAGCGGGGAGGGGCGCCGGCCGCGTCGGAGCAGGAGGCCGCTCAGCGCCAGCCCGCCGCGCTCATCAGCGATTGGGCCTGCGGCTGGCGCCGGGCAAAGGCCGCCACGTTCATCGGGTGCGCCTTGAACTTGGCATAGGCATCAACCGGCGCCGGCGTGGCGACATCGGGTGAGGCCGGGAACTCGTTGTTGTGGAGCGAGATGTGCCGCTGGCTGTCGGCCGAAGCGAAGAATTCCAGCAGCTTGATCGCATTGCCCTTGTTGGGCGAATGGCGCAGCACGCCGCCGCCCGAGATGTTCACATGCGCGCCCTGTCCGACGAGGCTGGGGAAGGCCAGGCTGACTTTCTGGGTGATCGCCTTGTCCTTGGCATCGTCGCCGGTGGCCATGCGGATGTAGTAGTAGGAATTGGTGATCGCCACTTCGCACACGCCGGCAGAGACGGCGCGGATCTGGTCGCGGTCGCCGCCTTCGGGCGGGCGGGCCATGTTGGCGACGATGCCCTTGACCCATTCCCCGGTCTTTTCCGGTCCCCAGGCCTCGATCAGCGCGCCGACCAGCGAGAGGTTGTAGACGCTGTCGGACGAGCGGACGCAGATCTTACCCTTGAAGCGCGGTCCGGCCAGCTTGGCGTAGTCGTCGACTTCCTCGGGCTTCACCTTGGCTGGATCATAGGCGACGATCCGGGCGCGGCGGGTGAAGCCATACCAGTTGCCCTCGGGCTCGCGCAGGTTGGCCGGCACCCGGGCGGCCAGCGCCTCGCTGGTGACCGGCTGGAACAGGCCCGCGTCCTGCGCGCGCCACAGCGATCCGGCATCGGCGGTGATGAACAGGTCAGCCGGGCTGTTCTCACCCTCGGCCTTGATCCGGGCGACCAGTTCGTCGGGCTTGCCCTCGATCAGGTTGATCCTGATCCCGGTTTCCTTGGTGAAGCGTTCGTAGAGCGCCTTGTCGCTGTCATAGTGGCGGGCGGTGTAGAGGTTCACCACCTGCTCGCCGTCCTTGGACCCGGGGGCGGAGCAGGCGGCAAGACCCAAGGAAGTGGCGACTGTGGCGGCAAGCAGAGGCAGCAGGGAACGCTTGAACATGGGGGATCCGATCGGGTTCGATTCGACTGAGCCAGAGCCTCTAACGTTGTTGCGAAGCGTTCGCAATAACAATCGCGCTAAACCTGGGCGAGCGTCAGCAGATCCCCGACATCGGCGGTCTTGAGGCCGAACTGCGCGATCAGATCGGCGACATCGTCCGGCCGCGCCATCTCCCCGTCCTCGCGCAGGATCGAGCAGATCACCGCCGCATCGCCAGCCCCGGCGCGGCGGGTCAGTTCGATCGCGGCCTCCAGCGCCGCCGGGCGCTCCGCCACGCCGCCGGCGGCGGCAATCAGCGGAAAGACGTGGCCGGGCGAAACCAGATCGTCCCCGGTCGAGGCCGGATCGATCGCCACGGCAATGGTCCGCGCGCGGTCGGCGGCGGAAATGCCGGTCGAGACACCGCTGCGCGCTTCGATCGAGCGGCCATGCGGGCGGCCCGACTGGCGGTCCGCCCCGGGATTGATCAGGCTGATCCCCAGCCGCAGCGCATGCTCGGGGGTCAGGCACAGGCAAATGAGGCCGCGGCCGTGGGTGGCCATGAAATTGACCGCATCGGGCGTGGCGTGGCGTGCGGCCACGGCAAAGTCGATGTCCCCGCCGCGCAGCCGGTCCCCGGTCAGCACGATCACTTCGCCCGCCGCCAGCGCGGCCACGGCCTGATCCAGCGCGGCGCTCATTGCGGGCCCGCTGCCCCGGCAAAGGCTCGCGCCCCGCGCAGCACCTGGTTGCCGACCATTTCCAGCTGCATCCGCGCCCGGTCCTCCAGGCATTCCCCGTCGGGCGAGAACAGACCGTGATAGGTGCGGATCGTCGCTCCCATCGGGGTTGGCCAGCCGCGCAGCGCATGGACGATCGCGCGCAGCGTCTGCAGCGTGCTCATCGTCGCCTGATCGCCGTATGCCGTGGCGATCAGCCCGACCGAACGCCCGTCGAGGTAGGGCCGCTCGTCCTTGGAAAGGTCCTCAAGATAGTCGAGGGCATTCTTGACCAGCCCGGAAATGGTGCCGTGATAGCCCGGTGCGGCGATCAGCACGCCGTCGGCGGCGCGCACCGCCTCCACCAGCTCGCCGCCATCGCCCTTCTGGTGGGCCTCGCTCCCGTAATGGGCCAGGCCCGAGAGATAGGCTCCGCCAAAGACCTGGACTTCGGCCCCGTCCGCCCCGGCGCTGGCCGCAGCCAGGCGCAGCGCCTGTTCGGTGGTGGAACCGGGATTGACGGTGCCGCCGATGGCGACGATGCGGATGGTCAAGATTGCACCTCTGGGTGTGGCCTTACAGCGTCAGCGGGCCGTGCTGGAGCTGGGGCAGGACATAGCGCGCGAACATGTCGCACTCGTTCACGTGGGGGTATCCGGACAGGATGAAGGCTTCCATGCCCACGTCCTGATAGGCCTTCAGCTTGGCAATCACCTGATCGGGCGTGCCGACAATCGCCGCGCCGCAGCCCGAACGGGCCCGGCCGATCCCGGTCCACAGGTTCTCCTCGACAAAGCCGTCGCCATCGGCGGCGCTGCGCAGTTCCTGCTGGCGCTGCACGCCATAGTTCTTGGCATCGAGGCTCTTTTCGCGGATCGCCTGTCCGGCCTGCTCGTCCAGCTTGGACAGCAGCCGGTCGGCATAGGCGCGGGCCTCGTCCTCGGTCTCGCGCACGATCACGTGGGCGCGGTAACCGAACTTCAGCGTGCGGCCCTTGGCGGCGGCGCGGGCCTTCATGTCGGTCACCACTTCGCGGACGTTCTCCATCGTGTCCGGCCACATCAGATAGACGTCGGCCGCTTCGGCAGCGCATTCGCGCGCCTCGTGGGACAGGCCGCCGAAATAGAACGCCGGGCACTTGCCGGAAATGGTGGTGATCCGCGCCGGGTCCAGCTTCAGGTTGAAAAACTCGCCCTGGAAGTCGAGGTGCTCGCCGTTCAGCAGCGTGCGGACGATCTTCATGATCTCGGTCCCGCGGCGGTAGCGCGGGGCGCTGTCCATCGTCTCGCCCGGCATCGGCGAGGAGATGATGTTGACGTTGAGCCGCCCGCCGGTTCCCGCGGCATTGGGGCCAAGGATGCGGTCAAGCGTGGCGATCCGGCGGGCCAGCTGCGGCGGCCAGTCCTCGCCCATCCGGGTCGCCCACAGCAGCTTGATCCGCCTGACCTGGGTGGCGACAGCGGCGGCAAAGGCGGTGGTGTCCAGTCCCAGTTCATAGCCCGAAGGCAGCAGGATGTTGTCGAACCCGCCTTCTTCGGCCCGCAGCACGATGTTGCGGCAATGCTCCCAGCTGCTCTTCAGCGCGGGATCGGGCACGCCCAGGAATTCGTAATCGTCGTCGCACAGGGCCGAGAACCAGGCCACTTCGCATTGTTGGGTCATTTCTTCGTTCCTCACACTCTGCTTCGGTGGTGGCTGCGCTTACGGCAGCCTTTCTCCCCGCGCCGCGACGAGCACGGCGTACCAGTCCGTCCGGTTCCAGCGGACCTTTGTTGCTGCCGCGCCTTCGGCAATCCGTTCGGCCTGCTGCGATCCGATGATCGGCACGATCCCGGCCGGATGGGCCATCAGCCACGAATAGGCTGCCACGCTGCGCGATACCCCGTGCTGCGCCGCCACCCGGTCCAGCTCTGCCGCGACCGCCCGGTCACGCTCGCTTTCCGGAGCAGCCAGCCGCCCGCCACCCAGCGGCGACCAGGCCAGCGGGGTCAGTCCCAGCATCATCGCCTGGTCCAGTTCGCCGTTTTCAAAGCAGGTGATCCGCAGCGGACTGATTTCCGGCTGGGTGGCGACCAGCTTGTGCCCCAGGAACTGGTTCAGCGCGGCGATCTGGTGGACGGTGAAGTTGGACACGCCGATCGTGCGGATCTTGCCCGCAGCCACGGCATCGTCCAGCACCCGGGCCACTTCCTGCGGGTGGGCCAGGATGTCCGGACGGTGGATCTGGTAAAGGTCGATGCAATCGGTCTTCAGCCGGGCCAGCGACTTGTCGAGCGCGGCATTCAGATAGCCGGCGCTCTGGTCATAGGGCAGCGGCGGCATGATCCCGCCCTTGCTGGCCAGCACCATCCGCCCGCGCAGGGCCGGCTCCGCGCTCAGCACTTCGCCCAGCAGCGCTTCGGCATCGCCGAACCCGCCGCTGCCGTCGAAACCGTAAATGTCCGCCGTATCGAGGAAGTTGATCCCGGCATCCAGCGCGGCATGGACCAGCCGGGCCGCTTCGGCGGCGGTCCGGCCGTTCTCGGCCAGGCGCCACATGCCCCAGGCGATCGGGGAAACGGCAATCCCGCTGGTGCCAAGCTGGCGGGCGGCGGGGGGGAGGGGCAAATCGCTCATGGTGTCTTCCTGGCTGGCGGCGCGACAGAGGCGCGTTCGATAAGTTGGTGCGGCAGGCGGCGATGGGTGATGTCGCCGCCGGCGATGAGGATTTCCGTGGCGGTGCGGGCAAGCTCCGCCATCGGCTGGTGGATCGTGGTCAAGGGTGGCCAGACCGTGCGGGCCAGGGTGGTATCGTCGAACCCTGTCACCGAAAGATCGCCGGGCAGGTTCATGTTGCGATCGTGCGCCACCGCCAGCACGCCGGCGGCCATATCGTCGTTCGAGGCAAAGATCGCGCTGGGCGGCCGGGGCAGGTCCAGCAGGATCTGCGCCGCTCGCACGCCGCTTTCGAAATCGAATTCCCCGTCGCAGACCAGCGCCGGATCATGGGCGATCCCGGCCCGGTCCAGCGCCCGGCGATAGCCGCCCAGCCGGTCCTCGGAGGCCATGTGGTTGGGGTGGCCCTTGATGAACCCGATCCGGCGGTGGCCCATGTTGATCAGGTGCGTGGTCATGTCATCCGCCGCCTGGGCATCGTCCATGAACACCGAACTGGTCATGGCATGGTTGGTGCCCGGCGAAATCCGCACGAAGGGAATGTCCATCGCGTCGAGCGCCTTCAGCACGCCTTCGCAATCGGTCACGGGGGAGGACAGGATGATGCCGTCGACATGGGTTTCGGTCACGAGGCCGCGGACCTGATCGCCCACGGTGGGATCGGCCACGTCGACCGGCTGGGCCAGCAGGCGGATGCCCTTCTCCTTGCACAGTTCCCAGCATCCGGTCTGGATCTGGAACATGTAATAGGGGCTGTGGTTGTCATAGATCAGCGCGATCTGACCCGATTTCGCGCCGGACAGGATCCGTGCGGCCACGCTGGGCCGGAAATCCAGTTCCTGCATCGCCTCTTCCACCCGCGCCCTGGTGTCGGCACTGACATAAGGGTGGCCGTTCAGCACCCGGCTGACGGTTTTCACCGCCACGCCGGCGCGGGCCGCGACATCGCGGATGTTGGCCCGTTCGCTCATAGCCCGGCCAGCCCTGCAAACAGATCGGCAAACCTGCTGCCGGGCCGATAGAACACCGGCGGCGTGCCGACCGGCGCGGCCACCTGGTGGGTGCCGGAGGCCAGCCGCTCACCCGTGAAGGCGTGGATCCATTCCTCCCCGCCCGGCAGGATCACATTGCGCATCGTCGCCCCTTCCTCGATCACCGGGGCGACCAGCAGGTCCGCCCCGTAGAGGAACTGATCCTGCACCGCGTAGAGCGCGGAGTCTTGCGGATAGTGCAGGAACAGCGGGCGCTGGGCGGGCAGGCCCTGCTCCGCCGCTTCGGTGCAGAGGTGACGGACATAGGGGGCCAGATGGGCGTGGACCCGGCTCCACCGGGCAAAGCAGGCCAGCAGACCGGGCGTCGAATCGTATTGCAGGTTGTCGTCCGGGCGGTTGCCTTCGTGGCTGCGCATGACCGGCGCAAAGGCGGACAGTTCGCACCACCGCTCCATCAGTTCGACCGTGCGGACATTGCCGAGGATCGAGGTATAGCCGCCGCAGTCGGAGTGGCTGTAGGCATTGCCGACCAGGCCGGCCGACAGCGCGGCGGTGATAACCGTGCCGATCCCGTCATGCCGGGTGAAATCGACCGACTGGTCCCCCGCCCACAGCAGCGGGCAGTGCGCCTGCACGCCGGAAAAACCGGCCCGCATGAAGAACACGGCATCACCGGTCTTGCCCCGGCTTTCCACCGCCATGGCATTGACCTCGCCCCACAGCACCGGCCAGCGGTTGTGTGCTTCCATCGGGTCCGACCCGTCGGCCAGCCGCACGTCGGTGGGCAGGTATTCCCCGAAATCGGCCATCCACCCGGAAATGCCGATATCCAGCATTTCCCGGCCCAGCACCTTTTCGGCAAACCACTCGCGGGTTTCGCTGCGGGTGAAATCGAGCACGCCGCAATCGAACTCGCCGAAATCGACCAGGTATACCTCGTCGCAATCCTGCCTCAGGCAGAAGTGGCCGGCCTCGCGCGCCTCTTCATAGAGGATCCCGTCGACCGCCAGATAGGGGTTGGCATAGGCCAGGAAACGGATGCCCCGCGCCGCGAGGCCGGCGATCCGCTGCGGCAGATCGGGGAAGCGCTGGTTGTCGCGTCGCCAGTCCCAGAACAGGCGGCGGCCGAAGCTGGTTTCGCGGATCCCGGCCCAGTCCTCGCACCACAGACCGGACACGGCGGTGCCGGCCTTGATGAAATGTTCCAGCCGCTCGAAGCTGCGCGCGCCGTCCTTGAGGCCGACGATCGCCCCGCCGATCGCCCAGTCGGGCAATTGCGGCTGGCGGCCGAAGCGGGTTGAAAGCTGGCCGACCAGGTCCTGCGGGCCATCTGCGGCAAACAGTTCGAAGGTGGTTGCGGGGGACCAGACCTCGAAGCGGTGGTGGGCCGGATCGGTGAAATCCATCACCGCATAGCTTTCCGCCGTGCAATGCACCGCCAGCCAGCGCGAGGTGAGGAAGGTTGGCTGGGGGTAATTGGTGTTCCAGTAGTCGCCCCCGGCCATGCCATCGGCATCCATCTTCCGGGTCAGTTCGGTCGATTTGTCCCGCCCGACGCCGGGCTCGCTGGTCCAGATCGGGAAGGCCCGGCCATTGAGCTGCAGGTAGCTCATCTGCTCGCCCCCACCCCACACCGCCTCTTCCGGCTCGGCATGGAAGTGCAGGTGGAGCCGGTCATAGCCGGGGCGCAGCAGTTCGGCGGTCAGGACATGGTCGTGCAAGGTCAGGCGGGCGGCGGGGCCATCGGCATCGGCCAGGGTGACCGTGGCACCGGCCAGGTCGAACCCGGCCGGGGCGGTCATGCCGGTCGGGGCATCCTCGATCCGGAAGTTGCCGCGGACCATCTCGACCGTGGCCGCGCCGCGGGCCATGGCCAGCGCCGGGCGGTGTTCCCGGTGCGACAGGACCAGCCGCCCGGCGAAGTGCAGGTCGAAACCGTCCTCGGCAATGGTGAAACCCGTTGTCACGCCTTTCGGTGTCCTCTGTGTGTCCCTTGTGCGGGGCCGGTGTACTGCCGGTCTGCACCTTGTCTTGCGCCGGTGTGCCGGGTGTGTGGCGGCTGTGCCACGGTCCGTCCGGTTCTGTATGACACCGCTTGACATATCGGGCCAATCGCCGCAATTCAAGGGCACAAGTGGCAGGGGGTGGCGTTTCATTCCGTTCCCGAGCCTCGGTTCGCAGCAGCCACGGCCGGTCCTTCCGGCCTGGGAGAGAGGAAGGAAACTCCATGAAAACGCTCAAGAAAGCTGGGCTTCGTGCATCTGCCGCCGCCCTGGCGCTGACCGCCTTTGCCGCTCCGGCCTATGCCCAGGACGCAGACGAAGAAGCGGCCCCCGGCGAAATCGTCGTCACCGCGCAGAAGCGCTCTGAAAGCCTGCAGTCGGTTCCCGTCGCCGTCTCCGTCCTCAGCGGCGAAGACCTCGCCGACGCCAGCCGTCCCAGCATTGAAAGCGCCGCGCAGATGGTGCCTTCGCTGAACTTCCTGAAGTCCGGCACCACGCTCAACCAGACGATTTTCCTGCGCGGCGTCGGCACTGCGACTTTCTCGATCGCCGGTGAACCTTCGGTTTCGACCGTGGTCGACGGCGTGGTCTATTCGCGCTCGGGCGAAGCCTTCTCCGATATGGTCGATGTCGCCCAGATCGAAGTCCTGCGCGGCCCGCAGGGCACCCTGTTCGGCAAGAACGCTTCGGCCGGGGTGATCAACATCACCACCCAGATGCCGAAGTTCGAATTCGGCGGTTCGGTCGAGGCAAGCTACTTTGATCGCAACGAGTTCCGCCTCAAGGGCTCGGTCAATGTGCCGCTCGGCCCGGATTTCGCCGCCCGCTTCACCGGGTTCTATGGCGAATACGATGGCAACATCCGCAACGTGACCACCAACGAATGGGTCAACGGCTACAAGCACTGGGGTGTTCGCGGCCAGTTCCTGTACGAGCCGGGTGACAATCTGCGGGTCTATCTCGCCGCCGACTATTACAAGAACGATGACGATTGCTGCGCTGACATCATCGCCACCGGCCCCCTGACCGGCGCCGGCGCGCCCACCACCAGCCTCGCCTTCTCGGTCCTGCCGCCGCAAGCCGGATCGGACACCCGCGCCGTGGCGCAGAACCTCGTCACTTCAACCAAGGAAGAAGGCTGGGGCGTTTCGGGCCAGATCGATCTCGGCCTGGGTAGCCACACGCTGACCTCGATCACTGCCTACCGCGGTTGGGACAACACCGAAATCCGCGACGGTGACTGGCTGCCCCAGGCCTATGTCGGCTTTGCCCAGCTGCACGACAATGGCCCGCAGACCTCGACCACGTTCAGCCAGGAACTGCGCATCACCTCGCCGGCCGACCAGACCCTGTCCTATGTGGTCGGGCTGTTCTATTCGCGCGCCGACAGCGAGCGCACCTTCACCCGCAACGTCACCCAGTGCACCGCGGCGGTCGGCGCTCCTTCCGGCGTGCTGATTCCCTGCGGCAGCGCCAACGCCAATGCCTCGACCTTCCCGTCGGGCACGGCGACCTTCGGCTCGGTGTTCGACAACTTCGCCGTGTTCGGTCAGGCCACGCTCAAGCTGGGCGAGAACACCCGCCTGATCGGCGGCCTGCGTTACACCAACGACAAGCTGTCGGTGCATCACATCCGCGTCACCACGCTGACCGGTCCGGGGATCCAGGGCAGCTTCGACCAGGGTGTCTATAACGAATATGTCCGTCTGATCGGACTTGGCAGCACCCCCGCCGCGGCCGTTTCGGCAGCGGTCGCCTCGGCCAACGGAGTGCCGTTCCGCACCAGCACCAGCAACGACAACGTCTCGGGCAAGGTCGCGCTTCAGCACGACTTCAGCGATGACGTGATGGGCTATGTGTCCTATGCCCGGGGCTACAAGGGTCCGGCCTACAACATCTTCTACAACCTGACCGGTACCGGCACGAACGTGATCGAGCCGGAAACTTCGGACTCGTTCGAAGTGGGCCTGAAGAACACCCTGCTTGACGGCAAACTGACCTTCAACATCGCCGGCTTCTACGCCAAGTACAAGAATTTCCAGGCCAACAACCCGGACCTGGTGGCCGGTGTGGTGGTGACCCGCTTCACCAACGCCGGTTCGGTCTCGACCATGGGCCTGGAAATCGACATGGCCTATCGCCCCAGCCGCAACACCACGCTGTCGGCCGGCCTGGCCGTGACCGATGCCAAGGTGGTGCAGTTCAATGCCGCCCCGGGTGCGGCGCCGACCGCGATCATCCCGGCCGGGACCAAGCTGGGTTATGCCCCGACCTGGAAGGGCTCGGTGGCGTTTGATCAGCGGTTTGAAACCGGCTCGTTCGCCGACATCTCCTTCGGGGTGTCGATGAACTTCCAGTCCGAACAGCTCTCGCTGTTCACGCCGGATGCCGTGCAGCGCCAGTTCGGGACCATCCCGGCCTATGCGCTGGTCAACGCCTCGCTCTCGCTGGTCGACAAGGATGACAAGTGGAAGCTCTCGCTCCACGTGCGCAACCTGTTCGACAAGTCCTACGCCGCCGCGATCGTCAACGGCGGGGTCAGCGGTTCCTACCGTTACCAGATCCCGCGCGACGCCGACCGTTACCTGGGCGTGACCCTGCGGGTCGGGTTCTGATCAGCGTGACCATCGCCTGATTGACGCTGGGGCCTTCGTCGCTGACGAGGGCCCCAGTCGTTTGCGGAAGGCATGACTGACAGGCGGGACCGAAAGAAGAGGGCAGCGATGAAGACAATCAACACCAGGCTCAGCTGGACGCTGTTCATCCTGCTGGCGGTGGCCGGCGTGTTCAATGCCATGGACCGCCCGATCATTGCGATCCTGAAGCCCGACATGTCGGCCGACTTCGGCTGGACCGACGCCGATTTCGGACAGCTGGCTTTCATCACCCAGATGGCGGCGGCCTTCGCCTTTCTGTTCACGGGCTGGCTGGTCGACAAACTGGGTGTCTGGCGCTCGATGATCGTCGGTGTCTCGACTTGGAGCCTGGCTGCCATGGCGCATGGCTGGGCTGCATCGGCCTGGCATGTGGTTGCCGCCCGGATCGGTCTGGGAACGACCGAAGCGGTCCAGACCCCGCTGACGATCAAGACCGCCGCCACGCTTTTCCCGCCCGACAAGCGCAGCCTTGCCTTCGGCGTCGGCACCGCGATCGCCGGGCTCGGCACGCTGTCGCTCCCGTTCTTCATCCCGGTCCTGGCGGCCATGTTCGGCTGGCGCGGGGCGCTGATCTTCGGCGGGGTGGCAGGCTTCGTCACGCTGGCGCTGTGGCTGTGGTTCGCCCGCGGGATCACATTCAACGACGGGGCCGAGGATGAAAGCCGCGACTTTTCCGACGATGGCGCGCCCTATGGTCCGATCCTGGCCGATCGGCGGACCTGGGCAATCGTCATCGCCAAGGCTTTGTCCGATGCAACCTGGTGGCTGATCAATTTCTGGCTGCCGGATTTCTACCGCAAGACCTATGGCCTGACGACCGAGGAACTGGCCGTTCCGCTGGCCATTGCCTTTCTCGGCTCAGGCAGCGGCGCGCTGCTGGCTGGCTGGATTTCCACCCGGCTGCTGGAAAAGGGCTGGAGCCCAAACCGCGTGCGCAAGACAGTGATGCTGGTCTCGGCGCTGATCGTTTTGCCCTTGCCGCTGGTCCTGCAACTCGATTCGTTCTGGCCGGTGGCGGTGATGATGGGCCTCGTCATGGCCGGGCATCAGGGCTTTTCGCTCTCGATCTTCTCGACCATCACCGATGTTGTGCCGCGCAGCAAGGTGGGCCGGGTCACTTCGTTCGGGGCCTTCATGGGCAATATGGGCGGGGCACTGATCCAGCTGGTGACGGGTGCGGTGCTGACCGCGGGGCTGGGCTTTACCCCCTTGTTCCTGTTCGCTGCGGTATCCTACCTCCTCGCGCTGGGCTGGCTGCACCTGTTGCTGCCGCAGATCCGCCGGCCGAACGGTCCGGCGCTGGCCTGATCAACCGGAACCGCCGTCGACCGGCAGCAAGACCCCGGTGGTATAGCTCGACGAACGGCTCGCCAGCATCAGCGCCGCGGTGACGATTTCCTCCGGCAGGCCGGGTCGGCCCATCGCGACCGGCTGCTTCTCGCGCTTCTCCGGCTCCCATGCCTGGGCAATGTCGGTCAGGAACGGGCCGGCGACGATCGCATTGACCCGAACCTTGGGCGCATATTCTCGGGCCAGACTTACCGTCATGGCGTTGAGCGCGGCCTTGGCCCCGGAATAAGGCACCACCCCCGGCGAGGAACGGGTCGATGCGATCGAGCTGATATTGATGATCGCGCCGCCGATCCCTTCGGCCATGCGGTGGCCGACCTGGCTCGCAAGGCGGAACGGCCCCTTGAAGTTGAGGTTGAGGACCGAATCGAACAGCGCCTCGCTCACTTCGTGGCTCGGGCAAGCGGGAGACATCCCGGCGTTGTTGACCAGCACGTCGATCCGGCCGAATTCGCCATAGGCCCGTTCAACCAGTGCGTCGCAATCCGCCCAGCGTCCGGCATGCATGCCCACCGCCATGGCGCGGCGGCCCATGGCGCGGACTTCTTCAGCCACTTTTTCGCAGTTTTCCAGCTTGCGGCTTGCCACGATCACATCGGCCCCACGCTCGGCAAAGGCCTTGACCATGCGATAGCCCAGGCCACGCGAGCCCCCGGTGACCAGAACCACCTGGCCGGAAAAATCGAACAACGGATCGCCTGACATGACCTAACCCTTCCCCTTCGGACTTGATTGCACCGTTTTAATCGTGCGATTAAGAGGGTGCCAAGGAGAGAATGCCGATGTCGATACTTTATGACGAGGGTCAGCAGGCCATCGCCACCGAATCCCGCCGTGTGCTTGATGCGCGGATGGACAAGGGGCGTCTGCTCAAACTGCTGGAACAGGTGGGCGAGCACGACCAGCCGTTCTGGGATACGGCGGTGGAGCAGGGCTGGACGGCCCTGGCCATTCCGGAAGAACACGGCGGTCTGGGCCTTGGCTTGATCGAACTGGGGCTGGTGGCCCAGGCTTGCGGTGCTGCCACCTCCGGTGCGCCGTTCCTGACCGGCGGCTATGGCGTTTCGCAGGGCCTGATCCAGGGCAGCGACGCCGCGCTCGCGGCTGAATGGCTGCCGAAGCTGGCTGCCGGCGAAACGACCGGGTGTGTCGCCTTTGCCGAAGGCAATGCCGCCCTGCCGCCGGTGGCCGGGGTGACCTTTGCCGACGGCAAGCTTTCGGGCACCAAACCGGCCGTGGCCGGCGGATTGAAGGCCGATGTCGCGCTGGTCTGGGCCGATGCGGCCGGTCAGCCGGCGCTGGTCCTGGCCGACCTGTCCGGGGCAACCCGCACTGCGGTCGACAGCTATGACAACACCCGGCTCTACGCCGATCTGGCCTTTGCCGGAACTGCGGCCACTGTGGTGGCGCTGGGCGATGCCGCGCGCAAGCTGGCGCTGGACGTGATGGCCCGGATGGCCGTGGTCACCGCGCACGAGCAGGTTGGCGGGGCCGAAGCGCTCCTTTACATCGCGCGTGACTATGCCGTGACCCGCAAGGCATTTGGTCAGCCGATCGGCGCGTTCCAGTCGATCAAGCACCGGATCGCGGAGATGTACGGCCTGGTCGAAATCGCCCGCGCCAACTGCATCCACGCCGCCGCGCAGGAAGGCACGGATGAGTTCCTGCTGGCCGCCGCCGATGCGCGGATCAGCGCGACCGAGGCCTATGACACCAATTCGCGCGATTGCGTGCAGATCCACGGCGGGATCGGTGTGACCTGGGAAATGGGCCTCCACCTCCACATGCGCCGCGCCCGCAGCCTGGCGGTGGAATGCGGCAACCTGCTGTTCTGGGAAGATGTCCTGGTGAACGAACTTACCGGAGAAAAGGCATGAGCGAGCTCGACACCTATCGCGAGAAGGCGCGCGCCTTCCTCACCTCGATGGCGCCCAAGTATGCGCGCGAAGCCCGCGTCGGCAACACGGTGGAACAGGATCTGGCGCTGGGCCGCGAATACATGGCGGCCAAGTACGATGCCGGGTTCGGCGGGATCAACTGGCCGGTCGAGATGGGCGGCCAGGGGCTGACCCACCTTCACAAGATCACGTTCGATGCCGAGGAAATGCAGTTCGGCATGCCCAACGTGTTCTTCGGCATTTCGCTCGGCATGCCGGTGCCGATCATCATGCACTATTGCGAAGACAAGGCCTGGGTGAAGGAGCGCGTGATCAAGGCGCTGCGCGGCGAGGAGATCTGGTGCCAGCTGTTCTCCGAACCCTCCGGCGGGTCGGACCTTGCGGCCCTGCGCACGCGGGTTGAACCCGATGGGAACGGCTGGAAGATGAACGGCCAGAAGATCTGGACCTCCTGGGCGCAGTACTGCGATTACGGCGTGATCGTCACCCGCAGCGATCCGACGGTGGAGAAGCACAAGGGCCTGACCTACTTCTGGATCGACATGAAGGCCAAGGGCGTCGATGTGCGCCCGATCAAGCTGGCCGGCGGCGACAGCCACGTCAACGAAGTGTTCTTCGACGATGTGCGGCTGGAAGATTCGCAGCGGCTTGGCGCGGTCGGCGGCGGCTTTGGCGTGGCGCTGCACACGCTGATGATCGAGCGTTACATCGCTACCGACAGCGGCGGCTTCGGCCCGCATCTCGACGAGTTCGTCAAGCTTGCCAAGGACACCGAGATCAATGGCAAGCCGGCGATCGAGGATGGACGGATCCGCTCGCAGATTGCCCGCAACCACGCGATGCGCGGCGGCCTCGATTCGATCACCAAGCGCGCCTTCGCGATGATGATGGCCGGGATGCAGCCGGGTCCGGAAGGGTCCCTGCAGAAACTGGTCGCGGTGCGCAGCCGCCAGAAGCTGTCGGAACTGGCGATGGACATGAAGGGCAACGAAAGCCTCGCCTTCGATCCCCACGCCTATGTGAAGACCGACTGGGGCGCGAGCTGGCTCAACGCGCCGACCGGTCGCATCGCCGGCGGTTCGGACGAAGTCCTGCTCAACACGATCGCGGAAAAGATTCTCGGCCTGCCGCAGGATCACCGTCCCGACAAGGGCGTGCCGTTCAACGCGATTCCTGCGTAACGGATCGGTTCAAGCCAAGGAAAAGGCCCCGGATCGCCAGCGCTGTCCGGGGCCTTTCCATTCATCGGTTTGCTTTTCTTAGGCGCAGGCCTCGGCGCAGATATCGCAGAGCGAATGGATGATCGCCCGGACCACCTGGTCCTTCAGGCTGTAGTAGCGCGTCTGCGCCTCACCCCGGATCGAGACGATGTTCTCTTCCCGCAGCAGCGCCAGATGCTGCGACACGGCCGATTGCGACAGGCCGGTCAGGGCGACCAGTTCGTTCACGGAAGCTTCGCCTTCGTCGAGGCGGCACAGCATGATCAGCCGCTCCGGATGGCTCATGATCTTGAGCCGACCGGACATGGCCGTGGCATTGGCCTTCAGTTCGGCAAGGTCGACGGGTTTGGTCATGACGGCTCCTTGATGGGAATCCCATCGTCACGCAAGACTATGTAAATGGCCGGGATCACCAAGACGGTCAAAAGGGTGGATGAGGCAAGCCCGAACAGCAGCGAGATCGCCAGGCCCTGAAAGATCGGATCGGTCAGGATCACCGCCGCCCCGATCATCGCCGCAGCGGCCGTCAGCACGATCGGCTTGAAGCGGATCATGCCCGCTTCAAGCAGGGTTTCGCGCAAGCTCTTGTCCGGGGCAGAGGCGTGGCGGATGAAATCGACCAGCAGGATCGAATTGCGCACGATGATCCCGGCGAGCGCAATGAAGCCGATCATGCTGGTGGCGGTGAACGGTGCCTGGAACAGCATGTGGCCCAGCACGATCCCGACCAGGGTGAGCGGAATCGGGGTCAGGATGACCAGAGGCAGGCGGAAGCTTTTGAACTGGCCGACGACCAGCACATAGATGCCCAGCAGTGCCACCATGAAGGCCGCGCCCATATCCCGGAAGGTCACCCAGGTGATTTCCCATTCGCCGTCCCACAGGACGGAAGCCTTGCTCTCGTCCAGCGGTTGGCCGTTGAGCAGCACTTCGGGCTTTTCAAGGCCGGCCATCTTCCAGTCTGCGGCGTCGATCCCGTCATTGACCGCGAACAGGCCATAGATCGGCGCTTCGTAACGGCCGGCAAGGTCGGCCATCACCATGGCCGCGCCCAGCCCGTCGCGGCGGAAGATGGTTTGTCCGCCCGGCACCATTTCGGCGCGGACCAGTTCGCCCAGCTGGATCAGCTGCCCACCGGGAGTGACAGCCACCGGGGTGGCGGCAAGCGAGGCCGACCAGGTCCGCTGCGGCTGGCCCAGGCCCATCTCGATCGGCAGCGGATCGCGATCGGCCCCGCGCGGGGCATAGCCGACGGTCTGGTTGCCGAGCAGCGCGCCGATCGAATCGAACAGCTGACGTTCGCTCAGGCCATACTGGTCGATCTTGGCCCGGTCGGGGATCAGGCGCAGGGTCGGGCGCGGTTGGCCGAACGAATTGTCGGTATCGACGATGTAAGGCACCGACCGGAAGATCTTCTCGATCTCCATCGCGGTCTTGCGGCGGGTTTCCTCGTCCGGGCCATAGACTTCGGCCAGCAGGGTGGCGAGGACCGGCGGGCCCGGCGGGGTTTCCACCACCTTGATCACGCCCCCGGCCGGAAGCGGAACCGATTTCAGCTGCTCGCGCAGGTCCACCGCAATCTCGTGGCTCGACCGGTCGCGATCGCCCTTGGGGACCAGGGTGATCATCAGGTCACCCATTTCCGGCTTGGCGCGCAGGAAATAGTGACGGACCAGGCCGTTGAAATTGAACGGGGCGGACGTGCCGGCATAGGCCTCCATCGAGACGACCTCGGGCACCCGGCGGGTCACGGCGGCGGCTTGTTCCAGGACCCGGCCGGTGGCCTCCAGGCTGGTTCCTTCGGGCAGGTCGACCACCAGCTGCACTTCGCTCTTGTTGTCGAAGGGCAACAGCTTCACCGTCACCGCCTTGAAGTAGAACATCGAGCAGGCGACCAGCGTGGCCACGCCGACCCCGATCAGGAAACGCTTGGCGCCCTGCTTCGTGGCAATGACCTTGATTGCCCAATGGCGATAGAGTGCGCCCAGCTTGCCACCGTCGTGGGCATCGTGGCCGTGGGCCAGCGCCTTCCGGGCAAAGCGGATCATCAGCCACGGTGCGATGATCACCGCGACGAAGAAGGAAAAGACCATCGCGGCGCTGGCGTTGATCGGGATCGGGGCCATGTAGGGACCCATCAGTCCGGACACGAACAGCATCGGCAGCAGCGCTGCGACCACGGTCAGGGTGGCGACGATGGTCGGATTGCCCACTTCGGCGACTGCATCGACCGCCGCGTCGATCCGCGAACGGTCATCGCCCATGGCCCAGTGGCGGGCGATGTTCTCGATCATCACGATGGCATCGTCGACCAGAATCCCGATCGAGAAGATCAGCGCGAACAGGCTGACGCGGTTGATGGTGAAGCCCATGATCTTGGAAGCGAACATGGTCAGCATGATCGTGGTCGGGATGACGATCGCGGTCACCGCCGCCTCGCGCCAGCCAATCGCGAAGCCGATCAGCAGCACGATCGAGACCGTCGCCAGAGCCAGATGGAAGATCAGTTCGTTGGCCTTCTCGTCGGCCGTTTCGCCGTAGTTGCGGGTCACGGAAACCTGAACGCTGTCCGGGATCAGGCTGCCTTCCAGGCTCTCCATCCGCTCCACGACCTGTTCCGAAACGGTCACCGCATTGGCACCGGCGCGCTTGGCAATGGCAATGCTGACCGCCGGAGCCATGGTCCATTCGCCCTGCTCGCCGCGGGCCCAGCGCCAGGACCGGGCCTGGTCCTCGGTAGGTCCCTGATAGACAGTGGCGACATCCTTCAGCAGCACCGGCGCGCCGTTGACCGCGCGCACGGTCAGCTGGCTCAGCTCTTCGGCGCTTTTCAGCGTCTGCCCGGTGGTTACCGAAACGGCCTGACCGCCTTCGCGCACGGTGCCGGCCGGGAAGGTCCGGTTGGCCTGGCTGACGGCTTCGATCACGCTGCCGAGCGGCACCTGATGGACTGCCAGCTTGGCCGGATCGGGCACCACGCGCAGGGCATTGCGCTGTCCGCCGACAATGAAAGTCAGCCCGACATCGGGCACCTTGGCCACTTCGCTGCGCAACTTGCCGGCCAGTTCGAACAGCGCGGCATCGTTCCACTGCCCGGGCGCGCCGGGCCTGGGGGTCAGGGTCAGCACCACGATCGGCACGTCATTGATCCCGCGCACGGTCACCTGCGGCGGCGGAATGCCGACCGGAATCCGGTCGATGTTCGCGCCGATCCGCTCGTTGATGCGGATCGCGGCGTCTTCCGGATCCGATCCGACCAGGAACCGCGCGGTGACCATCACCCCGTTGTCTTCGGCCTGGGTGTAGACGTGCTCCACCCCGTTTACGCTCTTGACGATGGTTTCCAGCGGCTTGCCGACCAGCTCGACCGCTTCGGGCGCGGACAGGCCGGGGGCCATGACCATGATGTCGACCATCGGCACCGAGATCTGGGGCTCTTCCTCGCGCGGGATCGTGATGGTCGCGATCAGGCCGACGATGATCGCGGCCAGCAGCATCAGCGGGGTCAGCGGCGACTGGATGGTCGCCCGGGTCAGCTTGCCGGAAATGCCCAGATTCATTGCGCCGGTCCGATCAGCGTATCGCCCGCCGTCACGCCGGACAGCAGTTCAACCTTGCCGACATCGGGCGAAGGCGCGGTCTGCACCGGGACCTGGGTGGCGCTGCCGTCCTTGGCAAGAACCGTGACGTAATCGATCCCGAAGCGGGTGACGACAAAGCCCCTGGGCACCAGCAGCGCCTTGCGCGTGCCGGTTTCGACCTTGGCGGCAACGCGCCGCCCGATCAGGCTGTTGTCGATCCCGGGCATGTCTACATCGACCGTGACCTGCCCGGCCGTGACCGAGGGATAGACCTTGATCACCCGGCCTTCGCTCTGCCCGCCGCCGAACGAGGCAGTGGTGACGCGCGATCCGGCATGAACCTGCCCGGCCAGCGATTCGGGGATCTGCAGGCGCAGGATCGTCGGTCCGGAGGTGATGACCGCCACGACCACGCCGGGCGCTACTGGCGCGCCGGCCGGAACCGGCACACGCAGCACCCGCCCGCTCGACGGAGAAACCACCGCACCCTGACCGGCCACGGCGCCGACTGCCGATTGCTGAGCCCGCGCGGCGCGGACCTGGGCCTTGGCGGTATCCACTGCCGCCACGGCCTGATCGAGCCGGGCCTTGGCATAGACACCCTTGTCGTAAAGGTATTTCACCCGCTTCAGTTCGGCCTCGGCCTGGACGACCTGCGCCTCGGCAGCCGCGGCCTGGGCGCCATAGGCCCCGGCCTGAAAGCCCAGCTGGTTGTCGACAATCCTGCCGATCACCTGGCCTTGGCCAACCATGTCGCCTTCGCGCACCGCGATGGTGGTCAGCACGCCTGGGATCCGGGCAAAAACCTGCGCTTCTTTCAAAGTCGCGATCTCGGCCGGAACGTCCTGCCAGCCGGTGGTGTCTGACAGTTGCAGCAGCAGCCGCTGGCCGGCCGGAGCCTTGGCCGCAGTGGGCGTTTCCTCGCTGCTGCCGCAGCCGCTCAGCGTTCCGGTCAGCAGCAATGCCGCCGCCACCGATCCCAGCAAGGCCCCCGTGCGCCGCATCGTCTGCTCCTCAGTTCTCGACCGCAAGGCCGGCGGCGCGCCATGCGCCGAACCCGCCCGCCAGATGGGTATCGACCTCGGCCTGGGCCGCCGCGCACTTTTCCAGCGCCATGGCCGAACGGCGCCCGGCGGCGCAGTTCAGCACCAGCGTCTTGCCGTTGGGATCGGGCAGCTTGCTGGCCTGAAAGGTCGACAGCGGCAGATTGATCGCCCCGGGAATGTGCCCGGCGGCAAATTCGTCCACTTCGCGAACGTCGATCACCATGGCCGCGCCGTCACGCAGCATGGCGTCGAGTTCCTGCGGGGTCAGTTCGCGGTGCTTGCTCTTGCCGAAACCGAAGAAGGACATGGTCTTGCGTTCCTTTGCATAGGCATCGCGGGAATCACCCCGCTAATATTTTCACTTGCTAATATGCATAATGGCATATATTAGTCAAGCAGCATATAGCGAACGAGTCGGAAAACGGCCCGATTGGCACATGCCGCAGAAAGGGGATGTTGGAATGTCAGAGCCGGTCATCGTGGTCCTGGGCGCAGGGCTGGGCGGCACCATCGCCGCTTATGAGATTCGCGACGCCGTGAAGGGCAAGGCCCGGGTTATGGTGGTGAACGACAGCGAGGATTACTGGTTCGTTCCCAGCAATCCCTGGGTCGCCGTGCGCTGGCGCGAGCCGGACGCGATCAAGGTCCACCTGCCGCCGGTCATGGCGAAGAAGGGGATCGGCTTCACTTCGGTCGGCGCCAAGCGGGTCCATCCGGCGGAAAACCGGATCGAACTCAACGACGGCACCTCGCTGGCCTATGATTACCTGGTGATCGCGACCGGGCCGGACCTGGCCTTTGACGAGGTCGAGGGCTTGGGGCCAGACGGCTTCACCGCTTCGGTCTGCCGCACCGATCACGCTGCCGATGCCGCCGACATGTTCGAGAAACTGGCCGCCGATCCCAAACCGGTGATCATCGGCGCGGCGCAGGGCGCATCCTGCTATGGCCCGGCCTACGAATTCGCGATGATCGTCGAAACCGAACTGCGCCGCCGCAAGATCCGCGATCGTGTGCCGATGACCTTCGTCACGGCCGAGCCCTATGTCGGCCACCTGGGACTTGATGGGGTGGGCGATACCAAGAGCCTGCTCGAAAGCGAGATGCGCAATCGCCACATCAAGTGGATCACCAATGCCAGGATCGCCAAGGTCGAGGACGGCACCATGCATGTCGTCGAAGTGGCCGAAGACGGGTCCACCAAGGCCGAACACGCGCTGCCGTTCGGCTTCTCGATGATCCTGCCGGCCTTCCGGGGCGTTCCGGCGGTGTACGGCATCGAAGGCCTCACCAATCCGCGCGGGTTCATCCTCGCCGACAAGCACCAGCGCAACCCGACGTTCAAGAACGTCTATTCACTGGGCGTCTGTGTGGCGATCCCGCCGGTCGGGCCGACCCCGGTGCCGGTCGGTGTGCCCAAGACCGGGTTCATGATCGAATCGATGGTCACGGCGATTGCCGCTAACCTCAAGCTGGAACTGGCCGGCAAGGAGCCGGCGGAAGAGGCGACCTGGAACGCCGTCTGCCTCGCCGATTTCGGCGATGGCGGTGTCGCCTTCGTGGCCCAGCCACAGATTCCGCCCCGTAACCTGAACTGGTCGAGCGAAGGCAAATGGGTTCACATGGCCAAGATCGGGTTCGAGAAATACTTTCTCCACAAGATCCGCCGCGGGACCAGCGAGCCGTTCTACGAAAAGCTCGCGCTCCACGCCCTCGGCATCCGCAAGCTGCGCTTCAAGTAAGGAGTGATTGCCATGACGCTTGATTCCGCCGTGTTCCGTTTTGCCGGCCTGGTCGTGCTGGCCAGTCTGGCCCTTGCTCACTGGGTCCATCCCGGCTTCCTGTGGCTGACCGCCTTTGCCGGGCTCAACATGTTGCAGGCCAGCTTCACCGGCTGGTGTCCAGCGGCGCTGGTCTTCAAGAAATTGGGCGTGAAGCCGGGCGCGTCATTCAACTGACGCCGGCCCCGGTTCCCCGCCTGCCCCTTGTCCTGCGTCGCCACAGCCCCCACCGTGGCGGCGCAGGGCACCCCGCCTCCCCAAGAGTAACGCCATGACCGATTCCGTGCTTGTCCAGGCCATCCAGCAGGTCGAAACCGCCCGCGCTTCGGGCCGGGTGCCGGTGGTGAAGACCTTCTTCGACGAGCCGACCTTCACTGCCACCCACGTGGTCCACGATCCCGCGACCATGCGCGCCGCGATCATCGATTCGGTGCTCGATTTCGATCAGCCATCGGGCCGCACGTCCACGGCTTCGGCCGAGGCGGTTGTGACCTATGTCCGGGAACAGGGGCTGGGCGTTGACTGGATCATCGAAACCCATGCCCATGCCGATCACCTGTCCGCCGCGCCGTTCCTGAAGGGACAGCTGGGCGGAGCGGTGGTGATCGGAGCGGCGATCACCACAGTGCAGCAGACCTTCGCCAAGGTGTTCAACGAACCGGACAGCTTTGCCCGCGACGGATCGCAGTTCGACCGGCTGATGGGCGATGGCGAGCAGTTCATGCTGGGCGACATTCCCGTCATTGCCCTGCACGTGCCGGGCCACACCCCGGCCTGCCTCGCCTATGTGATCGGTGATGCGGTCTTCGTGGGCGATACGCTGTTCATGCCCGACTATGGCACCGCCCGCTGCGATTTTCCCGGCGGGGATGCGCGAACCCTGTACCGCTCGATCCGCCGGCTGATGGAACTGCCGGGCGAAACCCGCGTGTTCCTGTGCCATGACTACCTGGCTCCGGGCCGGACCGACTATGTCTGGGAAACCACCATCGCGGCCGAACGCGAGGGCAATATCCAGGTGCATCAAGGCATCAGCGAAGATGCCTTCGTGACCATGCGCGAGGCCCGGGATGCGACGCTCGCCATGCCGCGGCTGATCCTGCCTTCGGTCCAGGTCAACATCCGCGCCGGGCATCTGCCCGAACCGGAAGCGAACGGCGTCAGCTATCTCAAGCTGCCGCTCAACCTCTTGTGATTGACACAGCCCAAGCCCTGCTTGCCGCGCTGAGCGGCGTGGCCGTGGGTTTTACCCTCGGCCTTGTCGGCGGGGGCGGGTCGATCCTGGCCGTGCCGCTGATGGTCTATGTGGTGGGTGTGAAAAGCCCGCACCTCGCCATTGGTACATCGGCACTGGCAGTGGCGGCCAATGCCCTGGCGGGGCTGGCCAATCACGCCCGCGCCGGCAACGTCAACTGGCGCTGCGGCGGGACCTATGCTCTCGCCGGCGTGGTCGGGGCCTTTGCCGGATCCAGCCTGGGCAAGGCGGTGGACGGGCAGAAGCTGCTGTTCCTGTTTGCCCTGCTGATGCTGGTGGTTGCATTCCTGATGTTCCGCGGGCGGGGCGAGGAAGGGATCGAGGGGGTGGTTTGCAACCGCGACAACTTCCCCAAGGTCGCTTCCTTCGGGCTTGGCACCGGGGCGCTTTCGGGCTTCTTCGGGATCGGTGGCGGCTTCCTGATCGTGCCGGGGCTGATCGCCTCGACCTCGATGCCGATCTACCGTGCGATCGGCACTTCGCTGGTCGCGGTCAGTGCTTTCGGGATCACCACCGCGCTCAACTATGCCGCTTCCGGCCTGCTTGACTGGGCGATTGCCGGGGCCTTCATTGCCGGAGGCGTGGCCGGCAGCGTGATCGGCACTCGCGCGGCCAGGGCACTTGCGGGAAGCAAGGGCACGCTCAACACCTTCTTTGCAACGATGATCGTCTTCGTTGCGCTCTACACTCTGTGGAAGAGCTGGCAGGCGATGGGGGCTTAACGCGCTTTTACCCGCGTGCGGTCCGTCAGCGTTTTCGATGGATTGACCACCACCTGCGCGCCTTCGCTCAGGCCGCCGAGCACTTCGCCCCATTCCTCGTTGATCTGGCCGATCTTCAGCTTGCGGTCGATGGCCCGGCCGCCGACGATCTCGAAGGCGTGCCATTCGCCGTCCGTGCCGCGAAACAACGCGCCGATCGGCACGCGCAGGGCATCGCCCCGGCTCCACAACACAAAGGTCGCGTCGAACTGATAGCCGTGGCCCAGCCGCGCCGCAGCGGGGAGCGATTCGGGCGCAAAGCCGATGATCACGTTGACCCGCTGCTCCTCGATCCCCAGCGCCGAAATCTTGAGCCGGCCGAACGGTTCGATCCGCTTGACCGTGCCGATCAGCGGCACCGGTCCGCCCCACTGGGTGATTTCCACCCGGTCCCCCGGCTTCACCCGCACCGCCTCGCGCGAGAGCAGGTCGACCACGCCCTCGATCCGGTCTGGATCGCCGATGGTTATCAGCGGTGTGCCTTCCGCGATCACGCCTTCGCTTTCGGTGATTCGGGTCAGGACCGATCCGCCGGCCGGGGCGATCACCGCCACCGGCGCGGTGCCGTGGCCGCCGGCGGGCGCGGCCAGCATGGCCTCGATCCGCCGCACTTCGGCCCTGGCCGCAGCCAGCGCGGCGCGGTCCGCCGCCACGCGGGTACGCGCCGCCTCCAGCTCGGATCGCGGCAGGAACCCGTCCTTGGCGAGCTTCTCGGCGCGCTGCAGATCGCGCCACGATTGATCCAGCGCGGCCTTTGCCCCGGCCTCACCCGCCCGGGCGGCAGCGCCGGCCGCGAGCAGTTCCTGGCGGCTGCGCGGATCGAGCGGCGTTGACGGCCGCCCGGTCATGCGGGTGATCAGGGCGCCGCGCGCCACCGGGTCGCCCACGTCCAGCTCGATCCGGTCGAGATAGCCCGTCACCGGCGCAGAGACGACATAGACATCGACCGCGCGGGTCTGTCCGTCGTCGGTGATCCCGGTCACCATCCGCCCTTTCGACACTTGCCCGGCATCGACCAGCACCGCGCGCGGCCAGAAGGCAAAGGCGAGGCTAAGGGCCAGCACGGCTGCGATCAGCAGCGCCCAGCGCCAGCGTTTGAGCAAAGCCGCCATCAATCCCGCCCTTTCAGCACGCGGACCATATCAAGGTTCATCACCCGCCGCACCACCAGCAGCGCGGTCAGCGCGGTGGCGGCCAGCACGATCATCACGGCCCGGCCATAGCTGGCCGGTTCGGGCGCGAAAGGCAGGCGGAACAGGTCGGAACTGAACATCGCGGTCATCACCCGGGCCAGGCCGTTGCCCAGCAGGCAGCCCAGCGGCACCGCCATCACCACCAGCAGCGCCAGTTCGCCCAGCAGCACGGTCGCCACTTCGCGGCGGTGATAGCCCAGCACCCGCATGGTCGCCAGTTCGTGCGCCCGCTCGGAAAACAGGATGCGGGCGGAATTGTAGACCACCCCGACCGCAATCGCCCCGGCAAAGCTGATGTAGAAGGCCAGCATCGTGTTGATGTTCTCGTCGATCATGTCCTCGAACCGGGCGAAAGTCGTCTCGCGTTCCGATACGCCCAGCACCATCGGCATGTCTTTGAGCCGGATCAGAATGGCATCGCGCCGGGCCGGATCGATCCGCAGCAGGGCGGAACCGACCGGCGCGGCATCGCGGGTGATGGCCAGCAGCGTCGCCTCGCTGGCATAGGCGCGCTCGCCGACGAACTCCTCGATCACCCGCGCCACCGGCAGGGCCTGGCGCGAGCGGCGCCCGCCCAGTTCCTCGACCCACACCCGGTCGCCGGGGCGCACCCCCAGCTTGTCGGCCAGCTGGCGGCTCAGCATCAGGCCCGATGCCGGCAACTCGATCTCGGTCCCGTCAATGTCGATGTGGGCCGAAAGCCGCGCATCCGGCGGCGCGCTTTCGATGGCGCCGCGCTCCACCCGGTTGCCGTGGCTCAGCCGCACTGCGATTGCCCGGCTCGGCTCCACCCGCAGCACGCCGGGGATCTGGGCCAGGGCAAACAGCGCTGCTTCGCTGCGCGGCTCGATGAATGAGACCATCAGGTCCTGCTTCTGCGCGCGGAAGAAGAACCCGTCGAGCATCGCCCGGCTCGAATCGAGAAACTGGGTGGTGGCGAACAGCAGCCCGACCGACAGGCCGACGCCGAACACGGTGATTGCCGCGCGGCCCGGCCAGCGGGCGATGTGCCGCACGATCATGTGGCCGACGGCGGAAAAGCCGGCCCGCCGCCCGAGCCGCTCGACCAGCCCGCGGCGATAGACCGGCGGGGGCGGCGCGGTCATTGCCACCGCCGGGGTCAGCACCAGCGCGGCGCGCATTCCGCCCAGCGAGCCGAGTGCCGCGGCGCCGAAGGACAGGCCTGCCGCAGCGAGGAAAACCCGCGGGTCGAGCAGGTAGGTGAGGAACGGGAAGCGGTAGTATTCGGCATAGATCCGGGTCATTGCCCGGCCCATCCACACCCCGCTGACGCAGCCCAGCACGGTTGCCACCACGGCAATCGCCAGGGCGAATTTCAGGTAATGCCAGCCAACCTCGGCATTGGTGTAACCGAATGCCTTGATCAGCCCGATCTGGGTCCGTTCGGTCCGGATCATCCGGCCCAGCACGATATAGACCAGGAAAGTCGCCACCAGCAGGAAGACCGGCGGGATCACCCGGGTCATGGCGCTCAGCTGAACCAGCTCGTTGTCGAGAAAGGCGTGGCTCAGGTGATCCTCGCGGCCATAGGCCCCGGTCCCGCCATAGGGTTCGAGCAGGGCGTCGAGCTGGCGGATCACATCGGCGACACGGGCATCGCGTTCCAGCGTCAGCGACAGGCTGTTGATTGCCTCGGTCCGGTCGGTCGCCGCTTCCAGTGCTTTCTGCCCCATCCAGAAGATGCCGAAGCGGCGGTCGTCGGGCAGGATGTCACCCGGCGGCAGGGCGTAGACGTAATTGGGCGCAAGGCCGGTGCCGACAATCGTCAGCACCTGCTGCTTGCCATAGATCAGCGCCGTGATCCGGCTGCCCAGCGTCAGGCCGTTGGCTTTCACGAAGGATTCGTCGGCCACGACCTCTCCCGCCGCGCCCTGCTGGGGCAGGCGGCCGGACCGCAGGGTCAGCTTGTTGAGTTCGGTCCGCCCGTTCTCATCGACCGAATTGATCAGCGCCCGCACCGGTTCCGGCCGGCCCGGGAAATCGAGCGTGGCGTACTGGATGATTCCGCCTTCGGCCTTGCGCACGCCGGGGATGGCCTTGACCCGTTCAACCAGGCTGCCCGGCGCGCGGGTCAGGCCGGCGAAGACCTCGGCAAAGGCGTTGCGGGCGTAATAGGCATCGCGGGTTTCGACCAGCGAACGGTGGACGCCCATCGACAGCACGAATGTCGCCGTCGCCGCTGCCAGCACAAGGGCAATGGCAAGGACCTGCCCCCGCATGTGCCACAGATCGCGCAGCAGCTTGCGGTCGAGCGCTTTCACCAGGTCATCTTTCCGGGCGAGGTGCGCACCGCGTTGCGCTCGATCCGGGCGATCCGGCCGTCAAGGAAATGGAACACCCGGTCAGCCATGGCGGCGATCCCGGCGTTGTGGGTGATGATCACCAGCGTTGCCCCGGTTTCGCGGTTGGCGGCCTCCAGCGCTTCAAGCACGCGTACGCCGGTGGCACTGTCGAGCGCGCCGGTCGGCTCGTCGCACAGCAGCACGCCGGGCTGCTTGGCAATCGCCCGGGCCACGGCGACCCGCTGCTGCTCCCCGCCGGACAGCTGCGCCGGATAGTGATCGCGCCGCTCGGCCAGCCCGACCAGGTCGAGCGCGCGGGCCGGGTCCATCGGGCTTTCGGCAATGTCGGTCACCAGCCGGACGTTTTCCTCGGCGGTCAGGCTGGGGATCAGGTTGTAGAACTGGAAGATGAAGCCTACCCGGTCGCGCCGGAACCGGGTCAGCTCGGCATCGTCCAGCGCGGTCAGGTCCAGCTCGCCGCTGGTCAGCAGGCCTGAGGTCGGCCGGTCCAGCCCGCCGAGGATATTGAGCAGGGTCGATTTGCCGCTGCCCGAGGGGCCAAGCAGGACCAGCACTTCGCCCGCCTCGATATCGAGGTCGACCCCGCGCAGCGCGTGAACCTCAGTTTCCCCGGTCCGGTAGATCTTGCGCAGGTCTTCGCCGTGAAAGTTCATTTGCGGTGCGGTCCCCGCCGGCGGCGGCGCTGGTCCTCGCGGTGCGCGGTATAGCTTTCCAGCACCTTGCGCATCGCCGCGATGGCAGCCTCGCGCTGGCGCTTGTCCGCGATTGCGGCCAGATCGCGCTTCAGGCCGGTGGCGAAATCGGCATAGGCGTTCTGCCAGTCGCGCCCCAGCGCCTCGCGCACTTCGACCCGTCCGGTCCGCATCCGCCGCGCAGGCGCGGCGGGGGGCAGGGCATAAAGTTCGCCGATCTCGGGCACGGCCACTTGCGTTTCAGGCAGGCGGGACTGGGCCAGCCGCCGCAGCGCTTCGGCCGCGGCTTCCTCGCCGTGGTCGAGGAACAGGGTGCCCGCCACCGGGGCGCGGGCGGAAATCCAGTCGAGCAGTTCGCCCTGGTCGGCATGGGCCGAATAGGAATCGATCCGCCGGATCTGGGCGCGGACCATCACGTCCTGCCCGGATATCCGCACCCGCCCGGCGCCTTCAAGGATCACCCGGCCCAGCGATCCTTCGGCCTGATAGCCGACAAACAGAATGGTCGAATCCCGGCGGTGCAGGTTGTGCAGCAGGTGGTGGCGAATCCGCCCGGCCTCGCACATGCCCGAAGCGGCCATGATGATCGCGCCGGACAGCGAATTGAGCCGCATCGATTCCGCCACGCTTTCGGTGAAGCGGAAGGCCGGGTTCTGGAACACGCTGGTGCCGTCGAGATCTTCCAGATCCTCGGCATGGCGGGCAAACACCCGCGTGGCTTCGCCCGCCAGCGGGGAATCGATGAACACCGGCACGTCGGGCAGCGCCTTTTCCCGCACCAGCCAGGCGATATCGAGCAGCAGTTCCTGCGTGCGTTCCAATGCGAAAGTGGGGATCACCAGATTGCCGCCGCGGGCCAGCGCGCCGCGGATCTCGGCGGCGAGCAGCTGGCGGCGGCCCTCGATCGTCATCTCTTCGCGCGCGCGGTCGCCATAGGTTGATTCGCAGATCAGGTGATCGATCCCGGACGGTGCATCGGGATCGGGGTGGAAGGCCTTGTTGTCCGGACCCAGATCGCCCGAGCAGACCACCCTTGTGCCGCCCGCTTCCAGCTCGACCGAGGCGGAGCCGAGGATATGCCCGGCGTTCCACAGCCGCGCGCGGAAACCCGGGGCGGGTTCGAACCAGTCGTGCAGTTCCACCGGATGGGCCTGACCCCAGGCGGCCAGGGCATCGGCCTCGGTATAGATCGGCTCGAACGGTTCCTCTCCGGCGCGGTCGCGGCGGCGGTTGCGGCGCTGGGTGTCGGCTTCCTGGATCCGCCCGGCATCGGCGAGCATCGGTCGCAGCAGATCGGCCGTGGCGGGCGTGCACCAGATCCGCCCGGTGAAACCCTGCGCCACAAGGCGTGGCAGCAGGCCGGAATGGTCGATATGGGCGTGGGTCAGGATTACCGCGCTGATCTGTGCCGGATCGAAGGCAAAGTCCTCGCGGTTCAGCACTTCCAGGCTGCGCGAGCCCTGGAACAGGCCGCAATCGACCAGCAGGCGCGATCCCTCGCAGGTGAATTCCAGGCACGAACCGGTGACGGTTCGCGCCGCGCCATGAAAGGCCAGCGTCAGTTCCCTACCCATGGAGCCATGCTGCGCCTGTCGTGGTGGTTTGCCAATCCGTTTTCGCACGCTACCTATTGTCCAAACACAGGAGAGCATGCGTGACCAAAGCTATGGCAATTCCCGAAGGCTGGCCGGCGATGGGCCTCGACCAGGTGCAAGCGATGCTCTGTGCACCGGGAATGCCGTTCGAGATGGATACGGCGGTGATCCGCGGGGTTCCGACCCGGGTCTGGAAGAACGCCCATCCCAGCCTAGCCGCGCTGGCCCGCGCCGGACGGGCGCACGGTGATGCAACTTTCGTGATCTATGAGGATGAACGGGTTTCCTATGCCGCCTGGTTCCGCGCTGCGGCGCGGCTGGCCGCGCACCTGCAGGCGCTGGGGGTGGAAAAGGGCGACCGGGTGGCGCTGGCCATGCGCAACCTGCCGGAATGGCCGGTTGCCTTTTTCGCGATCACCGGGATCGGCGCGATCTGCGTGCCGCTCAATGCCTGGTGGACCGGGGCGGAGCTGGAATACGGCCTGTCCAATTCCGGCGCGAAAGTGCTGATCTGCGATCCCGAACGGCTTGACCGGATCTCTCCCCACCGCGCCGACCTTACCAGTCTGGAACATGTGCTGGTCACGCGGATGGACGGTCCGGCAACGGGCGCGGCGCGGCTGGAGGATGTGATCGGGGCTTCGTCCGCCTGGGCCAGCCTGCCCGATGCCGATCTTCCGCAGGTGGACATCGCCCCCGATGATCCGGCGACGATCCTCTACACCTCCGGCACCACCGGCAATCCCAAGGGGGCTCTGGGCACGCACCGCAATTTCACCACCAACATCCTGTCCAGCGGCTATGCCGCCGCGCGCTCGGTTCTGCGCCGGGGTGAGGCGCTGCCGGCACCGGCGCGCAAGGTGATGCTGACGGTGATCCCGCTGTTCCACGCCACCGCCTGTTCGGCGACGATGATGGGTGCGATCGCCGGCGGGCACACCCTGATCTTCATGTACAAGTGGGAGCCGGAAAAGGCCTTCGCCATCATCGAGCGGGAGAAGGTCAACGCCACCGGCGGGGTGCCGACCATCGCCTGGCAGCTGATCGAGCATCCGGCGCGCAAGGACTATGACCTCTCCTCGATCGAATCGATCGGCTATGGCGGTGCGCCTTCCGCGCCCGAACTGGTCCGCAAGATCTTCGAGGAATTCGGCGCGCTGCCCGGCAACGGCTGGGGGATGACCGAGACAACCGCTACCGTCACCACCCATTCGGGCGAAGACTATCTCAACCGCCCGACCAGCTGCGGCCCGGCAGTGGCCGTGGCCGATCTGGAAATCCGCGCCGAGGACGGGGTGACCGTGCTGCCCGCCGGCGAGATCGGCGAACTGTGGGCGCGCGGGCCGATGATCGTGGCGGGATACTGGCAGAACCCCGAAGCGAGTGCGGCGACTTTCGTCGATGGCTGGGTCCGCACCGGGGATCTGGCCTGGCTTGATGCCGAAGGGTTCTGCTTCATCGCCGACCGGGCCAAGGACATCGTGATCCGCGGGGGCGAGAACATCTATTCCTCGGAAGTCGAGAACGCGCTCTACGAGCATCCGGCGGTGATCGACGCCGCCGTGGTCGGCATTCCCCATCGCACCCTGGGCGAGGAACCGGCCGCCGTCGTCCAGCTCGCCCCGGGTATGCAGGCCAGCGAAAGCGAATTGCAGGACTGGGTCCGCGCGCGGCTGGCGGCGTTCAAGGTGCCGGTGCGAATCCTGTTCCAGACCGATACCCTGCCGCGCAATGCCAACGGCAAGATCCTCAAGCGGGAATTGCGCGCGCGGTTCGGATAGAACGGGCCCGTGATTGCGGAATGTAACTCAAGTAACATATTGGATCGGTTCCATTTTCCTTTCGGCGATCTCAGGAATCGCTGAAATCCGGACTTGATGACTTTGGTCAATGATTGTTCGTGCCTTTTGGCATGATCCTTGATTGTAACGGAGCCAACAGGGGACTCCGCTCGTCAAGGAGGGCATGATGACCACCACTATCCTGACTGCCACCGGAAATTCCCGGCGGAGCAAGACTATCGCGCGGCTGTGTGCGGCTTTGGGCGCAACTACCATGCTGGCCCTGGTGCCGGGCGTGGCGGCGGCACAGTCCGGCCCGGGCCTGCCGCCCTATGACACGATGACTGACATCGGCACGCTGGGCGGCGAATATGCCTATCCCTACGATGTCAGCGACGATGGCATGGTCGTGGTCGGAGAATCCTACCACGCCGGCAACTCGCAGTGGCGCGCGTTTCGCTGGACTCCGGCGAACGGAATGGAAGATCTTGGCACGCTGGGCGGGGGCTATTCCTATGCCCGCGCGGTCAGCGGCAATGGTCAGGTGATCGTGGGTTATGCGAACCTCGCCAACGGTCAGGGCCGCGGTTTTCGCTGGACCGAGGCTGGCGGGATGCAGGATCTCGGCACCTTGGGCGGCGACTATTCCTATGCTCATGCAGTCAATACTGACGGTTCGGTCGTAGTCGGCCATGCGAATCTGGCGGGCAACAGTTCGTACCATGCCTTTCGCTGGACAACGGCCGGGATGCAGGATCTTGGGACGCTGGGCGGCAACTGGTCCTATGCCTATGACCTGAGCGGCGACGGCAGCATCGTCGTCGGACAAAGCGAGATCGCTGGCGGGCAGTATCGCGCCTTCCGCTGGACCCAGACGGGCGGCATGCAGAACCTGGGGACTCTGGGCGGGGATTGGTCCCACGCTTCGAAGATCAGCCGCGATGGTTCAACCATTGTCGGGGAATCGCATCTGGCCGGCAATTCGACTTCGCGCGCCTTCCGCTGGACCCAGGCCGGCGGGATGCAGGATCTTGGCACCCTTGGCGGGGATTACAGCTATTCCCGCTGGGTAAGCGATGACGGTTCGGTGGTGGTTGGTTACTCGCATCTGCCCACCAACAATTACTATCACGCCTTTCGCTGGACCCAGTCGGGCGGGATGCAGGATCTTGGCACGCTCGGCGGCAACTATTCCTACGCCTATGGCATCAGCGGCGATGGCAAGGTGGTGGTGGGCTATGCCTACATGCCGGAAAGCGGCGGCAATTCCTATCACCATGCCTTCCGCTGGACCGAGAAGGACGGGATGGTCGACCTGGGCACGCTGGGCGGGCTTTGGTCCTACGCAACTGCGGTCAGCCACGACGGCGGAACGGTTGTGGGATATTCCCTCAATGACCTCGGCCAGACCCGCGCCTTCATCCACCGCACCCAGATGATCGATTTCACCAACATGATCGCCTCCTTCGCGCTCACGGCCAGCGATCTCGACGTGGTCGGCGAAGGACAGCGGCAGAACCTGGGCTGGGTGCTCGACAGTTCGTGCCAGGTCGGGCTGGGCCGCAAGGCGTGCCTGGGCGGATCGACCCACTTCCTCCGCATGGGGGCCGATGATTCCCCCGCGCTGATGCGGCGGCACGATCAGGGGGTGATGCTCAACCTGGGCGTACGGCTCAGCCCGGCAGTCACGTTCGGGGCGGGTTTCGGCCTGTTCCAGCAGGAGGACCGGGCCTTCTCGATCAAGCCGGACATGGCGTTCCACTATGGCGCCTGGCTGGATATCGCGCCTGGCGGGCCGGGGCCGTTCGGGTTCAAGGCGCGGCTGGCGGGCGGCGGCGCGGTCCAGGAAAACCTGTTCGAGCGCGGCCGCGGGCTGGAAAACGTCCAGGTCACTCCCGGCCGGGCCGATCTCAACACCCTGACCGCGCGGGCAACCGTGCAGTACGGCATTCCGCTGGGCAAGCTGGCACTGGTCCCCAACGCCGGGGTCACCTGGCAGCGCAGCACGCTCGACGCCTTCCAGGAGAACGACGGCGATTTCCCGGCGCGCTTCGGGCAGACCCGCTGGCAGACCAGCTATGCCACGGCCGGGGCCGATCTGGTCCTGCCGCTGGGGCCGGACACCCGCGTCTCGCTGGGCGGCAAGGCCGATTTCGACCTCGACAGCGATCCGGTAATCATGACCGGTACCTCGACCATCCCCGGCATGGAGACTTTCTCGGTGCCATCGCTCTATCCGCGCAAGGATACCCGCGGGCGGTTCGAGCTGGGGGTCGAGCATGGCTCGGACAAGATGAGCCTGCGGGCCACGGTGGGGCTTCATACCCCGGTGCTGGGTGACGAACCTGTGGTGGTGTTCGGGATCGGCTTCGGCATGGGTCTGTGACCCCGGCCAGGGCCCGATCGATCCGGCATGCAGGGCAGGGGCCGGGCGCCAAGCGCGTCCGGCCCCGTGCCGCGTTTACGCTTCGGTAAGGGGCGGGGGCGCACAAGCAGCGCCATGCCGACCGCGCCTCGCCTTGCCCAGTTGCCCCCCGCCGAGCTGCTCCGCCGCGCGGTGGTGGCCGGTTCCGCCATGGCGCTGATTCTGGCCGGACCCGCGCTGCCCGCGCTAGGCCTGTAACAGCCGCCACAGTGCCGCCGCGGCGGCCAGCCCCAGCACACCGCCGGTAAAGGTCCGCCAGGCCGCATCGCTGACCTTGCCGAAGGCCAGGTGGCCCAGCCAGTTGCCCAGCAGCACGGCGGGAAACAGCACGCTTGCCAGCACCGGCTCGCGCCAGGTCGCCACGCCCAGTGCCAGAGCCGAGGCGACCCCGGCAATCGAGGTCGCCATGAAGATCGTCATCATCGAGGCTCGGGCCAGTTCCGGCGCGATCATCCGGCGCAGGTAATACGGCACCACCGGCGGCCCCGGCATTCCGGCAAAACCGGTGAGAATGCCCGAGGTGATCCCGGTCGCCCCGGTTTCCACCGTGCCCGGGACGTGATGTTCCGGCTTCTTGGGCAGCAGCACCAGCACGAAGGAACCCAGTGCGATAAGGGCGATCAGCAGCCGGGCCAGGGCCGGGTCGGTCACGGCCAGCAGCCATACCCCCAGCGGGGTGGCCGCCACGGCCAGGCCGGATATGACGAAGGCGCTGCGCTCGCTGGCGCCAAGGATCTTCTTGAGGCCAACCAGGCCGATCAGCAGGCCCAGCCAGTTCGCCACTACCACCGCCTCGGCCGGCGGAACCGCCAGGCCGAGGACCGGCACCAGCAGGATCGCCATGCCGAACCCGGCCAGCCCCCGCACGAAAGCCGCACCCAGGGTGGCGATCAGGCAGACCGCGATCTGCCCCTCGGTCAGGTGGAGCAGGGCGAACAGATCCGAGATGGGCAGATCAGTGATGGGCGTGCCCGTCCGCCTTGGCCGGAGCAGCCGCCACCGGCTTGCCGCGCTCTTTCAGCCAGGCTTCCATTTCGGCAATCTCGCCCTGCTGGGCCTTGATGATCCGACCGGCGAGGTCACGCACCTTGGCGTCCTTGCCGTACCTCAGCGCCACTTCGCTCATCTCCACGGCGCCGCGATGGTGGGCCAGCATGCCCTGCATGAAAGCCACGTCGGGATCGGCATCGATGCTCGCCATGCCTTCATGCATGCGTGCATTGACCGCGGCATAGGCCTGCTGCGCCTCGTTCTGCGGCGCGGCGGCTTCGCTGGCGGCGGGCGTGGCGGCCCCGTCTCCATGCTGGCTGCAGCCGCTCGCCAGCAGGGCGGCGGCCAGGACAAGTGCGGTGCGCTTCATGGTCTCTCCTCTCGCGATCGGTCAGGCAGCCAGGTCCGGCGGGGTCGCCCCGGCCTTCAGCAGGGCAATGGCCTCGGCCAGCGGCATGACCTTCTGGTGCTCGGCCCCCAGCGTGCGCAGGGCAACGGTGCCTTCCTCGGCCTCGCGCTTGCCGACCACCAGCAGGTGCGGAACCTTCTGCAGCGAATGTTCGCGGACCTTGTAGTTGATCTTCTCGTTGCGGCAGTCGGTCTCGACGCGGATTCCGGCGGCTTTCAGCTGCTCGGCAACGTCCGCGGCATAGCCATCGGCATCGGACACGATCGTTGCCACCACGGCCTGGACCGGGGCCAGCCAGACCGGCAGCTTGCCGGCAAAATGCTCGATCAGGATGCCGATGAAGCGTTCATAACTGCCGAAGATCGCGCGGTGCAGCATCACCGGGCGGTGCTTTTCGCCGTCCTCGCCGATGTAGCTGGCATCGAGCCGCTCGGGCAGGACGCGGTCGGACTGGATCGTGCCGACCTGCCAGGTCCGCCCGATCGCGTCGGTCAGGTGCCATTCCAGCTTGGGGGCATAGAAGGCGCCTTCGCCGGGCAGTTCTTCCCAACCGTATTCCGGCGTGGCCAGGCCCGCCTCGATCACCGCATTGCGCAGCTCATCCTCGGCCTTGTCCCAATCGGCATCGCTGCCGAAGCGCTTTTCCGGGCGCAGCGCCAGCTTGATCGAATAGGTGAAGCCGAAGTGCTTGTAGACCCGGTCGGCCAGTTCGCAGAAGGCGCGGACTTCCGAAACGATCTGGTCTTCGCGGCAGAAGATATGGGCATCGTCCTGGGTGAACTGGCGCACCCGCATCAGCCCGTGCAGCGCGCCGTGCGGCTCGTTGCGGTGGCAGCAGCCGTTTTCGTAAATGCGCAGCGGCAGGTCCCGGTACGACTTGATCCCCTGGCGGAAGATCAGGACGTGGGCCGGGCAGTTCATCGGCTTCAGCGCCATCCAGTCGGCCTCGCCCGAAATCACCGGGCCTTCATCCTCGGTGTTCGGAACCTCGTCGGGGATGACGAACATGTTCTCGCGGTACTTGCCCCAGTGGCCGGACTGTTCCCACTGGC
>ERZ761602.1034-NODE-1034-length-54117-cov-16.604417_pt1 | contig 54117 bp, 41 predicted proteins | sample MGYA00512165_ERZ761602 | MGnify/ENA primary metagenome ERZ761602 (study PRJEB28899, sample SAMN02445085) | bioreactor sludge metagenome | biome: EBPR sludge; isolation source: Thorneside wastewater treatment plant | place: Australia: Brisbane, Thorneside...
GAGCCTCACCACCGGCGACGTCGAGCCGCCGATCGGCACCCCGCCGCACAACGACGCTCGCTACTTCTGGTGTGTGGCGGCGCCGTCGATGCTGACGGGCTCCGGCGCGGGCACCCGCGCCGGGCGCGCTCGGCTCGAGCCACGGCTCGATCGCCTCGCGCCGCCGTGAGCGCGATCAGGCTTCCTTCTTGGCCTTCTTGCGGGACACCACCTCGGCGTCCTCGATGTCGTCGTCGTCGCCGGCCGAGAGCTCCTTGGCGCTCTTCACGCTCTTGCCCTCGACCTGCTTCTTCTGGTTGACCTCGATCTCGTCGTCGCCCGCCGCGGCCCGCTTGAAGTTCTTGATCGCGGACCCGAGGCCCTGGCCGATCTGCGGCAGCTTGCTCGCGCCGAAGATCACCATGACGATGAGGAGGATGATGAGTAGCTCGCCCATACCGGGCATCGGGGGCTCCTGACCGAGGCGAAGCCTCGCGAAATCCTGGACAATCTATCACGCGCGCTCCCGGGGCCCAAGCGCCGGCACCCTGCCCGTTCGGGCGTGGCGGCACGCCGCAGGGCGGACGACGTCCAGGTCAAGCCCCTGCAATCGTTGCAGCTTGCCCCCGGAACAACAAAGTTGGTAGACGTGCACCTCACCGCCTATCTTCGAATTCATGCGCCGGGTGATCGCCTCGCTTCTGTTCTCCCTCCTGCCGGCCGCAGCGTCGGCCGAGACGCCCGCGCCGGCTCCACGGACCGCCGGCGCCCAGGGTGAACGGCCCACACCCGCGCCCGTCGTGCGGGCGCCGCTCGCCGACCAGCTCGATGGCCGCGCCGCCGTGCGCGGCTGCCCGGTCGACAGCGAGTGCCGGCGCTGGCAGGACGAGCTGCGCGAGTTCGAGATCGAGGCGTTCTCGCCGGAGGCGGGGCCGTGGCGCGACGGCGAGGCGCGGCGGCCGAGCGCGCCGGCCCGGGGCGTGAAGCCGACCGAGCTGCGGCCCGACCTGCCGTGGCTCGCCGAGCTCGAGCTGCCCGACCTGCCCGTGGTCTGGGACTCGCGCGTGATCGACTATCTCGTCTTCTACAAGGAGGACCCGCGCGGCCGGCGCATCATGCGCGGCTGGCTCGAGCGGCAGGGGCGCTACCGCGACATGATCGTGAAGGCGCTGCGCCGGGCCAAGCTGCCCGAGGACCTGCTCTACGTGTGCATGATCGAGTCGAGCTACGACGCGAGCACGTACTCGCGCGCCGGCGCGAGCGGTCTGTGGCAGTTCATGCCGGCGGGCGGCCGCATCTACGGCCTCGCGATCGACCGCTGGGTCGACGAGCGCAACGAGCCCATCGCCTCGACCGAGGCGGTGCTCGACTACTGGACCGACCTGCACCAGCGCTTCGGCGACTGGCACCTGGCGATGGCGGCGTACAACGCCGGCTACGGCGCGGTCCTGAAGGGCATCGCGCGCTTCAACACCAACGACTTCTGGGCGCTGCTCGACTACGAGAACGCGCTGCCGTGGGAGTCGTCGATCTACGTGCCCAAGGCGATGGCGGCGGCGATCGTCGGGCGCAACCGCGCGCTGTTCGGGTTCGGTGACATCAAGGACGCCCCCGCCGAGGTGTGGGACGACGTGACCGTCCCCAAGTCGATCTCGCTGGCGACGATCGCGAGCGCGGCGGGCACCAGCATCGACGAGATCAAGCGGCTCAACCCGCACGTGCGGCGCGGGCGCACGCCGCCGGGGAGAGAGTTCGTGATGCGCGTACCCAGGGGCTCGGGCGCGCAGTTCGCGGCGCGGCTCGGCGAGCTGCGCGGCGACTGGGAGAAGTACGACACCTACGTCGTCGGCTACGGCGAGCGGTTCGAGGATGTGGCGACCCAGTTCGCGATCTCGCGCAGCCGGCTGCGCGAGCTCAACGAGGTCGAGCACGAGTCGGAGGTGACCGGCGGGACGATCCTCGTCGTGCCGCGCGTGAGCGAGGCCGAGCGCCGGGCGAACCTCGAGAAGGCCAAGGACGAGCTCTACGGCTCGGGCGTCGATCACAAGCCAGGTGAGGCGCTCATCGTCGCGGTGCCGGACAAGGACGCGCACGAGGAGGGCAAGCGCCGCATCTTCTACCGCGTGGTCCACGGCGACACGCTCACCGGCGTGGCGCGGGCGATGAACGTCCGGGTCGCGACCCTCGCCGCGTGGAACGGGCTCGCGCGCGACGCCAAGCTGCACCCGCGCATGGTGCTGCAGGGCTGGGTCACCGAGGACTGGAGCGAGGCCAGGGCGAACGTGCGGCTCCTCGACGAGACGCGCATCATCGTGGTCACGCGCGGCGGCAAGGAGCACCTCGAGCTGTCCGAGGCGCGCACCGGCCGCGAGCGCCTCGAGTACACCGCCAAGAAGCGCGAGACGTTCGAGCAGATCGGCAAGAAGTTCGGCCTGGGCAAGCGCGACATGGCGCGCATCAACAAGAAGTCACCCGACACGGTCGTCGAGGCCGGCGAGACGGTGGTCGTCTACAAGGTCGTCGATCGCACGCGCAGCGACCGCGCCGAGTCGCAGTGGAAGCAGGCGCCCAAGCCGGAGAAGAAGAAGACCGGCACGCCGAAGAAGCCCGACGCCAAGAAGGCCGAGGCCAAGCCCGACGACGCCAGGAAGAAGGCCGAGGCCCCGAAGTCGGAGGCCAAGAAGGCCAGCGCCGACGCCCCGGTCGAGGAATCCGACGCCGGCGCCGACGTCGGCCCGGTCACGACGCCCGAGTGAGCGCCGCGCGGCTCAGCGCACGGTGGTCCAGCCCGCGTCGCCGCGGGCCCACTGGTTGACCCAGTCGATCAGCCGGACGCCGCCCGGCCCGGTGAGCGTGCCGAGCTGGCCGAGCATCGTGTGGCCGTTGCCGGCGAGGACGAACGCGTGCGTCGTCGGCAGGTCGTACTGGTCGGCGAGGAGCGCGTTGGTCGCTGCGACCATCGATCCGGTGTAGCCGAAGTACTGCCGGATCACCTGATCGTCGTCGTAGTGGAGGAGCCCGACGCGCGAGGTCGGATTGGCCGCGGTGACCGCGTCGACGACGGCGGGGAAGCTCGACGCACAGCCGGCGCACCCGGGCGGGAACTGGAGCGACCACGACGCCTGCCACGTGTCGTAGGCGGCGAGCACCGGCACGAAGGGCGAGCCGTCCTGGAGCAGATGGAGCCCCGCCGACGGCCACGCGGCGCGGAAACGGTGGAGGTTGAGCGTCGCGCCGAAGCCGCCGGCGCTGACCCCGGCGAGCCAGACGGTGTCCGCGTCGGGGAAGTTGCCGCGCAGGACCTCGACGAAGCGCTGGGTGTTCGTGGCGCCCGCGTGCTCGACGGCGCGCGTGCCGCCGTTCACCACGTACTCGGCGCGTCGCGCGCCGCCGTGCAGGTCACCGGTGCAGTACGGCACGTAGATCCACGTCGCGTGCGCGAGCGGGTTGGTCGTGTCGGCGTGGTTCACCGGCGCGGTCCCGACCTCCATCGCCAGGGTCGCCATCGTGTACGTGTCCTCGATGTGGACCGACGTCCGCTGCACGACGCACGTCGGCCCGTCCCAGCACGCGCCGCCGCCCTGGAACAGGACGAACAGGTCGTCGCCGCCCGGCTCCGTCGACCGGTTGACGCCGAACCCGGCCGGCGACCCGTTCGCGCACGTCGTCCCCGGGATCTCCACCCACGTCCACGTGTTGGCCGGCGTGTCGAGCACGACCGCATCGCCGCCGCCGCCACCATCATCCCCCGCCGCGTCCACGCCCGCGCCGCCGCCGCCGCCACAGGCGGCGGCGACCAGCAACCCGCTCGCGATCGCAAGGCGCCTCATGACGGGAGCGTACACCCCCTCAGCGGAAGAAGACGGACAGGTTCTTGCGCACGAACGCATCGGCGTGCTCGCCGAAGCGGTCGATCTCCGGCAACTTGAAGAACGCTTCGTCGATGGCTTCGAAGGGACTCCAGCGCGTACGACTCTTCACCGCCGCCGTCAGTCGGTCGAGCATCGGCTCCCGTGTGTCCTGATCCCGTGGATATCGGGGGCCGAACTTCGAGGCTGCCTTCAACGCCAGGGTCGCGGCGCCTCGCATCTCGAGGAGCTTGAACCCGAGGATGGCCTCCGGGGCCAGGACGCCGGTCGGGTTCAGGAAGAACTGGTGGAAACCGCCGTTACACACCTCTGACTGGCACCAGTGTGCAGCCAGCAAGAGGCCTTGCGACCTGTGAACCGGCGTGAACGTCGCGAGGAACTCGTCACCGCCGTTGTAGATGTCCACGGCGTCCCAGACGGGATCGACCACCTCCCAGTACAGCATCCCGGGCTCGAACGACGCGAGCTTCTTCGGGCTCGGCATCCGCGGCCGGGTGTCCTTCATCGCCCGCCGCTGGCTCAGTGGCGGGCGCGCGGGGCGCCGAAGGTGGCCTTGGTCGTCTGGGTCTTGCCCTCGCGCATGTAGATGATGACGGCGTCCTGGCCGGGGACGCCCTCGCCGAGGACGAGCATCAGGTCCTGGACGTTGCGGACGTCGGTGACGCCGATCTTGAGGATGCGGTCGCCGGCCTTGAGGCCCGCCTTCTGCGCCGCGCCGCCCGGGACGACGTCGGAGATGAGGACGCCGGCGACGTTGCTCGAGTCGCCGTACGCGGGGATGGTGCCGAGCGAGGCGCCGCGCAGCGGGATGTCGCCCATCCTGGGCGGCGCCGGCACCTTCTTGTAGGTGAGCTTGGGCGCGGCGGAGAGCGCGAGCGCCGTGTCGGCGACGAGGCCGGCGACGCGCGCCATGCCGGCTGCGTTCACGGTCGACGCGTCGTCGGTGACGCGGTGGTACTGGAGGTGGCCGCCGGTGAAGAAGTGCACGACCGGCGAGCCGCCCATGTAGAACGCCATGTGGTCGCTCGGGCCGTAGCCCGAGCCGGCGAGGTGGCAGCCGACGCGCCACTTCGCGCACAGCGGCTCGACGACGGCGGCCCACTCGAGGGCCGACTCGGCGCCGAGCACCTGCACCAGGTTGTCGCGGAGGCGGCCCACCATGTCCATGTTGAGCATCGCGAACGCGGCGCCCTTGTACGGCGCGTTGGCGACGAAGTGGTTCGAGCCGAGGAGGCCCATCTCCTCGGCGGAGAAGGCGACGAAGTAGATGTCGCGCGCGAGCTCGCCCTTCCTCGGGGCGAGGATACGCGCCGCCTCGATCAGCGCCGCGATGCCCGACGCGTTGTCGTCGGCGCCGTTGTGCACCGCGTGCTCGGCGTCGAGCGCGCCCGTGCCCTGGCCACCCATGCCGAGGTGATCGAGGTGCGCGCCGATCACCAGCGCGCCGTCGGTCCTCGACGCGGCGCCGGCGCGGATCACGCCGACGACGTTCTCCGTCTTCGTCGTCACCGGCGTCAGCTCGACCTCCAGCGCGACGTCGTGCGTGCCCTTGGTCAGCGGCTCGCCCACGGCGCGCGTGACCACGAGGAGCGGCAGGCCGGCGTCGGCGCCCTCGCGCGGCCGCAGGCTGGGCAGCGGGGACTCCTGCTTGTCGCCCTCGGGCAGGTCGACGACGATCATCCCGATCGCGCCCTGGCGCCGGGCGACGCCGGCCTTGTAGTTGAGGTCGGCGAGCTGCATCTCGCGCCCGCCCGCGCTCTTGGGCGCGAAGCGGCGCACGACGACGATCTTGCCGCGCACCTTCTTGCCCTTGTAGTCGTCGAGCTTGGCCGCCTTGTCGACGATGCCGTATCCGACGTAGACGGTCTTGCCGCTCGCCTTGCCGCTCGCCGAGACGTGCGACGGCCCGAACGTGCCGCCGTCGACGGGCTTGCCGCCGATCGACAGCTGCGTCCCCGCGCCGCGCGCGAGCGCCGTCGTCACCTCGAACTCCTGGCGGAAGCCGCCGTCGGCCAGGCCGCCCTCGACGCCGGCGTCGCGCAGCTCGGCCTCGACCCACTTCACCGCCTGCGCCAGGCCCTCGGTGCCGACGCCGCGGCCCTCGCGCTCGTCGGCGGCCAGGAAGTCGACCGCGCGGCGCATGCGATCGGCGGCGCCGACCTGCACGCCACGCGGCTCGTGCTCCACCCAGTCGGCGACGAAGACGTTGGTGTCGCTGTTGTGGCTGCCCGGCGCCGGCGGCGGCGAGCCGCGGTTCGACGAGAACGCGAGGCGCTTGCCGTCCGGTGAGAACATGGGGAACCCGTCGAACCCCGGCGAGTACGTGATGCGCTCGAGGTCGGTGCCGTCGGTGTCGACGGCCCAGATGTCGAACTCGCGGCCCCTGGGGTCGCCGTGGTTGGTCGAGAAGAGGACGCGCGTGCCCGACGGATGGAAGTACGGCGCGAACGACGCGGCGTCGAGGTACGTGATCTGGCGCGCGTCGGAGCCGTCGGCGTCGGCGACCCAGATCTCGAGCTTCGACGGCCGCACCAGCTTCTCCTTCAGGAGCGCCTGGTAGTCGGCGAGCGCGTCGCCGGTCGGGCGCGACGCGCGCCACACGATCTGCGAGCAGTCCTGGCTGAAGAAGGCGCCGCCGTCGTAGCCGGGCGCGTGGGTCAGGCGGACGACGTTCCCGCCGTCCTTGTCCATCTTGTAGAGCTCGAGGTCGCCGTCCTTGTCGGACGTGAAGATGACGGAGCCGTCCTTGCCGCACACGGTCGCCTCGGCGTCGTAGGCGCCGTCGGTGCCGTAGAGCTTGGTCGGGTTCGAGCCGTCGGCCGACGCCTTGTAGATGTCGAAGTCGTAGAGCGCCCAGACGTAGCCCTTGCTGCGATCGGGCGGCGGCGGGCACGCGGCGTCCTTCTCGTGGGTCGACGCGTACAGGATCTCCTGGTCACCGGGGAAGAAGTACGAGCACGTCGTGCGCCCCTTGCCGGTCGAGACCAGCTTGGGGTCGGCGCCCTTGGCCGCATCCATCACCATGATCTGGTCGCAGGGCACGCCCTCGCGCGTGGTCTGGAAGATCAGGCGGTCGCCGCCGAACGCCCAGTAAGCCTCCGCGTTCTCGCCGCCGAACGTGAGCTGCGTGAGGCTGCCGAGGTGCGTCTCCTCGGGCGCGCGCAGGTCGGGCGCCGCGACCGGCGTGTCGGGGACCGGGTCGACCGGGAGCGTGGTGGTCGGCTTGGGGGCGGCGCAGCAGGCGGCGACGAAGGCGGCGGGGACCGCGGACGGGAAGCGACGGAACAGCATGGCGCGGAGTTTAGCGAAATACCGCCCGCGCGATGAGCGTTCTCGTCGCCAACCCCAAGGGAGGAGCCATGTCCGCCGTCGAGAAACCATCCTGGATCGGCGGGCGCGAGCTGATCGCGCTCGCCATCGTCGCGCTGGCGGCCGCGCCGCCGCTATCGACCTACATCGCCACGCAGTCGTGGGAGCGCGTGAAGGTCCGGCCGGTCGAGCGCACCATCCGCGTCACCGGTTCGGCCAAGCAGCGCATCGTTTCGGACCTGATCGACTGGAACGCCACGATCACCGCCGAGGCCAGGGACAAGCTCGCCGCGTATCGCAAGGTGCACGCCGACGCCGAGGCCACGGTCGCGTACCTGAAGGCGCAGGGCGTGCCCGAGGACGAGATCTTCCCCGACTCGACCCTGGTCGAGGAGCTGTACACGACGGTGTACGAGGGCAAGGGCGAGGATCGCATCGCCCGCCAGGAGCTCGTCGGCTACCAGGCGCGGCAGTCCATCGCCGTGCGCTCGAAGGACGTGCAGCGCATCGAGCGCCTGTCGCGCCAGGTCACCGATCTCCTCGAGAAGGACATCGCCGTGACCTCGGGCGAGCCGTCCTACTACTACACCAGGCTCGCCGACCTGAAGATCGAGATGCTGTCGGAGGCGAGCAAGGACGCCCGCACCCGCGCCGAGAACATCCTGCGCTCGGCGGGTGGGGCGGCGCTGTCGCGGCTCAAGGCCGCCGACATGGGTGTCATCAACGTGAACCCGGCCAACTCGACCGCGACGTCGTGGGAGGGCAACAACGACACGTCGGCGCTGGAGAAGGACATCATCGCGATCGTGCACGTCACGTACGCGCTCAAGTAGCTACAATGGAGGCATGAGCCGAACCATCGGGGGGATGGTGGTCGCCGCCGGCGTCGTCGCCGGCGCCGCGGGCGCCGCATGCGGCCCCGGCTACCAGAAGCTCGAGGTCGACAAGATCCAGAGCGTCGCGGTCGCCATCGACGACCCGGAGCGACGGTTCTGCGCGTACGCGCCGGTCGCGCTGCGCGCGCTCGTCACCTACGACGACGGCAAGCAGGCGCAGTCGCAGACGCCGGGCGAGAACCAGCGCAAGCGGCTGCGCACGTCGGAGTTCGCGTGGACGTCGACGCACGGGAACGTCGACGAGCTCGCGGTGCTCCGGCTGTCGCACGATCCGCTGGCCTGGCTCGACCGGCCGGTGCAGGTGAGCGCGCGGGTCGTGGCGCGGCCGGAGATGGTGGGCGCCGTCGAGCTGGCGCCGCGCTTCGACTGCGGCGGCACGCTCGATCTGCGCGGCGCGCCCGGCGCGCGCGGCGGCGAGCTGGAGGACGGCGGCCCCGGCGCGCCGGGTCCCGTCGTCGACGTCTCGCTCGCGTACCTCACGCGCACGGGCGGCGGCCGGCTCGTGCTGGTGCGCGTGACCCGCGACGACGCGCCGCCCGAGCACTTCGTGATCGACGCGGCGCAGGCGCGGAAGGCGTTCGTCATCGACGCGCGCGGCGGCGACGGCGGGCGCGGCGGCCAGGGCGCGGCCGGGGCCTTCGGCATGCCGGGCGTCCCCGGCGAGCCCGGCTTCGAGGGCGCGACGTGCGAGGAGACGACGCCGGGCGGGCCCGGCACCGCCGGCGGACCCGGCGGCCCCGGCGAGCCCGGATGGAACGGCGGCGCCGGCGGGCCCGGCGGGCGCGTGACGGTGCGATACGACGCGCGCTTCCCCGAGCTGCCGGATCTCGTGCAGGTGCGCGTCGAGGGCGGCGCGGCCGGCGAGGCCGGCAGCGGCGGCCCCGGCGGGCTCGGCGGCAAGGGCGGCGCCGGCGGTCAGGGCGGCAAGCTGCCGGTCGGCTGCCCCGGCTCGCACGCCGCCAGCGGCGCCAGCGGGACCGCGGGCGCGAAGGGCGCGGACGGACCGGCGGGCGCGCGTGGCCTCGACGGGCCCGCGGGCGAGCTCCGGCGCGAGCCGGCCGACGTCACCGCGCTGTTCGCCGACGAGCTCGCGCGCGGCGTCGCGATCGTCGCGGGAGGCACGCCATGAGCCCGCGCGTGCTGCTCGTCGTGACGACCCTCGCCGCGCTGGCGGCGACCGCCGCGTGCCGACCGGGCCCGCGGCGCGGGCCGGCGCGTCCCGTGGTCGAGCTCCCGTTCGCGGCGCGCCTGCAGGTGCGGGTCGACGCGTGGGTGCAGCTCTCGACGGCGACCGAGGGCCGCACGGTCGAGTCGAAAGCGGCCGACGACGTGCCCGTCCTGATCCGGACCATCTTCGACGAGGGGATCCCGGACGGCCCGGTCGACGTGGTGTTCGTCGTCGACGCGACCGGCTCGATGGTCGACGACGTCGCCGCGGTGAAGCGCGACATGCAGACGATCCTCGCCCACCTGCGCGCCCGGAACCCGGACTACCGCGTCGGCCTGGTCACCTACCGCGACATCCACGACGTGTACCTGACCCGCACGTGGGCCACGCTCACGAACGACGACCTGCTGATCGAGCAAGCGATCGCCGCGATCGAGGTCGAGGGCGGCGACGACTGGCGCGAGCACGTCTACGCCGGCATCACCACCGCGCTCCACCACCAGCCGTGGCGACCGCACGCGTCGCAGCACATCATCCTCATGGGCGACGCGCCGCCGCACGACGACTACACCAACGACCCGCGCACGCTCGCGTCGGTGACCGCCACGGCGCGCGCCGCGCCGCGGCACGTGCGCATCCACACGATCGGCATCAAGTGCGACGCCTCGTGCGAGCGCGCGCTGGCCACCGAGGAGCAGGAGCGCGCGCAGCAGGGCCGTATCATCCCCTGACCTGATCGCGGGCGGCGGCCCCGATCGCGGGTACCATCGTCCGCCTCATGTTCCGCACGATCCTGGTCGCCACCGATCTCGAGACGCGTTCCGCGGCCGCACTGCGCACGGCGGCCGATCTGGCGCGCAAGTTCGGCAGCCGGCTGTTCGCGGCGCACGTCGTGAAGATGCCGCCCACCCTGCGCAAGTGGAAGGGGGCGATCTTCCGGGACGACCTCAAGGCGTACGAGGCCTTGCTGCAGCGGCAGATCCAGACCAGCGAGACCCGGCTCGAGCAGGCGCTGTCGCGGGCCAACGCGACGTCGTCCGGCGGGGTTCGCGCGATCGTGCGGGCCGGAGATCCCGCGGAGACCCTCGCCCAGATCGTCGACGAGATCGATCCCGATCTCGTCGTGGTCGCGCGCGGTCGCGACGGGGCGCTCGGCGACGTGGCCGAGCTGCTGGTCCGGCTCACCGGCCGCACCGTGATGGTGGCGCCGGTCCGCGCCAAGCGCGCGTGGCCGCAACGGCGCGCGCGCGTCATCCGACGCACCTAGTCGCGTACGACCGCAGGCCAGGGGCCGACACGCGGCAGCGGGCGGGCGCCGAAGAGGCGGCCGAGGCCCGCCATGCCGCCGAACACGCCGCGCATGAAACGCGACGGTGGGCGGCTCGCCTCGACCTCGGTGACGTGCGCCATCAACGTGAAGACGTCGCCCACCTTCATCTTGCGGCGGCCGCCGAGGTGGATCGCCAGCGGCACGAGGACGTCCTCCTGCAGCGCGCCGTCGAGGCTGACGTCGACGACGACCGGCTCCTTCGCTGGGTTGAGGAAGCGGTGGCGCTGGCCCTTCTCCACGGTGACGGTCTCGCCGGGCGCGAGGTCGCGCGGCGTGCCCTCGATCCAGATGCGCAAGGTCCCGCTGAGGATCGAGAACGTCTCGCGCTCGTGATCGTGGACGTGCTCGGGCGGGCCCTTCTTGCCGCCCTCGAGCGTCCAGCGGAAGCGGAAGACGCCGTCGCCGGACTTGGCCGAGGTCTGGAACTCGAAGGTCTCGCCGCTGTCCGTGAAGTAGAGGTTGGGTGGTGTCTCGGCGAGCGGCTGCGTCACGGCAGGATCCATGTTATCAACTATAACATCATGCCCGCGGCCGGAGGCAAGCGGATTCGCGCCAAGCGCCCCGGGCGCTTCCACCACGGCGACCTGCGCGAGGCGCTCGTCCTCGCCGCAACGCGCGCCGTGGCGCGGCTGGGCCACGCGAGCGTGTCCCTGCGCCCGCTGGCCGAGCAGCTCGGGGTCTCGCAGCCGGCCGTGTACCGCCACTTCGCGAGCCGCGAGGCGTTGCTCGCCGAGGTCGCGCGCCGCACGTGGATCGAGATCGAGACCGCGCTCCTCGGCGCGACGCGTGGCGCCCTCGACCGGTTCGAGGCCGCGGCCGCGATCGCGCGCGCCTTCGTGCGCTGGGCCCACGCGAACCCCGAGCTGTTTCGCCTCCTGTCGACTCGCTTCGTCTTCGAGGAGCGCAAGGCCCGGCACCCGCCGCTGCCGCGCGAGCACTACTTCCACGGCCTCGGCGGCGCCGTCCCCATCGACGACCCGATGCTCGCCGACGCCTTCCGCGCCTCGTGGGCGATGAGCCACGGCCTGGCCACGTTCGTCGTCGAGCGCGTCTTCCAGCTCGTCGACACCGACGAGGAGCGCCTCGCCGCCGCCGACGGCGCCATCGCCTGCTTCGTCGAGATGCTGCGCGCGAAGTGGCCGCCCGATGGCGATGAGGACGCCGCCGCCGTCAGCCGGGCGCGTCGCCGACCGGGGTGAAGCGCGCACACGCTGCCACCGGCTGCCGCGGATACTTGGGCAGCGACGGCTCGCGGCACATGAGGAACACGGAGCCCTTGCCGCTCTCCACCAGCCGCAGGTGCGCGCAGCGGTGACAGAGCGACTCCGGAAACGGCGGCGGCGGCGGCGAGGTGTCGATGCGCCGAGTATGCCCTACGCGTCGACCACCGCCGCCACGCTCATCCCGATGGCTCGCGCGCGCTGTCGCCCACGTGGGCGGCGCCATCCGGCCGTGCATCGCCGTCCCGCGCTGACATCGGGCGCACGCCGGCCGGAGGCGCGCCGTACGATCGGCCGTCGGCATGGGTCACGCGGATCGCACCGCCCTCGCCCTCGATCTTGATCATGCCCTCGTGATGATGGGTGTGGTGGAGCTCGCACAGGGTGGTGAGGTTGCGCATGCGATCGTCGCCGCCGTGCGCGCGGTGCCGGATGTGGTGCACGTCGACGAAGGCCGACGACGTGCAGCCGGGGACGGTGCAGCGATGGCGGTCGCGCGCGAGCACCGCCTTGCGCGTCCGGGGCGAGATTGTCCACGTCTTGCGCCGCGGCTTCTCGCAGTCATCGACGCGGCCGAGCTCGACGGCGTCGCACCGCGCGCGCTCGATCGCCGCCGGTGAGAGCTCCACCGAGCGCCCGCGCACGTCGTGCCAGCCGCGCTTGCAGTCGTCGCAGACCACGATCGCGACCTGATGTGGCGGGAGGTTCGGCGCGGGCACAAGCTGCCCACGGCCGTCGTCGCCCGGACGGCCGCCGGCGAGCACGGCACGGCACGCGACCGCCATGAACTCCGCGTCGCTCATCGCACGCCCAACCTCGCGCTCCAGCCGCCGCCGCGCGTCGAGGAAGAGCGCGTACGTCTGCGGCGGCAACTCCATGCGCACGATGCGCGGCTCGAGGTCCGGCTCGGGCCGGTCCGTCGGGCGATCGCCGCGGCGCCGACCACGCACGGCCTGCTCGACCTCGCGCACGGTCAGGCCGTCGATGTGCGCGAGCCACTCGACCTCCGTGTCGGGCGTCGCGACGCGCGTGATCTCGCGGACCGTCGAGAACGACGCGGTGCCCTCCGCCAGCGCGAGCCGGGTCTCGGGCAGCTCCTCGAGCGCCTCCGCCACACGGACCCTGTCGCGTCCCGTGGTCGGCCGGTACCCGAGCGCCCGCTCGAGGTACTCGTCGAACGACCCGTACCCGAGCCGCTTGTGGATCTCCATCCGCTTCGCCACCACGAGCAGACGCGCCTCTTCGGCGTCGAGCGTCGACCGTCGCTCCGCGAGCCGCCGGATCCGCCGATCGATGGTCCTCCAGTCGTCGCCCACGTGGGCGCCGCCGCCCTGCCCCTGCCCCTGCCCCTGCCCCTCGCCGACTTCCTCACCGCTACGCTCCTCGTCGAACATGTTCCCTCCTTCGCGCCCACCACCTCTACCACGGCGTTTTTCGGCCTCACCATTTACCCGTGCCGCGACGATCCGGGTTGTCTCGGCGATTTTCGCCGCCGAGCGCGCGTTCGTTCGCCAGACACGAGGAGAACGCGCGCAGCGATCGATTTCCCGTCGATTCTCGACGACGACGCGCGCGCTCGCGAAGAACACGTCAACAGAAATCGAACCGAGCGTGCCGAGATCTGCAACCCGCCCTGATAGCGGAACGCGACGAAGAGGCGACCGCGCCGGTCACGATATGGGCGGCGGTCACGAACGCCGAGCTCGAGGAGATCGCTACCCCATCGTGACGAAGCGTCGCGGCCGCACGCGCGCTGGCAGCGGCGCAGGGAGCATGGTCGCCATCGGCGGGGACGACGCTGACGCCGCACGTCGAGGCCGGCACGTTCGACTTCGCGTTCGGCGACGAATGAGCCCTCAGCGATACACGGCGTCCACGCCCAGGGCGCGGCGCGCGACCTGCGCGAGCGCGACGTGGGCGTCGTCGGCGAGCTGCTCGACCCAGACGCGGCCACCGCTGGCGGCCAGCGCACGGAGCGCGCGCTCGGACTCGTCGGCCTTGCCGGCGCGCAGCACGAGGCGCGCGCGCAGGGCGGCGAGATCGAAGGCGACCGTCGACGCGGGCTGCGGGCGCGCGCGATCGATCGCGGTGATCGCGTCGGCGATCGCGCCGCGGCGCTCGGCCATGCGCGCGCGCGACCAGGCGACGACGGGCACCTCGCCGGCGCCCTCGCCGAGCCCGCGATCGAGGCGCGCGGCCTCGGCGGCGCGCCCCAGCTCCGACAGCGCGAGCGCGCGCAACGCGTCGCCGCACACGTCGTTGCGGAAGCGGCTCACCGACTCGGCGGCGAGGCAATCGACGACGGCGGACGCGCTACGCAGCCGATCGAGCTGCGCGTACGCGAGCAGGAGCGCACGCGCGGACGCGGCGGCGTGCATGCTGCCGCGCCGGCGATCGCGGATGAAGCGCGCCTCGAGCGCCTGCAGGTTGGCCCAGGCGGCGGGCCCGGGGCGGCGCGTGCCGGTCCAGTCGCCGGGACGCCGGCGGAGGCCGAAGTAGTCGACCGAGAGCGCCGCGCCGGCGAGCACGAGCGTCGCCGCCAGGAGCGGCGGCAGCACGACCCAGCCCGAGACCACGACCGCGCCGGCGCCGACCACCACACCGAGCGCCAGAACGCTCAATGAGAGTGTTCGCCACGGCGCCATCGGACGATGGTAGCCGATCGCGGTATGGTGCCCACATGCTTTCCGTCGCCGAGGCCGCCGCCCGCACCCGGGCGCTCGTGCGCCGGCTGCCGGCGGAGGAGGTGGCCCTCGATGACGCGGCGGGCCGGATCCTCGCCGCCGACGTCGTCGCCACCCGCTCGCTACCCGGCGTGGACAACTCGGCGATGGACGGTTTCGCGGCTCGCTGCGCGGAGTTGCCCGCGACCCTGCCCGTGGTCGCCCACGTGCCGGCGGGGCTCGTCCCCGACCCGCTGCCGCCCGGCAGCGCCGCCCGGATCATGACCGGCGCCCCGCTACCCGAGGGCGCCGACACGGTGGTCATGTTCGAGGACGCGCGCGACGCGGGGGAGACGGTCGAGCTGCCCCCATCGCGCGAGGGCGCCAACATCCGCCGCATGGGCGAGGACATCGCCGCCGGCGAGCGCGCGCTCGACGCGGGCACCCGCCTGGGCTGGGGCGAGATCGCGCTCGCCGCCGCGCTCGGCTGCGCCCGCGTCGCGGTGACGCGGCGACCGGTCGTCGCGATCGTCGCCACCGGCGACGAGCTCGTCGACATCGGCACGGTGCCCGGACCGGGGCAGGTCGTCGACTCGACGGCGCACGCGCTCGCCGCGCACATCGCCGAGGTCGGCGGCGTCGCGCGCCACCTGGGCATCGCGCGCGATCGCGAGGAGGACGTGATCGCGCTCGTCGAGCAGGCGCTCGGGTGCGACCTGGTGCTGACCACCGGCGGCGTGTCGGCGGGAGACCACGACCACGTGCGCTCGGCGCTCGCCGCCGCCGGCGTGCAGCTCGACTTCTGGAAGGTGGCGATGAAGCCGGGCAAGCCGCTCGCCGCCGGGCGCGCCGGACACGTCCCGGTCTTCGCCCTGCCCGGCAACCCGGTGTCGTCGCTGGTCGCGTTCGAGCTGTTCGTGCGGCCGGCGCTGCTCACGATGCTCGGCGCCGCCGGCGTCGACCGGCCGCGCGCGCCGGTGATCCTCCCCGATGGGTACAAGAAGCCGCCCGGTCGCGCGCACTACCTGCGGGCGTGGGTCGTGCGCGACGGCGATCGGCTGGTCGCAGCGCTGCACCCGCAGCAGGGCTCGCACATGCTGACGTCGGTCGTCGGCATCGACGCGCTCGTCGAGATCGAGGCGGGCGGCGGCGACATCGAGCCAGGCGGCACGGCCACCGCGATCCTCCTGCGAGCCGTGTGATGGGCGACGCCGACGAGCATCCCACGCGGTTCACGGTCGCCGACGGCGAGGGCGATCGCATCGATCGGGTCATCGCCCGCCGCTTCCCCGCGTCGAGCCGGCGCAGGGTCACCGACCTCTTCGATGACGGCGCCGTGCGCCTCGACGGCAAGCTGGCGAAGAAGGGCGATCGCGCGCACGCCGGCGCGGTGATCGAGCTCGCGCGCGAGCCGGCGACGCCGGAGGATCTGCGGGTGCAGCCGGATCCCGAGGCCGCCGCGCGCCTCGTGGTCCTCTTCACCGACGACGACGTCGTCATGGTCGCCAAGCCGCCGGGGATGCCGTCGCAGCCGCTCCGCGCCGGCGAGCTCGGCACCGCCGCCGGCGGCGTCATCGCGCTCCACCCCGAGTGCGCGGCCGTCGCCGATGATCCACGCGACGGCGGGCTGCTCCACCGGCTCGACGGCGGCACCTCCGGCGTGCTCGCCGCGGCGCGCTCGCGCGGCGCGTGGCAGGCGCTGCGTGCCGCGTTCGCCGCGCACCAGGTCGACAAGACGTACCTCGCGCTGTGCGATACACCGCCGGTGTCGCGCGCCTGCGACGGCCCGCTCGCCCAGCGCGGCAAGAAGGTCGTCGTCGACCACACGGCGGGCCTCGACGCGCACACGTCGTGGGAGGTCGTGCGCCGCATCGGCGAGCGCGTGCTCCTGCGCTGCACGGCGACCACCGGACGCATGCACCAGGTGCGCGTCCACCTGGCCACGTGCGGCGCGCCGATCGCCGGCGACACGCTCTACGGCGGCCAGCCCCTGCCCGAGCTCGTCGGCTTCTTCCTCCATGCCGAGCGGCTCACGCTGCCCGGCTACCCGACCGTCGAGGCGCCGCTACCGCCGGATCGCGTCGCCGCGCTCGCCGCGCTCGAGCGGTAGCCGCGGCGCCGCGGACACCGACGGCGACGACGACAGCGCCGGCACCAGCGGGTGCCGGCCGGTGACGAGCACCTCGTCGCCGACGCGCGCGACCAGCGCGACCCGGTGCGTGCCGGCCACGCCGCGCAGCTCGACGTCGCGGCGCTCGACGTGGAGCGCGTCGCTGTCGAGCGCCGCCAGCGACGCCGGTTGCGCCAGCGTGCGATCGAGCAACGCGATCTGCTGCCCGCCGCCGACGGTGGCGAGGCGCGACGCGAGGTTCACCGTGCGCCCGAAGAGATCGGCGCGATCGTGGCCGCGCACCAGATACACCGGTCCCTCGTGGACACCGGCGCGGAGCGCCATCGGGATGTGCTCGCCCGCGCCGAGGGCCGCGACGTGCGCCATCATCTCGAGCGACGCGCCGATCGCGTCGCCCGCGGTGGGGAACGACATCAGGAGCCCGTCGCCGAGCGTCTTGATGATCGCGCCGCGGTAGCTGCTGGCGATCCGGGTCGCCGCGCGCCAGTGCTCCTGCACCAGCGCGAACGCGCGCGCGTCGCCGATGCGCTCGTACAGCTCGGTCGAGCCGACGAGGTCGGTGAACGCCACGGCGAGCTGACCGACGGAGAGCTGCATCCCGGCCGCCGGCGCGTCCGCGCTGAACAGGTCGACGAAGTCGGGCAGGGTCATCAGCAGGCGGGCGCGCAGGCGCTCCGCCTCCCAGCCGCCCCGCTCGACGAGGATGCGCACCGGCCGGTCGGTGTCGTTGACCAGGCGCAGGCGGTGCGCGGCGACGTCGGCGGGGGCCGGCGAGGCGGCGATGCGGTCCGCGGTGATCCGCGCCGAGACGCGGCCGTCGGCGGCGCGCGCCTCCGCCGTCACCCGGAGCTGGCGCGCGGTGCCGCGGGCGCGCACGAGCAGCTCGCCGGCCGGCAGCGGACCCACGTCGCGCGTCGTCCGCGGCGGCACGACGACGTAGCCGTGCACGTGCGGCCGCCACGACGGCGAGCTCGCGCAGAACACCTCGCGGCGCACCGGGCGGATCGCCGGGCTCACCGTGAAGGTGGCCTCGACGTGATCGGCGAAGTCGACGTCGTACGAGACGTCACACTCCTCGCAGTGCAACCGCTGCCCCAGCTGATCGAGGCGCGGCGCCACGTCGGCGCCGACGCGGCACACCGGGCAGTTCACCTGCCACTCGAGATCGAAGAGGCCGACCCGCGCCGCATGCAAGAAGCCGCGCACGACCTCGCGCGCATCGGCCTTCCAGGCCCGCGCCACGTCGAACGGGCGGATCGCGATGAGCTGCTCGTCCGGCTGCGTGGTGATGAGCCCGACGATGCGGCGGCGGATCGCGGCGTCGACGGGCGACGCCGCGAACTGCGCGGCGCGCGCCGAGATCGACGCCGCCGGCACGGTGCGATACCGACCGGTCACCAGCCGCGAGACGTGCCCGGAGGCGACCAGCGTGTCCCGCGCCTGCTGCGCCGCGGGCGCGCTCGTCGCGCCGGACGTGGAGGTGGTGCGCTCCGAGGCGACGCGCAGCGTGCGCTCGAGCCCGCGCAGGTAGAGGCGCAAGACGATCGCGAAGCGCAGCCGCACGAGCATGCCGATGAGCCAGCCCAAAGGACCGGACGTCGTCACGCCCGTACGGACGCGGACCCGAGAGCGCAGGCGACGCTCGTCGCCGGGCTCGATCTCGACCTCGAGGAACCCGCGCTGCAGCCGCCGGGCACCGCGCCCGCGAAAGCGTCGCTCCCCCCGCAGGCGCTCCGGGGTCCAGTACTCGCCCTCCTCGGCGAAGTGGATCCGCGTGCCCAGGCTCGTCGCGTGACCGATCCGGGTGCGACTGGTGGGATCACCTGGGTCGAGGAGGTCGTAGGTGTAGGTGGACGAAGACACGCCCACCAGGCGATCCCAGCGGTTGGTGTCGCTGAGGAGGCCGTAGACGACCTCTGGCGACCCCGTCAGCGTCCGCTCGACCGCCACCGCGTGGTCCCGACCTCCTCGTGTCGCCCCCATGGTCGTCACGGGGAAGGTTACGAGTCACTCGGCCGTACGGATCGTCTCGGCTGCCGGTGGAAGCAGCGGCGTGCCCTCCGGACCGATGTCGCGGACCGGAGGCAGCTTGCCCACGGGCCCCGTGATCAGGCGGACATCGCGGCGAAAGGTGAGCCATTGCCATGCCCAGGAGAGGATGACGCTCACGCGGTTGCGGAAGCCGATCACGTAGAAGATGTGGAGCACCCACCAGAACATCCAGGCGAGGAAGCCGTGGTGCTGGGCGCGGCCGATGACGACCACCGCCGAGGTGCGCCCGATCGTCGCCATCGAGCCCTTGTCCTTGTAGCGGAAGGGCGCGCGCGGCTTGCCGGCGAGGTCGCTCTTGATGGTCCGCGCGACGTGGTTGCCGCCCTGCATCGCGCCCTGCGCGACGCCCGGCACCGGCTGGCCGTTGCTCGTCGCCGCCGCCAGATCGCCGACCACGAGGATCTCCGGATGGCCGGGGATCGAGAGGTCGGGCTCGACCTTCACGCGGCCGGCGCCGTCGAGCGGCACGCCGAGCGAGCGCGCGAGCGGCGAGCCCTGGACCCCCGCGGCCCAGAGCACGGTGCGGGTGGCGACGCGCTCGGTGCGGCCGTCGGCGGTCGTGAGCTCGACGCCGTCGGCGTCGATCGCGGTGACCTTGGCGTTCACGCGGACCTCGACCTTGCGCTTCTCGAGCGACCGCTTCGCCGCCTCGGAGAGCCGGGGCGGGTACGTGCCGAGCACGCGGTCGCGACCCTCGACGAGGAGCACCTTCACCTGCGTCGGATCGATGCGGCGGAAGTCGCGCGCCAGCGTGTGCAGGCCGATCTCGCCGAGCGCGCCGGCGAGCTCGACGCCGGTCGCGCCGGCGCCGACGACCACGAACGTGAGCCACGCGCGCTGGGCGGCGTCCTCGTGCTCGCGCTCGGCGGCCTCGTACGCGAGGAAGACGCGGCGCCGGATCTCGAGGGCGTCCTCCACCGACTTGAGGCCGGGGGCGAGCGGCGCCCAGGCGTCCTTGCCGAAGTACGAGTGGGTCGCGCCGGTGGCGACGACGAGGTAGTCGTAGGTGAGCTCGCCGTCGTCGAGGATCACCTTGCGCTCGGCCGGCACGACCTCCCGCGCCTCGCCGAGCAGGACGCGCGCGTTCTGCTGCTTGGTGAGGATGGCGCGGATCGGGTACGCGATGTCGCCCGGGTTGAGCGCGGCGGTCGCGACCTGGTAGAGCAGCGGCTGGAAGAGGTGGTGGTTGCGCCGATCGAGGAGCGTGATCTGCACCGGCGCCCTGGCCAGCGCCTTCGCCGTCCAGAGCCCCCCGAACCCACCACCGAGGATCACCACATGTGGTCGACGCATCACGGCCTCTTTGATGCGTCATTTCACCCGACCGACGCAAGTGAGCGCACGCGCCCTGCTATGCTCCGCACGTGAAGTACGCGATGCGGCTGGGGGCCGCGCTGTCGCTGGTGTGCGCCTCCGCTCCATCCGCGCTCGCCGGCGGCTTCGGCATCCCGGAGATGGGTGTCCGTCGCACCGGCATGGCCGCGATCATCGGCCGTCCCGACGAGCCGGCCGCCGTGTTCCAGAACCCGGCCGGCCTCACCTCGCTGCACGGCCTGCGCCTCTACGCCGGCTTCGGGCTCGCCTTCGTGTCGACCGAGTTCCGGCTGCGGCCGTGGCAGGACAGCGATCGCTTCATCGACGATCCCGTCGACGCCGACGGCTATTACCCGGCGCAGAAGCCGACGCGCGCGATGGGCGCGATCCCGATGCTGGTCGCGACCATGCCGCTCTGGAACGACCGCCTCTTCGGCGCGTTCTCGCTGTACGTGTCGAACGCGACCGGCGCGCAGTTCAACCGCGACGCGGTCACGCACTACCACCTGATCGACGGCTACGTCGTCGCGCCGCAGGCGTCGATCACGCTCGCGTACAAGGTGACGCCGACCTTGTCGGTCGGCGGCAGCCTCGGCGTCATCAACCCGCGCGTCCACGGACAGCGCTACGTGTTCCCGGTGGTGAACGGCACCGACGTCAGCAACCTCGTCGGCAGCGAGCCCGAGCTGACGCTCGACGGCAGCGACTGGCGGCCGACGTGGAATCTGGGCGTCTACGCCGCGCCCGCGCCCGGGCTCACGCTCGGCGCCGCGATCATCGGCCGCGTCGACGCCCAGCTCCAGGGGCCGATCACGGTGGTCTACTCCGACGACGCGGCCCAGCCCGATCGCCTCGAAGGCCGGCACTCGACCGAGCTGCTCCTGCCGTGGACGTTCCACCTCGGCGCCAACTACGACGTCACGCCGAACGTCGAGGTCGGCGCCGAGCTGCGCTACTGGCTCTACCGCCAGTACGACCGCCAGTACACGCAGGTCGAGAACATCTTCCTCGTGAGCGAGCTCGAGACCGTGAAGGACTACGACGACTCGTGGCAGGTCTCGGGCGGCGTGCGCGTGCACGACCTGCCGCAGGCGCCGCGGCTCGAGGCGATGCTCGGCACCCACTACGACCGCACGCCGGCGCCGGCGCGCACGGTCACGCTCGACCAGCCGACGTTCTCGCACATCGGGCTCCACTCGGGCGTGCGCTGGACGCAGGGCCGCTACCGGCTCGCGGCGACGTACATCCACTACTGGTACGACATCCCGACGATCGAGGACAGCATCACCTCGCCGCCATCCAACATCCAGGGCGACGGTGCCAACGACATCTTCACCCTGGCCGTCGAGGCGACCATCCCGTGAGCGAGTCGATCGAGGAGCGGCTGGCGGCCGCGCGCGCCGCGCGCAAGGAGCAGGCGTGGGTCGCGCAGCGCCTCGCCGACGCGCGCGCCGATCGCCAGCGCGTGTCGACGCACCTCGAGGCCACCAAGGTGCTCGTCGCGTCCGAGCAGGCCGACGTCGATCGCCTGGCGCGCGGCGTGGGCGGCCTGTTCCGCCGGGTGTTCGCAGGGCGAGACGACCTCACGCGCGAGCAACGGGAGCTGGCGGCGGCCAAGCTCCAGCACGAGGCGCTCGAGGACGAGCGGCGCGCGATCGACGCTGACATCTCGCAGCTCGAGCAACGCGCCGCCGCGGTCGCCGGCGCCGACGCGAAGTACCAGGCGGTGCTGGCCGAGGTCGAGACCCGGGTCGCCGCCGGTGACCCCGAGCTCCGCGAGGATCTCATCGCGCTCGCCGAGACCGACGGCAAGGTGCGGGCGGCGCGCCGCGAGCTGGCCGAGGCCGTGGCCGCGGGGCGCGCGGCGCACGATGCGCTCGTCCTCGTGCAGCAGGCCGTGTCGAGCTCGCGGCGGGCGCAGCTCGCGAGCGACCACGGCTCGATGCTGGCGGACGACCTCGGCGTGGGCCTCCTGTCGTCGACGGCGATCGACCTCTCCGAGCAAGCCGTCCACGAGGGCCTGCGCGCGCAGATCGCGGCGGCGCAGCACGCGCTGCTCACCTTCCAGCGCGAGTGCAAGGACGTCGCGCGCGACGCCGGCATCGAGGGCGTCAACCTGTCGCCGATGCCCGGGCTGGCCGGGATGGTCGCGCGCGATCTCGTGTGGAGCACGCAGTACGCCATCGACGACGTGGGCGCCGAGGTCGAGCTCCTCTCGTCGTACGTGGCCACGACGACGATGGAGCTGCGCGCGCGGGATCGCGAGCTCCAGAAGGGGCAGGCCGACGTGCTCGAGATGCGCGCGGCCATCCTCGATCCGGCCCGCGAACGGCTGTGAGGTACATTCGCGCCATGCGTCGCTCGCTCCTCCCCGCGCTCGTCCTCGTGGCGTGCGGTGGCTCCTCCGCCGCGCCGCCTCCGGTGACGCCCACCACGTCGTCCCCGCCGGCGGCGCCCGGCGCCGAGGAGGTCTCGTTCCTGGCCGACGACGGCGTGACCATCACCGGCTCGTACTACGCCCCGGCGAGCGCGACCGAGCGCTGCGCCGTGCTCGTCCACCAGCTGTCGTCGACCCGCGCCGAGTACCAGCCGGTGATCGAGCGCATCGGCGGGGCGATGCACGTCGTCGCCATCGACATGCGCGGCCACGGCGCGAGCACGCGCGGCGCCGACGGCGCGACCATCACGTGGAAGATGTTCGAGACCGCGGACTGGGAGAAGGTGGAGGGCGACGTGGGCAAGGCGATGGAGCTCCTCGCCGCCAAGGGCGCGGGCGACGCCTGCGTGCTCGTCGGCTCGTCGATCGGCAGCTCGGCGGTCCTGCGCTACGCGGGCGCGAACCCGGACAAGGCGCGCGCGCTCGTCCTCCTGTCGCCGGGCGTCGCGTACCGCGGGGTCAAGACACCCGACGCCGCGCGCGCGAGCCGGGCGCCGGTGCTCGTCGTCCACAGCCAGGAGAACGGCGCGGCCGACGCCGCGGGGGCGCTCGCCGGCATCTGGCGCGACGCGACACCGCCGGTCGCGGTGGAGGTCATCGCCGATCCGGGCGACGCACACGGGATGCGGATCGTGAGCGGCGATCCGGCGATCCTCGAGCGGGTGGTCACCTTCATCGTCGAGCCTCGGTCATGAGCGCACGCCGACGGATCCCCGAGACCGGGCGCCCCGCCGACGCCGTCCTCGACGAGCTCGCCGCGATGAAGCAGCCCGACGCCGACTGGCGCGGCGGCCGCGTCTTCTCGCTCGTCTATCACGCCGGCGAGGCGCACGAGCGCCTGCTCCAGCGGGCGCACGCGCTGTTCGCCAGCGCCAACCTCCTCAACCCGATGGCGTTCCAGAGCCTGCGCCGCATGGAGGCCGAGATCACGCAGATGGTCGCCGGGCTCTTCAACGGCCCCGACGCCGCGGTCGGCACGGTGACCTCCGGCGGCACGGAGTCGATCCTGTGCGCGGTCGCGACCTATCGCGAGCACGCGCGCGCGAAGCGTCCGTGGATCCGGCGCCCGCAGATCGTCGCGCCGCGCACGATCCACCCCGCGTTCGACAAGGCGGCCCACTGGTTCGGCGTCGAGCTCAAGAAGGTCGACGTCGACGACGAGCAGCGCGCGCGCCCGGAAGCGATGGCGCGCGCGATCGGCCGCCGCACCATCGCGATCGCCGCCTCGGCGCCGCAGTACCCGCACGGCACGATCGATCCGATCGAGGAGCTCGGCGAGATCGCCGCCCGCCACGGGCTCCCGCTCCACGTCGACGCGTGCGTCGGTGGCTTCCTCTTGCCGTGGCTCGAGCGCCTGGGCCGACCGATCCCGCGATGGGACTTCCGCGTGCCTGCGGTGACGTCGATCTCCGCCGACCTCCACAAGTACGGCTACGCCGGCAAGGGCGCGTCGACCCTCACCTGGCGCGACATGACGTGGATGCGGCACCAGTTCTTCGTCGCCACCGACTTCCCGGGGGGCATCTACGTGTCACCGACGATGATCGGCACGCGCCCCGGTGGCCCGCTCGCCGCGGCGTGGGCCGCGCTAGAGACGCAGGGCGAGGACGGATACCTCGCGCTGACTCGCGCCGCGCTCGAGGCGGCGGATCGCATCCGCGCCGGCGTCGCCGCCATCCCCGGGCTCCAGCTCCTCGGCCGCCCCGACACCACGATCGTCGCCTGGGGCGCGGCGCCGGGCGGCCCCGACCTCTACGCCATCGCCGATCGCCTCGAGGCCCGCGGCTGGTCGGTCGACCGGACCCAGCACCCGGCGGGTGTCCACCTGACGGTCACCGCCAACCACCTCGAGATCGCCGACGAGTACGTCCGCGACGTGCGCGCCGCCGCCGACGAGGTGCGCGCCGATCCGTCGCTGGCGCGGGCGCCGGTGGCGGCGATGTACGGGATGATGGCGAAGATCCCGGTGCGCGGCCTGGTGAAGCGCGGGGTGCGCCAGCTCTTCGAGAAGATGTATGCGCCCGGCGTCGTCGTGCCCGACGCCACCGCCCCCGCCGACGACGCCGTCGGGCGGATGCTCGACAAGCACGGCGCCAAGATCGACGCCGTGCTCGATCAGGTCGGCAAGCTGCGCACGCGGCTGAAACGGAGCTGAGCATGCGATTCGCGTACGCGCGCATCATGCAGGAGACCAACGCGCTGTCGCCCGTGGTGACGACGCTCCACGACTTCGAGAGCGCCCACTACCTCACCGGCGACGCGCTGGCGACGGCGGTCGGCCCCGGCGGCTACGAGCTCGCGGGCTTCTTCAAGAAGGCGGAGCTCGCCGGGTTCGTCGACGGCGTCAGGAAGCACGCGCCCGGCGCGCTCACCGTGCCGCTCCTCTCGGCGTGGGCCTCGTCGTCGGGCCCGCTGACCCGCGCCTGCTTCGACACGTTGCGCGAGCGGCTCACCGACGGCCTCCGCGCGCAGCGCGCCCGCGGCCTCGACGGGGTCTACCTCTGCATCCACGGCGCGATGGGCGTCGAGGGCGTGCGCGATCCCGAGACCCAGCTGCTGCGCGACGCGCGCGAGGCCGCCGGCGGCGTCCCGGTCGTCACCACGCACGATCTACACGGCAACCTGACCCGCGAGCGGGTCGCCGCCGCCGACGCGATCGTCGCGTACGGCACCAACCCGCACCGCGATCACGCACGCGTCGGCAGGAAGGCCGCCGAGCTCCTCGCCGGCATCACCGCCGGCAAGCTGCGGCCGGCGACCGCGTGGCGTTCGCTGCCGCTCCTGCTCGGCGGCGGCCGGACGATCGACTTTCTGCCGCCCATGCGCGCCGTCTTCCGCCGCATGCGCGCGGCCGAGCGCAAGGGCGAGTGCGTCGCGGCATCGACGTTCATGGTCCACCCGTGGAACGACGACCCGGCGCTGGGGTGGTCGACGATCGTCCACACCAACGACGATCAGGCCGCCGCCGACCGGCTCGCCGAGGAGCTGGCCCAGATGTGCTGGGAGCGGCGCCACGAGCAGCCGCCCACGTTCGCCGCGCCGTCCGACGCGATCGCGCAGGCCCGCAAGGCGCGGCTCCGCCGCAAGGTCGGCGTGGTCACGATGGCCGACGCCTCCGACGTGGTGACCGCCGGCGCCCCCGGCGACTCGACCCACCTGCTGCGGGCGTTGCTCGAGGACGGCGGCGATCTCGTCACCTACGCGGCGGTCCGGGATCCGGACGCGATCGAGACGCTGTGGCCGCACGCGCCCGGCGACGAGGTCCGCCTCGAGGTCGGCGGCAAGCTCGACCCCACGTCGAGCACGCCGCTGCCGGTGCGCGGCAACGTCGTCAGCAAGCACCAGCTCGTCGGCTTCCTGCGCGTGGTCGTCCTCGCCGTCGACCACCTGCGCCTGGTCATCACCGAGGGGCCGGCGATGGTGATGAAGCCGTCCTTCTACACCGACGTCGGCCTCGACATCTGGAAGGCCGACGTGGTCGTGGTGAAGAACTTCTTCCCGTTCCTGCTCTTCTTCCTGCCGTACAACCGCAAGACGATCTTCGTGCGGACGCGCGGCGTCACCGACTTCGACGCCGCTTACCGGCTCGCCTTCGACGGGCCCATGCACCCGCGCGACGCGGTCGACGACTGGCGACCACGCGACCGCGCGCGGCGCGCGCCCTGACTCAGAACTCCTTGCGGCAGGTCGCGCTGCAGCCGTCGCCGTCGATGTTGTTGCCGTCGTCGCACTGCTCGCCGAACTCGACGCGGACCTTGCCACCGCCGTCTTCGATCGAGCCGGCGGCGCAGAGGTTCTCCTCATGTCCGGCGGAGCCGCTCGGACCGTCCTGATCGAACACGGTGAAGACGTGCTCGCCGTACTGGTCGAGGACCGAAACCTCGGCCCAGGCAAGGAGCGTGGCGCCGGGCGCCGCGACCTCGAAGTCGACCGCGCCCGAGATCATCGTCAGCACCGAGGGGTCCGTGAAGCGCACGCTGCGGATGCCTGGCATGCAGGTGCACGGCGAGCCGGCGATGGTGCGGACGACCTCCTGGCCCTGCACCCGGAACACGAGCTCGTTCGAACCCGAGCAGGAGGTCGCGAGCCAGCGCAGCTCGAGCTGCTGCGCGACGGGCGACGAGACCTCGCCGTTGCCGCACTCCGGCTTGAAGATCTGGTCGAACAGCGGTTCGTCGGCGGCGGCGGCCCGATCGCCGCTGGCCAGCGCTTCCTCACCGTCGGTGTCGGTCTCGATGTCGGCCCCCGTGACACATCCACCGAGCAGGGCGAGGGAGAGGACGATCCGTGCCTTCATCTTGTGGTGCCTCCTTACCTGGTCGCTTCGACCACCAACGCGTCCCGTGAAGAGATAAAGTGCGACCGCACATGTCGCACACGTGGCACTTCTTCCGCGCGGGGGGCGTGGACCAGGTCAGCCTGCGCAATGGCGCAGATCTGCTCGCGTTACCGAACCTCGACCAGAAGCTCTGGGTGGCGCTGGCCATGCCCTCCACGGGCGTCGACGTCGACCCGCGCACGCTCGAGCTCCTCGATCACGATGGGGACGGACGGGTCCGCGTCCCGGACATCATCGACGCGGTGAAGTGGATCGGCGCCACCTGGAAGTCGGCCGACGACGTGCTGAAGGGCGGCGACTCGCTCGCCCTGTCGGCGATCAAGGACGCCAGCGTGGAGACCACGGCGAAGCGGATCCTCGCCGATCTCGGCAAGCAGGACGCGACCTCGATCTCCGTCGCCGAGGTGAGCGGGGTCGTGGAGGCGTTCGCCAGCACGCGCCTGAACGGCGACGGCGTCATCATCCCCGAGACCGCCGACGACGCCGACGTGAAGCAGGCGATCGAGGAGATCATCGCCGGCGCCGGGTCGGTCACCGACCGCAGCGGCAAGCCGGGGATCGATCAGGCGAAGGCCGACGCGTTCTTCGCCGACGTCGACAAGCTCGCGGCGTGGATCGCGGACGGCGAGCGACACCGTTCGCTCGGGGACGCCACGGCAGCGGCGGCCGACGCGCTCGCCGCGATCAAGGCCAAGCTCGACGACTACTTCGCGCGCGTCCAGCTGGCGGCGTTCGATGCGCGCGCCGCCTCCGCGCTCAACAGCCAGGAGCCGGAGCTCGTGATGCTGGGCGGCAAGCTCCTCTCGGCCACCCACGAGGAGATCGCGCGGTTGCCGCTCGCGCGCATCGAGGCCGGGAAGGCCGCGCCGCTCGAGGGCCCGGTGAACCCGGCGTGGGCCGCCGCGCTCGTGACGTTCCGCGACGCCGCGGTGACGCCGATCCTCGGCGCCCGCGTGCACCTCACCGCCGACGACTACGCGAAGGTGACGACGAAGCTCGCCGGCTACGTCGCGTGGCGCGCCGCACGCCCCCAGACGACCGCCGACAAGCTCGACGAGGCGCGCATCGCGGCGCTGGCCGGCGGCACGCACCGCGCCGAGATCACCAGGCTCATCGCCGCCGACAAGGCGCTCGAGCCCGAGTACAGCCGGATCGTCTCGGTCGAGAAGCTCCTGCGCATCCAGCGCGACTTCGGCCGCGTCGTGCGCAACTTCGTCAACTTCTCCGACTTCTACGCGAAGCGCGATGGCGCCTTCCAGGCCGGCACGCTCTACCTCGACGGCCGCGCCTTCGAGCTGGTGGTGCCCGTCGCCGACGCGGCCAAGCACAGCGTCCTCGCCGCGATGTCGTCGGCGTACCTCGCCTACTGCGAGATCACGCGGGCGGGCGTGAAGAAGTCGATCGCCGTCGCCATCACCAACGGCGACGGCGACAACATCTTCGTCGGCCGGAACGGCGTCTTCTACGATCGTGACGGCAAGGACTGGGACGCCACCGTCTCGAAGATCGTCACCAACCCGATCAGCGTCCGCCAGGCGTTCTGGTCCCCCTACAAGAAGCTCGTCCGCCTCGTCGAGGAGCAGATCAACAAGCGCGCGGCCGAGGCCGAGAGCAGATCCAACGCGCGGATCGACAGCGCCGCGAGCAAGGTCGCGACCGTCGACCAGAGGGCGATGCCCGTGCCCGCACCCGACGCCGACGCGCCGCTGGCCGACGACACGCCCGCGGCCGCCAAGGGCACGCCCAAGAAGGCCCTGGACATCGGCCTCATCGCGGTCATCTCGCTCGCGATCGGCGCGGTCGTCGGCGCGCTCGGCGGCCTCATCGCCCTCCTCGTCAGCCTCGGCGTGTGGATGCCCCTGGGCGTCGCGGGCATCCTCCTCGCGATCAGCGGGCCCTCGATGCTCCTCGCCTGGATGAAGCTCCGCCAGCGCAACCTGGGCCCGATCCTCGACGCGAACGGGTGGGCGGTGAACACCCGCGCCCGGGTCAACGTCGCCTTCGGCGCCGCCCTCACCCGGCTCGCGGTCCTCCCCGAGGACGCGACGCGCTCGCTCGATGACCCGTTCGCCGACAAGCGCCGCCCGTGGAAGCTCTACGTCTTCCTCCTGGTCCTGCTCGTCGTCGCGGCGACCTGGTACGCGGGCAAGCTCGACCGGTACCTCCCGGAGCCCGTGGAGAGCGGCACCGTCCTGGGCAAGCACGCGCCGATCAACAATCCATGAGAGAACATCGCTCATTGTTCAAGGAAGGCCTCGGGCGTCAGGCGTCAGGATGCCTTCCTTGCAGGATGAGCGCCTCGACGTCGGACATAGGCCGGCGAACGACGGTGTGCGTTAGGAGCAAGTGATGCGTTCGCAGAAGAGCCTCCGTGCCGTGGCGCTCGTCACGGTCGTCCAGTTCCTCGCCCTGTCATGCGGCGGCAAGCAGACCCCGGTCGGTGGTGGCGGCACCACGGTCGCCCAGCCCGGCGGCCAGCCGCTGGTCCAGACCGGCGACGCGCCCAAGGGCCTCACGATGCGGCTATCGGACGGCAAGCAGGGTCCGCCGGCCGCAGATCGCTCCACGCTCGCGCCGGCGACGCCGCTCGGCGACGCGGACGTGGCCGCGCTGCTCGCGCGCCTCACGCCGGTCAAGGTCGATCCCGACGACAGGAAGGCGTTCGCGCTGCGCGATCGCTCCACGCCGCCGCCCCGCACCGGCAAGACGATCAAGGACAGGTTCCCCGGTCCTGGCACGACGAGCGCGCCATCGTCTCCTCCGGGCACCGCCGACGTCGGCAAGCCGCTCGAGGTCATCCGCTACGCTCCCGAGGGCGATGTCCCGGTCGTCCCGATGGCGACCATCACGTTCTCGCAGCCGATGGTGGCGGTGACGTCGCAGGACGACGCCGCCAAGGTCGTGCCGGCGATCATGACCCCCACGCCCAAGGGGCGCTGGCGCTGGCTCGGCACCAAGACCCTCGTGTTCGATCCCGAGGTCCGCTTCCCGCACGCGACGACGTACACGATCGAGATCCCGGCGGGCACGACGTCGGCCACCGGCAACGTGCTGGCCGCGGCCAAGAAGTTCACGTTCACCACGCCCACGCCGCGGTTGATCTCGTCGTGGCCGAACCACGGCCCGCAGCAGCTCGACGCGCCCATGTTCGTCCTCTTCGATCAGAAGATCGATCCGGCGGCGGTGCTGGCGACGGTCAAGGTCGAGGCCGCCGGCACGAGGTACGGCGTGCGACTGCTCACCGACGACGAGATCGAGAAGCACCAGACGATGAAGGGCCTCGTCGCCGCGGCGAAGAAGAACGAGCAGGACGGCCGCTGGATCGCGTTCCGCGCCGAGCGCGCGTTCCCCAAGGACACGAACGTCGAGATCAAGATCGGCCCCGGCACGCCGTCGGCCGAGGGCCCGAACAGGACCAAGGACACCCAGGCGTTCGCGTTCGAAACCTACCCGCCCCTGCGCATCGTCCGCGCCGAGTGCGGCTGGGGCGAGTGCCCGCCGGGCGCGCCCTTCACGATCGAGCTGAACAACCCGCTCGCCGCCGACAAGTGGACCGACGCGAACGTCACGCTCGCGCCCGACCTGCCACGCAAGAAGGTGATCCAGTCCGGCAACTACGTCACGATCCAGGGCCCGACCAAGGCGCTGACCACGTACAAGGCCACCCTCTCGGCCAGCGTGACCGACGAGTTCGGTCAGACGCTGGGCAAGGACGCCGAGCTGGTGTGGAAGGTCGGCAAGGCGTACCCGAACTTCTACGGCCCGTCGGGGATGATCGCGCTCGATCCGGCGGCGAAGAAGCCGACGCTCGACGTGTTCACCACCAACTACGACGGCCTCAAGGTCCAGCTCTACGAGGTGAAGCCGACCGACTGGGACGCGTTCGGCTACTACATGCAGCACCAGTGGGAGCGCAAGAAGCCCAGGGTCCCGGGCAAGAAGGTGATGGACGAGCTCGTCCGTGTCGGCGGCAAGGCCGAGGAGCTGGTCGAGACCAAGATCGACCTGGCGCGCGCGCTCGGCAAGGGCGGCCTCGGCCACGTGATCGCGATCGTCGAGCCGTCGCCGTGGCGCGAGCGCTACGAGCCGCCGCGCATCATCACGTGGGTGCAGTCGACGCGCATCGGCCTCGACGCCGCGGTCGACGCCACCGACATGAAGGCGTGGGTCAACCGCCTCTCCGACGGCGCGCCGATGGGCGGCGTCGAGGTGACGATGATGCCGTGGGGCCTGACCGCGAAGAGCGACGACACCGGCATCGCGACCTTCGCCCTGTCGTCGACGTCGAAGAAGGGCGCCAACTTCCTCGTCGCCCGGCACGGTGACGACGTCGCGTTCCTGCCCGACGACTACGGCTGGTACGGCGAGTACGGCCAGTGGCAGAAGCAGGACCGCAACAACACGCTCGCCTGGCACATCGCCGACGACCGGCAGATGTACAAGCCGGGCGAGAAGGTCCACCTGAAGGGCTGGATGCGCATCTTCCAGAACCAGAAGGGCGGCGACATCGGCGGCGTCGCCGGGCAGGTGTCGGCGGTCGACTACCGTGTCGTCGATCCCGTCGGCAACGAGCTGACCAAGGGCTCGGTCGCGGTGACGACGCTCGGCGGCTTCGACGTCGAGTTCACGCTGCCCAAGACGCCCAACCTCGGCCACGCGTCGATCTACTTCGAGGCGAAGGGCCGGATGAAGGGCAACGCCTACCACGGCTTCCAGATCCAGGAGTTCCGCACGCCCGAGTACGAGGTCAGCGCGGAGGCGAGCCAGGGCCCCCACATGATCGGCGGGGGCGCCGACGTGACGGTCAAGGCGAGCTACTTCGCCGGCGGCGGCCTCCAGGGCGCCGACGTCAACTGGTACGTCACCGCCAGCGAGACGACGTACACGCCGCCCAACCGCGAGGAGTGGACGTTCGGCGTGTGGACGCCGTGGTGGGGCTGGCACCGCGGCTGGTGGGAGGGCGACGAGACCTACGTGGCGCCGAAGACGTGGAGCCACACCGCCAAGACCGACGCGACGGGCGCGCACGTCTTGCACTTCGACTTCGTCAGCGCCAACCCGCCGCTGCCCATGAACGTGTCGGCGAACGCGTCGGTGACCGACGTGAACCGGCAGCAGTGGAGCGCGAACTCGACCCTGCTCGTCCACCCGTCGAGCCTCTACGTCGGCCTCAAGACCGGCAAGCCGTTCGTCGACAAGGGGCAGCCGATCGAGGTCGCCGCCATCGCCGTCGATCTCGACGGCAAGGCGATCACCGGCCGGCAGCTCGACATCTCGAGCGTGCGCCTCGACTGGGACTACGAGCACGGCAAGTACGTGCAGAAGGAGCTCGACCCGCAGTCGTGCACGCCGACCTCGACGGCCGACGCCGTCACCTGCGAGTTCGCGACGGCGGAGGGCGGTCAGTACCGCATCCGCGCGCTCGTCGCCGATGATCAGGGCCGCGCCAACAAGACCGAGCTCACGGTGTGGGTATCCGGTGGCGACACGCCGCCCGCGCGCGAGGTGCAGCAGGAGCTCGCGCAGCTCATCCCGGATCGGAAGGAGTACAAGCACGGCGACACCGCCGAGATCCTCGTGCAGGCGCCCTTCTATCCCGCCGAGGGCATCCTCAGCGTGCGCCGCAGCGGCCTGCTCACGACCGAGCGCTTCACCATGAAGGGCCCGACCCAGACGGTGAAGGTGCCGATCGTCGACTCGCACACGCCCAACGTGTACGTCCAGGTCGATCTCATCGGCGCGGCCGTGCGCCCCGACGACAAGGGCAAGCCCGACACGTCGTTGCCGCGACGTCCGGCGTACGCGAGCGGTCAGCTCAACCTGCCGGTGCCGCCCAAGCTGCGCACGCTCGACGTCGTCGTCACGCCCAAGGCCAAGAAGGTGAGCCCGGGCGCGCCGGCGCGCTTCGACGTCGTCGTGAAGGACGCGAGCGGCAAGCCGGTGCCCGGCGCCGAGGTCGCGCTCATCGTCGTCGACGAGGCGGTGCTGTCCCTCACCGGCTACCAGTTCGCGAACCCGATCAACTCGTTCTACGGCCAGCGCGGCTCCGACACGCGCGATCACCACCTGCGCGGCTACGTGAAGCTGGCGCAGCCCGACGCTGGCCTGCTCGCCGGCAACACCGGCGGCGCCGCCGGTGGCGACGGTGACTTCGCCACGGCCACCGCGGACGTCGCCGAGTCCTCGGGCGCGATGAACGGCGGCGGTGGACGCACGCGCGGCGCCGCGCCGCCGCCGCCGATGTCGCCCGCGCCGGCGCGCGCGGAGATGAAGAACGCCGAGAAGCAGCTCGCGCAGCCGATCGCCGGGCTCCCGGGCCAGGGCCAGGGCGGTCAGGTGCCCGGCGGCGCCGCGATCGCCGTGCGCACCAAGTTCGATCCGCTCGCCGCGTTCTCGCCGCAGGTCAAGACCGGCGCCGATGGGCGCGCCGCGGTCGACGTGACGATGCCCGACAACCTGACGCGCTACCGCGTGGTCGCGCTCGCCGCGTCGGGCGAGAAGAACTTCGGCAAGGGCGAGAACGCGATCACCGCGCGCCTGCCGCTGATGGTGCGCCCGTCGCCGCCGCGCTTCCTCAACTTCGGCGACACCTTCGAGCTCCCGGTCGTCCTGCAGAACCAGACCGACGCCCCGATGGAGGTGAAGGTCGCGGTGCGCGCGACCAACGCCGCGGTCACGAAGGGCGCCGGCCGCCTGGTCAAGGTGCCCGCCAACGACCGCGTCGAGGTGCGGTTCCCCGCGGCCGCCGAGATGCCCGGCACCGCGCGCTTCCAGCTCGCCGCCACCGCCGGCGCAGCCGCCGACGCGGCCGAGGTCGCGCTGCCGGTGTGGACGCCGGCGACCACCGAGGCGTTCGCCACCTATGGCCAGATCGACTCGGGCGCCATCAAGCAGCCCGTCTCGCTGCCCGGCAAGGTCGTCACCGAGTTCGGCGGCGTCGAGGTCGAGACCAGCTCGACCCAGCTGCAGGCGCTCACCGACGCCTTCCTCTACCTGGTCTCGTACCCGTTCGAGTGCAGCGAGCAGCTCAGCTCGCGCATCGCCGGCATCGCGGCCCTGCGCGACGTGCTCACCGCGTTCAAGGCCAGGGACCTGCCGTCCAAGGCCGCGCTCGAGGCGAAGGTCGGAGAGGACCTCGAGCGCCTGTACGCGATGCAGAACCACGACGGCGGCTTCCCGTTCTGGCAGCGCGGGTACGAATCGTGGCCATACCTGACCGTGCACGTCACCAACGCCATGGTGCGCGCCAAGGCCAAGGGCTTCACCGTCGAGAAGGCCGCGCTCGACCAGGCGCTCCAGTACCTGAAGACGATCGAGCGCCGCTACCCGCACTACTACCCGGAGGAGGTGAAGCGCACGATCACGTCGTACGCCCTCTACACCCGCATGCTCGCCGGTGACCGCGACGTCCCGCGCGCCCAGGGCCTCATCAAGGAGGCGGGCGGCGTCGACAAGCTGTCGATGGAGGCGGTGGGCTGGCTCCTCGGCGTCGTGGCCGGCCAGGCCGACGCGGCGACCGAGCGCGCGGCGATCCTGCGCCACCTCGACAACAAGGTGAGCGAGACCGCGGCCGCGGCCAACTTCACGACCAGCTACCGCGACGGCGCGCACCTCCTGCTGGCGTCGAACCGTCGCGTCGACGCGATCATCCTCGAGTCGCTCATCGCCGAGAAGCGCACGAGCGACCTCATCCCCAAGATCGTCGTCGGGCTCCTCGGTCACAAGAAGGCCGGCAAGTGGGCCAACACCCAGGAGAACGTGTTCGTGCTCTTCGCCCTCGACCTCTACTTCCACGAGTTCGAGAAGGTGACGCCCGACTTCGTCGCCCGCGTGTGGCTCGGCGACGCCTACGCCGGCGAGCACGCCTTCCGCGGCCGCACCACCGACCGCCATGCCATCGACATCCCCATGGCCGAGGTCGCGAAGCGCGCCGGCGCGGCGCCGGCGGATCTGATCATCCAGAAGGACGGCGCCGGGCGGCTCTACTACCGCATCGGCATGACCTACGCGCCGGCCGATCTCAAGCTCGCCGCCGCCGACTACGGCTTCGCCGTCGTGCGCAGGTACGAGCCCATCGACGACGAGAAGGACGTCAAGCGCGACGCCGACGGCACGTGGCGCATCAAGGCCGGCGCGCGCGTGCGCGTGCGCCTCTCCATGGTCGCGGAGAACCGCCGCTACCACGTCGCGCTCGTCGATCCGCTGCCCGCGGGGCTCGAGCCGATGAACCCGGCGCTCGCCGTCACCGGCCCGATCCCGCAGGACCCGTCGGCGCAGAAGTCGGGCGGCCCGTACTGGTGGTGGTCGCGCACCTGGTACGAGCACCAGAACATGCGCGACGAGCGCGTCGAGGCGTTCACGTCCCTCCTCTGGGAGGGCGTGCACGAGTACACCTACGTCGCGCGCGCGACCACGCCCGGCAACTTCGTGGTGCCGCCGTCCAAGGCCGAGGAGATGTACTTCCCCGAGACCTTCGGCCGCTCGGCCAGCGACCGCGTCATCGTCGAGTAGCGGTGACGCGGTCGTCGGCGACCGGCTGGACCAGGCGACCGATCGGCACGAGCTCCAGGTTGAGGCCGCCCGGGTACCAGTAGCTGGTATCCATGCCGTAGCCGTAGACCTGGATGCCGAACGGCATCGTGCCCGTGATCGAGTGGTTGCCGTCGCCGAGGGGACCGTTGCCGAGCGGGGTCACGCGCGCGAGCGCATACCCGGTCGCGCCGATCGGTGTGAAGTTGGTGACCGCCACGCCGTCGAGCATGACGGTGGCGCCGACCGGCGCCGTGATGTCGACGTAGTTGGTCGTGTAGTTGATCGGCGCGTGGAAGAGGTAGAAGCTGCGGTACTGCTCGACCGGGACGGCGAGGGCGATGTCCGGATCGCCGGTTCCCCCGCCGGTCGACGAGCCCTGCCCGTACTGCGCGACCAGCACCTTGTGGTTGGCGGTGATCATGTAGCTCGCGGCCTGGCGCGCGATCTGGACGAAGTCGCCCGGGTTGGCGATCGCCGTGGGCGCGCCCGCCTGCGGCGGATCGTACGTGAGCGTCGTGTTGGGCTGGGTCGCGACGATGCGCACGTGCTGCTGCTTGCCGTTGGGGAGCGACGTCACCGCCGGGGCGTTGACGATGTAGCGGTTGGAGAGCGCGTCGACGGGGAACATCGACTCCTCGAGGTGATCGCAGTAGCCGGCGCCGTCGGGGATGTTGGCGCAGTAGTGGGCGCCGATGACCTGCACCGGCTTGTCCGAGGTGACGTACGAGCCGGTCAGGTCGGAGGCCGCGGTGCCGAGCTGCAGGACGTCGCCCTTGCCCAGGGTGACCATCTGCGGCGTGCCGGCGGTGAACGCAGGCGCGCCGCCCTCGGCGACGGTGTTCGCCCGGGTCGTGATCGTGACGTTCGTGAGGTCCTGGTACGCGGTCACCGCGAGAAGGCTCGGCGACAGGTTGCCGGTCTGTTGCCAGGTGGCGACGTAGTACTCGTTGCGCCACGCGTTGGACGGGAACAGGAGCGACGCGTCGTTGGTGTAGGAGTTCTCGGGCGCCCCCGGCTTGAAGTAGTCGAGCGCGTTGAACTGGTAGACGGTGACCGGGACCTTCGAGCGCAGGTGGTAGGCGCCGGCGTTGGCGCGCGACGAGTTGGGGTGGGGAGGCGAGTTCGGTGGTCCCGCGCAGTTCTGCCAGCTGTTGCCGAGGCACAGCTTGAGCGCCGCCACCCACGGCAGGCGCCGGATGGCGACGCTGTTGGCGGCGACCGTGAAGACGTCGGGCGACGCGAGCGCGCCGCCGTCGATCGTCACCTCGGCGGGCGTCGACGTCGTGTTGGAGACGGCGACGGCGAAGTCGTAGAACTGCGACACCATGTTGCCGGTGACGGTCGGCCAGTAGTCGCAGCCGACGTACGACTCGCCGAGCGCGATCGGCGAGCACGCGCCCTCGCAGACGCCCGCCGGCCCGCAGCTCATGCCCTGCACCGGGTCGCAGTACACGTCGACATAGCCCGACCCGTCGGAGCGGCACGCGCTCGAGATGTCGCCGTTGCACGTGCCGGTGTTGGGCACGCACACGACGCAGCCGAGCGTCGCGTCGCACGCCATCGGGCAGGTCTGCGAGTCGGCGAAGGTGCCGTCCTGGCAGGTCTGCAAGACGTTGCCGTCGCAGCGCTGCTGACCGGCGCTGCAGGTGCTGGGGCCGTCGTCGTCGTCGTCGGCCACCGACGTCGGGCCGCACGCGCCCGAGAGCGCAGCGAGCACGAAGAACGCGCAAACCGTGACCAGACGCACTGGCTGCATGGGAACCCCTCCACCGGGCATCCAACCATCGTTGGCGCCCCGGGGGAAGCGCAAAACCCCGCGCCGCCGTTGACCACACACGGCCGGGAGGACTAAGCAGGCGGCTGGGAGACCGCATGGCCACCGAAGCACCGCCGCCCTCGTCGCCGCCTCCGACGCCGCCCGCCGGCAAGTCGGTCGAACCGTTCATCCCGGCGTCGCAGAGCTTGCCCGAGCTCACGCTGGGCGTCGTCATCCTCGGCTCGATCCTCGCCGCGGTCCTGGGCGCCGCCAACGCCTACCTCGGCCTCTTCGCCGGCATGACGGTCTCGGCGTCGATCCCGGCGGCCGTCGTGTCGATGGCGATCCTGCGCTTCATCAAGGGCAACATCCTCCAGAACAACCTGGTGCAGACCTCGGCCGCCTCGGGCGAGGGCCTCGCGGCCGGCGTCATCTTCACGCTGCCCGCGCTCGTCATCCTCGGCGTGTGGTCGCGGTTCTCGTACGTCGAGACCGCGCTCATCGCGGGCTTCGGCGGCCTGCTCGGTGTGCTCTTCACCATCCCGCTGCGCCGCGCGCTCATCATCGACCAGCCGCTCCAGTTCCCCGAGGGCGTGGCCACGGCGCAGGTGCTGAAGGTCGGCGCCACCGGCGGCCAGGGTGGCCTCGCCATCATCGCGCTGGCCGCGGCCGTCGGCGCGATCGGCAAGGTCGGCTCGACCGGCATCAAGGTGTTCGGCGAGATCGCCGCCTGGGCCGGCTGGGTCACCAACAAGACGCCCTTCTACGTCGGCTCCAACCTGTCTCCGGCGCTGGTCGGCGTCGGCTTCATCGTCGGCCTCAACGTCTCGCTGGTCATCTTCGCCGGCGCCGTGGTGAACCGCTGGATCGCGATCCCGCTCATCACCGAGCTCGCGGATCCGACGACGATCATCGTCGACCAGGCGAGCAACACGACCCTGGCCGAGCACCTCGCCACCGGCAACGACGGCAAGCCGTTCGACGCGCTCGGCGCGTCCGACGAGATCCACTTCGCGGTGACCCGCTTCCTCGGCGTCGGCTGCATGCTGGTCGGTGGCTTCTACGCGCTCTTCAAGCTGCGCAGCTCGCTCCTCTCCGGCGTGAAGGCCGGCATGGACGCCTACAGGCGGGTCAAGGCCGGGGGCACGGCGTCGATCGTGCGCACCGAGCACGACATGCCGATGAACGTCGTCCTCGTCCTCATCGTGCTCTCGGTGATCCCGCTCTTCTTCATCTTCAACCACTTCGTCGGCGAGATCTGGGTGAGCGCGGTCATGGCGGTGCTCATGCTCGTCGCCGGCTTCCTGTTCGCCGCGGTCGCGTCGTACATGGCCGGCCTCGTCGGCTCGTCGAACAACCCGGTCTCGGGCATCACGATCGCCACGATCCTCACCTCGGCGCTCTTGCTGCTCGCGATGGGCATCGACAAGACCGCCGGGCCGGTCGCCGCCATCCTCATCGGCGGCGTGGTCTGCTGCGCCGCCTCGATCGGCGCCGACAACGTCCAGGATCTGAAGTGCGGCCAGCTCGTCGGCTCGACCCCGTGGAAGCAGCAGACGATGCAGATCGTCGGCGTGATCGTCGCCGCCGCGCTGATGGCGCCCATCCTCAACCTCCTCAACGAGCCGCACGCGATCGGCAGCGCCGAGGGCCTCAAGGCGCCGCAGGCCAACCTGATGGCGTCGGTGTCGAAGGGTGTCTTCCTGGGCGGGCTGCCCAAGCTCTACATCGCGATCGGCGCCGTCGTCGCCGTCCTGGTCATCATCCTCGACAACATCGCCGAGCGGCTGAACTGGTCCTTCCGCACGCCGGTCATGGCCTTCGCCGTCGGCGTCTACCTGCCGTTCGACCTCTCGACGCCGATCCTCTTCGGTGGCCTCATCGCCTGGGCGGTCGCGCGGGCGATGGGCCCGAGCCCCAGCCCGGAGCGCAAGGACCAGGTCGAGCGCCAGGGCCTGCTCTTCGCCGCCGGCCTCATCACCGGCGAGGCGCTCATGGGCGTGGTGCTCGCGGCGCTCGCTGGGGGCAAGGTCGACATCGTCCTCCTCGACGGCGAGTACGCCCACTTCATCTGGCCGGGCCTCGCCCTGGTCGCGGTGTCGATGTTCATGACGTACCGCGCCGCGCTGAAGAAAGAGGGCTGACCGACCCCATCGAACCGGGGTTGTGGGGTGGGGAGTTCCCCCCGGGCTCTGGTGTGCACACCTCAGCGGCCCTGGGTCGATCGACCCCGGTTCCGCCGGTGAAGGGCGCCGGCCGGCGTGGATCGGTCGTTGCAGTAGCGCCGCATCATCATGAAGCGGCTCGCGTTCGTTGTCTTTGCTTCCCTGGCCTCCCTGGCGGCGTGCGGTGGGACTCACACCGGTGGGCTCGGCCCCTGCGAGCAGGGGATCCCGGACCCCGCCTGTGGGCTGCCCTGCACGCTCGACGCGAACTGCCCGACCGGCTTCCACTGCTCGCCGGAGCAGACCTGCACCGCCGAGTGTGACCAGGGCGGCAACGGCTGCGGCCCGGGCCAGAGCTGCGACTCCAGCGGCCACTGCTTCGACGACACCTCCGGCACCGACGGCAACGAGTGTCCGTCGGTGACGGTGTCGCCGATGCCGCGCATCCCGACCGTGCAGCTGCTCATCGACCAGAGCGGCTCGATGACGCAGTCGTTCGGCGGCACCGATCGCTGGAACGCCGTGAAGCAGGCGCTGGTCGGCAACCAGGGCGTCATCACGACGCTGCAGAGCCAGGTCGTGTTCGGCGCGAGCCTCTACACGTACAACCAGGGCACCGACGCGGTGTGCCCCCGCATCACCAGGACGCCGATGCGCTCGCTCAACAACGGCACGGCGATCTCGCAGCTCCTCAACGCCAACGGGCCGGCGAGCGACACGCCCACCGGCGAGTCGATCCGCAAGGTCATCGAGGACTTCCAGCAGAACCCGCCGGCCGCCAACTCGGTGCCGGTCATCCTGCTCGCCACCGACGGCGAGCCCGATCGCTGCGCCGACCCCGACGCCCACGACGCGGTGTCGCGCCAGCTCTCGGTCGACGCCGCGGCGGCCGCGTACGCCGCCGGCATCCGCACGATCGTGCTGTCGGTCGGCAACCAGGTCGGCGACGATCACCTGCAGGCGGTCGCCAACGCCGGCGCCGGCATGCCGCCGGCCACCGGCACCGCGCCGTTCTACAAGGCCAACAACCCGGCCGAGCTGTCGGCGGCCCTGTCGTCGATCATCACCGGCATCCTGTCGTGCGAGTTCGATCTGTCGGGCCAGGTCGACGTCAACCGCGCCGACGAGGGTACGGTCGACCTCAGCGGCGGCAACTGCTCGGCGGCCGGGTCGCTCGACTTCGGCACCGAGTGGGAGATGGTCGACAGCAACACGATCCGCGTGCTCGGCGGCGCATGCGACGCGCTCAAGGCCGGCAACTGCACGCTGCAGGCGACCTTCGCGTGCGGAACGATTATCCTCTGACGCGATGCCAGCCATCGCCGTCGTGACCGGGGCCGCGCGCGGGCTCGGCCGAACCATCGCCGCCGCGCTCGCCGGGCGCGGCTACCAGGTCCTCCTCACCGACGTCGACCCCGCCGGCGCGGAGACCGCGGCCGGCGTCATCGGCAAGGGCGCGTGGGCGATGGCGCAGGACGTCCGCGATCCGGCGAGCCACGCCGCCGTCGCCGCCGCCGCCGCCGCGCGCGGCACCGTCGAGGTCTGGGTCAACAACGCCGGCGTCCTGCACGTCGGCGCCGGCTGGGAGACGACCGAGGCCGAGGTCCGTCGCATGGTCGACGTCAACCTGCTCGGCGTCATCTGGGGATCGCAGACCGCAGTGAGCGTGATGCGACAGGGCGGTCACCTCATCAACATCGCGTCCCTGTCGTCGATCGTCCCCGCCCCGGGGTTCGCGGTCTATGGCGCGACCAAGCACGCGGTCCTCGGCTACTCGCTCGCGCTCGAGGGCGACCTGCGGCGCGCGCGGATCCCGATCAAGGTCGCGGCGATCTGCCCCGACGCCGTCGAGACCGACATGGTACGCAACGTCGCGCACCACAGCGCGAGCGACGTCCTCTTCTCGGCGGGCAAGATGCTCACCGCCGACGAGGTCGCCGCCGCCGTGATCGCCGAGCTCGACCATCACCGGCTCGTGCGCATCCTGCCCCAGGCCCGCGCGGCCCTGGTCCACGCGCTGCGGCCGTTCCCCGACGTCGGCCTGCGGATCCTCGAACGCTTCGCCGCGCTCGGCGCACGACGCAAGAGCTCGCGCGCGAGCTGACGCCGTCGGGTCATCCCGGCGACGTCGCACGCGCATCGGCAGGATCGCGGTTCGTCATCACGTGATGACCGGCGAATCGCCGGCGCCACGTGCACCGCGCCGGCGCACCGTGACGCCGACGCACGTGAACGGATCGCCTTTCCCATCACATCCGCGGGCACGGCCCGTGCACAGCGGAACGACGTGCGAATCGCCCAAGTTGCACCGCTCTTCGAGCGCGTCCCACCGAGTGCATACGGCGGCACCGAGCGGATCGTTTCCTACCTGACCGAAGGCCTGATCGCGCGCGGCCACGACGTCACGCTCTTCGCGAGCGGTGACTCGCAGACCACGGCGCAGCTCGTCCCCGGATGCGAGCGCGCGCTGCGCGGTACCGAGCTCGAGCACTGGTCCGTGCAGTACCACGTCTGCATGCTCGACGAGGTCTGCGGCCGCAGCACCGAGTTCGACCTGATCCACTTCCACTGCGACACCCTCCAGCTCCCCCTCGCGCGCCGCCTCGCGACCCCGTCGCTGACGACGGCCCACGGCCGACTCGATCTCGCGGGCATCGCGCACTGCCTCCGCCACTTCGCCGGCCACCCGCACGTCGCCATCTCCGACGATCAGCGCCGGTCGCGACCGGAGCTGAGCTGGCTCGGCACGGTGCACCACGGATTGCCCCCCGACCTCCACACGCCGGTCGAGACGTCGGGCGAGTACCTCGCGTTCCTCGGCCGCATGTCGCCGGAGAAGGGGGGCATCGCGGCCGTCGAGATCGCGCGAGGCGCCGGCCTGCCCGTGCGCTTCGCCGGCAAGCTCGACGCCCACGACCGCTCGTACTGGGCCGCGCACCTGCTGCCCCTGTTCGAGCGAGGCGAGGTCGAGTTCGTCGGTGAGATCGGCGGCGACGTGAAGGACCGCTTCCTCGGCGGCGCGCGGGCGCTGCTCTTCCCCATCGACTGGCCGGAGCCGTTCGGCCTGGTGATGATCGAGGCGATGGCCTGCGGCACGCCGGTGATCGCGTTCCGCCGCGGCTCGGTCGCCGAGGTCGTCGAGGAAGGCGTCACCGGCTTCATCGTCGACGACGTCGCCGGCGCGATCGCGGCGGTGGCCCGCCTCGGCGAGCTCGATCGCCGGGTGATCCGCCGGCGCTTCGAAGCACGCTTCACCTGCGATCGGATGATCGAAAGCTACCTCTCGCTCTATCGAGAGCTCACCGAGCGCGGAGCAACCCATGCCCGAGATCCGGTCCGGAACGTCGGCGGCAACGCACGGCGAGCCGCAGCACCCGCATAGCGTCCACCCCTGCCGCGAATCGATCGACGACGGCGTGCGCGTCCTCAAGGACGGGGAGAGCTTCGCCGTCTTCGATCGCCACGGCGACGCGATCCCGGGTCGCTCGAGCCACGGCCTCTACCACGACGGCACCCGCCACCTGTCGCGACTGCTCCTCTCGATCGGCGGCCGCCGGCCGCTCCTGCTCAAGTCGACGATCCATCCCGACAACCTCCTGCTCGCGATCGACCTCACCAACCCCGACTGCCCCGAGGTCCAGCTGGAGGCCGACACCGTGCACATCTTCCGCAGCAAGGTGCTCCACGGGAGCGCGCTGCACGAGCGCCTGCGGCTCACCAACCACGGCCTGGTCCCGGTGCGCCTCCCACTCACCTTCCACGTCGGCTCCGACTTCGCCGACCTGTTCGAGGTCCGCGGCAGCCGTCGCCCGGGTCACGGCCGGCACCGCGCGCCCGAGATCGCCGACACCTCGGTGCGCTTCGGCTACGTCGGGCTCGACGACGTCGTCCGGGTCACCGAGGTCAGGTGCTGGCCGCAACCGGCACGGATCACGGCCAGCGCGCTCGAGCTCGACGTCCAGATCGAGGCCAAGTCCTCGACGACGATCGAGCTCGCGATCACGTGCGTCGGCGCGGCGACCGCCCTCGCCACGCCCGAGACGCGGCGCCGGTTCGACGACGTCTACCCGGAGGCCAAGCAGCGACGTGCGCAGCGTCGCGCGCGTTGCCCGCGCATCCGCAGCTCGTCGCCGGGCTTCGATCGTTGGATCGATCGCAGCCTCGCCGACGTCTACATGATGCTGTCGGAGACGCCCAACGGTCCGTATCCGTACGCCGGCGTGCCCTGGTACTCGACGGTATTCGGACGTGACGGCATCCTCACCGCGCTGTCGATGCTGTGGGCCGATCCGGCGATCGCTCGCGGCGTGCTCGACGTCCTCGCCGCCACCCAGGCGTTCGAACGCGACGACGTCCGCGACGCGCAGCCCGGCAAGATCGTCCACGAGCTCCGCGGCGGCGAGATGGCCGCGCTCGGCGAGATCCCATTCGGCCGCTACTACGGGACGGTCGACGCCACGCCGCTCTTCGTCGTGCTCGCGGGCGCCTACCTGGAGCGCACCGGGGACCTGGCGACCGTGCGCCGGCTGTGGACGCACCTCGAGCAGGCGCTCGCGTGGATCGACGCCAACGCGTCGGCGAGCCCGACCGGGTTCGTCAGCTACGCCACGACCAGCGCGGGTGGCCTGGTGCAGCAGGGCTGGAAGGACTCGACGTCGTCGGTGTTCGACCTCGACGGACGACTCGTGGATCCGCCCATCGCGCTGTGCGAGGTGCAAGGCTACGTGTACGCGGCACGCCGCGCCGCCGCGCTCGTCGCGCACCACATGGGAGACGAGCCGCGCGCCGCCGCGCTCGAGGAAGCGGCGGAAGGACTGCGGGTGCGCTTCGAGCGGGCGTTCTGGCTCCCCGAGCTCGGCACCTACGCGCTCGCCCTCGCCGGGGACGGTCAGCCATGCCGGGTGTGGACGTCGAACCCGGGCCACTGCCTGTGGTCCGGGATCGCCAGCCCCGAGCGCGCCGCGCAGGTGGGCGCGATGCTCCTCGACCCGCGCATGTTCTCCGGCTGGGGCGTGCGCACGCTGGCGACCCACGAGGTCCGCTACAACCCGATGAGCTATCACAACGGCTCGGTGTGGCCGCACGACACCGCGCTGTGCGCGGCCGGCCTCGCGCGCTACGGGATGACCGACGGCGCGCTCGCGATCCTGACCGGGCTCCACGATGCGTCGAGCTACATGGACCTCAATCGGATGCCCGAGCTTCTGTGTGGCTTCGCCCGCAAGGACGGCCAGGGACCGACGATGTATCCGGTCGCGTGCTCGCCGCAGGCGTGGGCCGCGGCCGCGCCGATGCTGCTGCTGTCGTCGTGCCTCGGCCTCGTGGTCGACGGCTCACGACGCGCGGTCCGGCTCGTCGGACCCGCCCTGCCGGGATGGCTCGACTGGATCGTGATCGAAGGCCTCGTCGTCGGCGACGCCGTGCTCGACCTGCGGGTCGCGCGCGACCACGGCGAGATCGTGGTGACCCACGACGTGCACCACGGCCACGCGACCGTCGAAGCCGTCAGATCGGCGGGCCGCCGATGACGACCGGCGCGCACGTCGACACGCCGGCGCCGACGACGACGTACTGCTGGTTCTGCAGCGGGATCGTGTGGGCGCCCGTCGAGCGGTTGACCGCGTGCACGGCGGCGTTGGGGTTGCCGCCGAGGATGTCGACGGTGGTGACGAAGATGTAGAACGTGCCGCCCCACTGCGCGAAGGCCCACGCCTGCACCTGCCGGCCGCCGGCGGCGAGGCTGAACATCAGGCGGTTGCCCACGCCCTGCCCGGTCATCTTGTCGATCTGCTGCACGAACGCCATGCTGACGGTGTCGGGGAAGAAGGCCCAGAGGGTCGCGTCGCCGAGGCCCGTGAACTCCGCGCTGTACTCCGCCGACGGCCCGATCGCCGCGGCGCGGTTGACCATGTACGTCATCGAGTCGATCCAGCCGAGGGAGCCCGACGTCATGGCGTCGACGTTACCGCCGCCGATCCACAGCCGCTCGGTGTCACCACCGGCGGCGTCGGTGACGTAGCCCATGCCGAACAGGTTCCAGGTCTGGCCGCCGACCGACTGCGACGGCACGAACGGCGTGGCCTGGCAGGAGGCGTCGGTCGTCGAGACGGTGTAGAGCTTGCCGCTCGAGTAGAGGACCCACGCGACCGCGTTGCGATCGACGGCCATCGAGAACGGCGTCGCCGTGCCGCCGCCGGGCTGGAGCGACGTGCCCGGGTTGGGGCACGAGAGGTTGCCGATGACGCGGTAGGGGCCGCCGGCCTGGCCGATGAGGCGCGGGTCGAACGAGAGGAGCCGGTAGTTCTGGTCGACGAGGTAGATGAGGTCGACGCCGTCCGCCGAGCATGCGCGCGTGCACATGCCGCCCGAGCACTCCGTCCCCTGTCCGCACTCCTCGACGACGGTGCCGAACGTGCCGTCCGAGTCGCAGGTCATGACGGTGTTGCCCATGCACGCGTTCATGCCCGGCGTGCACTCGACACAGCCGCCGCGGCTGGCGTCGCACGCGAACGGACAGTTCTGCGCGATCTGGAAGGTGTCGCCGTCGCAAACCTGGTACTGCGTCCCGACGCAGCGGGTCTCGCTGCCGGTGCACGAGATGCCGGTGTCGCCGCCGTCGACGACGTCGTCGCCGCTACCGGCGCTTGGGCCACAGGCGGCGCCGAGGGCTGCGAATCCCAGAACGATGACGCGAACGAGAGTGCGATAGGTGAGCATGGGTAACTCCGGGGAGAGCGCTGCGCCGGAGAGGCACCGCGTCCGACTTGTACCGCGCCACGACGTCCTCGTGGAAGGCCCAGGGCAAAAAGCCGTGCCCTCTCGCCGGCTTGGCAGTTGTGACGGCGCGTCCTTCCCATGGACGGCCCCTACCGGGCGCGGTACGTTCGTACGGTGATCACGCGGCTGGAGATCGAGAACTTCAAGGCGATCAAGAAGGTCGCTGTCGACCTCACGCCGCTCACCGTGCTCGTGGGTCCCAACGACAGCGGCAAGAGCACGTTGCTGCAGGTTCTGGAGATGCTGGCACGGAGCGTGACGATGCCACTCTGGGCACCAGACGGCGAGAGCGTCCTCGATCGCCCGCCCGAAGAGGTGCTGTTCAATCGGGACGTGACTCGAACAGCGCGAATCACCGTTTCCGGACGTGTACCTGGAGCCGAGGATCACTTGCCAGCAGGCTCCGACGAGTACGTGTACTCGATCGCCTTTGCCTTCAGCGGTGGGGTCTTCCGCTTCGTCGACGAACTCTTCCACTGGAACGGCAAGAGCCAGTTCACCCACGACTTTCAGAAGTCGTCCGTCGCAGGCTTTGGCAGCGGCCCAAATCACTGGGACGGACGATTCACCGTCTTCTCGACGTTCTTCAGATCGAAGGCCGACCGACCGCTTGCGTGCCTCCGCGAGGAACTCGACTCCTTTCTCGTAACGTTCGACGCCTCACGACTCAGAGCTCCCTCGGCCGCCACCGACACGCTGTCTTCGTCGGGCAAGGGATTGTCGGGAACAGTTGATCAGCTACTGACCGCCATGGATCGAGCGCCGCTCGAGGCGTTCGAGAATGCGTTGCGTCGCATCAGTCCACACGTCCAGGGGGTCGCCACACGGCCGGTGAACATCTCACTTCCAGGTGGTTCGTGGACCCCGGGGAAGGAGGTCTGGTTTTCACTGCGGGGGACGAAGAAGGGGTTCAGCGCACAGGAAGCGTCGACGGGACTGGTGCTTGTAGCAGGTTACCTGGCGTTGCTTCACGGAACCGCGCACCGGAGGTTCCTCGTCGAGGAGCCGGAGACCGGCGTGCATCCCAACGCAGCACTCGCAGTGGTGGATGTCCTGCGCGAGATGGTCGCCGCGGGCCGACAGGTGATCACCACCACGCACAGCCCGATCGTCCTCAACTACATGGAGCCGGAGGACGTCCAGATCGTCACGCGCACGGCGGAGGCGGGCGTGATCGTCACGCCGATGATCAAGAGTCGCTTCTTCGACGAACGCATCCAGAAGTTCGACCTCGGCGAGCTGTGGTACTCGGTCGGCGAGGACGCGCTCGTGTCCCCTGCTTCATGAAGATCGCGGTCTTCGCCGAAGGGGAATCCGAGCTCGGCGGTCGAAGCGACGATCCTCGTGATGACGGCGCCGCCATCGCGTTCGTGCGCTCTCTCCTCGGTGCTCGCTTGGAACACGAGCTGCAGATCGTGCCGATGAAACTCTCGGGCCGCGACCTCCGCCGCCCCGATGTTCGCCGAGCCCATGGCGAGAGCGAGACCGCGCAGCTGGCCTACGACGAAACGGTTCGTCGAGGTTGTGATGCCCTGGTGTTCTTCCGCGACGCAGACAACGACGCGAGCGGTCGACGCACGAAGAACCTCGCCGGGTTCTCGGCTGCCGCGTCACGTCGGGCTCGTCCGCTTCCCGCCGTGCTCGGACTGCAGATCAACACTCTCGAAGCGTGGCTCCTGGCCGACGCGGGCGCGTTCGAACGAGCCTTCGGCAAGCCGCGTCCGCAGCTGCCCAGGCGCTGCGAGGAGCTCTGGGGCGATCGTCGAGACCCCGCGTCGAATCATCCCAAGCAGGTGTTCAGGCGGTTTCTCTCCTCCTTGCAGATTCCGCGTGGACGCACCACGACCACGGCGCTGGCGATGAACGCTGACCTGGAGGTCGTCGCGCGCGAATGCCCTGAGGGGTTCGGCAGGTTCAAGCAGGACTTCGAGCTGGCGTTCCGGCCGTTCGACTGCGTCGTCGCCGCCGACCAGGCCAACGGGATCGGTCGCGACAATGATCTGCCGTGGCCCAAGCTCAAGGCGGACCTCAAGCACTTTCGCGACCTCACGACCGCCGCGAAGCCCGGATTCCGCAACGCGGTGATCATGGGTCGAAAGACGTGGGACTCGGTGCCGCCGAAGTACCGCCCTCTCGCAGGGCGGCTGAACGTCGTCATCACCAGGAGCCAGCTCGACCTCGGCGAGGACGCGGTCGTCGCGTCCTCGCTCGACGACGCTCTCAACCGCGCTTCGTTGCGAGCCGATGTCGATCAGATCTTCATCGTCGGCGGCGGTGAGATCTACAAGCAGGCGTTCGGGCATGTCCGCTGCCGGAGCGTGTACCTGACCCGGGTCGACGGGCGCTTCGCGTGCGACGCGTTCATCCCCGACGTGTCGCACGGGTTCCAGCGTGGCGAGCCCATGGCGACACACCACGACGCCGGGTTCGACTATCAGATCGAGCGCTGGATCAGACGGCGACCGGGAACTTGATGAACGGGTGGTGCTGGTAGTTCTCGAGGACGATGTCCTCGAAGCGCTGGTCCAGCACCTTCTTGTCGGCGAGGCGGAGCGTCGGCAGCGGCAGCGGCTCGCGCTCGAGCTGCTGCTTCACGCCCTCGACGTGGTTCAGGTAGATGTGGGCGTCGCCGAACGTGTGGACGAAGTAGCGCGCGCGCTTGCCGGTCTCCTTGGCCACCATCTCGAGGAGGAGCGCGTAGGAGGCGATGTTGAACGGCACGCCGAGCGCGAGGTCCGCCGAGCGCTGGTAGAGCTGGAGGTCGAGGGCGTCGCCGGCGACGTAGAACTGGAAGAAGGCGTGGCACGGCGGCAGCTTCATGCGCGGCAGGTCGCCGACGTTCCAGGCGGAGACGATGATGCGGCGGGAGGTCGGGTCGCGCTTGATGGTCTCGATCGCGTCGGTGATCTGATCGATGCCCTGCCCGCCCCAGTTGCGCCACTGGGCGCCGTAGATCGGCCCCAGGTCGCCGTGCTCGTCGGCCCAGGCGTCCCAGATCGGCGTGTGCTGGTGCAGGTCGTCGTGGATGTTGGTCGAGCCGCGCAGGAACCAGAGGAGCTCGCGGACGACCGCCGGGAAGAGGACCTTCTTGGTGGTGACGAGCGGGAAGCCCTCACGCAGGTCGTACCGGGACTGCGCCCCGAAGATCGAGAGCGTCCCGGTCCCCGTCCGATCGGTGCGGCGCTCGCCGTCGCGTAGGACCAGCCGCAGGAGATCGAGGTAAGGCCGCATGAGCCGGGTGTAGCACCCCGGGCTGATCGCGTCCGGCCATCGCCCGGCGACGCCCGGCTACGGGTCGAGATCGCAGCCCATGGCGCTGCCCGCCTGCCTCATCGCGTCGCTCGCCTGGCGACACGCGTCCTCGGCGCTCCGCTTGATGTCCGGATCCATGGTGGCCATGTCGCGCCAGGCCTGCCTCATCTGATCGGTCGCCTGCCGGGTCGAGTCGCGCGCCGCCTGCGGGAACTGATCGCAGTCGAGGTACTCCTCGACCAGCGCGATGTACTCGTCACAGGCCGGCATCCCGGTGGCGGCCGACGGGCGGCGGCGTCCGCCGGCGGCGTCCTTGACGGCGGCGACCGGGGCCGCGCGCGACGCCGTGTCGAGGCAGCGGCCGATCTCGTCGGCGAGGGCCGCGCTCGCCTGGGTCTCGCGCAGGTCGGCGTGGGTGTCGCTGTAGGCGAGCAGCTCGCCGAGCGCGCGGTAGCCGCACGCCGGGTCCAGGCACGCGCACGCGTGATCGCGCACCGCCGCGAGCTGCGTGTACGCCGCCGGATCGCCCGGCGGCAGCGCGCGCTCGTCGGCGCACGCCGCGGCGGCGAGCGTCAGGAGCACCACGAGCATGCGCGTCATGCTGCTCCAGCTTCCCATACATGTTACCTGTGGTCACGTGGTGCCCTCCCCGGCGCGGTTCGCCGAGCTCGTCGACCGCTACGACGCCTTCCTCTTCGATGCCTACGGGGTGCTGGTCCACGCGGACGGGGTCTGCGCCGGCGCCGCCGACGCGATCGGGCACGTGCGCGCGGCCGGCAAGCCGCTGCGCGTGGTCACCAACGACGCGTCGCGCCTGCCAGCGACCGCCGCGGCCCGCTTCGCGCGCGTCGGCCTGCCCATCACCGCCGACGAGATCGTGAGCTCCGGACAGCTCCTCGCCGGGCACGTCGCCGGCGCTGGCCTCGCCGGTGCCCGCGCGCTCGTGCTCGGCACCGACGATGCACGCGCGTACGCGTCGCGCGCCGGGCTCGACACCGTCACGCCCGCCGCGCTCGGCGCCGGCGACATCGACGCGATCGTGGTGTGCGACGACGCCGGGTTCGCCCTGCTCGACGGCCTCAACGCCGCGCTGACCGCCGCGGTGCGCGCGATCGATCAGGGCCGCCGCCTCGCGCTCGTCTGCCCCAACCCCGACATCATCTATCCCCGCGGCGGCGACGCGCTCGGCTTCACCGCCGGCGGCCTGGCGCTCGTGCTCGAGGCCGGCCTGCGCCGCCGCCATCCCGGCGCGCCCGGCTTCGTCTACCTCGGCAAGCCTGCGCCCGCGATCTTCGAGCTCGCGCGCGCGACCCTGCCCGGCGGCGCGCGCCCGCTCATGATCGGCGATCAGCTCGAGACCGACATCGCTGGCGCGTGCGGCGCCGGCATCGAGTGCGCGCTGGTCACCGGCGTCTCGCGCTGGCGCGACGGCGAGACGAGCGCGCACGTCCCGCGCTGGCTCCTCGACGACCTGTCATAGTCATTGTTCGGGCCTACTCGGAGACGTCGAAGCTCCACGACTTGACGACCACGGCGCGGGCCGGCAACCACTCGTCGACGACGGCGCGCCACGCCGGGCTCGCCATCGCGTCGGCGAGCGCCTCCAGCGACGCGAAGCGGGCGACGATGGAGAGATCCCAGCGCGCTGCGCTGTCGTCGGCTGGCGTGCCGATGGTGAGGCGCTCGAGCCCGGGCAGCGCGCCCAGCCCCTGGCGCACGGCGGTGAGCGCGGCGGCGCGCCCCTCGGGGGTCGCGTGCTCGTCGGCGAAGCGCACGAACGTGTAGCGATCGATCATGGCGTGTCTCCCGCGCGGAGCGTCTCGACCCAGCCGGCGAGCTCGTCGGGCAGCGGGCGCTCCCAGCGCACGCGCTCGCCGGTCGCCGGATGGACGAAGCCGAGGACCGTCGCGTGCAGCGCGAGGCGCGGCGCCCGTGGCACGTCGGCGCCGCGCAGCGCGTCCGTGCCGTGCTGGGTGTCGCCGAGCACCGGGTGCCCGACGGCAGTGGCGTGGATCCGGATCTGGTGACTGCGCCCGGTCTCGAGGCCGAAGCGCACGAGCGTCGCGCGGCCACCGGCCAGCACCTCGCGCGCGAGCACGTGGGTCACCGCACGACGTCCGCCGACCGGACGCTCGATGCGCACGAGCGCCTCGGGCCACGCGCCGGCGACCACCGCCAGGTACGCGCGCTCGACGTCGTGCGCCGCGAAGCGGTCGCCGAGCTCGCGGTTCGCCGCCGGCGTGCGCGCGAACACGAGGAGCCCGCTCGTCGGCATGTCGAGGCGGTGGACCAGGTAGACCGTCCCGCCGCCGGGGCGGCGCTGCAGCAGATCGAGCAGGTTGCCGCGATCGCTCTCCGGCGTCGGCGCCGTGACCAGCCCCGCCGGCTTGTCGACGACGAGGACGTGCTCGTCCTCGTGCACGACGTGGTACGCCGGCAGCGCGGCGTCCACGCGCTCGCGCGCCGCCGTCCCGGTGCCCTCGGCCGCGGCGCGTTCGAGCGCGCCGCCGAGGTTGGCCTCGATGGTCTGACCGGCGCGGACGATCCGCCCGGCGACCTTCACGCGCGCCCGGTCGACGAACACGCCGCCGATGTCGAGGAGCACGCGCGCGCGCCGCCGCGACAGCCCCGGCACGTGCCGGGCAAGCGCCTGGTCGAGGCGCAGGCCATCGTCGTCGTCGGGGACGACGAAGCGCACGGTGTGCGATGCCGAGGCCATGGCGGTCGCATCATGGGGGGCGAGGGCTCACCACGCAACTTGAGCCCGGCCCGAACCGTCGTATGATCGAGCCGTGCGCCTCCACTCGATCGCGCTGGCCCTCGGGGTGGCCGCGGGCAGCGCCGCCGCGCAGCCCGCGCCGCCGGCTCCAACCGGGCCCGGCGACGACGCTACCCTGCACCAGCGCGGCCGCGAGCTCGCCAAGCAATGGCGGCAGGACGGCGACCGCGCCAAGCTCGAGGAGGCCGCCCGCCTCTTCAAGGAGGCGTACGAGCTCGGCGGCTCGCCCGTGATCGAGTGCGATCTCGGCCTGGCGCTCCACTATCTCGGCGAGGACAGCCGCGCGCACGCGCGCCTGACGCGGTGCATGCCGCGCCTCGCCGCCGACGGCCCCGACAAGGTCGCGGCCTACCGCGGCGTCGAGGACGAGGTCACGGCCGCGCTCCGCGTCGGTCACGTCGCGGTCGACATCGTGACGACGCCGCCGGGCGCGATCGTCAGCATCTCGGCCTTCCCCGACGACGAGACCGTGATCGCCCCGACGCTCGTGTGGTTGAAGCCGGGCACGCACACGTTCACCGCGCGCCTGGCCGGCCACGACGACGCGTCGTTCCCGGTGGAGCTCACCGCGCAGGACGTGGCCTCACGCACGCGCAAGGAGTGGCGTGCGACGCTGACCGCGTCCTCACCCACGCGGCCGCTCGAGCCCCAGCCGCCGATCGACGAGGACGTCATCGTCGGTCCCGTCGCGACGCCCAGCCGACGGTCGAGGACGGCGGCCTACGTGACGCTCACCGCCGGCGTCGTGCTCCTCGGCGGCGGCGCCGTCGTCCACGTCCTCGGCCGCGACGTGCGCAGCGAGCTCGCGATGCTGTCCGGAGACGCGTACCAGGACAAGCTGCCGACGTGGCAGACGTACCAGCGCACGACGATCGGCCTCTACGCCGCGGGGGCGGTCGCCACCGGCATCGGAGCGTGGCTCTACCTGCGCGCCGGCACCCCGGCGCCGGTGATGGTGGCGCCGACGGCCGAGGGCGCGGGCGCCATGGTCTGGCTGCACGCGACGAGGTGACGGAGCGCGGATGAGTGGTTCCCAGACGACGCCCGATCCCGAGGCTTCCCCGCAGGAGTGGTACTGCGCGTCGTGTGATCGCTCGTACGGCGCCGGCACGGCCGTCTGTCCCGACGACGGCACGAAGCTGATCCTGCTCGACGAGGCCGATCCGCTCGTCGGCAGATCCATCGACGGGCGCTTCGTGATCCGCGAGCGCATCGGGCGCGGCGGCATGGGCGTGGTGTACCGGGCGTGGCAGGCGTCGGTGGGGCGCGAGGTCGCGATCAAGGTCATCCGCCCGCGTCCGGGCCACGACGCGGCGACCACCAAGCGCTTCCTGCGCGAGGCCAAGCTGGCGAGCCAGCTCTCGCAGCCGTCGACGGTCGGCGTCATCGATTTCGGTCAGGGCGAGGACAGCGTCCTCTACCTCGTGATGGAGCTCCTGCGCGGTCGCACGCTCGCCGAGGTGCTGCGCGATCACGGACGCATGAGCCCGCAGCGCGCGGTCCGCATCGGCACGCAGATCTGCGACGCGCTCGAGGCCGCGCACCGGCTCGGCATCGTCCACCGCGACCTCAAGCCGGCGAACGTCATGATCCTCGACGATCCGCCGGGTCGCGACCTCATCAAGGTGCTCGACTTCGGCCTGGCCAAGGTGATCGACGCCGACGAGTCGACGGTGACGCAGTCGGGCCGCCTGGTCGGGACGCCGTCGCACCTGCCGCCCGAGGTGGCGATGGGCGCGTCGGCGACGCAGCGCAGCGACCTCTACGCGGTCGGCGTGATCCTGTTCGAGATGCTCGACGGGCGGCCGCCGTTCACCGCCGACAACATCAACATGATGGTCGCGCTGCACGCGTACCAGCCGGCGCCGGACCTCGGCCCGCACGTGCCGCGTGCACTCGCGCAGGTGGTCGCGCGTACGCTCGCGAAGAAGCCCGAGGCGCGCCCGGCGAGCGCCGCCGAGCTGCGCGCGCTGCTCGAAGCGGCCGTGCGCGGCGACGCGCCCGAGGTCAGCGCGCCCGTGTCGGTGACCGCCGACTCCGAGGAGCAGGGTCAACGCGTCTCGCGCACGATGCCCGATCACTCGCCGGCGGCCTTCGACGAGACGCTGCAGAAGCCGAGGACCCGCCCCCCGCTCTCCCCCTCCGAGCC
>ERZ761602.1035-NODE-1035-length-54081-cov-5.167086_pt1 | contig 54081 bp, 38 predicted proteins | sample MGYA00512165_ERZ761602 | MGnify/ENA primary metagenome ERZ761602 (study PRJEB28899, sample SAMN02445085) | bioreactor sludge metagenome | biome: EBPR sludge; isolation source: Thorneside wastewater treatment plant | place: Australia: Brisbane, Thorneside...
GCGCTACACCCTGGAAAGCACCGGGGATTCCCTGACGAGCGCAGAGATGGCGGGCATGTGGGCCGATTGGGCGAAACGCTACCCCATCGTGAGCATCGAGGATGGCATGGCCGAGGATGACTGGGCGGGCTGGAAGTCGCTCACCGAGGCCATCGGCGACCGGGTGCAGCTGGTGGGCGATGATCTCTTCGTGACCAACACGAAGCGCCTGAGCGAAGGCATGGACAAGGGCATCGCCAACAGCATCCTGGTGAAGGTGAACCAGATCGGCACGCTGACCGAGACCATCGAAGCGGTGGAGATGGCGCATCGCGGCGGGTACACCAGCATCATGAGCCACCGCAGCGGTGAAACCGAGGACAGCACCATCGCCGACCTTGCCGTGGCCCTGAATTGCGGCATGATCAAGACGGGAAGCGCCAGCCGCAGCGATCGGATCGCCAAGTACAATCAGCTGATCCGGATCGAGGAGCAGCTCGGCACCGCTGCGCGGTATCCGGGCCGTGGACTCCGCTACGTTGGCTGAGGGCCCCGTTCTTGTCCTGCGCACGGATCACCCGGTGGCATGCGTTGTTACCGGGAATGAAGTCGCATTGGATCGTGATGGCAGGGCTTGCAGCGATGCCTGCCGGGCCTGTGAGCGGAGTCCCAAGGGAGCTGCTCGATTCCCTCCTGCGCTCGGGCCTTGTGGAGTTGCGCGCCTTCGGCTCAGGTGGCCATGCGGGCGAGGTGCTGTCGGTGGAGGCCTTCAACCCACAGGCGCGGTCCCTTCGTCTGGTGATCCCGCCGGGCTGGCGCTTCGCGAGCCAGGACAGTGCCGTGCAGGACCTGCTGGTGGTGGAGGAGTCGGTGCTGGTGCTGGCCCCGCGTGCCAGCGGTGCGGTGCGGTGCCGGGTGTTCTGCTGCGAGGCTTCCAAGTCAGGCCCTCAAGCGGGGAGCGTGTATCTGGCGGGAGGCCCAGCTGATGGCCGTCTTGTGCAGCTGGGGAGGCACCTCAGCGCGCACCGTTATCCCGACCAAGCGGTGCAGCAGGCCGTTTGGTCGGTGAGCGACGGCCATCCGATCAGTGCCATCGATGGCGGGGATGCGGGCTCAACCCTTGCGCTTCGGCGCCTCGTGGCCGATGTTACCGGCCAGTCGGTGCCGTGGTACACCACAGCGTACGCTGTGCCGGAGCCGGGCAGGCTGTTCAGCAACGAGCCGGTGAGCGTGTCCGGCACGGTGGAGTTCCAGCAGCGGCATCCGGGGCTCCTGAGCATCGTTGTGAAGGATGCCGCAGGCCGCACGGTGCACGTGATCGAGGATGGCCGCGTGCTTGAGAAGGGCCGCTTCACCATCGAGGTGGCGATGACGGTGCGCGGCTGGCCCAAGGGACGGTACAGCCTGCTCTTCGCCACGGATGGCGTTTTGCGTGAACGCCAGTCGTTCGATCTGTAGGGCCCGGCTCAGTCAACCAGCACCCTGCCCACAGCGGAGGGGGCGCCCATCGCCGGTGAGAACAGGAGCTGGTAGTTCCCGCGTGCCAGTCCCCCGAGGCCGAGCACGGCGGAGTCGCCATTCATCGGCAGCCAGCGCACAAGGCGGCCGCGTCCATCATAGAGTTCGAGGACGCCTTGCTGCTGCATCCCTCCTGTGCTCACCGTGGTGGAGTGCGCCGCAGGGTTGGGATGGATGTTCCAAGCGGTGATGCCTCCGGTCGTCTCCACGACGTTCACCGGGCTCTTGCGCCACGCCAGGCAGTACTCGCCCGCACGCAGGCCATTGATGTCGATCCGTCCGGAGCGATCGGTGGCATTGCCCACCGTATTCAGCGTTTGGTTCGGGTGCCTGACCCAGGGCCAGTGCGCATCGGGCCGGTATAGCAGCACCAGGCTGTCCTCCCGGAAGGCGAGCCCGTTGAACGGCTGCATAAGTCCGCTGTCGAACGATACCGCGGGTGCGGGCCTCCCGTCATAGGTGAAGCGCGCACTGATGCTGGCCCCCTCCGGCATGCTGCCCAGGATGCGCCAGTACCGATCGGGCGAGACCACATAGGCGAACGACTCCTCCGCCTCGGGGTCTGCGGCCACCCAGTATTCCTCTACGCGGAGCGCGAACGGGTGGGGGGTGCTGTTGACCGTTACGCGAAGGTCGGCGTTGGCATAGACCCGCGTGGCCGGCCCGGTGATGGAATCGGCATCGAAGGTCTGCGCCAGGCTGATGCGCTCATCGCCGTTGAGGATGGCCCAGCGCGGCATGAAGGGCGGTGCGGAAGCGGCCATGCTCTGCGGGCCGCCGAGCAGCTTGGGCTCAGGGTCAGTCCATGTGGTGCCATCGGCAGCCATGAAGGAGAGGGTGACGGGAACGTTCTGGTAGGGCTGGGAAGGCCCTCGTTGCTTCTGCTGCACATGGACAGTGGTGGGGAAGGTGCCGTCAGGCAGCGGTATCGCGGCCACGTCCATGGAGTCTACCTCGAAGGCGGCCCAGCCCGGTTGCAGTATCCAGTCGTTGAAGTAGTCGGTGAGGTCGAGGCCGGTGGCCTGGTTGAGATGGTCGCGCAGCATCAACGTGTTCACATGCTGCAGGGCATGGGCATCCAGGAAGCTCGTAAGGCCCCCCCGAAAGAGGCTGTCGCCCATGTAACTCCGCAGGGTATGGAGCACATCCGCGCCCTTGTTGTAGGAGTGCTCGCCGTAGGTCCATTCCTGCGGTACATCGGCCAGTGCCCACCAGCCTTCGTCGTCGAGGTGGGCGCGGAGCAGCATGGTGCGGTGGTTGGCACGCACACGGTCCCGGTAGGCGGCTTCCCCCTCCACGGCCTCGATGAAGAGGAAGCTCAGGTATTCGGCGAAGCCCTCATTGATGTACATCTCCTCGGCGCGCTCGCAGGTCACGAGGTTGCCGAACCAGCTGTGCGCCAGCTCATGGGCCATGATGTCCTGGTAGGAAAGCGACCCATTGGCGATGCTCTGCGGGTAATGGATGCTGGTGGCGTGCTCCATCGCGCCCAGCGGTGTGAGCACGTACCCGATCCGTTCCCACCTGTAGGCCCCGAACCACTCCTCGAATCGCGCCAAGGCGATGGGGAGGTTGACGAAGGAGCTCTTCATGGCGGTGGTGTCCCCGGGTTTGGCCACAAGGTCAACGGGCACCGGCTCGCCCGCAAGGCTGGGCAGGGTGTCGCGCACCACCACGTAGTCGGAGGCGGCTACTGCGGCGAGGTAAGCGGGAATCGCCGTGTCCAGCCGCCAGTGCCGCGTGCGCTTGCCGGCTGCCGGCATCCATTCGCCCAGCAGCGTTCCGTTGCACCATGCATTCCAGGCCGAGTTCGTGGTGATGATGAATTCATAGGTGCTGCGCTCCGTGAAGTTGTCGGCGCAGGGGAACCACGCTCGTCCGTAGCTGTGCGGGACGCTCTGGAAGGCCACGCCCAGGTTGTATGTGTACTGGCTGGTGGTGTAGAGGCCACCGAATCCGCTCGGGTCCAATGCAGGGTCGCCTCGGTAATGGACCGTGACCGTGATGGTGTCCTGCATGCCGATCGGCCCCGGGAGGTCGATCATCAGGTCCTCGCCATCGTGCACGAATGGGAGCGGTATGCCTGCCAGCACCACCGAGTCGACGTTCAGCGCCAGCAGCTGAAGGGGCAACTGGGTGGCGCCTTCGGTGCGCGGGGTCGCTGTCAAGGCGCACTGGCCGGAGATCACGCTGCCCTGGCTCAGGTCCAGTTCGATTCGGAGATGAAGCAGGTCCCACGGCCATGGCGCAGGCCCGCCACCTTTCACCGCGCCGGCGTGTGCATGTCCCTTCTGCGCCTTGCAATCGTGCTGGGCGAGCGTTGCATCGGGATCGAGGAAAGCGGTGAAGAGCGCGACGAGCATAGGAATCGGCCCGATGAGCCGAATGGGAGGGCAAGCCATGTGACAAATGTACCGTTGCAAACCCTGGAGAGCGCGAAATTCGAAGGCTGTTGGGAGTCCTACATTTGGATTGTCCCTTTGGATTCGTAACCGCGTAGCCGATGAAGCCGAGCACCGAACTGCATGATCTAATCAAGTCGCTGACAAAGTCGGAGAAGCGCTTCTTCAAGCTGCACAGCGCACTCCAGAGCGGCCCGAAGAACTACCTGCGGATCTTCGACGCCATCGACAAGCAGGCCGTATACGATGAGGATGCGATCAAGAAGCAGTTCGCCAAGGAGACCTTCATCAAGCACCTGCCGTCGGAGAAGAATCACCTGTACAAGCTCATCCTCAAGGCCCTGCGGGCATTCCACGCAGAGAGCTCGGTGAGCGGCATCCTGAAGCAGGAGATCAAGAACATCGAGATCCTTTACCAGAAGGCCCTCTATTCGGAGTGCAACAAGCTGCTGCACCGTGCGAAGCGCATCGCCCGCGAGAATGAGCGGTTCTACTATTGGTTCGAGCTCCTCAGCTGGGAGAAGATGCTGCTCGAGGAGGCCTACGAGAGCGGCGAATTCACCAAGGACCTGGATGCGCTCATCGAGGAGGAGCGCGAGGTGATCGAGAAGCTCAGGAACCTTGCCGCCTACCAGATCCTCTATTCGAAGATCAACTATGTGTTCCGGAGCGGCGGCTATGTGCGCACCGAGGAGGAGCATGCGATGGTGGAGGAGATCAGCGACCACCCGCTGATCAAGGGCCGGAACACCGCCCTCAGCCGCCGTGCCGCGACCATCTGCTACTACACCCAGGGCTTCTGCCACTGGGCCAAGCGCGATTGGCGCACGAGCCTCGAGAAGTTCATGCGGGTGAAGCAGATCCTCGATGAGAATCCCTCGATCAAGGCTGATCTCGCGGAGCGCTACATCCGCACGCTGCATTACATCATCAACGCTCAGGTGGAACTGCACGACCTTGATGGTGCGCGGCAGAATACGAGGCTCATGCGGTCGCTCACGGAGGAGCCCGGCTTCGGCGGCATCAACATCGAGACGCAGGTCTTCGTGACGAGCTACCTGAGCGAGCTGCGCTTGTTGGACCGTGCCGGCGATCATGCCAAGGCCGTGGCGATGTCAGGGGAGGTCATCGAGGGCATGGAGCGCCTCGGCGACCGACTGCACAAGGAGCAGGCCCTGGAGTTCCAATGGAGCATGGCCTGCGTGCATTTCGGCGCCGGACAGATGAACAAGGCGCTGTTCTGGCTGAACAAGGTGCTCAACGACAATGAGCCCACCCTGCGCCAGGACATCTTCACCTACGCCCGCCTATTCAATCTGGTGGTGCATTATGAGCTTGGCAATTTCGACCTGCTCGGCTACATCGTCCGCTCCACGCAGCGCTTCCTTGGGAAGCGCCAGCGGGCGCACCAGGTGGAGACCCTGCTCATGGACCAGATCAAGAAGCTTGCACGCGCTGGTGAGGCAACGCAGCGGCGAGAGCTCTTCAAGTCCCTGCACGAGCAGCTGCTCGTGCAGCTCAAGGATCCGAACGAGAGCCTTGTGCTCAAGTACTTCGATGTGCTGGCTTGGGCGGAGAGCCATGTCCTCGGCCTTCCTTTCAGCGAGGTGGTGCGCCGGAGGGCCGTGCAGAAGGCCTAGTGCGCGCTGTGCTCCTCGGTGAGCATGGGCTGCACCTTCACCACCTTGAATTCGGTCCGACGGTTGGCCTGGTGCTCCTCCTCCGTGCATTCCACCCCGTCCACGCAGCGATTCACGGGCCTGCCCTCCCCATAGCCCTTCGCGCTGAGACGTTCGGGGGGCACGCCCTTGCGGATCAGGTAGTCCACGGCGCTATTGGCGCGGGCATCACTGAGCACCAGGTTGTAGGCCGTGCTCGCGCGGCTGTCGGTGTGCGACCCCAGCTCGAAGCTCAGCGACGGATTGTCGAGGAACAGACGCGCCACCTTGTCGAGCTCCTGGGCCGCATCGGGCCTGATCTCCCATCGGTCGTAATCATAGTAGATGTTCTCGATCACGATGGGCTTGTCGACCACCACGCGCCTCATGCGGAACTCCTCCTCATAGGTCCTGCTGGTGCGCTGCCCCTTGGTGCTCACCGTTCGGCTCTCCGTGAAGACGCCATCCTTGCTCGCCATCACCTCGTACAGGCGATCCACCGTCAGGGGCAGCGTGATGTGGCCGTCATCGCCGGTGAAGAGCACCACGGGCTCGGGCTCTGTGGGCTCCAGCATCCTCACCTCCACGCCAGCCATGGGCGAGCCGTCCTCCTCGTCGAGGAATGCGGCATGCAGGCTCAGTGACGGGTCATGCGAGGTGATCCGATGGATCGCATCCCTGCCGGTGCGATTGCTGCTGAGGTAGCCGCTGCGGCCGTCGCCGAGCATCACCAGCGCGAAGTCGTCGTGCTGCGTGTTGATCGGATAGTTCATGTTCTCCGGCACGGACCATTCGCCGTCCCTCAGCATGGTGCGGAAGATGTCCAGCCCGCCGATCGCACGATGGCCGTTGGAGGAGAAGTACATGGTGTCGCCCTTGATGGTGGGGAACATCTCGTTCGCTGCGGTGTTGATCGCAGGGCCCAGGTTCCGCGGATATCCCCAGCCCTCCGGCGTGCGCTGGCAGGCATAGATGTCCGTTCCGCCGAGGCCCCCGGGCATGTCGCTGATGTAGTAGAGGGTGTTCCCATCCGCACTCAGGGCGGCGTGGCCGGCGGAGAAGTCCAGGCCGTTGTAGGCGAATGAGCTCACGGCTCCCCAACTGCCATCGGGCTGTTTCTCGGCGCGGAACAGCATGAGGTGGCTGGTGCCGCTCTCGTCCTTGTTGAGCCGGAACCGGTAGTAGTCGCTTCGGGTGAAGTACATGGTGCTTCCATCAGCGCTCAGCACGGCGGGACCGTCATGGAACCGTCCGTTCACCGCTCCGGCCAGCGGAACGGCAGCGGTGGCGCCGCCGCCTGAGAGGTCTGCGGTGTACAGGTCGAGGAACGATGCACCGTTCCAGGGGTTGGCGCGGCCGGAGCCCGCTGCGCGGTCCGCGGCGAAGAGGATGCCGTTGCCGAAGGGCACTGCGCCGAACGCGCTGTGCACGCCGGGGATGTGCACCGGTGCCACGGTGAACAGCGTGGTGTCCTCGTAGAAGGCCTCCTGGTCGGCGATGGAAAGGCCCATCTCGCGCGCAACCGCGTCCTCGGGGCGCTCGGCAAGCACCTGCTCGAGGAGCCGGGCCGCCTCTCCGGTGCGGCCCAGGGACTGCAGCGCCCGGCCGAAGGCAAGGGCTTCCTCGGAGGAGAGCGGCGCCATGCGTTCCGCATACGCGTACCAATCGGCGGCCTTTGCGTACTGGTTCAGGCGGGCATAGGCATCCGCAGTTCGGAGCGCCAGCGCGCGGTCGTTGATGCGCGCAAGGGCCTTTTCATAGTGGCAGGCGGCGTCGGCATAGGCCATACGGCCATGGGCCTTGTCCCCTTGCAGGGCATGGTGCTGCGCGCACCCGGCCAAGGCGATTGCGAGGAGGGGGAGTGCGAGCTTGTTCATGGCCATGCGCTTAGAAGTACCGCGGCGACTTGATGCGGACGAGTTCCTTTCCGAAGTCGAGCCCCAGCATCACCTCGTGGCTGCCCGTGGTGTAGCTGCGCAGACGCGAAGTGGTCATGTCGTAGGCATAGCCGATGCGCAGCTGCGGGCTCACCTGGTACTCGGCCATGGCCACCAGGGCATCACCGGTCCGGTAGCCCAGGCCCAGCCAGATGCGTTCCCGGTAGAGTACGTTGCAGTTCACATCGGCCTCCATCGGTGCACCCGGTGAGTACTTGATGAGCGTGCTGGGCTTGATGTCCAGCGATTCGCCCAAGGGGAAGACCTTTCCCGCGTTCAGGTAGTAGTGCTGCGTGAAGTAGTGCTGCATGGCATGAGGCGCGTCGAGGGTGATGCGCCCGTCCGCCGCGTAGATGGTGGGTACGCTGAGGCCGACGTAGCTGCTGGCGTCATACCAGTAGATGCCGAAGCCGAACTTGCCCACGGGGGCATTCGCGATGTCGGACTGGTACATCGGGTCGTTCGCGTCCCAGTACCGCAGGTCACTGAGGCGCGCGCTGTAGAGCGAAAGGCCGCCGCGCAGCCCAAGCGCGATGCGGCTGCTCGGGCCCACGCGGAGGTGGTAGGCATAGTGCGCGCTGATGTCGAGGTCGCGGCTGATGCCGATCTGGTCATGCACCAATGAGAAGCCGACGCCCATCCGGTTGCCCATGAGCGGGCCGTCGATGGCGAGCATGCTGGTGCGCGGTGCGCCCTCCATCTGCATCCACTGGCTCCGGTGCAGCAGGCTGGAGGTGGCGTATCCGTGGCTGCCCGCATAGGCCGGATTGAGGAAGAGCCCGTTGAACATGTATTGGCTCACCATCACCTCCTGCTGCGCGGAAGCGGCCAGCCCGGCCAGGATCATCCCGGCCGATAGGATTCGCCGCACTGGATTCTTCATGTGGCTGCTGGATCAGCGGCGGAGGTCGACGTACCCCTGCAGGGTGCGCTCGCCGTTGTTGATGTTGAGGATGACGAAGTAGGTGCCGTTGGGCAGCGCATCCCCGGTGCTGCTGTCCCCGCTCCAGTCGTTGCGGTAGTTCAGCTGTTCGAAGACCACGTTGCCCCAGCGGTTGAGCACGGTGAGCAGGTTGGCCGGATGGGCATCGAGCCCTTGGACGATGAAGGCGTCGTTGAATCCGTCCTGATTCGGCGTGAATCCCGTGGGCATGATGAGGTCCTCGGGCGCAGTCAGTTCGATGGTGAGCTGCGCACTGCAGCCGTTCGCATCGGTCACCGTTACCGTGTAGATGCCGGCCCCGAGCGCGTTCGCAGCGCTCCCTGAGGCGCCATTCGACCAGCTGTACGCATAGGGCGGGGCACCACCGCTAACGGAAAGATCGATGCTGCCATCCTGGCCTTGATGCGTGCTCACCTCATATCCGCCGGAGTAGTTGCTGGTCACGGCATCGATGATCAGCTCGGGGCGCTCCTCGATGGTCCAGGCCTGGCTCCAGGTACAGCCATTGGAATCCGTGATCATGATCGCATAGGTGCCAGCGGAAAGGCCCATGGCATCGCTGGTGGCGAGCCCGTGGCTCCACGCATAGGCGAATGGAGCGGCGCCGGAGGTGACGTTCACGGTGATGCTGCCGTCGGTGCCGCCGTGGCAGATCGCGTCGGAGGCGGTCCCTTCCGCGACCAGCGGGGGAGTGGACCCAACGAGGGCCTCAGCGGTGGCGGTGCAGCCATTGGCGTCGGTGACGACCACGGAATAGGAGCCGCCCGCCAAGCCATCGAGGTTCTGCATGGTGCTGCCTTGGCTCCAGGCGTAGATGTAGGGAGCGGTACCGCCCGACACCGCCAGATCGGCCGTGCCCGTGCTTTCTCCGCACGAGGCATCGCTTGCGGTCGTTGATGCGGTGAGGGCCTCGGGGCCCGTCAGGGTTACGCACTGCTGCGCTGCGCAGCCATTGGCATCGGTTGCCGCAAGGCAATAGGCGCCGGGCGCAAGGCTGCCGATGGCGGCGCCGGAGGCCGCGAAGCCGCCTGGTCCCGACCATTGGAAGCTGATGCTGCCGGCACCGCCGCTGATTTCGGCGACGATGCTCCCATCGTCAGCGCCGGCGCAGGAGATGTTCACGCCCCCATTGAACAGCCCGGGGACCAGTTCGGTCACGATGGCGTCCGGAGCGGAGAGGAGGAGGTCATGCGTCGCCGTGCAGCCGTTGATGTCCGTGACCGTTAGCGTGTATGCACCGGGTGAGAGGCCCGCCAGCGCAGCGAGGTCGCTGCTGAAGCCTGCGGGTCCGCTCCAGTTGATGGTGTACCCTCCGCTGCCGCCGGAGAAGAGGGCCTCCAGCGTGCCGTCGGCGGCGCCCGGGCAGCTGATGCCGTAGCCATTGTAGGCACTGGCGATGGCACCTGCTTCCAGCGCACTATCGGGCTCGGTGAGGGTCACTTCCGTCGCGAACGCGCATTGGTTCGCATCGATCACGACGAGCTCGTAGGCATAGGTACCGGCAGGCAGGCCGGTGATGTCCTCACTGCTGAAGGCGAGGCTGTCCGGACCGCGCCAATCGAACGTGTAGGGTCCTGAGCCGCCGCTCACGGTGGCGTCGATCCAGCCGTCACTGGCGCCATGGCAACTCACATTGGAGCCGCTGGGATAGTTGCTGACCTGCAGGCTGGCGCCGATCTGTGAGGGCGGCTCGGTGAGCGCGATCAGCGTATCCAGCTGGCAGCCATTGCCATCGGTGATGCTCACGCTGTAGGTGCCTGCAACGAGGCCATTGTTCAAGGGGGTATTCGAGGCGAATCCACCCGGCCCTGCGATCATCACCGTCCATGGCGCGGTTCCGCCCACGGGTTCCAGCTCGATGACGCCGCTGCTGTCCCCTTGACACTGCAGGTTGTAGCTGCCGTAGAAGGATACGTATGCTCCAGTGCCCAGCGGGAGCGGGCTGTCCACGGCGGCGGTGAGCGTGGCGGTGCAGCCGAGGGCGTCGGTGATGGCCACCGTATAGTCTCCGTTTGAGAGGCCTGTGATATCCTCGACCGCGCTGGCGAATCCTCCGGGACCGCTCCATGCGAAGGAGTAAGGTGCAGCGCCGCCCACCACCGTGAGGTCGATCAGTCCTGCGGCCCCTGTCGGGCAGTTGTTCGCGGTGCTTGAGAACGTCACCTCCAGCGGCGGAGGGGCGGTGAGCGTAATGGTTGCCACGGCCTGGCAGCCGTTGGCATCGTTGATGACCAGTGCATAATTTCCGGCTGCAAGCCCGCTGATCGAGGCTTGCGTGCTGGTGAATCCACCGGGGCCGCTCCAAGCGATGCCATAGGGTTGCGTTCCGCCGGCGATGTTCACCGAGGCGCTCCCATCGTTCCCTTGGCAGCTGACGCCGTACCCGTTGAGGTCGGTGACCGAGGGCGTGGCAGCCAGCGGCTGCGGCGCTTGCAGCGTGATGGAGGCAGCCCCGGTGCAGCCGTTGGAATCGGTCACGGTCACGGAGTAGTCACCGGAGGCCAAGCCGGTGATGGAGGGCGCTTGACTGCTGTATCCATCAGGGCCGCTCCATGCATAGCTGTGGCTGCCTGTTCCGCCTGTTGCATTGGCCACCGCGCTTCCATTGCTCAATCCGGCGCAGGGGATCGCATGGCCGCCGTTGTAGCTGCTGGCAGTGATGGTGACTGAGATGCCCGATGGTTCGGCGATCGACAGCTCGGCATTGCCGATGCACCCGCTGGCATCGGTCACGGTGAGCGCATAGGTGCCGGCCCCGAGCCCGTCGATGCTGGCGCTTGCCGCTGCAAAGCCATCCGGTCCGCTCCATAGCAACGTGTAAGGGGCGCTGCCGCCAGTGATTCCGGAAGCGATTGCACCGTCGGCGGCTCCGGGGCAGGTCACTGCCGCCTGTTCCGCATTGAGTGAGATGGCCAGCGCATCGGGCGCGACGAGGTCGTAGGTGGCCGTGGCGGAGCAGCCGTTGGCATCGCTCACCTGCACCGAATAGGCGCCGGCACCTATTCCGCTGAGGTCTTCCGTGGCATCACCCGTGCTCCAGTCGAAGAGATAGGGCCCGGTGCCGCCGGAGGCGGTGAGGTTGATGCTGCCATCGGTGGCATCGGAGCAGCTCACATGGCTGCCATTCGCACCGGAAAGGATGGCGGTGAGGCCGATGGGCGCGGGCGCTTCAAGCACCGCCAGCACCGAAGTGCTGCACCCGTTGGCGTCCGTAACCGTGGCTTGGTAGCCGCCCGCTTCAAGTCCGCTGATATCCTCTTCAATGCTGGCGTACCCTAGGCCATTGCTCCAGACGATGGAATAGGGAGGGGCTCCGCCGAGCACGGCAAGGTCGATGGCGCCGTCCGCAGCGCCGGCGCAGGAGATCGCTGAGCCGCCCGGGTGGAAGAAGGGTGTGGCGGTCGCGGTGAGTGCCGGGGGAGCGGTGATGGTCGCGGATGCCGTGGCGGTGCATCCGTTCGCATCCGTGGCGGTAACGGTATAGCCGCCCACTGCGAGGTCCTGGATCGTCGCTCCGCTTGCCACGAATGCATCGGGCCCGCTCCAGGCGAAGGTGATGGGCGCGATGCCGCCGGAAACGGATGCGGAAAGGACACCATCGGATGCGCCGGCGCAGCTTGTGCCATAGCCATTGTAAAGCGCTGCGGTAATCGAGGTGGTCAGCGTGTCCGGCGCCGTGACCTCGATCTGGGCCGATTCCCGGCATCCGTTGCTGTCCGTCACGGTGAGCAAGTAGGTGCCGGCCCCAAGGCCGCTGATATCCGCATCAGCGCTGGTGTACCCACCCGGTCCTGACCAGGATACCGTGAGCGGTGCCGTGCCGCCTGAGATCGTGGCATCGATCGCCCCGTCCATTGCATCGGGGCAGCTCACGCCTGCGCCGTTGTGATCGGCCACGGTGAGCGATATGACGATATCGCCCGGCTGGGTCACGGTGTAGGTGGCGGATGCGGTGCAGCCGTTGGCATCGGTGGCGACGAGCTGGTAACTCCCGCTCGCCAATGCGCTGATGTCTTCCGTCGTAGCGGCGAATCCCTCAGGCCCGCTCCATGCAAAGCTCAACGCCCCTGTGCCGCCTGAGGCTGCTGCATCGATGGCGCCGCTCGCCAGGCCGGAGCACTCGGCAGGGCTCACCGATGCGGTGACGGCGATCGCTGGGGGTTCGGTCAGCGTGAATGCGGTGTCGTAGACGCACCCGAGCGCGTCGAAGGCATGCAGGTAGTAGACGGCCGGCCCGAGGCCCGTGAGGTCCTCGATGCCGGTGGCGTTGCCGAAGCTGTCGCTCCACTGATGCGTGTAGGGCGCAAGGCCTCCGCTCATCTGCAGGTCCACGGCAGCATTCTCGGCCCCGTTGCAGCTGATCGGCGTTACCGCCAGGGTGACCGCCAGCGGACCCGCGGGACCAAGGATCGTGAGCGGCACGTACTTCGTTTCGTCACAGCCGTTGTTGTCCGACACGGCCACGAGGTAGTCGCCCGGGGCGAGCCCGGTGGCGGTGAGGCCGGTCTGTGGCGGAGCCGTGTTCCAGAGGATGCTGTAGGAGCCGCTGCCGCCGCTCACATCAAGCGTGGCGGTGCCATCGGCCTCGCCGAAGCAGGTGACGTGCGTGACGGATTCGAAGTAGGCCCAGAGCTCGGCGGAAGCGCCGCCCACGATCGCTGCCGCAGCCGTTTCGCAGCCGAGCGCATCGGTGACCGTCACGGTGTAGCTGCCCGCAAGGAGGCCTGTGGCGCTCGGACCGCCCTGTGCAGGGCTGGTGTTCCATGCAAAGGCATAAGGTGCGGTGCCTCCGGTGGCAGCAGCCTGTGCGCTGCCCGTGGCCGCATCGAAACACAGTGCATCGGTCGTGCCCGTGATTACGGCTTGGAGCGGCTGGAGCGGCTGGCCGATAACGGCTTCCGCGATTGCGGTGCAGCCATAGGCGTCCGTGATGGTGCAGGTGTAGGTGCCCGCGGCCAATCCGTCGGCCACCGTGCCGTCCTGACCGGGACTGGTGGACCATGCGTAGCTATAGGGCGCATTACCGCCCGCTGCCAGGATGGATGCCGAACCATCGTTGCCGCCATGGCAGCTGGCATCCGCAATGGAGGCCACGGTGCCCGTCAAGGGTGGTGGCTCAACCAGCATATACGTTGCCGTAGCGCTGCAGCCATGAGCGTCCGTCGCCGTCAGCTGATAGTTGCCGGCAGCGAGGCCGCTGAGGTTCTGCTGCACGGCTGAGAATCCGTTGGGGCCGGACCAGGCAAAGCCATAGGGCCCGGTCCCGCCATCGATGTTCGCACTCAGCGCACCGGTGCTTTCGCCGCCACAGGCGATGTTCTGCCCGAAAGGGAGGATGGAAGGGGTGAGTGCGATGGAGAGCGGCGCCGGGCTGCCCACGCAGAATGCCCGCGTGTGGTTGCATCCATTCGCATCGGTGATGGTTACGGCATAGTCGCCGGTTCCGATCCCCACCAGGTCCTCGGTGGCGGCGGTGAATCCGTCGGGCCCCGTCCAAGCGAAGGAGTACGGCGCTTGGCCACCACCGATCGTCAAGCCGATCGCGCCGTTGGATGCACCATGGCAGAGGGGTTGGACGATGGTGCCGGTGATCACCGGGTCGCTCACCTCCACCATGCGACTGACCGTGCGGGTGCAGGCTCCCGAGGCAACGGTGAGCGAATAGGCTGTGGTTGAGGTCGGAGAGGCGATAGGATTCGGGCAATCGCTGCAGCTGAGTCCTGCTGCCGGGCTCCAGCTGTAGGTGGACCCTCCCGTCACGCTGATTGGCACGGATCCCCCCGGGCAGATGGTGGCATCGGGCGAAACCGCTACGGTGAGCGAGTCGGAGAGCGGCACGGTCAAGGAGTCGAGCACGGCACCCGCGCAATAGGGATTGCCCAAGAGGAACAGCAGCGTCTCAGCAGGCTCTTGCAGCCCGTCCACGATTGGTGTGATGGGGACATCCGCATGCGCAGCACCCGCGGGGATGACGATGGTTTTCGCCATGTCCGGGTCGGGGTCGCCGATGACGGCATAGTCCACACCGTTGATGGCCGAGCCTTGCAGGTAATAGGTCAATGTCACCGGGGTGGGCAGCACGGGATCGCGCGTGAACCGCACGAAGCCCGGGTTGCAGCCCTCCACGAGCTCGGCCCCGCCATTGGCGGTGACTGCGCTCAAGGTGATGCTGGGACTCTGGATGCGCTCGATGAAGACCCAGCTGTCGAACTTGCGGTCGCTGGCATCCGCCACGATCAACTTGAGGTGGTAGGTCTGGCAGGGCTGAACCGGGGAGCGCGCCACCAGATTGCGCGTGAAGCCATCCATCTGCAGCTGCTGTCCGCCCGGGTTGTGCTGGAAGTGCGCGCTGTTCTGCCCTGCGTTCACATTGTTGATGGCCACGGCGGTGCTCGTGCTGGGGATGAGCGCGATGTTCCGGTCGTTGCCGATGCCCGGGTCGCCGGTGATGCCTGGCCCGCTGATGAAGAACCCGAAAACGTCGTTGTATTGCGAGCCCACCCACTCGTTGTACTCCTCGCTGCCGAAGACGAAATTGAAGCTGAGGCTGTCGCCGCTGGGAATCACGTCGAATTCGAAGCGGCATGCATCATAAGTGGTGCGGCCGGTGACGGCATTGAGGATGGAGCTGCCCGGCGTGCCTTGCTGGAAGGTGCGGTTCTCCGCGTTGTTGGGGCCGATGGCGTCCGTGATGCGGCCGCTCGTCAGCACCACCCCGGCATCGAGCCCGAGCAGTCCGCCGCTGTTGGTGAATGAGCCGTAGCCCTCCCCATGGCAGGTGATGGTCGGGTTCAGGATCTGAACGCCGTTGCCGGTGATCGTCTGGGCCAGCGCCTGCAGATCGGTCTGGGGCGCAACGCTCAGCTGAGCCCGTAGGCCTGAGGCGATGAGCACGACGCTGCTCGCCAGTGCCGCGCGGCGAAGCGCTTGGCGGATGCCGGGTTGCGCCTGCCGGATCATCGGTTGCGTTGTTGGGCGCAGGCCTCCTCGGCCTCCGACAGTCCATGGTCGACTTCGGTGATCCGTGCCGCGTGGATGCGCGCGCGCATCACCGGCAGGGAGCGTTCCTTCGCCATCGACCGGGGGCCGCCCTCGGTGGCCTCGAAGACCAGCAGCCCTGCAGGGACGCAGGCGAAGACCAGCTTCAATCCCGGCTCTGCGGCCAGTGAACGGGTCAGCGCATCGCGGTCCTGTGTCGTAAGCCCTTCCACCTGAACGGCATAGGTGCGGTGGCCTTGTGACCCGGATTGTCCTTGGGCCTCTATGGAGGAGAGCAGGATGGCGGCCGCTACTGCAAGCATCCATCCGAAGCATGTGGTCTGCTTCATCGTCCTGATGTTCGGGGCTCTGCGGGGAGTGGTCCGCCGTAGCCGGTCAGTTCTGGACGCGTTATACCGCCGGAGGACCTTTAAGGTTCCTGTGGGGGGAGCGGGTGCAGGATCGGCACCCTGTCCAACGGCCGTTGAACAGGTCAGGCAGGGCGTCGGCTGAGGGCGGCATGCAGCGCGATGCCTGCCGCCACGCTCACGTTCAAGGAGCCTATGGCTCCGGCCATGGGGATGCGGGTCAGCTCATCGGCCATGCGGAGCACCGCCTCGGAGAGCCCTTCACCCTCCGCGCCCAGCACCAGAACGAGTGGTCCGCCAAGGTCGGCTTTCTCCAGCGGAGTGGTGCCCTTCTCGGTGAGGGCGACGATCCGAAGGCCATGCGCTCGCGCGCGGTTCAGCCCGTCGGTGAGGCGTCCCACGCGGCACACGGGTTTGCGCACCAAGGCCCCTGCGCTGCTCTTCACGGCATCGCTGCCCAATCGTGCCGTGCCCTGCTTGGGCACCAGCAGGGCATGCGCGCCGAAGCACTCCGCACTGCGCGCGATGGCACCGAGGTTGCGCACATCCGTCACCTGGTCGAGCGCCACGATCAACGGGGTTTCGCCGCGCTCATAGGCCATGGCGATCACCTCGTCGAGGTCCTGTTCTTCCACCTGGCTCAGCAGGCCGATGACGCCCTGATGCTCCGTACGGGTGAGCCGATCGAGCTTCTCAACGGGCACGGGCTGCCAGGGGATGCCCCGCTCCAGGGCCAGCGCCCTGATCTCCCGGATGCCATCGCCTCCGGCTTCCCGGCGCAGGAGGATCTTCTCCACGTTCTTGCCCGCGCGGATCGCTTCGATCACGGGCCATATCCCGCAGATGAGTTCCTTGTCAGCCATGGTCGGTTTGCGCTGCCCGCATCGGTTCGGAGCCTGCCGGGCGCAGTGGATTTGGGGCGTGGGGCATGGTGCGGACGGGCTCAGTTCTGGTGGACGCGGCCGTTTCGCCAGCTCTCCACATTGCGGTACCAAGCGCCCTTGAACATCGGATCGCGGTCCAGCCGGTAATCGTTGTCGCTGAGTGCGCTCGGGCGCTTCACGAAGTTGAAGGAAAGGCTCATGATGTTGTTCTCCTCCCCGTAGGTCCAGGTCTCGCCCGTTTCGCTCCGGTAGATGGAGGTCGGCGTGCCGAAGATGATGTGCACGAGGCCACGATCGGTTCGCCAGCCCTCCACCACGGAGCTGAAATGCCGGTTGGCATTCTCCACGCGTCCGTAGTAGATGCGGATGGCCTCCCTGGCGCGCTCGCGGTCACCGGCCGCGTCAAGCCAGAATCGCTCCATCGCCTTGCGTGCATCGGGTTCATTCGTCATCCGCTCGTATTCCTGTGTGCTGGTGATGTAGCGCAAGGGGCGCAGCAGGTCGTGCGGCTCATCAACGTATGGAAAGGCGGTTTCCAGCACTGTGAGGACGTAGCAGTCCCCTTGGCCGGTAGCCGAATCCGCGCAGAACCGGTAGGCCCCCGGCCGCAAGCCGCCCAGGATGGCCTTGCCGGCAGAGTCGAGCGGCACCGTGAAGGCGGAATCCGCAGCGACATCGTCGTTATTGCGCGTATCCTGGCTGAACACGGGCATCGGTAACGCGGCATCCAAGGGGTGCCGTGTGACGCTGATCGGACGCCCGGCCATCGCTTCATTCCTCAGCGCCACGGGCCTTCCGAGGGGCAGGTGGTCCTCGAAGAGCGGCAGCCCCGTCGCCGGGTCGATCGGCATGAAGTACTGCTGCGACCCGGGTGCTCCGTCGTGCACGCGCAGCATAACCACCGTTTCATTGTCTCGGTTGAGGTCGCGCGCGGCCACCTTCACCACGAAGCTGCTGCCCGGGCGCCGGCGCAGCTGCATGCTGCCGATCAGCTCGCGCTCTTCGCCAGGCGCATCGCTGCGGTCCTGTACCAGGGTGCTGGCGCTGTCGATCACCTGGCGCGACGACCATGCGGCGAAGGCCCCGTAGGTGATGCGCACGCGGGCTTTGAACGGACCGCCCTCCCCATCGCCTTTGTAGAGCAGGTCGGCGGTGTTCAACTTGAAGTAAAGGGTCGTGAGTCCGGCGTCCGAGTGATGCACGCGCGCATCCAGTCGTATGGAGGCCGGTCCCCTGCCATAGACGTGGACCAGGTTGTCGCGCTGGAGCAGGGGGGGCCGCGAGCCGCAGCCCGCTGCGAGCAGTGCCAGGAGCACGAGGATGGTCGGTGCGGTCCGCATGGCTATTCCTCCAGGGACCGGGCCAGCAACTTCTCGTTGATGCTCTTGTTGGTCTTCGCGCCGAGCTCCTTGAGCATCTCTGCCTGCCGCACAAGGTTGCCCGCGCCGGTGGAGAGCTTCTTCATGGATTCCTGGTAGGTCTGCTGTGCGCTGCCGATCGCCGCGCCTACGGCGATCAAGTCGTTCGTGAAGCCGGTGAACTTGTCGTAGAGCAGGCCCGCGCGCTCAGCGATCTCCATGTGGTTGCGCGCGATGCGCTCGTTCTTCCAGATGCCGTGGATGGTCCGCAGTGTGGCCATCAGCGTGGAGTGGGTCACCATCACCACCTGCCGGTCATAGGCTTCCTGGAAGATCTCCGGCCGCTCGCGCAAGGCGAGGAGGAAGGCTGGCTCAATGGGCACGAACATGAGCACGAAGTCCACGCTCCGAACCCCGTATAGCTTGGTGTAGTCCTTCTCGGATAGCCCCTTGGCGTGCGCGCGCAGGCTCTCCACGTGCAGCTTCAGCAGCCGGCCGCGCTCGGCCTCGTCGGAGGCCGCGGCGAACCGTTCGTAGTGCAGCAGCGAGACCTTGCTGTCGATCACCAGGTGCTTGTCCTCCGGGAGCATCACCACGGCATCGGGCCGCAGCCGCGAGCCATCGTGGAGCGTGGTGCTCTCCTGCATGCTGTACTCCTGGCCTTTCATCAGCCCTGAGGATTCGAGCAGCTTCTCCAGGATCATCTCGCCCCAAGCGCCCTGGGCCTGGGTGTCGCCCTTGAGCGCCTTGGTAAGGTCGTTGGCCTCCTGGCTCAGCTTCTGGTTCTGCTCCACCAAGCGGCCGATCTCCGCCTTCAGCGCGAATCGCTCGCGCCCCTCGGCCTCGTATGCCTTGCGAACCTGCTCCTCGAATTCTCTGATGCGCTGCTGGAGCGGCTGCAGAAGGGTGCCGAGCTTCTCCTGATGCTGGGCGTTGAGCGCCTTTCCCCGGTCCTCGAGCAACCGGTTGGCGATGAGCTCGAACTCCTTCGTCATGCGCTCCTGCAGCTGCTCGATCTCGGCCTTCTGCTCCTGGAGCCGCTGCTGGGCGTGCGCGCTGCGCTGCTGCTCGGCTGCCAATTGGGCGCCGATGCCGGCGGCTTCGCGCGCCCGCGCATCGCTGCGCTCCTGGGCTTGAGCGAGCTGCTCCTGCAGGGAGGCCTTCTCTTCCTGATGGGTCGCGCGAAGGCCGGCAACGGCCTCCTCCAGCGCGCCTCTGGAGCGCCAGGCCTGCACGCCGAATCCCATGAGGATTCCGAGCACGAGGCCGATGAGGATGCCGGTGAGCATGGTGCCACGAAGGTAGCGCGGGCCGGGTGCTCAATTGTCCAGCACCACCACCAGCGCGCCCACGGGCACCTCATCGTAAAGGGCGATGACATCCGTGTTGCGCATGCGGATGCAGCCCATGGAGCTGGGCATACCCACCGTGCACTCGCTGGCCGTGCCATGGATGTAGATATAGCGGCCCCGGCTGTCCACGCCAGGGCCCTGGTTCACGCCGGGCTCAAGTCCGTCCAGCCAGAGGATCCGCGATGTGATCCAGTCCTTGTCCGGGCCCTGGGGGTCCGGGTCGGCCAGCCGGCCGGTGTAGACGCGGTCCTTCAGGATGCCCATGGGCGGCACATCGTCGCCGATCTTCTCCGCCACGCGGTGCAGGCCGGTCGGCGTGCGGTAGCTGTCCACGGCCGTGCCGAGGCCATTGCGGGCCGTGGCGATGGGAAAATCGGCCACCAAGCGGCCCTCGCGGACATGGAAGAGCCGCTGCCGGTGCACGGAGATGTACAGCACATCGCCGGTGACCGGCTGTTGCGGGTAGCGCGCCGACAGGTATTCGAGCAGCATATCCGCAAGGCCCTGCTGCGGGTGCTGGTCCAAGGCCCGTACCTGCCCGAGCGACCAAGCCGCTACCGCCAGGAAGGCCAGCACAAAGGCGCTCCGCATGCCTGCGAAGTTCGGCGCTATTCCAGCACCACCGGCATCTCCTTCGGGTGGCGCACGGAGTAGCTGAATCCCACCTTCCTCGTGGCCTTGGGCTCCAGGCGCAGGTTCCATGTCAGTGCGCCGCGGTTGTCGTCGCGTGCGGCTCCGCCGGCATCCTCCAGCTTCACTTCGATTTCGCTCTGCGGGCTCAGGGGCCATTGGTCGCGCAGCTCCAGGTCGACCATTGCGCCCTTGGTGTTGCGCACCGTGATGTCCCAGCCGACTGTGACCGTGCGCTTGCCGCTCACGATGGCCTTCTCGTTGGTCGATTTGCGCCGCACGCGTTCGATCGCTACGCCCTTGTCCCGCCCCAGGCTGATGTCGAGGGTGTCCTTGGGCTCGTCGAGGTTCAGGTAGCTCTCCCCCACGAAGGTGCCCTCGAAGAACACATTGGCGGCGCCGGGCAGAAGGTTGAGGTCCTCCCAGCCCGTGGTGCGCGCATAGAGGAAAGCATCCTTGTCCAGCTTGGGCGTGGCGAAGTGCTTATAGGTCGCCGCGATGCTCTGGCTCTGCACGCCCACGGTGTGCGCCCGGCCATCGCTCGGGATGGTGAAGGGGGCATCGATCACGAATTCGCGCGTGGTGGTGCGAAAGGCCACGGTGTTCGCCACGATGCTGCGGGCTTCCCTCTCCTGCAGGTCCATTTCGGCGCCGGCATGGGCGGGGGGGGCGGCCATCGGCGCTTCGGCTTTTTGCCGCGTGCGGCTCTCAATGCTCACGGTCTGCAGCCGACGGGGCTGGTAGGTGTAGAGCGTCCAAGGGTTCAGCGCGGGCATCACCCCGCCGAGGGTAGGATTGCCGCTGCTCAGGCTCAAGCTCACCTTGCTCCAATCCTCGCCGGTATTGTTGGTCACCAGCGCCTTCATCAGCAGGTCGATGGGCTGTCCCACTCCCTTGGCCCGCAGGTCGTAGGCGGGCAGCCATCCGGCGCTGCCCACGAAGTAGGTGATGGTGAACGTGGCGGTCACCTCGGCACCGCTGGTGATCTCCACGACCACCTCGCTGGTGGGGCGCGGCGCCTGCGCCTGCAGGGAATTCAGCTGCTGGCGCAGCTTGTCGGCCTCCTGCCCGATGGCGGTGAGCTTCTCCTGCTGCGCCAGCCAGTTCGCCTTGGTGATCGTGAGCCGCTGGCGCACGTAGTCGTTCACTGCAGTGAGCTGTGCGGCCGTGAGTCCGTTCTGCTGCCCGCCGATGCTGCTGTTCTTGCCCAGCAGCTGCTCCTCGTTCACCCAAACATCCTGCATGGCCTTCTCGTAGGCCCAGTCCTTCTCCAGCTTCTTGATGCGCGCCTGCAGGTCCTCGATCTCCTTCTTCTTCGGGCTCTCCGTGAGGTAGTTGATGCGGTGGTTCACGCTCAGGATCTGGTAGCCGCCCTTGCCGGTCACGTGTATGCTCTGCGGGTCGAGCTGCTCGGCCAGGCCGGTGAAGGCCAGCACGCTGGTCCCCGCCGGGATGGAGGCGGTGGCGCTCCGCGTCACCTGCGCGCCGCTCAGGAAGACCTTGGCCTCGGCGACCTTGCTGGGGATGGCTTTCTCGCCGTCGGCAGCGGACAGTGCGGTGAGGAGTGTGCAGGAGAGGAAGAGCGATGCAGTGCGCATGGCGGTCGGGTTTGCTCGGGTGAAGGTATCCGGTAGGACCGGTGCGATGCCGTACACGCGAGAAGCGTGCCGGTTCAGGGGCCCTCAGAGCCCTGCGCCCTGGTTTCGCCGCCAGAGCTGGAAGACCATCAGCGTCCAGAGCAGCTTGCGGTGGTTGGCCCGCCTGGCGAAGTGCTCCTGCTTCAGGCGCTCCACATGGGCGGGATCGAAGAGGCCGTCGCGTCGCAGCGCATCCGCGGAGAGCAGGTCCTCGCACAAAGGGCGCAGCGGCCGGCGCAGCCAGTCGCTGAGCGGGATGCCGAAGCCCTTCTTCGGCCGGTCGATGATGGCGTCGGGGATCTTGCCGCGCATGACCTGCTTCAGCAGCCATTTGCCGCCGCTCCAGGGACGCTTGGCCGAATCGGGCAGGCTGTTCAGCAGCTCCACAACCTCTACGTCCATGAAGGGCGCCCGCACCTCCAGTGACGTGTACATGCTGGCGCGGTCCACCTTCACCAGGATGTCGTCGAGCAGGTAAGTGAGCAGGTAGATGAGGATCGTGGAATCCAGCGGACCGTCCTTGCCGCCCCGTTCGCTCAGGAGCGCATCGATCGGCTCCAGCCCGGTGGCCGATCCAAGCTCAGCCCGCGCCTCGCGGGTGAACAGCTCCTGCTTCTCCTGTGGCGTGAAGCTGCCCAGCCACAGCGTATGCACATGCTGCGGCCCTTGGCCGAAGCCGCGCAGGAACTGCCTCACCTTGAAGTCGAGGCTGATGTTGCGGTCGCTCACGGGCAGCAGCCCTGAGGCGCGTTGCAGCAACCGCATCAGGCCATGGGGCAGGGCGGCCATGAGGCGGCGGTACCGGTCGGCGACGAATGTGGGGTAGCCCGCCAGCAACTCGTCGCTGCCATCGCCCCCCAGCGCCACGGTCACCTGCTGGCGGGCGAAGCGGCTGAGCAGGTGCGTGGGGATGAGCGACGCATCGGCGAAGGGCTCGTCCAGCGTGGCATAGAGCGGCGCGATAAGGTCCAGGCTGTCCTGCTCGGTGAGGACCTGTGCATGGTGCTCGGTGCCCAGGTGATCTGCCACCAGCCGGGCTTGGCTGCTCTCGTCATAACTCTTCTCCTCGAACCCGATGGAAAAGGTCTTGATGCGGCTGGTGCTGCTGCGCTGCGCGTAGTAGGCCACGGTGCTGCTGTCCAGCCCGCCGCTCAGGAAGACACCCAGCGGCACATCGCTCATGAGCCGGCGCTCGGTAGCCTTCAGCAGCGCCTCGTCCAGCCGGGCCATGGCCTCGGCCTCGGAGAGCGGAGCCTTGGTGAACCGAGGCGTCCAGTAGGGCCGCTCCCAGGCCACACGCCCCTCGAGCACTCTCATGCAATGGCCCGGCCTCAGCTTCCGCACGCCGCTCGCGATGCTGCGTGGCGTGGGCACGTACTCGAAGGTGAGGTATTGGTTGAGCGCATGCAGGTCCAAGCGGGCGTCCACCGCTGGGTGCGCGAGCACCGCCTTCAGCTCGCTTCCGAACACGAATGCGCCAGGCGCCTCGGCGTAGTGCAGGGGCTTCTTGCCCATGCGGTCCCGCGCCAGGAAGAGGCTGCCGTCCCGGGCATCGTGGATGGCGAAGGCCCACATGCCATTGAGCAGGGGCAGCATCGCTTCGCCATGCTCTGCGTAGAGGTGCAGCAGCACCTCGGTGTCGGAGGCCGTGCGGAACACGCGCCCCTTCGCCGCCAGTGCATCGCGCAGCGCGCGGTAGTTGTAGATCTCGCCGTTGAAGATGATGGTGAGCCGCCCCTCGTCATCGCGCATGGGCTGGTCGGCCCCATGGCTCAGGTCGATGATGCTCAGCCTGGCATGTGCCAGACCCGTCGCGCCGACCATCACGGCCTCCTGCAGGTCCGGTCCGCGGTAGGCGATGCGCGCGATCATGCGGCGGGCATCCTCCAGCCCTCCGCTGCCTTGGAATCCGGCGATGCCGCACATCCGCGTTCAGGATTGGGCGCGCCGGGCCACGGCGATGATGCTCGATCCGGCGAGGCCGCCGGGCAGCACCGCGGCTTCCAGTGCGAAGAGCCTCCCGATGGCGTTGTGCGCGGCGCTGGCCGCCCCTGGTGCCGGCGCATGGAACCGCACATTGCGCTTCCGCCCGCGCAGCGCGTTGTTCAGGGCAATGGCCGCATAGAGTCCGTGGAAGAAGTAGGCGCTCCATTCCGGCGACAGGCCCGCCGCCTCGAGTTCCTGCTGCAGCAAGGGCCGGTCATAGCGGCGGAAGTGGCCGAAGTGGTCGTCGAAGGTGGTCCACAGTTCTTGGCGGGCCGGCACGGTCACCACCACGGTGCGCGCATTCGGATAGGCCGCCAGAAGCCCGCGCAGGAACCCCGGCGCATCGGCGATGTGCTCGATCACATCGAAGAGCGCCAGCACCGTGATGCCTGCCCGGAAGTCCGCCGGCAGCGCCGTGGCATCAGCGCCCAGCATCAGGTGCTCCGCCGCATGGATCCCCTGGCGGGGAGTGCCCAGCTCAACGCCCTTGGCCTCCCAGCCGCAGGCCCTCAGGTGGTGCGTGACGATGCCGGTGCCGCAGCCCACCTCCAGGATGCGCTCCGTGCGCGGCACGGAGCGCTCGAAGGCGCGGGCCACTACCGCCTTGCGCGCGATCTGCCACCAAGTGCGCTCGATGCCGGGCGGATAGGCCTCACTGAACTGGTCCTGGTCGAAGTCCGTGCCCTTCATGCACTCCTCCGTTTGCCGCCGAACTTCCAGGAGTTGCCGTTGCGGAAGATGACGTAGGTGCTGCCGGGCTCCGCATCGGCCGTGCGCAGCCACTCCTCCACGGTACCGCGCCGGATGTAGGCCGTCTGAGGCGTCACCAGCTGGTCGAAGGCCACGTGCCGGAAGAAAGCGAAGCCGCGCTGCGCGATCCACAGCGAGTAGTCATAGAGAGGAAGCCCGCGCAGGACGGGCCAGCGCAGTGCGTTCAGCGCCTTGGCATACACGTAGTAGGGGGCCACCAGCGGGGTGGCGATGCCGTACTTGGTCAACCACCATGGCAGCGCCGAGGCCACCTTGCGGATGGGGTCCACCACCAAGCGGATAAGGCCGTTGCCCTCGTGCGCGTACACCCAGCAGTGGAAGCGTCCGCCCGGCTTGGTGTTCCGCAGCACCGCATCGAACCCCTTGCGCGGGTCCTTCAGGTGGTGCAGCACACCGATGCAGTAGACCAGGTCATACCGCGCCGGATCGTCGTACGTGGTCAGGTCGTGCTTCACGATCCGCCAGGCCTTGAACCCCGTGCGCCCCATGTTGCGCTCGGCCATCGCCACGCTGTCACCCAGGTCCACGCCCACCAGTTGGGCGGGCCGCCACTCGGCCATATGGGTGAGCAGGTTGCCGCCACCGCAGCCAAGCTCCAGCACGCGGCGCCCCTCGGCATCGGCGCGCCCGAGCGGCGCGAACCACTCCTCGAACTGGGCCGTGCTGTACACCGACCCCTCGGGCAGGTTGTTCCACGAGGTGGCGAAGGCATCCGCCGTGCGCTGGTCGATCGGCTGCTCGCTCATGGCTTGCGGAACCGGTATTCGATCTCCTCGAAGCCGCCCACCCAGAAGCACCACAGGCGGCTGCAGGCCATCGGGCTCAGGTTGGCGAAGAAGTTCACCACTGCGTTCACCCCGCGCATCAGGGCGATGGTGGCACTGCCCACGCCCATGTACGGCAGCAGGTGGAAGAACGCGAAGTAGTGCAGCTCCATCCGCTGCAGCTCGAAGTGCACCCCGAAGTAGCCGCTCTTGGTGAACGTGGGGTCGAAGTACTTGGGGAAGGTGACGTCGAAGCCGGCCTTGTGCTCGGCGTGCGTGAAGCCCCGGCTGAAATGCGGCACCTTCACGATCAGCGTGCCGCCCGGTTTCAGGATGCGGTGCAGCTCCTGCATCACCACGAAAGGGCGGTCGAGGTGCTCCAGCACGTGCGAGGCCAGCACATGGTCGAAGCTCGCATCCGCGAAGGGGTAGGGAAAGCTGTTCAGGTCGTGCTGCACGTCGATGTCCACGTGGCTGTGGAAATCCACATTCACGTAGCCCTCGCGGAAGTCCTCGCCGCAGCCCAGGTTCAGTTTGCGCTCCATCAGAGGTTGACCTTTCGTCGGATGGTGAAGGTGGTCTTGCCCTGGCTCTCGAAGTAGGTGCGCATCATCATCTCCGCCAGTACGCCGAGCAGGATCATGAGCAGCCCGATGATGAAGAACATGGAGGTGATCACCGGCAGCGGCGTCTGCACGAAATCCTTGCGACCGGTGAGCTTGAACCAGAGCATGAGGGCGAAGGCGAAGAACGCCACGCCGAAGGAAAGGAAGCCCGCTCCGCCGAAGAAGTGGATGGGCTTGGTCATGTGCTTGTCCAGGAACTTGATCAGCAGCAGGTCCAGCATCACCTTGTAGGTGCGGAAGAGCCCATAGTTGCTGCGGCCGAACTGGCGCGGCTGGTAGCGTACCGGCAACTCGCCCACGCGCCCCCCCTGCCAGCTGCAGTACACGGGTATGAAGCGGTGCATCTGCCCGTAGAGCACCACGTCCTTGATCACGTCGCGTCGGTAGGCCTTCAGCGTGCAGCCGTAGTCGTGCAGCTTCACCCCGCTGATGGAGCTGATCAGCCGATTGGCCATCAGCGAGGGCAGCTTCCGCGTCAGGAACTGGCCCTTCCAGCGGTCGCGCCGCCAGCCGCTGACCACGTCATAGCCCTCGTCGAGCTTGGCCAGCAGCAGCGGTATGTCCGCCGGGTCGTTCTCCAGGTCGCTGTCCATCAGCACCAGTACATCGCCCTTGGCATGCTGGATGCCCGCATTGATGGCCGCCGTCTGCCCGAAGTTGCGGCGGAAGTCGATGGCGCGCAACCGCCCATCAGCGGCGCAGGCCTCCGCCAGCACGCGGAAGGAATCGTCCTTCGACCCGTCGTTCACCAGGATCACCTCGTAATCCAGCGCATCCAGTGCGCCCTTGATGCGCTCCAGCAGCAGGGGCAGGCTCTTCGCCTCGTTGTACACCGGAATGATGAGCGAGATGTGCGGCATGGCGTCAGGGGCGGGGCGCGAAGCGACGATGCAGGCCCACGAAGGCGCATAGCAGCATCACGGGGATGAAGAGCACCAGGTAGCGGTGCTCGGCGAAGCGCAGCACCAGGGGGAATATGAGGAGGCCGAACGGAACGATCAGCGCTGGAACCGCTGCCATCGCCCGCTCCTCGGGCCGCCGCACCCAGAGCCAGGCCCCCGCAAGGCCGCACAGCAGCGTGGCCCAGTGCAGCCCGAAGTGGAACAGCTTCATCGCCTTCTGGTGTAGCGGCATCGCGCGGAAGGTGAGGTCATAAGCCACGGGGTTGCCCGTCTGCAAGACGTAGCGCCTCAGTGCGAGCAGCCTCGAGAGCACGTAATATTGGAAGGGATGCTCGTCGATGAAGGCGGCCGTCCATCGCTCGAAGCGCGCGTTCAGCGCCCGGTTGCGGGCCTCCAGATATGCGGCGGACACCGTGTCGTGCTTCAGCGCGAGGATCTCATCGGCCGCGGCGCGCAGGCTGTCCATGGTGTACGCGCTCGTGAGGATGCGGTCCGGGAGCTGGATGGAACCGGCGTTGGTGCGCCCTGGCACCTGGTCCAGGCCGGTGTTGAAGAAGCGCATCTCCGCCTGCGGGTCGGTCCACCAGGTGATGTCGCCACCGATGGCCTGCACGAATACCATGGCCGTCAGCGCCGGGGTGGGGGAGTCCTCATCCACATAGAGCGTGCGGGTCACCGGTATGAAGGAGCCGTAGCGGATTGCGTTGCGGATGATCCAGGCTCCATCGGCCACCGCTAACGGCAGCAGGAAGAGCACCGCATGACGGAGCGCCCCGGCGCGCTGCCGGCGGCCCAGCCAGAGTGCCACCAGCACGAATGCGGGCACGGGGGCGAGCACCGGCTTCAGGAATATGCCCCACGCCAGCCAAGCGCCCGCGATCACCAGGTCCGCCGTGCGGCCCTGCCGGTTCCACGCCACCCAGCGGTCCAGGAAGAAGATCATCGCCGAAGTGCAGAAGCTCTCGGTGAGGATCACCGCATCGTACCACTGTACCGAGATGCTCACCGCATACACCGCCAGCAGGCCTGCGAACAGGGCCTTCGATCCGGTGAGCCGGTACGCCAGGCGCGCCAGCACGTACATGCTCACCGCGGCCAGCAGCGTTTGCAGCAGCACCAGCGCATCGTAGGTCAGGGGCGGCTCCGTGAAGAGGCGGACCAGCAGGTATACCGCGCCATAGCCCGGCATGCGCACGTCCGGCGTGTAGTCGCCGCCCCGCATAAGTGATTCGATGGGCTCGAAGTACGTGGGCGCATCCGTCCACCAAACCCCCAGCCATCCCGCATTGCCCAAGCCGATTCCGCCCACCTGCATCAGGATCGTGAGCGTTGCGGCCTTGATCGCCAGGGTCACCACGAGCCATGCGCCCCAGCGCTCGGGATCGGGAAGTCGGTCGAGTAAACGGCGCATCAGGGAGGGCAGCCCGGAGCCGCCGATGGTCGATGCGCAAATAAAGGCAAAATGCCCCGCCTGCCCGGAGCCGCGCCCGGCCCACCGGTACCGCGTGGAATGGCGCTGCATACATTCGCCGGCCTCGTTCGGCACCAGCATCCGTGCTCCGGCCCAGGCGTGCATGGTGAAGCCGATCGTCGCAGCGCCGATGGCCACTGTACCCCATGCCCTTGTCACAGGCGGTGCCGGATTCATCGGCAGTCATGTCGTGGACAGGCTTCTGGCCGAGGGCTGGCGCGTCACCGCCATCGACGATTTCGACCCCTTCTATGCGGCCGCCATCAAGCGCGCCAACGTGGCCGAGCACCTGAGGCACCCCGCCTACCGCCTGGTGGAGGGCGACCTGCTCAACTCCGCCGTGCTCGCGGCCGCCGAGCCCGCCGATGCACCCTTCACCGTGGTGGTCCACTTGGCCGCCAAGGCCGGCGTCCGCCCCAGCCTCATCGACCCCATGGCCTACCACCGGGCCAACGTCACGGGCACGCTTGTTATGCTCGGCCGGGCCCTGGCTTGGGGCGCTCCGCACATCGTGCTCGCCAGCAGCAGCAGCGTCTACGGCGAGGACCCCGGGGTGCCATGGCGCGAACAGGACTGCCGGGAACGGCCCATCAGCCCCTACGCGGCTACCAAGGTGATGGCCGAGCGCTATGCGCGCGAGCATGCGCACCGCACCGGCCTGCGCACCACCGCGCTCCGCTTCTTCACGGTCTACGGGCCGAGGCAGCGGCCCGACCTGGCCATCCATCAGTTCACGCGCGCCATCATCGAGGGCCGGCCCATCAAGCGCTTCGGCGATGGCGGCACGCGCCGCGACTACACCTACATCGACGACATCGTCAATGGAGTCATGGGAGCCATTCGGCGCACCGCCGGCGAGGCCTTCGAGGTCTACAACCTCGGCAACTCGGGCACCGTCACGCTCAATGAGCTCATCGCTGCCATCGAGCGCACCGTGGGACGCAAGGCCGTCATCGAGCAGCATCCTGAGCAGCCAGGCGATGTGCCACAGACCTACGCCGATGTCTCCAAGGCGGGCCTGCACCTCGGCTTCGTGCCCTCCACCCCGCTCAGCGTCGGCCTCGAGGCCTTCCACCGCTGGTTCCTGCAGGCCAAGGAACTGGGCATCCTGCCCTAGCTCCCAGCCCGCGCCTTGGGCGCTCAGGCCTCCGCCTCCACCTCGTCGAACTTCACGCCCACCCGCAACTCGTTGCGCACCACCAGGCGGCCGTTCTGCGGGCGCAGGAAGTAGAGCGCGTCCACCTCGCTCACAGGCTCCGGCGCGGCCGTGATGGCCATGAAGCCCAGGTCGCGCGCCATGCCTAGCACGGCCTTGCGGTTGATGGCATCCAGGCTGTGCACCTCGTCCAGGAAGAAGGGCACGCGGCTCAGCGGCTGGTGCGTCACCGCATCCTCCTTCAGCATGCTGCGCAGCACCAGCAGGTTGAACAGCACCTTGATGGTGATGGCCGTGCCGTGGCTCTCCACCTGCAGATTGTCGTAGTGGTGCACGCGGCCGCCCTTGATGGCCACGCTGAAGCGCAGCGTGAAGAGGTCGCCGTAGTGCAGCGTGATGCGCTCGCTGAGGCGGTTGCGGAAGCTCGCGTAGGCGGCATCCAGCTTCTTGCTGTCATCGAAGAGGCCGGTGTGGTCGGTCTCGGCCAGCTCGCGCAGCGGCTCCACCAGGTCGCTCTGCTCCATCACCTCCATGCGCAGGCTTTCGAGGTTCGAGACGCTCACCGTGCTGAAGCGGCGGTTCAGCTGCTCGGCGGCCTGCTTGATGTCGTGCAGCCCGTTCAGCACGTTGGCGAAGCTGGCGCGCAGCAGGTGCAGGTAGTTGTCCCAGTCCTTGCGCAGCGCCTCCTCGAAGGCCGGCAGGCCATCCAGCTGCTCGCGCATCAGGCGCACGGTATCGGCCTCCGTGGCGCCGATGATGTCGCCCTTCAGCACGTTCTCGATCTTGCTGCGCAGGCCATCCATCTCGCGGCTCAGGTCCTTGTGCTCCACGGTGAGCTTCAGGTACAGCGCGATGGCATCCTCCGGGTCGTTGGGCACGCTGATGGGTTCCAGCGGCTTGGCCTCCGCATCGGGCGGCGGCGCGCATTGCTCCATCAGCCGCAGCAGACGGTTGAAGCGCTCGTCCTCCTTGTTCAGCGCGTTGCGCTGCTCATAGAGCTTCACGCTCAGTTCATCCAGCTTCTGGCGGGCCTCCACGCGCTGCGTCTCCGCGCCCGACTTCTCCTTGTTCAGCTCGGCCAGGCGCTTCTTCAGCTTCGGCTCGTCCTTGCGCTCCTCCTGCAGGCGTTCCCAGCGGCCCAGGCCGTCGGCGATGCGGTCCACCGCCTTCTGCGCGGCATCGCGCTCGGCCACCAGCTTGTCGCGGTTCTCGATGGCCGCCATCAACTGCGTCAGGCGCTCCAGCTCGTGCTTGTGGTCGGTCAGCGACTTCTTCAGCGCCTTCACATCCACCAGGTCCTTCCACGCATGGCTGTTGTCGGGCAGCGGCAGGCTCAGCACCGCGTCGCTGTACTTGCCGTCTTTGATGTTGGCGGCCAGCTCCTTCAGCAGGGCCTCCAGCTGCTTCTTCTTCTTGATCTCCACGCCGCCCTTGGCCACCGGCAGCTTCAGCAGGTCGATGTTGAAGAGGCGCGACACATCATGGAGCTGCTGCTCGTCGATGCTGGCGCGCAATGTGGTGATCAGCGCGTGGTCGAATCCGGCGATGGCCTTCTCGGTGCTCGCCACGCGGTGCTTCGCCTCGGCCAGCGCGCGCTCGGTGCGGGCACGGTCGGCGCTCTGCGCGTTGCCCAGGCTGCGGTCCAGCAGCGCCAGCTTCTCCTTGGCGTTGGCCAGGGCCTCGCGCTCCAGCTGCTCGCTGAAGTCCTCCAGGCCCTTGCCCAGCTGCGCCAGCCGGGCCATGTCGCCATCCACGCGGCCCTTCATCCCGGCCAGCTCGGCGATCCGGTCGTCCAGGTTCTGCAGGCCGGCCACCATGCCCTCGCGCTCGCGCTCCAGCAGCTCGGTCTTGGCCACGATGGCCTCTTTCACGTGCTTGTTGTGGTCGTGGGCCTTGCGCCGCTTCTCCATCAGGTCGGCGTGCACAACGGCCAGCCGTCCCTCCAGCTCGCTGCGCAGGGTGCTGCGCTCGATGTAGGTGCGGAGCCGGTCCTGCTCGGACTTCAGCGTGTTCAGCTTCAGGCGGCGGTCGCGGATGCGCTCGAATTCCTCCGTCATCAGCTTGTTGGCCTCCAGCGCGGGCTTGCTAGGCGGCAGGCTGGCCAGCATCAGCAGGCTCCGCTTCATCTCATGCTGGTCGATGCTGCGCAGGCTCAGCAGGTTCTTCAACACCTCCTTGAAGTGGGCGTAGCGCTCGGTCTCGGTGAGCTGCACGATGCCCAGGCCGTTGCTCTCGCCCTTCGTGGCCACCAGCAGCGCCTCGCGGTGCAGCTGCGGCTCCTTCAGCTCGCGGTACTGCTTGCCCGCCAGGCGGCTCAGCACGTGCTTGGGCTCCGCCACGCGGCCGTCCTCGGTCAGGTAGTCGGCCACATCGTAGCCGCCATCATACGTGAAGCGCACGGGGTCGCCGCTGCTGGCCTTGCTCACGCCGCGCCAGCCCAGCATGTAGGTGCCGCGCGGGCCGTTGCACTCGAACAGCAGGTAGCTGTAGTGGTCGGGGAAGTAGTACTCGCGCGTGGCCTCCATGTCGTGGTCGCCGAACACCATCTGGTTGCGGTGATCCAGGTAGAGGAACTGCAACGTGTTGATCAGCGTGGTCTTGCCCGCGTTGTTGGGGCCCACCAGCTGCAGGCTGCTGCCCAGTTCGATCTCAGCATAGTCGTAGCTGCCCGAGCGGATGGCGATGAGTTTCGAGGGTCCTAGTTGCATGTGCATCGGTTATTCACCACAGAGGCACAGAGGGCACAGAGCATGAACGGAAGGTCCATGCGTCTTAGCTGCGATCGTGCGTGTGATGTCTTGCATTCTTTGATTTCCTCCGTGTCCTCTGTGCCTCTGTGGTGAAGCGCACTAATTCATCTCCGGGTTGAGCTCCCCGTCCTTCAGCGCGCTCCGGTGCTCCTGCTCGGCCACCTGGCTGATCTCCTGGCACTTGTCGAACACGCGGTGGAAGGGGCGCAGGAAGCGGAAGGTGTCATCCGGGAAGTACTCGGCCCAGCCCATGCGCGCCATGCTCTTGATCAGCTTGCGCATGCTCGCCTCATCGTCGATGCCCACGGCCTTCATGTGCGCCTTGAAGCGGTCGCTCGTCAGGTGCGGCAGGCCGGCCACGCTGAAGCGCTCGGTGAGCAGGTACTCTTCCACCGGACGGCCCTCGTTCGCGGTGGCCTCGATGAGGATGAAGCAGAACACGGCGATGGGAGGGAGGCTCGCTGGTGGTGGGGTGGCCTCGGCGGTCTCCGTGCGGAAGTAGAAGAAGTCGCGCGGGTGCCGCACCAGGTCCAGCCCCAGCGGCTTGAAGTACTCAGCGTACGCATCGTAGCGCTCGGTCAGCGGTCCATGCAGGTTGCCCTGCTCGTGCGTGATGTAGGCGCCCTGGCGCAGCTTGTCGAAGATGTCCTTGACGTAGGGAAGCTCGTTCATGGCTTGCTGATGCTGAAGGTGGTGGCCTCGATCACGCCGTCGCGCGTGCGGTAGGCCTTGGTCTTGCCGTGCTTGTAGTTCACATCGAGCGTCGGGTCGAAGAGGATCTTGCTCAGGCCTAGGAGCGCATCGCTCGTGCCTTTCTCCGGATAGGTCTTCACCATCCAATCGGTGAGGTCCTTCACGGGCAGCTCGGCGACGAGCGCATCGGGTAGCGCGTTCAGCCACAAGAGGCGCACATAATCCGGCGGTGTCTCGCTGCTCTCGTTCATCCGCAGGCTCGGCGGCGGCTGCGGTGGGTGCGCCGCCACATGGTGTATGGTGCGCTTCAGCACCGCATCCGTGGGCGGGCACTCGATCGATGCCCGCTCGGCCTGCGGCACGTAGTGGGCCACCCAATCGTCCAGCTTCATGTGGCGCAGGCGCCCAAGCGCCAGCGTGGCCCCGTGGGCGATGGCGCTGCTGCGGCGCAGCACCTCATACAGCGGCTGCAGCTCCTTGCGGCTCTCGTTCAGCGTGTGGATGGCCCGGCGGCGCAGCGCACGGATCTGCCGCTCGTTGCGCAGCAGCGGCGCCAGCTCGGCGAACACCCCGGCCTCGCGCGCCGCGCTCAGCGCCGCATCCAGCTCGTTCAGCGTGTCCACCAGCTGGCCGTCCACGCGAACGATGTCCACCAGCGGCTGCACGTACAGGTCCATCAGCCGGACGATCCGCAGGTAGCGCTCGCGCACGCTCACGCTGCTCCGGTCCGCCTTGTACCGCGCCACCTCCGCCATCACCGCGCGGTGCGTGGCGTCCAGGTCCTCTTGCATCCGGCGCAGCGTGTGGTCCACCTCCGTGGCCGCCAGCCCCACGCTCAGCGTGTCGAAGGCCTGAGTCCCGCTCGCGATCCGCTTACGCGCGCTCTCCAGCGCCGCCGTGTAGCCCTGGATGATCTCCGGGCTCGTTGGCAGCGCATCATCGTGCAGGTAGTTCATCAGCTGCAGCAGCGGCTGCGCCAGCACATAGTGGCTGCTGCCTTCCTCCAGCGGCACCAGGATCTGCAGCTCCAGCAGCCGTTGCCAAGTCGTTTCCGGCTGCTCGGTGGCGGTGTCGCAATGGGTGCGGATCAGCTGCCGTACCTGCGCTTCGCTCACATCGCCCGGCTTCGTGGCAATGGCGTGCAGCAGCGGCACATGGCTGGCGCAGAAGTCGAAGAAGCGTTTCGGCGCTATGGGCATCGGTGCTTGCGAAAAGGTCCGCCCTGAGTGGAACGGACCTCTATTGGCCGGTGAAAGTAGCCGGGTGCGCCCGGGCGAGGAGGGCCGAGTTTTCCACGACTGTTAGTAAACCATAGGGCGCCCGCCTTGCCCCCATGCTCAACCTCCGCCTCACAGGCTTCCCTCCGCTGCGCACGCCGCGCCGGGCGCACCATGCATATCCCGGCCCGCCGACGCGCCATCTGCCACAGCAACGCACAAGCTGCTCCGGCGCTGCAGCTGCCTCTTTGTGGGCGCCCGGCGTGAGGACTGCTGCCGGGCGGACCGGTGCAGCGATTCCGCCCTCGATGCCCGGCTGGCCGGTTGCCGAGGGAAGCACGGTCCGATTATGGGCCCCGATGCACCATTGGGGTGGATGCAGCGGATAGGCGTGGGGCGCACCGGCCAATACCCCGCACCGCCTCCGGTGTGCCGCACCACCCGGTCGGGTGCGCTGTCGTGCCCGCCGGCCGGTCCGGCCAGGGCTTGCACCGGGCCCAGGTGCGCGGAGTTGCAGCGGAGCGTCGCACAGCCCCGACGGCAGCCGCAGGCTGGTCACCTCCCGGCCCGCCGGGTCGTGCACGCTGAGGGCCCAGGAAGCACCGGCCTCAAGCATGCCGCGGAAGCGCACCGGCCCGTTGGTGGGATTAGGGTGGCACGCGAACTCCGGGATCGGATGTTCCGGCACGCCCACGCCCCCGCAGAGTCCGGGGATGTTCGCGTCCAGCCACGCTAGGCGGAGGTCGATCCAGTGTTTCAGGGTGTCCAGCTCGGCCGCGTAGGTGGTGGCACAGGCCAGCACCTCGGGCGCGGGGCCGCTCACCCCCAGGATGGGCCACTTCTGGAAGTGCCGCTGCTGCGCCTCGGCCACCAGGGTGCCCACGCTGTCGATCCACGCGTGGATGGAGGCCTGTGACAGCGCACCGGCCCGGTGCTCCTCGTAGGTGCAGCGCAGTTCGTTCGCGAAGGTGGTGTCCTGCAGCAGGCGGATGTACCAGCCGGTGGAGTAGTTGTCGGTGACACAGTCGTTGATGCGGTGCGCCCAGCCGCTGCCATCGATGTTGCTGAACATGTCGCATCCCCACAGGTTCTTCCACGCCCAGTCGAAGTCCCACACGGGGCCGGCCTTCAGCTTCCCCCCGTTGCTGTTGCGGTCCTTGTGGAAGAACACGCTCTTCTTGAACCCGTCGTTGTTGCGCGCCAGCTCGTTCACCAGGAAGTAGTTGATGAAGGAGGGCACGTCCAGGTAGGCGCGGTAGCCGGTGGCCGGGTCGGTGAAGGTGCTGCTGTAGAGCGCCGTTTCCAGCGTGTCCACGAAGGACGCGATGTATACCTTCTGCGCATCGGTGATCACATCGGGCTCGGGGTAGTCGTAGAGGAAGTGCACATCGAAGCCGGGATGGTCGATGGGGGAGTAGTTGGACTGGAAGCTGTTCTGCGGGTTCCAGAGGTTCTGCTCCAGGATGTAGCCGCCGGTGCGCGGTTCACCGGTGTTCTCGATGCTGTCCAGGCGGGCGATGTCCACGCGGCCATTGTCGCGCTTGATGGTCTCGGCGAGGACGTAGATGCCGCGGTAGGCGCTGTCCAGCAGCACTTCGCACAGGTGCATGCGCGGCGCGTACTGCCCCATGGCGCGCGCCAGGTGCGTGGCCAGTGCGTTGCGCACCAGCGAGCGGTCGTTGAAATTGCTCAGCAGCGCCCAGTCGTTCTCAGCGGGCATGCCCAGCAGCGGCACGTTGTTGTTGCTGCCGTCGGCGTTGCGCGTCTCGATGCTGAAGGGCGTCTGCGGATAGCCGCTGGAGGTGGCGCCCCGAATGCCGATGCCGATGGTGCCATTATACTCGTTGCTGGGGTCGGTGACCTGCGTGAAGGTGCCGGGTCCGTTGTACTTCACCTCCATCTGCGCGGTGATCTTGCCGTCATAGGGGATCGGCTGTCCCTGGGTGTGCAGGAGCACGATGGGCAGGCGCGTGCTGTCCAGTTGCACCACGCCCAGGTCCTCCACGCAGAGCACGAAGGCGCCCGCACCGCCACCATAGCCGAACACCTGGATGAAGAGCGTCTGGCCGGCCGGGAGCTCGTTGGCCGTGAGGCGCGAGAAGTAGCCTTCGCCGCCATCGTCATCGCATCCGCGCAGCGCGAGGTTGAAGCAGCTGGGTCCGGTCCACAGCGCCACGCCGGTGTCGTTGAGGCCGCCGGTGCTGGCGGTGGTCACGAGCACGTTGCCCGAGGGCGGCACGGGCATGGCGTACCAGATGTCCTGTCCGTTGTAGTTGGCGCAGCCGGGGTTGAAGCCGCTGCCCGGCGCGCCGGTATTGTTGGCCACCACGCAATCCACGGTGTCGATGGGCAAGGCGGTGCAGGGCACGGTGCCGGGCAGGGGCACCACGGAGCAGTCGGCCGTGCCGGTGTAGACCGTGCCGGTGCCGGGATCCGGACCATCGGTGAAGAGCACATTGCCGTAGGTGCCCACCAGCTGGTAGGTGTTCTCGTTCTCCCAGTCGCCGCTGCTGTAGATGAGCTGGATGGCATCGCCGGTGCACGCGGTGAACACGGCGGTGCTGGCTTCACCCGCAGCAGCGAACACGCCCACGGAGGTCCCGTTTATCCGTACTTCCAACTGGCCGCCGTTCCAGCCGTCGCCGTAGCTGTCCTGCATCAGCAGGTGGTGGTCGCAGCATTGGGCGTGCAGGGCGGTGGGGGCCAAGCCGGATAGGGGGAGCAACGCCCGGCATAGAAGCGCGCGCATGGAGAGGGGCATGTTGCCGTGAAAGTAGGGGAGCGGCACCATTCTCAGCCGGCCACCCCTGGCCGTTGACGCCGTGCCGCGTTCATCCAGGGTGCGTCCCCAGCTTGCGCACCATTTCCTGCGTCAGGGCCGAGGCATCAGGCCCATAGGCGTTCACCAGCGTGCCCTTGATGCGCCCGTCCTTGGAGCGGATGGCGTAGACGATGCTCTGGTCGTCGGGGTCGTTCATGCCCTCGAAGCGGTGGAACTCATCGATTTCGAACGCCGCAGGATCCAGGCTTATGCCGTGCGCGTCGCATACCAGGCAATGGCCGCCCAAGGCCAGGTCGTCCGTGTAGCCGCGGCGCTGCAGGTCGGTTACGGCTTCCGAGAGGGTGGAATAGGTGCGCATAACTGCAAGATAGGCCGCCTGGCGACGGAGCGGACCCGCGGCGGCCGCACCCAAAGCGACGGGCCCCGGCTTACGCCGGGGCCCGCGCATTGAAGAGATGCGTTGCTGGACGCGACTTACATCATGTCCATGCCGCCGCCCATTCCACCATGACTGTGCGCCGGTGCCTTCTCTTCCTTCTCCTCGCTGATCACGCACTCGGTCGTCAGCAGCATGCTCGCGATGCTGGCAGCGTTCTCCAAGGCCACGCGGGTCACCTTGGTGGGGTCGATCACGCCGGCGGCCAGCAGGTTCTCGTACTCCTCGGTGCGGGCATTGAAGCCGTAGTCGGCTTTGCCCTCGCGCACCTTCTGGACCACGATGCTGCCCTCCAGGCCTGCATTGGCCACGATCTGCCGCAGCGGCTCCTCGATGGCGCGGCGCACGATGCCGATGCCGGTGGTCTCGTCGTTGTTGGCGCCCTCCATCTTGTCCAGCGCCTTCTGCGCGCGGATGTAGGCTACGCCGCCGCCCGGCACGATGCCCTCCTCCACGGCCGCGCGGGTGGCATGCAGGGCGTCATCCACGCGGTCCTTCTTCTCCTTCATCTCCACTTCGGTGGCTGCGCCCACGTACAGCACTGCCACGCCGCCGGCCAGCTTCGCCAGGCGCTCTTGCAGCTTCTCCTTGTCGTAATCGCTCGTGGTGGTCTCGATCTGCGCCTTGATCTGGTTCACCCGCGCCACGATGTCGGCCTTCTTGCCGGCACCGTTCACGATCGTGGTGTTGTCCTTGTCGATCGTGATCTTCTCGGCCTTGCCCAGGTAGCTCAGGTCGGCGTTCTCCAGCTTGAAGCCGCGCTCCTCGCTGATCAGCGTGCCGCCCGTCAGCACCGCGATGTCCTCCAGCATGGCCTTGCGGCGGTCGCCGAAGCCCGGGGCCTTCACGGCGGCCACTTTCAGGGCGCCGCGGATCTTGTTCACCACCAGGGTGGCCAGCGCCTCACCGTCCACATCCTCGCTGATGATCAGCAGCGGCTTGCCCGTCTGCGCGCTCTTCTCCAGGATCGGCAGCAGCTCCTTCATGCTGCTGATCTTCTTGTCGTAGATCAGGATGTAGGCGTTGTCCAGCTCGGCCTCCATCTTCTCCCCGTTCGTCACGAAGTAGGGGCTCAGGTAGCCGCGGTCGAACTGCATGCCCTCCACCACCTCCACCGTGGTGTCGGTGCCCTTGGCCTCCTCCACGGTGATCACGCCTTCCTTCTTCACTTTCTCCATCGCCTGGGCGATCAGCGCGCCGATGGTCTCATCGTTGTTCGCGCTGATGGTGGCCACCTGCTTGATCTTGTCGTTGTCGTTGCCCACCGTCTTGCTCATCTTCTTCAGCTCCTCCACCACGGCGGTCACGGCCTTGTCGATGCCGCGCTTCAGGTCCATGGGGTTGGCACCCGCGGCCACGTTCTTAAGGCCGGCCGTCACGATGGCCTGCGCAAGCACCGTGGCGGTGGTGGTGCCGTCGCCGGCGATGTCGGCGGTCTTGCTGGCCACCTCCTTCAGCATCTGGGCGCCCATGTTCTCCACGGCGTCCTTCAGCTCGATCTCCTTGGCCACCGTAACCCCGTCCTTGGTCACGCTGGGGGCGCCGAATTTCTTGTCGATGATCACATTGCGGCCCTTCGGACCGAGGGTCACCTTCACGGCGTTCGCGAGGTGGTCAACGCCACGCTTCAGGCGGTCGCGGGCGTCGATGTCGAATTGGATGTTCTTGGCTGCCATTGCAGTTCTTGGGTTTTCTGGTTTGAAAGGTCGACCCGGCGGGTCGACGGCACTGGTGATGGGAAGTAAGCGCCGGCTTAGTTCAGCACGGCGTAGATGTCGCTCTCGCGCATGATCAGGTAATCCTTGCCCTCAAGGCTGAGCTCCGTGCCGCTGTACTTGCCGTACAGGATCTCGTCGCCCACCTTCACGCTCAGCGGGGTCACCTTGCCGTCGTCGGCGACGCGGCCGCTGCCCACCGCGATGATCTTGCCGCGCTGGGGCTTCTCCTTGGCCGTATCGGGGATGATGATGCCACCTTTGGTGGTCTCTTCAGCAGCTGCGGCCTCCACGAGCACGCGGTCTGCCAACGGTTTCACTTTCGCCATTGTGATGTGATTTGAGAGGATTGGTTGGTTGTCGTTAACGACGACGCCCCGCCTGACAACGTGCGTGCCAAGCGGGGCGTCGGGCGGCAGGGCTGACAGGATCTCAGTGCCGGCCCTTCGGATCGTCAGGCCCTGCTGTCAGGCTGACAAGGTGCCTCAAAGGCCCTCCTCTTCCGTTCCGGTGGCTGCACCATCGCTGCTCGCAGCGCCTTCGCCCTCCACCTGCTCGATGGGGGTATCCAGCTCATTCCCGCTGGCGCCGGTGCCTTGGATTCCCGCGGAGATCAGGCACAGCACCATCAGCAGGCCGCTGAGGGTCCAGGTCGACTTCTCCAGGAAGTCGGCGGTGCGCTGCACGCCGCCGATCTGCTGGGCGCCGGTGAAACCGGCCGCCAGGCCGCCGCCTTTCGGGTTCTGTGCCAGCACCACCAGGGCAAGCAGGGCGCAGACGATGATGATGAGAACGGTGATGACGACCATGGCTCAGGGTTTCGGTTGCTCCTCCAGTTTTTTTCGAAGGGCCGCAAAGTAAGCGGCTTTTTCCGGGTACTTCAAGGCCAGCCTGCGGTAGGCATCGATGGCCTTGGCTGCATTCCCCTGCTGCTCATAGATCCGGGCCAGCGTCTCGGTCACCAGCCCCGCCGTGTCATCGAGGCTCTTCTTGGCCGCCTGCTGGGGTGTGAAGAAGGCCGGCTTGGGGGGGATCGCTGAAGGCTCCTGCCGGATGAACCGGTCAATCAAGTCCCTGGCGTCCAGCGCTCCGGCAGAGGAAGCCTCCGTGACGGGGCGGGGGGCTGCTGCGGGCGATTCAGGGCTTGGCGGGCGTTCGGGTGCCTGCGTCAACTGCGCAGCGGGAGAGGACTCCTCCGCTCCCTGCAGCCACTCCGAGAAACGCAGCCGGCCGCCGCCCTCCACCCGCACAGGCTCGGGTACCGACGGTACTGCCAGGGTGGCCGGGGGGGGCGCCTCCGCCGCCGGAGCGGCCGGTGGCACCGCTTCCTGCCAGGTAAGGTCATAGGCCGATGCCAGGGCGGCCTTCGTGATCACATCGTCCAGGAATGCCGCATCCGGGTCATGACCGGCCGGGGTATCCTTGGCTGGTGGTGCAGGTTCTGGTTCCGGGGCAGACCGAGACTCCCCATCAGGCTCGACCGCCACCACGGCCGGTACAGGCTCTTCCGTCACCGCGGCGGAGGGCGGCGCGGGCAGCGCTTCACCCTGGGCCTCGGTCGCAGCGGGGGACGCAGGCACAGCAGCCGGCTCCTCGAGCCGAGGTTCCTGCGCGGGGGGAGAGGGCAGCTCGGCCTTCACCACGCGCAGCGGGGCGGGGCGCCATTGACCGGGAGCCGCAATCAGGTCCGCCAAGGCCGCGCGGCTGGGGAGGTGCGCACTGGCCGACCGCAGGGTCTCGTCGGCCAGCACATCGCCATGGCTCCGCTCACCGGCGGCGCGCAGCAGTTGCGCGCCCGTGAACCACGGATAGCGCTCGGCCATGGCCTTCAGGTCGCGCAGATCCTCGCGGGCCATGCGCCCCGGCTCATCCAGCAGCCGTGTCAGTCGTTCGCGCTCCATCCTACCAGTTGCCCAAGGTGCGATCGAAGATATCCTGCGCCAGCTGCTTGCTGATCTCGTTCACCAGCTGGGCCTCCACTGCGGTGAGGTCCTGGCTGCTGCTGTAGTCCGCGAAGCGGCTCACGGTGAACTCCGCGTTCTTCTTGGGCTCCAGTGCGTTCACGTAGGTCACGGTGGCCGTGATGGTCAGCCGGTTGAGGGCGGCGGTCTCGTTGGCCTGGATGTTCACCGGTTGCACATCGTAACCGGTGATGCTCCCGCTGTACTGCACATCGCCGCGCTCGCGCGCCAGCTTGAGGGGCGTCTGCGCCAGCAGCACATCGCGCACCGTCTCGGTCAGCAGCTGCGCACTGGTCGGCGTGGCCAGCGGTGCGCGCGCCTGGAAGAGTTCCACCGTCAGCGTGCGGGCCTCGCCCACATCGCCGCCCGTGAAGGAATAGCTCACGCGGCAGGAGGGGAGGAGCATAAGCAACCCGAAGGCTGCCATAAGCCACCGGCCGCCAGCACGCAGCCGTTCATTCCCCGGCCTCATATCCCGTATTCCTTGATCTTGCGGTAGAGCGTGCGCTCGCTGATGCCCAGCTCCTTCGCGGCGCCCTTGCGCTTGTTGCGGTGCTTGATGAGGGCCTTGCGGATCAGCTCCTTCTCCTTCTCTTCAAGGCTCAGCACTTCCTCCACCTCGGTGTGCTCCACATCCTCGTCATCCGCCTGTGCCGCGGGCACGATGCTCACCGTGCCCGGCACGGAGGCAGGGCGATGCGGCAGCAGGATCTCCTCGCGGCTCAAGGGCGGCACCATGGTCGGCAGCGGCTGACCGCTGGTCAGCGCGCTCACCTTCTCCTTCAGCGCGTTCAGGTCGCTCTTCATGTCGAAGAGGAACTTGAAGATGAGCTCGCGCTCGCTCACGCTGTCCATGCCGCCTGCCGCGCCGATCCCGCCCGCCGGCACCAGTGCGGTGCTCTCCTCGGGCAGGTAGCCGCGCAGGGTGGCAGCGGTGATCTGGCGGTCGCGCTCGATCACGCTCATCTGCTCCACGATGTTGCGCAGCTGGCGCACGTTTCCGGGCCAGCGGTAGCTCACCAGCTGCTGCTGCGCATCGTCGGCCAGGGTGATGGGCGGCGCCTTGTACTTGGTGGCCGCCTGCTGCGCGAACCAGCGGAAGAGCAGGTGGATGTCCTCCTTCCGCTCGCGCAGCGAAGGGATGTGGATGGGCACCGTGTTCAGGCGGTAGTACAGGTCCTCGCGGAAAGTGCCGCGCGCCACGGCCTGCAGCATGTTCACGTTGGTGGCGGCCACCACGCGCACGTTGGTCTTCTGGCTCTTGCTGCTGCCCACGCGGATGAATTCGCCGGTCTCCAGCACCCGAAGCAGGCGCACCTGGGTGCTCAGCGGCAGCTCGCCTACCTCGTCGAGGAAGAGCGTGCCGCCGTTGGCCGTCTCGAAATAGCCTTTACGCGCCTCATGCGCACCGGTGAAGCTGCCCTTCTCGTGGCCGAAGAGCTCGCTGTCGATGGTCCCCTCGGGGATGGCCCCGCAGTTCACCGCATGGTAGGGGCCGTGCTTGCGCGCACTGTAGGCGTGGATGATCTTGCTCATCACCTCCTTGCCGCTGCCGCTCTCGCCCTGCACCAGCACGCTCAGCTCGGTGGGCGCCACCTGCACGGCGATCTCGATGGCACGGTCCAGCAGCGGCGATGCGCCGATGATCTCGAAGCGTTGCTTGACGGCTTGCACGTTCATGCGGTCACGGGTTGAAGGTCCTTCACTTCGAGCACCTCTCCCTGCAGGCTGCCCGCTGTGGCTCTGGTGATGCGCACCTTGACGAAGTCGCCAGGCTGCAGGCTGCGGCATCCTTCAGCCTTCAACCTCCGACCCTCGAACTGCCGCGGCACGATCACCACCGCATTCTGCGTGTTCCGGCCATACAGGTGCTCCGCGCTGCGCTTGCTCACGCCCTCGATCAGCACCTGGTGCACCTGGCCCACGTAGCCCGCCATGCGCTCGGCGCTCTTGCGCTTCTGCAGGTCGATGATTTCCTGCAGCCGGCGGCCCTTCACCTCATCGGGCACGTCATCGGGGTACTTGCGCGCGGCCAGGGTCTTGGGGCGCTCGCTGTACTTGAACATGAAGGCCATGTCGAAGCCCACCGCTTCCATCAGCGAAAGCGTCTGCCGGTGGTCCTCCTCGGTCTCGCCGCAATAGCCCGCGATGATGTCGGTGCTCAGCGCGCAATCGGGCATCTGGCGGCGGATGCTCGCGATGCGCTCCAGGTACCACTCGCGCGTGTAGCCCCGGTTCATGCGCTTCAGCACATCGCTGCTGCCGCTCTGCACCGGCAGGTGGATGTACTTGCAGATGTTGTCGTACCGCGCCATCACCGCCAGCACCTTGTCGGTCATGTCCTTGGGGTGGCTGGTGCTGTAGCGGATGCGCATGCCCGGCACCGCCAGGGCCACCATCTCCAGCAGGTCGGCGAAATCAACTGGGGAGCTGGCTTCGGGCTGCGGGCCTCGGGCTGCGGGCAAGGCGCCATCAGCCCGAGGCCCGAGGCCCGCAGCCTGAGGCCCTGCATCTGCCCGCCACTTGTAAGAGTCCACATTCTGCCCCAACAGCGTCACCTCGCGGTAGCCCTGCTCCACCAGCTTGCGGCATTCGTCAACGATGCTCTGCGGGTCGCGGCTGCGCTCACGCCCCCGGGTGAAGGGCACCACGCAGAAGGCGCACATGTTGTCGCAGCCCCGCATGATGGTCACGAAGGCCGTGACCCCGTTGGTGTCCAGCCGCACCGGCTCGATCTCCGCGTAGGTCTCCTCGCGGCTCAGCAGCACGTTCACGGCTTTCTGGCCCGTGCCCACCTTCTCCAGCAGCTCGGGCAGATTGCGGTAGGCGTCGGGGCCCACCACCAGGTCCACCACCTTCTTCTTCTCCAGCAGGTCCTCGCGCATGCGCTCGGCCATGCAGCCCAGCACGCCCACCTTCAGGCCCTTGTTCCGGGCCTTCAGGTTGTTCATCTCGTTGATGCGCTGCAGCACGGTGTACTCGGCCTTCTCGCGGATGCTGCACGTGTTCAGCAGCACCAGGTCGGCCTCCTCGGCGCTCTTCACCGGGGTGTAGCCGTCCTTGGCCAGGATGCTCGCCACGACCTCGCTGTCGCTCACGTTCATCTGGCAGCCGTAGCTCTCGATATAGACCTTCTTGGGCACCGTGTTGCGGGAAAGGCCCGCAAAGATACCCGGAAAGCGGCAGGACTGACAGGGTGGCAGGCGTCGCTCAGCTCCCCTTCTTCTCCTTCTTCTCCTTCACCTCCTCCTTCAGCAGTTTCCCATCCGGCAGGAAGAAGAGCTCGGCCTTCTCCTTCTCCGATTCCAGCTTCACCTTGAAGAGACTCGCATGCTCCGTCGTGGTGTGCTCCTCGGCGTCATCGATCTTCCAGCCGCTGTATTTGCCGGCGATCAGCGCCACATGCACGGCCTTGGGCAGCTCCTCCTTCCGGATGTCGTGCTCCGTGCGCACCCAGGCGCCTTCGGTGGTGTACACGGCGGTGTGCTTCTCGCCCTTCAGCGTGAACTCGGCGCGGAAGAGCTTGGTGCCCTGCTTCCACTCCTTCACGGTGGCATTGGGGTAGGTCTGCGCGAGATGCGCCTTCGCGGAAGCGGGTGGAACGACGGACTGCGGCTTCTGGGCAAGCAGCGGCGCGCTGATGAGAAGGGCTGTGGCTAGGATGGTACTGCGCATAGTGAGCGTGAAGCTAGATGAACTGGGATGTATCCCTGTGGTATTGATTCGCACCAACGCGAAGACCGCGAAGCGGTTCAGGGGTTCAACGTGCCGACCTGACCAGGCTCACTTCTTCCCGATGAACTCCAGGCTCACGCTGTTGATGCAATAGCGAAGGCCCGTCGGCTCCGGACCATCATCGAATACATGGCCGAGGTGCGCGCCGCAGCGGCCGCAGGTGGTCTCGGTGCGCACCATGCCCCAGCTGCGGTCCTCGTGGTAGAGGATGGCGTCCTTGCGCGCGGGTTGGAAGAAGCTGGGCCAGCCGCAGCTGCTGGCGAACTTGCTGTCGGCCTGGAAGAGCACGTTGCCGCACACCGCGCAGGCGTAGGTGCCGATGCCCTCGAAGTCCCAGTACTTGCCGGTGAAGGCGCGTTCGGTGCCTTTCTCGAAGGCGATGTAGTAAAGGTCGGCGGGCAGCAGCAGCTTCCATTCGCTCAACGGCACGTTCAGCTTGGCGGTGTCGATGTGCGAGTAGTACGGATTGCCGCTATGGTCGTATTGGCTCATGTCGTTCAGGCTCATGGTAGGTGCTTTCGGTGCTTGGCCGTTGCTGCTTCCGCAGGCCATGAGGAGCAGCGAGGCGAACAGGGTGGGGGTGATGCTTCGTGAGTTCATGCGCGTTGGTCGGATGCGTGCGGCACGCAGTACAAAGGTTGCATCGTCAACTCACGAGAGTGGGGTTCGGTTCGGTTTCCTTTGGATCGGTTGAAGGTTCTGGCTAGCGCATGGGCCGCAGCCGAGTGTGGAGGGTTGCAGGTTGATTCAACCCTCAACTTCCACCAACTCCCAACCATCTTCAACCTCCAGCCTCGACCCCCAACCCTGTTGAAATTTTCCTTCCCCTTTAGGGGAAGAGCGCCCGGCCTCGGAAATGGGCGATCCGAATCCGCCGGACCTGACCTTTTATTTGCCGCCCTGAAATCTTCGGGGAAGCATGGCCAAGAAGAGCGCAAGCGGTGATCTGGTGATCGTGGAGTCGCCCGCCAAGGCGAAAACCATCGAGAAGTACCTGGGCGAAGGATTCAAGGTGCTCAGCAGCTACGGCCATGTGCGCGACCTGCCCGAGCGCGACCTGAGCGTGGACATCGAGAACGGATTCGAGCCCACCTACATCATCCCCGATGACAAGAAAGGCCGCCTGGCCGAGCTGAAGAAGGCCAGCGACAGCGCCGCCACCGTATGGCTCGCGACTGATGAAGACCGCGAAGGGGAGGCCATCAGCTGGCACCTGAAGGAGGCGCTCAAGCTCCCCGACGACAAGGTGAAGCGCATCACCTTCAACGAGATCACCAAGCAGGCCGTGACCAAGGCCATGGAGCGGCCGCGCACCATCGATATCCACTTGGTGGATGCCCAGCAGGCCCGCCGCGTGCTCGACCGCCTGGTGGGCTACGAGCTCAGCCCCGTGCTCTGGCGCAAGGTGAAGCCCAGCCTCAGCGCGGGCCGTGTGCAGAGCGTGGCGGTGCGCCTCATCGTGGAGCGCGAGCGCGAGATCCTGGGTTTCGATAGCAAGAGCGCGTTCAAGGTCACGGCGGTGCTGCTGAATGAGAAAGGGCAGCTTGTCAAGGCAGAATTGCCGCAGCGCTTCGCCACCGAGGCCGAGGCGCTGGGCTTCCTGCAGGGCTGCATCGGCGCCGGCTACACGGTGAGCGCCATCGAGAAGAAGCCCGGCAAGCGCACGCCCGCCGCGCCCTTCACCACCAGCACCCTGCAGCAGGAGGCCAGCCGCAAGCTCGGCTATGGCGTGGACCGCACCATGCGCATCGCGCAGGGCCTCTACGAGCAAGGGCACATCACCTACATGCGTACCGACTCGGTGAACCTGAGCGAGCAGGCCGTCGCAGCGGCCGCCGCGCAGATCGGCGCGCAGTACGGCGAGCGCTACAGCAAGCCGCGCCGCTTCGCCACCAAGAGCAAGGGCGCGCAGGAGGCGCACGAGGCCATCCGTCCCACCGACATGGCCGTGCGCAATGCCGGCAGCGACACCGACGCCGAGCGCCTCTACGACCTGATCTGGAAGCGCACCCTCGCCAGCCAGATGGCCGATGCGGAATTGGAGAAGACCGTGGTGGACATTGCCATCAGCACGCGTCCCGGCGAGCAGCTGCGCGCGCAGGGCGAGGTGATCCTCTTCGATGGCTTCCTCAAGGTGTACATGGAAGGCCGTGACGATGAAGGCGACGAGGAGCAAGAAGGTCTCCTGCCTGAGATGCGCCAAGGCGAAGCGCTGCAACTCCGCGAGATGACCGCCACGCAGCGCTATGAGCGGCCCGCGCCACGCTACACCGAAGCCAGCCTGGTGAAGAAGCTCGAGGAGCTCGGCATCGGCCGCCCGAGCACCTACGCGCCCACCATCAGCACCGTGCAGAAGCGCGGCTACGTGGTGAAGGAGAGCCGCGAGGGCACCCCGCGCGCCTACCGCATCCTCACGCTTGCCGAGGGCGAGATCGCCGAGCGCACCGCCACCGAGAACGCCGGCGCCGAGAAGCAGAAGCTCTTCCCCACGGACATCGGCATGGTGGTGAACGACTTCCTCGTGGAGCACTTCCCCAGCATCGTGGACCTCAACTTCACGGCGAAGGTGGAGGAGGAGTTCGACGTGATCGCCGAGGGCAAGGAGAACTGGCGCGAGATGATCGCCCGCTTCTACAAGCCCTTCCACGCCACGCTGGGCACTGTGAAGGACACGGCCGACCGCGCCACCGGCGCTCGAGTGCTGGGCAAGGACCCCGTGAGCGGCAAGGACGTGGTGGCCCGCATCGGCCGCTTCGGTCCCATGATCCAGATCGGCAGCGCCGACGACGAGGACAAGCCGCGCTTCGCCAGCCTGCGCAAGGACCAGAGCATCCAGACCATCACCTTCGAGGAGGCCATGAACCTCTTCAAGCTGCCGCGCACCCTGGGCGAGCGCGACGGCGAGGTCTGCTCCGTGGGCATCGGCCGCTTCGGGCCCTACGTGCGCCTGGGCAGCACCTATGCCAGCCTTTCGCCCGACGATGACCCCTTGGAGATCACGCTGCAGCGGGCCATCGAGCTCATCGACCTGAAGAAGGCCGCTAGCGCCACCCGTGACTTGGGCGAGTACAAGGGCGAGATGATCGTGCAGGGCCGCGGCCGTTTCGGGCCCTTCGTGAAGTTCGGGAAGACCTACGCCAACATCCCGAAAGGGGAGGAGCCATCAACTGTGACGCTTGAGCGTGGCATTGAGCTCATCGAGGCCAAGCTGGCCGGCGCGCGCCAGAACATCCTGAAGGAGTTCGAGGGCTCGGCCATCCAGGTGCTGGCCGGTCGTTACGGCCCGTACATCACCGATGGCGGCAAGAACGCCAACGTGCCCAAGGACAAGCAGCCCGAGGAGCTGACCCTGGAGGAGGCCACGGCCCTGCTAGCGGCGGCGCCGGAGAAGAAGGGCGGCAAGAAGGGGGGGCGCGCCACGAAGGCCCCGGCGAAGAAGGCGGCCCCGAAGAAGGCGGCAGCGAAGAAGGCGGCGAAGCGGAAAGCCTGAGCAGCACGCTGCCAACAGTGGCCTGTGGGCAGTTCGCCTGCAGGAGTCGGGGAGACCGGGCACGTGCCGCTGCACCTTCGTCGGCAGGCGCCTGGCCGTGCGGCGCGCTTCGCATGGATATCAGCATCTATTTCCAGCCTTCAGAGGCTTTCGGACGCCATCGGCCCGAGTGGAATGCCCACACGCTGGGGGATACGACTACCTTTCACACGCAGGGCAGGGGCTTCCCCGCGCTGGAGGGCTTCCAGGTCGCGCTGTTCGGAGTGCTGGATGATCCCGGCCATGCCCGTCCGCGCGCCTGCGTTTCCGCACCCGACGCCATCCGGGCGGAGCTCTATGCGCTGCATCACACGGCCGCGCCCGTGCCCGTGGTCGACCTCGGCGATATCCGGCCCGGCGCCACGTCGGCGGACACCCAGCATGCCGTGGCCGAGACCCTCGCCGAGCTCATGCGTATGAACATCGTGCCCATCCTGCTCGGCGGCGGGCAGGGACATACCTTTTCGCAGTACCTGGCCTACGAGAAGCTCGAGCGCACGGCGAACCTGGTGTGCGTGGATGCCCGGTTCGACCTTGGGGAGCCCGGCCAGGCCCTGGCCGATACCAGCTACCTCAGCCACATCGTGCTCCGCCAGCCGAACTACCTGTTCAACTACAGCAACCTCGGCTACCAGACCTACCTCGTGGACCAGCCCGGCATCGAGCTCATGGAGCGCCTGCTCTTCGATGCGCACCGGCTGGGAGAGCTGCGCAGCAGCATCGCCGATGCGGAGCCCGTGCTCCGGAATGCCGACACCCTGAGCGTGGATATGTCCGCGATCCGACGTAGCGATGCACCCGGCACCACGCGCCCCGGCCCCAACGGGTTCCACGGCGAGGAGGTCTGCCAGCTCATGCGCTATGCCGGCGTGAGCGAGAAGATCACGTCGCTGGGCATCTACGAGCTGGATCCGGAACGGGACGAGGAGCAGGTGACGGCGCAGCTCGCCGCGCAGATGGTCTGGTGCTTCCTCGATGGCTTCCGCAGCCGAACCAATGACCTGCCGTGGCTGGACCGCAAGCGCTTCACGCGGTTCCGCATCCCCATCCGCGGCCACGAGCAGGAACTGGTGTTCTACAAGAGTTCCGTAAGCGACCGCTGGTGGATGGATGTGCCCTACAAGGCCGAGCAGGAGGCCCGCTTCGAGCGCCACCACTTGGTGCCCTGCTCCTACAGCGACTACCAGGCCGCCTGCCGCGAGGAGGTGCCGGACCGCTGGTGGCGCACCTTCCAGAAACTGGCCTGACCCCCAGGGGCCAAGCCGGATGCGGCCGGATTTGGTGGGTAAGGGGATTTGCTATATTGGCGCCGGTTCCGGGGGCAGGCCCTGCCTTGTTCCCGGCTTTCGTCAGGCACCACCACCGAACGGAACAACAGCATGAGGGGGATAGTTACCGCAGCTTTTTGCGTGGCATTGGCGGGCGTGTCGTTCGCTCAGCAGGACCCGCAGTTCACGCAGTACATGTTCGACCGGCTGTCCATCAACCCGGCCGTTGCCGGCACCACGGGCGAACTCTGCGGCACCCTGCTGCTTCGCCAGCAATGGACCGGTTTCGATGGCGCCCCGAAGACCGCCCTGCTCAACGTTCACGGCAACGTGAAGAAGATCAGCTCCGGCCTCGGCCTATCGGTGTTCCTCGATGAGCTCGGCCAGCAGAAGAGCACCTATGCCCGCTTCCACTATTCCTTCCATCGCAAGCTGGGTCCCGGGACTTTCGGCATCGGTCTCTCAGCCGGCATGATGAGCCATACCCTCGGCAATAAATGGCAGGCCACCGACGGGGTGGCCAATGATGAGTTCATCCCCGCCAACGGGAACTCCGATATGGGCTGGGACCTCGCCGCAGGCCTGTATTACGTGAGCCCCACCCTGTGGGCCGGCATCTCCAGCACCCACCTCACCGAAGTGGAGCTCCGCAACGTGAGCATCCAGCAGCGCCGCCACTACTTCGTGCAGGCCGGCTACAACTGGAAGATCAAGGGCGACCAGAAGTACATCCTTCAGCCCAGCGTGCTCATGAAGAGCGACGGCACCTCCACGCAGTTCGACATCACGGGCACCTTCCTCTATAATAACATGGTCTGGCTGGGCGTTTCGTACCGTACGGAGGACGCCATCGCCCCCCTGATCGGTTACCAGTTCAAGCCCACCGCGAAGTCCATGCTCCGCATCGGGTACAGCTACGATGTGACGACCTCCCAGCTCAGGAACTACAGCAGCGGCAGCCACGAGATCATGGCGAACTTCTGTGTGCTCCTGGTGAAACCGCCTGATGTGCACAGGCATAGCAGCGTCCGCTTCCTCTGATACCCGTAACCTCAGAACCCCAACTGCCGTAAAGTGCCTCGTCCTAGGTGTTCGCTTACCCGTAGCACCTTAGGACAAGGGTCCCTGCAAGGAAGAACCGATCGGCAAAACAGGAAGAACATGCAACGTCCCATCTTGTATCTCGGCGCCATCGGCTTGCTGGCGAGCTGTGGCGGTGGCGGGCAAGGGCAGCTCACCGGCGTTCTGGGAAGGCCGGAGTGGTACCAGGTAGACCCCTATGGGATGAACTACATCCCCATGGGCAGCTATGTCATGGGCCCCAGCGACCAGGATGTCCCCTATGCCCTGGTCACCAAGAGCAAGACCGTTTCGGTGCAGGCATTCTACATCGACCAGACGGAGATCACCAACAACGAGTACCGCCAGTTCGTGTATTATGTGCGCGACTCGATCGCCAAGCGCATCCTCGGCGATGAGGATATCGGCGACCACGTGATCGCGGAAGACGAATACGGCGAGGAGCTGGATCCCCCGGTGCTGAACTGGCGGACCCGGATCGACTGGTACGGCGACGAGGAGCGGGAGGCCTTGGCGGACATGTTCCTCAGCGAGAGCGAGCGTTTCTACCGCCGGAAGGAGATCGATACGCGGAAGCTCATGTTCGAGTACTACTGGATCGACCTCAAGGAGGCGGCCCGGAAAGGCACCCCGAGCAACTGGGCCCGCGACCTCGACCTCAGTTACACCAACAGCAAGGGCCAGAACAACGCCATCCGCGGCCACAGCGACCGCAGCAAGTTCATCATCAAGGAGGTGATCAACGTCTACCCCGACACGCTCGTGTGGGTGCATGACTTCACCTACTCCTTCAATGAGCCGATGACGGAGAACTATTTCTGGCACCCGGCCTACGATGATTATCCGGTGGTGGGTGTCACCTGGGTGCAGGCCACGGCGTTCAACGTCTGGCGCACGCAGCTCATGAACAGCTGGCTGGAGAGCAATGGCGAGGCATTCGTCAACCGCTTCCGGTTGCCCACCGAGGCCGAGTGGGAATACGCATCGCGCGGCGGCCTCGACCTGGCTCCGTTCCCTTGGGGCGGCCCCTACGTCCGTAACCGCCAAGGCTGTTTCCTGGGCAACTTCAAGCCCCTGCATGGCAACTATGTGGACGATGGCGGCTTCCACACCGTGCCCGTTGACAGCTACACCCCGAACGACTACGGCCTGTACCAGATGGCCGGCAACGTGAGCGAGTGGACGAGCACGGCCTTCGACGAGAGCGTGTACGACTTCGACCACGACCTGAACCCGGAGTACAGCTACGATGCCCTGGCCACCGATGCCCCTTCGCTGAAGCGCAAGGTGATTCGCGGCGGCTCATGGAAGGACATCGGCTACTACATGCAGACCGGCACCCGCAGCTACGAGTACCAGGATACCACCAAGGCCTACATCGGGTTCCGCTCGGTGATGACCTTCCTGGGCCGCGGTAAAGCCGTGAACGCCGAGGACCTCTAGACCTGGAATCAGCGACCGTTACCGAACCAGCGCGGCCGCATTCATAGACCATTCCCCCAACCTTCAGACGAACCCTAAACGCAAGGACGAACGATGAAACCCGGCAGCAAGAAGTGGAAGAACTTCATGGCCAAACTGTACGGTATCGGTGCAGCGGTCGTGATCGTGGGCGCGCTCTTCAAGATTCAGCACTGGCCGCTGGCCAGTCTATTCCTCATCCTCGGCCTCAGTACCGAGGCGATCATCTTCTTCTTCTCCGCGTTCGAGCCTCCCCATGAGGATCCGGACTGGAGCCTGGTCTACCCCGAGCTGGCGACGGGCGAGAAGGCCGAAGGCGATGAGTTCAGGAAAGAGGACCAGCGCTCGATCACCGAGCAGCTGGACGACATGCTGGAGAGCGCCAAGATCGAGCCCGAGCTCATCGCCAGCCTGGGCGAGGGCATGCGTTCGCTGAGCGACCAGGCCCGGCAGATGGGCCAGGTGACCGGTGCCGCCTCCGCCACCAACGAGTACGCAAACAGCCTGAAGGACGCGGCCACCAAGGTGAGCAGCCTGAGCGACACCTATGCCAAGGCCAGCGAGAGCTTGGTGGGGCTGACCACCAACGTGGACGCAGGCCGCACCGCCGGCGCCAGCCTGCAGAAGATGAGCGAGAACCTCTCCGCGCTCAACGAGATGTACGAATTCCAGTTGCGCACCAGCCGGGAGAAGCTGGAGGCCGCCAACCAGATGTTCGAGGGTATGGGCGAGATGCTCACCAACCTCCGCAACTCGGTTGACGATACCAAGCGCTACAAGGAGAACATCGCGGAGCTGAGCGACAACCTGCAGAAGCTCAACACCGTGTACGGCAACATGCTTGCCGCGATGACCGTGCGCTGACCGTCCTTGACCCACCAGGAACCATAACCCAAACCCGGTCAAGAGATGGCAAGTGGCAAGCAGACGCCCAGGCAGAAGATGATCAACATGATGTACCTCGTGTTGACCGCTCTGCTGGCGATGAACGTGTCGAAGGAGATCCTGGACAGCTTCATCACCGTGAACAACGGACTGGAGAACACCAAGCTCTCGCTCAACGACAAGATGACGGCCCAGTACACCAGCTTCGAGGCCTTCGCCAAGGAGAATCCGGCCAAGTACGGCGCTGCCTGGGAGGAGGCCAAGAGGATCAAGACCGCTGGCGCGGACCTGGTCGCCTACATCGATTCCATCAAGGCCAAGGCCATCATCACGGCCGAGGGCTGGCCGCGTGACAGCGTGGTGCTCGGCGACGGCCGCATCGTGGATCTGGCCAAGGTGACCAAGAAGGACAGCCATGACGAGCTGACCAACCTGCTCATCGGCGGGGAGCCGGCTAACCCGAAGGACGGGCCCTTCAGCGCGAAGGAGCTCAGGGCCAAGCTCGAGGCCTTCCGCGACCAGGTGAAGAGCAGCCGCAAGGAGGACGCCGACCTGGCAGCCGCCATGGACCGCATCTTCAACTTCGAGGACCGCAAGGACGCCTCGGGCACCATGAACAATTGGGAGAGCATCAACTTCTACCACGTTCCCCTCGCTGCAGGCATCACGATCCTCAGCAAGATCCAGAGCGACGTGCGCAACGCCGAAGGCGAGGTGGTGAAGCGGATGATGGACGCAGTGGAGGGCCAGAGCTTCAAGTTCAACAAGCTCACCGCCATCGTGAAGCCTCAGAGCAGCTACGTGACGGTTGGGGCGAAGTACACGGCCGAGATCTTCCTGGGCGCCTATGACGACCAGAACGCCCCGGAGGTGTACATCTGCGGCCCTGGGGCCCGGGTGGACACGGCGAAGAAGGAGATCATCGGGGAGGCCATCAAGCTGCCCATGAACGGCGCAAAGGCCATCTTGGAGCGGACTGCGGGAAGCGCTGGCCTTAACACCGTCAGCGGGATCATCAAGTACAAGCCGGTGGGCGGGGAGCTCCAGACCGAGGTCTTCAGCACCGAATACGAGGTGGCCGCGCCGAACCTGGTGGTGAGCCCGACGAAGATGAACGTGTTCTACCGCGGGGTGGACAACCCGGTCTCCATCAGCGTATCCGGCTACAGCGACAAGAACATCGCGCCCAGCATGACCAACGGCTCCCTTGCCCGCGGCGGCGACGGTTGGATCGTGAAGCCGGGGAAGG
>ERZ761602.1037-NODE-1037-length-54063-cov-48.877481_pt1 | contig 54063 bp, 56 predicted proteins | sample MGYA00512165_ERZ761602 | MGnify/ENA primary metagenome ERZ761602 (study PRJEB28899, sample SAMN02445085) | bioreactor sludge metagenome | biome: EBPR sludge; isolation source: Thorneside wastewater treatment plant | place: Australia: Brisbane, Thorneside...
AGGCCCCTGGCTTGGCGCGAAACGCCCGCGTTGCCCGACGCCATCGAACTGCACGAGCTGGAACGGGCCAATCTCATCAACCTGCACACCTTGTTCGCGCTCGACATCCACGCCGGCGATTCCGGCGACGATCCTGTCGCCTTGGCCAACGCCACGGAACTCAAACGGCTGGATTTTAAGGTGGGGTTGCTGCTCGAACTGGTGGGTCAGCTATACGCCCGCCAGCAGGATATCCCGCCGGAGCGGACCCTGACCTTGGCGGTGAGCGGCCTGAGCTGGCAAGACGAAACCGCCCCGCCGGTCGGCGGCTTGGTGCGAATCGAACTGTATTGCAACCTAAGCTACCCCCGCCCCTTGATCTGCCATGCCCGAACCGTCGAGACGACGCAAAACCCAGGCGGCTGGCGCATTCGAAGCTGCTTCCAAGACCCCAGCGAACCGCTGCAAGAGGCGCTGGAGCGTTATATTTTTCTCCAGCACCGACGCGCGGTGGCGCACAGCCGACGCGGTAGCGCGCGTTAATACTTTGATACCCGCCCGGTCTTCACTACAATTCTACCATCAACGCTGCGGCTGTCTCCAAACAGTGCCGTCAGCGTCGCGGAAGCGTGGCGCGGTGGATCGAGCGCCGGCAAGCTAATTTGCCGATTTTTGGCCGATTTATCAGCGGCATGCTTCATCTCTGCAAGGATAGGAGCCGATGAAGACCGCTTTGCTCGTACTTGACGATGAGCCCCAACGGGCCGAAGAACTGTGTTTCTTGTTGCGGTTCTTGGAAGAAACCCATGTTGTTCGGGCGGAGTCTTCCAACTGGCAGCTTCATGTCGAACACAACGCCGATTTGCGTTGCGTTTTTCTGGGACGTTACGGCAGCGCCGGGCAAATCCCCAGCGACGCCATTCATGCGATTCGCACGCTGGCCCCGCGGGCGGCGCTGATTCTAATCGAGGAAGCCGACCATCCGATCCGCTTGCCCGCCACGCTGGAGGCCAGCTGCGGCGGTCATTTATCGCATCCGTTCCGCCATTCGCAACTGAGCGCGATCCTGTCCCGACTGCAAGCGAGCGCCAGCCGCGACAGCCGGGCCGGCAGCGCGGCCTCGATCCGCCGCAACGCCGAACTGTTTCGCAGCCTGATCGGCCACAGCCCGGCGGTGGTCCGGGTGCGCGAAATGATCCAGCGGGTCGCGCCCTCCGATTCGACCGTGATGATCTTGGGCGAATCCGGCACCGGCAAGGAAGTGGTGGCGCGCAACATCCATTATTTTTCCAGCCGCAGTCAGGGTCCGTTCGTCCCGGTCAACTGCGGGGCCATCCCCGACAACTTGCTCGAAAGCGAGCTGTTCGGCCATGAAAAAGGCTCGTTCACCGGCGCGATTTCCGCCCGGCGCGGCCGGTTCGAACTGGCCAAGGGCGGGACGCTGTTTCTGGATGAAATCGGCGACATGCCGCTGAACATGCAAGTCAAGCTGCTGCGGGTGCTGCAGGAGCGCACCTTCGAGCGGGTCGGCAGCGACCGCAGCCTGGAGGCCGACGTGCGGATCATCGCCGCCACTCACCGCAATCTTGAGGATATGATCAAGGCCGGCAACTTCCGCGAGGATCTGTATTACCGGCTGAACGTCTTTCCCATCGAAATGCCGTCCCTGCGCGACCGGATCGAGGATTTGCCGCTGCTGGTCGATGAATTGATCGAGCGCATGGCGCACGAACAGGGGGTTCGGGTCGGCCTCAGTCCGGCGGCCTTGCGCAGCCTCAGCCACTATCCATGGCCCGGCAACGTCCGCGAATTGGCCAATTTGATGGAGCGTCTGACCATCCTCACCCCGCACGGTCAAGTAGAGCCCAACGACCTGCCGGCCAAGTTCCGCGCCTATGCGCCGGCCGAGGCGGCAGCGATGGAAACGGCCAAGGAGGCGGTCGCGGCCGGCGACGACTCGGATGCGCCATCGCTGCCGCGCCTGCCGGCGGTCGAGACGGCCGGCTTGCCGCCGGAAGGACTCGATCTGCGACAGTACATCATGGAATTGGAATCCGCGCTGATTCAATCCGCGCTGGACGATAGCAACGGCGTGGTGGCGCACGCCGCGACCTTGCTCAAGATGCGCCGCACCACCCTGGTCGAAAAAATGCGCAAATACAATATCCGGCGCGGCGATGTCGATCTTGAGGACTGATGTCGGACCGTTGGCGGCCGCGCGGCCTTCCCGGCCCGCCAAATAATTGGCGCACCCCAGCAATTTTAAATTAACGTTTTGTTATTTAATTATTTTTTACTAGGGCATGGTTCTTGCTCCCACCGTTTTGTCTTTCGCCTCGCAGGCGACCCCACCCATTTTAGGGAGCAGGAACCGATGAATTCGATCAATGCCACTCGCCCGCTGGCCGACAACGCGCGTCCGATGGGCGAGATCGCTGGAGCAACCGCTTCCCAAACCGGCGCCGATGCCGGAACCCAAGGCGCCGATGACTTCGCCGCGGTCTTCAAGGCCATGCTCGGCGATGTCAATCAATCCCAGCAGCGCGCGACCCGGATGGCCGAAGCTTTCGATCAGGGGCAGGAACAGGATCTCGCGGGGGTGATGATCGCCCAGCAAAAAGCGCGGCTGAATTTTCAGGCGACCTTGCAAGCCCGCAACAAGCTGGTTTCCGCCTATCAAGACATCATGAACATGCCGATCTGAACGGATCGCGCGGCGTGACGGCGTGAGAGGGACGCATTGTGGCCGAGGCTGAGAACGCGCCGGTTCCGAATCCGCCCGCCCGGATCGACTGGCGCGGCGCGCTGGCCAAATTCCGCCGGCCGGGACCGGCGCAGATCGGGATGCTGGCCGGCGTCGCGGCGCTGCTGGCGCTGGCGGTGGCCGGGGCGCTGTGGCTCAACGCGCCGACCTATGACGTGCTGTACCGAGGTCTGGCCGAAGCGGACGCCGGGCAGATCATGGACGCCCTGCAAAAGTCCAATATTCCCTTCAAGATCGACAACCGCAACGGCGCGTTGCTGGTGTCGACCGATCAAGTTCACGAAGCGCGCCTGAAGCTCGCCAGCCAGGGCCTGCCGCGCGGCACGGTCAACGGCCTGGAGGCGCTGGAGCAGAAAAACAGCTTCGGCGTCAGCCAGTTCATGGAGACCGCCCGCTACCAGCACGCGCTGGAAGGCGAACTGGCCCGGTCGATCATGACCATCGGTTCGGTGGAAGCCGCCCGCATCCATCTGGCCTTTCCCAAGGAAACCGTGTTCGCCCGCCAGCAGCAGCCGCCCACCGCGTCGGTGCTGGTGCGGCTGCATGCGGGCCGGACCCTGGACCCCGGCCAGGTTGCGGCCATCGTCCATTTAATCGCTTCCAGCGTCCCCAAGCTCAGCCCCGATAAGGTGTCGGTGATCGATCAGGCCGGCAATCTGCTGACCCGCCCGGAGCGGGAAGGCGGAAGCGATCTGAATTTGGATCAACTGGAATACGCCCGCCGGTTGGAGGAGCGCTACGCCCGCCGGATCGAGGATTTGCTGACGCCGGTATGGGGATCGGGCCGGGTGCGCGCGCAAGTGTCGCTGGAAGTGGATTTCACCGCCAGCGAGGAAACCGCCGAGCGCTACGAACCCCGGCAGGAGCCGCGTCCGGTGCGCAGCGAGCAGGTGTTGGAGGAAACCAACCCCCGCGCCAATCCGGCCGGGATTCCCGGCGCGCTGTCCAACCAGCCGCCGGGCGCGGCGACCGCGCCGGAAGTCGCCGGCCAACCGCCGGCCGATCCCAACCAGAACGCGCAAAACCCGCAAAACCCGACAGCCGCCCCCGCCGCCGGCCAGGCCGCGCCAGCGGCGTCCGCCGCCGCCAACTCCAGCCGCAAGGAAGTGACCCGCAACTACGAACTGGACAAGCGCGTCACCCACAGCCGCAACGTACCGGGCCGGATCGCCCGCGTTTCGGCGGCGGTGGTGGTGGATGATCGGACCCTGATCGAAAACGGCCAGCCGGTGCGCAAGCCGATCAGCCCGGAAGAAATCGAGCGCATCACCGCCCTGGTCAAGCAGTCGGTGGGCTTCAACGCCGAGCGGGGCGATAGCGTCAACGTGCTCAACGCCGCGTTCGCACCCTCGGGTTTCGACGAAACGCCAATCCCGATCTGGGAGCAGCGCTGGTTTCTGGAATTGGTGAAATGGGGCGTGGTCGGGGTGATCTCGCTGGCGGTGCTGCTGTTGGTGGTGCGGCCGCTGCTGCGCCGGGCGTTGGCCACGCCGCCGGTCGAAGCGAAACCGGAAATCGCCGCGCCGGAGAACGCCGGGGCCTTGCCCGCGCCCGCTGAAGACGGGGTCGAGGGTTTGCTGGAGGATCAGGTCGAACTCAGCGGCGCGCTGGAGAGCGGCCGGCCCAAGGCGATGCTGGCCGGTCCGGCCGAACATTTGGAGAAACGGATGGATTTGGCCCGCTCCCTGGTGGCCGAGGATCCCAAGCGCGCGGTGCAGGTCATCCGCAACTGGCTGGCCGGAGAGGAGTGAACGATGGTGGAGATGACGGTTTCGCTCAAGGGCGTCGAACGGGCGGCGGTGGTGCTGATGGCGCTCGGCGAAAGCCACGCCGCCGAAATCCTGCGCCATCTCGACCCGCGCGAGCTGCACAAGCTCGGGGTCGCCATGGCCAATCTGGGCAACGTCAACCGCGACCAGATCAGCGACATCGTTCACGGCTTTAACGAGGAGGTGAACAATCAGAGTTCGCTGACTTTAGACGGCGAAAATTATATTCGCGGGGTGTTGACCCGCGCGCTGGGGCGCGAGAAGGCGCGCGGCATTCTGGAGCACATCTTCGACGGCGGGGAGCAAAGCGGGGTCGACTCGCTGAAATGGATGGACGCCAGCGCCATCGCCGGCGGCTTGCGCGAGGAACACCCGCAGGTGGTGGCGCTGGTGCTGTCCTCGCTGCGGCCCGAGCAGGCCGCCGAAGTCGTCAACCTGCTGCCTTCGCCGCTTCGCGACGAAGCGCTGTTGCGGGTGGCGATTCTCGACGAAATCCCGGCGGGCGCGCTGGCCGAATTGAACGAACTGATCGAGAAGCAAGTCATGCGCAACATCAACGCCGCCGCCACCTCCAAAATCGGCGGCCCCAAGCGGGCGGCCGAAATTCTCGGCCGGCTGGACGCCGCCATCGAAGGTCAGATTTTGGACAACATCAAGGAAGTGGACGCCGATCTCGGCGGCAAGATCGAAGACCTCATGGTGGTGTTCGAAAACCTGCTCGGACTCAGCGACCGCGACATTCAGACGCTGCTGCGCGAGGTCTCCTCCGAGATGCTGCTGGTGGCCCTGCGCGGGGCGGACGAGGCGGTCCGGCAGAAGATCATGGGCAACATGTCCAAGCGCGCCGCCGACCTGCTGCGCGACGATCTGGAGGCGATGCCGCCGGTCAAGCTCAGCGACGTCGAAAACGCTCAGAAAGAAATCATGTCCGCCGCCAAACGCTTGGCGGAGGCCGGCGAGATCACCCTGAGCAGCAAGGGAGACCAACTTGTCTAAGATCATCCCCGGCGACCATCTGACCGCTTACCAGCGCTGGGAGTTGCCGGACGTGGAGGCGTCCGGACCGGAGCCGCCGGACGCGCCCTCAACGACGGGTGAAACCGGCGAGGGTATCCGTCCGTCGCGCCCGCCGCGCCCGCTCAAGACCGGGACGGCGCTGCCGACGCTGGAGGAAATCGAGGCGATCCAGCGCGACGCCCACGAGGAAGGTTTCGCCGCCGGCTATCAGGAAGGCCGGCGGGAAGGCCGCGATCAGGGATACAAAAAGGGCCAGCAGGAGGGTCACGCCGAGGGCTTTCAACGCGGCTACGCCGAAGGCTTGGCCGGCGGTCGGGACGATTTAGCGTTGCGCATCCACAAACTCGACCAAATTCTGGACTTCCTCAGCCAGCCGTTGGAGCAGCTCGACGCGGCGGTCGAGGATCAGCTGACCTGGATGACCACCGAAATCGCCCGCCGCTTGATCCGGCGGGAACTGCGCGCCTCGCCCGGCGAAATCGTGGCGGTGGTGCGCGAGGCGGTCAAGCTGCTGCCGGTGGCCAGCGCCGACGTGCAGGTGTGCTTGCACCCCGACGACGCCCGGCTGATCCGCGAAGTGCTATCCCTGGGCCGAGACGGCGAGCCGGTGTGGAAGATCGTTGAGGATCAGACCCTCAGCCGGGGGGGCTGTCTGGTCAATAGCGAACTGTCGCGGATCGACGCGACCCTCGAAAAACGGTTGGGCATGGTGATCGCCACCGTGTTGGGAGACGAACGTGAGCATACTGGCCAACGCGCCTGAGGTGGAACGCGCCCATCAGTGGAGCGCGCGGCTGGCCCAGCGCCGGGCGCGGATCGCCCAGACGCCGGGGTTGGTGGTGGAAGGGCAACTGACCCGCTTGGTCGGCCTCACCCTGGAAGCCGCCGGCTGCGTGGCGCCGGTCGGGGCGCGCTGTCTGGTCGCCAATCCCGACGGCAGCCGGTTCGAGGCTGAAGTGGTGGGCTTTTCCGGCGGCCGCCTGTTTTTGATGCCGAGCAGCGACATTCACGGCTTGATGCCGAACGCTCGGGTGATTCCGACCGGCGGGGTGAGCCAGGTGCCGGTGGGCGACGAACTGCTCGGCCGGGTGTTGGACGGCTCCGGCCGGTTTCTGGACGGGTTGCCGCCGCCGCCGCGCATCGACTGGGTGTCGCTGAGTGGCGAGCCGATCAACCCGCTGTTGCGCAAGCCGATCCGCGAGCCGCTGGATGTCGGGGTGCGCGCCATCAACGCGCTGCTGTCGGTCGGTCGCGGCCAGCGCATGGGCTTGTTCGCCGGTTCCGGCGTCGGCAAGAGCGTGCTGCTCGGCATGATGACCCGCTTTACCAACGCCGAGGTGGTCGTGGTCGGCCTGATCGGCGAACGTGGTCGCGAAGTGCAGGAATTCATTCAGGAAATTTTAGGTCCGCAAGGCATGGCCCGCGCGGTGGTGGTGGCCGCGCCGGCCGACGATCCGCCGCTCAAGCGGCTGTACGGGGCGGCGCTGGCGACCCGCATCGCCGAATATTTCCGCGATTCCGGCCGTCAGGTATTGCTGTTGATGGATTCGCTGACCCGCTACGCCCAGGCCCAACGCGAAATTGCCTTGGCCATCGGCGAGCCGCCGGCGACCAAGGGTTATCCGCCCTCGGTGTTCGCCAAATTGCCGCGCTTGGTGGAGCGGGCCGGCAACGATGCCGTCGGGGGTTCGATCACCGCGTTTTATACGGTGCTGGCGGAGGGTGACGACCAGCAAGACCCCATCGCCGACGCCGCCCGCGCCATTCTCGACGGCCATGTGGTGCTGTCGCGGCGCTTGGCCGAGTCCGGCCACTATCCCGCCATCGACATCGAAGCCTCGATCAGCCGGGTGATGCCGCAGATCAGCGATCCCCGCCACCAGCAGCTGGCGCGGCGATTCAAGCACCTCTATTCGAGCTACGAGCAGCACCGCGATCTGATCAACGTCGGAGCCTATGTGGCCGGCAGCGATCCGGCGGTGGACGAGGCGCGGGACTACCATCCGCTGCTCAAGCAATTTTTGATGCAAAAGACCGACGAGCGAGTGACCTTGGCCGATAGCTTGCAAGCCCTTGAAAAGGTGTTGCAACCCCGACCCCGCGAAGGGAAGGGGCGGTAAGACCCTAGCCGATGGCGCGCAAACCCCATCCGTTACAGGCGGCGGTGAACGTCGCACAAGCCCGCGAGGAAGAAGCGGCCAAGCGGCTGGCGGAGTCGCAGCAGCGGCTGGTCGAACAACAGAACCGGGTGGAGCAATTGATGTTTTTTCGGGGCGAATACGCGACGCAGTTTCAAAACGAGGGCGGCGGCGGTATTTCGGCGCGCCGCTTCCAGGACTACTCGGCATTTTTGAATAACCTGGACCTCGGCCTGACCCAGTCGCGGCATCAACTGGAGCGCTTGAAGCAGGAAATCCAGCGCCGGCGTCAGGAGTGGGTCCAAACCCACGCCAAGACCAAGGCGCTGGAAGAGGTGCTGGCGCGCGATCAAAAGGCGCACGCCCGCCGCGAGGACCAGCGCGAACAACGCGATAGCGACGAACGCAACCTGCGCGGTTCGAGCGTCAAGCGGTCGGATGCGGAAAAATGATGGTTAACGAGCTAAACGGCAATCGGTTTCGGAAAGGACGGCAGCATGGCCCAGCTTGAACTCGCCAATCTATTGGCCGCCAACGGCGCGGCCGCCAAGCCGGTCGCGGCGGGAGCCGGCGTCGGGGACGGCGCACCGGCGAGCGCGCCGGCGGTTTCGTTCGGCCAGTGGCTCCAGTCAGATACGCTGGCCCAGCCGGAAACGGCGGGTCTGTCGGGTGCGGTGTCCGGCGATGCCGCGCGCGCGGCCGCGAATCCTCAAACAGCGCAAACGCTTTCGACCGCTGCTCCGGTGGTCGATCCTGGCAAGATCGACGCTGCCACGCTAACTGTCACTTTGACGGAAGGCGCGGCGCTGACGGTGGGCGCGGAGGAGTCGGGTGAGGTGGACGAGCCGAGCATTGAACCCGATGCCGACGAGGGTTCGGATGCCCCCGGCGATGCATTAGCGGCCGAGCTGCCTTGGCTGGGGTTGCCGTTGGTCATGGACGCTCGGGCGGCGCTGCGCCCGGAGGACGCGGCGGGCGCCGATTCCGCGCCCGCCGCTGAAACGGCGAGCGTCGCGACGGGCGATTCCGAGCGGCTGCGCTCGATGCTGTGGCCGAATTCCGCATCGACTCGGTTGGCCGGCAGCGGGCGCGCCGTGCTCCAACCGAGCGGCGATTTAGAGTCAGATGCCTCAATCGCCCTAGCGCGATCCGATGCCGCCGTTGCGCTCACAAGCGAGGGAGCGGCGGGATTAGCGCCGCCATCAACGGGCTTGGATGCCTCGCTTCGACCGCTGAAAAACGGAGCGGACGCCGCGCTTCAACCGGCGGGCGCTGGCGAGTTAGAACCTCCGGACTTGGAGTTGGCGGCGGCGTCGGGACTGGAATCCCCGGCTCCGACAGTTCTGGAGCCCGAAGCAGCCGTTACCAATCCGCTAGAGCCGGAATCGCGATTGCGTCCGCCGCAAGCGAGCGGAAATCCAGCGCCGGTCGCGGAGGGCGCGCGCGGCGTGCTTCCACCGCCGTCAGGTGCTCCGACGCTGGATCGTCGAGCGGAAGTTGCGATGGCGCAAGCGAACTCTCAACCGGCGGCCGCCGCGCTTTCGAGTGTCGCGGCCGACGCCGCGCTGGCGCGCGCGCCGGCAACCGAACCCGCGCCGGCCGCCGTCGAAAAGGCGTTTGTTCCCCGGCTGATAGAGCGTAGTGAATGGCAAGCGGCGACGGTCGCCACCATCGCGGTCGCCGCAACCCGAACTGAGAATAAAGCGAGAATCGACGACCGTTGGCCGGTCGCGCGGCTGTTGGCCAATCAGTCGCTGCGATGGGCTTTGGAGCGCGCCGATTTGACCGCGCCGGCCGAGGCCGAGCGCGCGCCAGCGACGCAGACCGCGCCGGCTGCGGCGATCCAGGCGCCCGCATCAGCGACCGTCTCGGCCGCAACGCCTGCCTTGGCGACAGCGGCGAGCACGAGTTCGCCGCTGTTGTTGGCGGAAATCGGAGAACTCGTCCGAGCCCCGTCGCCTGAAACCGACAGCGGCGAGGACGCTTCACCACCGGAACCGGTGGCGGTCGCCAAAGGCTCGACCACCGTGGATCGGTCTGCGGCGTCAGGCCAGCAGACAGCGGCGGTCACGGCTTCCACCGTTTTTGATAAAGCGTTGCCGGATCGGGTCGATAGCCGCTCCAGCGAGCCGATGCCGCCCGTCGCCGGCGGGGCGTTGCCTCAAAGACCGATGACAACCCCGCCCGGCCGTCCTGAAACCTCGTCCACGAGCTTTTTACCGACTGCTCCAGAGGTAGTGAATCTACATCAGAAGCATTGGGAGCGAACCTTGGGCCAGCAGCTGAATTGGATGGTCAACAACCAACTGCAAGAAGCCGAAATCAAGGTCAACCCTCCCGAACTGGGGCCGCTTGAGGTGCGGGTCTCGCTGCAGCACCATCAAACCAACGTGACGTTCTTCAGCCACGAGGCCGCCGTGCGGGAAGCGCTCGAAACCGCCTTGCCCCGGCTGCGGGAATTGCTGGACGCTCAGGGCATCACCCTGAACCAGACGCAGGTGGCCGACTCATCGCTGGCCCGCCAGCAGGCTGGAGCCGGAGAGCAATCCGCGTACGGCCGACGCCATGACGACAGAACGCCAACGGCGGCTCCCGGCGCGGAAACGGCGGCTGAGACAGCGGAACCGCGACCGCGCGGGCGCGGCTTGAACGGGGTGGTGGACGATTACGCCTGAGCGCTTATGGGATGGTCGAAACGGCGTGAATGCCATCTGATGGCTTTTCACCCGCCCCCAGATATTGCCAGGCGCGGGCCTTGAACAAACAATAGACCTGATCGCCTTCAACCAAGCCCAGATCGCGGATCGCCTTGACCGTGACTTCGGCCAGGATGGGCACGCCGATATCCACCTCCGCCAACACCCGGTCGGCGACCCGCCGCAAGCTCAGCAGGCGTCCCGAGAGCTGGTTTTGGATGGTGATGCCGTTGATGGGGCGCAGCGCCAAGGCCACGTCGGCGGCGCGCAGCGCGATCCAGGTTTCGGTTCCCGGCGCCAGCGCCGACAGCGGCAAATGCAATTCATGATGGTCGTAGCGCACCGTGGTCGAGCCGATCTCGGGCTCGTGACGATCAACCGTAACTCGCAATACGTTTTCCAACCCCAACGAACGCGCCAGGCCGAGAAGATGATCCTGGCGGATCACCTCTGAAAACAGGCCCTGACCGAGGACGCGGCCATGGTCCATGACCGCCAGATGCGGGGTCAGATACAAAATCTCGTTGATGGCGTGGCTGACGTAGAGCATCGGCAAGCGCAACTCGTCGCGCACCCGGCGCAGGAAGGGCAAAATCTGTTGCTTGCGGCCCTCATCCAGCGCCGCCAGCGGCTCGTCCAACAACAGCAGGCGGGGCGAGGCCAGCAAGCTGCGGCCCAAGGCCACCCGCTGCCGCTCGCCGCCGGACAGGTGGCGCGGCCGCCGGCGCAGCAGCCGGCCGATGTCCAGCAAATCCACGATCCGCGCCGGCGCGAACCGCCGTTCCGCCGGGGGCAACAGCGTGAAGCCATAGAGCAGGTTGCGTTCGACCGACAGATGCGGAAACAGCTGGCTGTCCTGAAAGACCAGCCCGACCCGGCGGCGGTGCGGCGGCAGATCGATTCCCCGGCGGGCGTCGAACAGCGGCGCACCGTCCAGATCGATAAACCCGCGTTGCGGGCGGATCAGGCCAGCGATGGCGCGCAGCAGGGTGCTCTTGCCGCAGCCGGACGGGCCGAACAGGCCGCTGACCGGCTGTTCCAGCGTCAAGCGGCCTTGCAGGGAGAACGTCCCTCGGCGCAGTTCGAGATCGAGCGCGAGCACGGAACGGCGAACCTAAGGCACTATCGCGCCGCAAGGCTTTGGCGGTCGTCGGGCGGCGCGCAAAGCATCAGGAATTGACCCGTGCCAATGAGGGAGCCGATCCACGCTTCGGGGCCGCTCGCTACGACGGATTCGGTGTTTCCGAGGGCGTCCCGTTACCCTTCTCCAATTTCCGTTGACGTTTCTCCTGTTGCTTTTCCTCCTGCTTCTTCTTCATGGCGAGTTCTTTCTGACGCTTTTCGTATTGATAGTTGGGCTTGGCCAAGGTCGTTCCTTAAGGTTGAGTCGCGTTGGGTTAGGAAAAGGCTAAATCCTCTCGGCGACGAACGTTTGGCCGCCGAATTTCGGAAAGGGATTTGCCACCGTTGCATTGTGCCCGAATTCGCAGATTTCGTTTCGGTTGCGCGAGAAGGCGAGGCATTCGAAGGTGCGGCGGTTTCTAGTCCCGGTTTCGGCTGCGCTCGGCGGGGATGTAGAGTTGTTCCAGCAGGTAGCGTTTGAATGCCGGGGCATACGGTTGCGTTTTTAGCGCCTCCGCCATGCACAGCAGCCAGGCGTCGCGTTCCTGGGAACCGATGGCGAAGCGGCTGTGCGCTTGCGGAATGCGGATCGGGCCGTATTTTTCCGCGTACCGTTCGGGGCCGCCCAGCCAGCCGCACAGAAACCGGGCCAGCTTGTCGCGCGATCCGTCGAGGTCGGCGGGGTGCATGGCTCGGATGGTAGCGGCTTCGGGCAGCGTGTCCATGGCCGCGTAAAAAGCGTCCACCCAGGCGCGGATGCCGGCTTCGCCGCCCGCCGCCCGATAAGCGGCATCCTCGACGCCGTAAAGTCGAGTGTTTTCGATTTCGGTCGGCGATCCAGTCTCGTCGGTTTCAGGGTTTTCGATCAAGGCGGTTGCGCTCGAACGCCAGGCGCTGGAAAAAGGGTCTCGATCAGCCTAAAGGGCGCTGTATCGAGGGTTGGCCCGCTCACGCCCGCCGCCTCCCGATCAACCGTTCCACCCGACGCGCGCCCAGCTCGCTCGCCCACAGCGCCGCCAGCGCCAACAGGATCGAAAGCGCGACCAGCCGCAGCGCCGGGCCGTCGCCGCCGGGAATTTGGGTGTAGGTGTAGATCGCCAGCGGCAGAGTGCGGGTTTCGCCCGCCACGTTACCGACGAAGGTGACCGTCGCGCCGAACTCGCCCAGGCTGCGGGCGAAGGCGAGCACCAACCCGGTCAGAATGCCCGGAAGGGAGAGCGGCACGGTCACGGTCAGCCACACCCGCAGCGGCCCCGCGCCCAGGGTGCGCGCCGCGTCTTCCAGCCGGGGTTCGACCAAGGTCACCGCGAGGCGCACCGCCCGCACCATCAGCGGAAACGCCATCAGCGTCGAGGCGATCACCGCGCCTTGCCAGGTGAAGGCCAGGGTCACGCCCCAGGTCTCATACAACCAGCGACCCAACGGCCCGTTTCTTCCCAGCACCAGCAACAGCAGATAACCGGGCACCACCGGCGGCAGCACCAGCGGCAGGTGCACCAGCCCGTCCACCAGCGCCTTGCCGGGAAAGCGCACCCGCGCCAACAGCCAGCCGGTGACGAGGCCGGGGACGGCGATCAGCGCGGTGCACCACAAGCCGATCTTGATCGACAGCCACAAGGCGGTCAGCTCGTCGGGCGTGGGTTGCAGCGACGACCACACGGCCGTCAGCTCAATCGAGCACGGTAAAGCCGTACTGGCGGAACACCTTGGCCGCCGCCGGCGCGCGTAGAAAATCTATAAACTCTTGCGCCGCCGGCTTGCCTCCTGGCGCTCGCGCGACCGGATACACCACCGGCATTGCCAAAGGTAGGCCAGATTATCAAGCAACGGCACAAGGTTTTAGGAAAGATTGGGCACCAACCGAAGCCTTTCATTAGGATAGACACGACCCGCGCCGCAAGCCGAGGTGAGTTTGGAATGCATCGAAATCGCGGCCGTCATGCGGCAACCCGTAACTGTCCAGCAAGCATCGCGTGGCGATTATTGGGGCAATCGTATTGCGAACCGTGACGCCATGCATCCGAAATCTTTAAGGCCGCGCGCGTTCGGTCGCTGATCGGCGTTTTAACCGTAGCGGTGCCGGTCAACCCGCGCGGCGCAAGGACACGCTGTCGGCGGCTTCGGCGGTATCGTGGAGGGCTTCAGCCGAGGCCGCCATGCGGGCGGTCAACTGCTGGACCGATTCGGCGGCGATGCTGCTGGGGCTGACTTGATTGTTGGCGTGCAGCATACAGATGAGATCGGCCTCGCCCCGGCTCAGCCCGCACAGTTCCATCACTTCCTCGACGCTCGCGCCTTGCAGGGCGAGTTTGGTGGCGACCTTGAAAAACTTCTGGTCGGCGTCTCGGTTCAACGGCAATCCAGGCCCGCCGGCCGGCCCGCGCAATTGCCCGATTTGAACCTCCAGCTTGACCAGCCGCTCGCTCACTGTCGCCAGCGACAGCGCGATGCCCTTCAAATCCTGTTGCGGATCGCGCGGTTCCTGGTTGGCTTCGGGTTTCGAAGCGGGATAAAGCAGCCGGGCCGCTAAAAAGCCCAGCGCGACCAGCAGCGCGTTACCGGCCAGCAAGGCGGCAATCGCAAGACCCTGAAACAAAGCATCGTGCATGGATCGAACCTAGCCTAAGGTGAATGGCGCACTCAATGGAATCTGGCCGACGGTTTGCCGGGCGCGGCCGGATTGGCGGCGACCGAACTGTCCGCAATCGCGGCGGGCGGCGCGGGGGACGCCGCCTCGGTCGGCTGCACGTCCGTTTCATAGCGGCTGTCGGTATTACCCATGATCACTAATACCACCCGTCGGTTCTGCAGCCGGCCTTGCTCGGTGCGATTGTCGGCGATGGGCTGGTGCTCGCCGTAGCCGATCGCCGCCATCCGCTCGGGCCGCACCCCGTTTTTCATCAGCACGTTGACCACGTTGGCGGCGCGCGCGGCCGACAATTCCCAGTTGGAGGGATAGACCGGGGTGTTGATCGGTCGGTTGTCGGTAAATCCCTCCACTTGAAGCCGGTTGGGAATTTCCCGCAGGATTTCCGCCATCAGCGCCAAGGGCGGGAGCGCTTCCGGGTTGACGATGGCGCTGCCGCTGGCGAACAGGATGCTGTTTTTGATCTCCACTTCCACCCAAAAGTCGCTGCTGCGGATGTTGACCAGATCGGTGCGCACCAAATCCGCCAAGTGTTGCTGGAGCTTGGCCGCGACCTTGGCCAGATTGGGATCGCCCTCGGCCCGGCCCTTGGCGACCGCAAAGGTCGGAGTCGGGGCCACGACTTTGTGCACCGCCCGCTGGGGGCGCTGGAACGCGGCGGCGGGCAGCGGCCGCAAATCGGGGGCCACGCCGGGGTTCATCGCCGGCGCGCCGACCGCCTGCTGGGCCGGGGAGCCGACCATGCCGCCCAGTTGGATCGGCTTCATGCTGTTGGGGTTGGTGGAACGGAACGCCGCCATCATCGACTCCGACAAAACCCGGAATTTGCCTTCGTTGACCGAGGATACCGAATACATCACCACGAAGAAAGCGAACAGCAGCGTGATGAAGTCGGCGTAGGACACCAGCCAGCGCTCGTGATTCTCGTGGGCCTCCTCGTGCTTTTTGCGGCTCATCGCTCACCTCAATTTTGGGTAAAGCCTTGCAGGCGCGATTCGATGTTGCGGGGGTTTTCGCCGTGGGCGATGGCGATGATGCCCTCGATAATCAGCTCGCAAAGCCGGGTTTGTTTCTTGATCGAGCTTTTGATTTTGTTGCCCATCGGCAGGGCGAACACGTTGGCCAGCACCAAGCCGTAGATGGTGGCGACGAACGCGGCGGCGATGCCGCCCCCCAATTTGCTGGGATCGGCCAAGTTGCCCATGACGTGAATCAGGCCCAGCACCGCGCCGATGATGCCGATGGTCGGCGCGTAACCGCCCAGCGCCTCGAAAAAGCTCACCGCCTGCAAGTCGTTTTCCTCGCGGATCGTCATGTCCATTTCCAGGATGTGGCGGATTTCCTCCGGCTCCTTGCCGTCCACCAGCAGTTGCAGCGCCTTGGAGGCGAACGGGTCCGGCTCTTGCTGGATGTAGTCTTCCAACCGCAGCAAGCCTTCCTTGCGGGCGATGTTGCTCCATTCAACGATTTTTTCGATGGCCGGCTGCATCTCGATGGCCGGCGGCAAGAACGCCCATTTGGCGCGGGCCAGCGCCCGTTTGAAAATCGCCATCGGCAACTGCACCAGCACCGCGCCGACGGTGCCGCCGACCACGATCAAGAACGCCGGGCCGTTGATCAGCGAGCCGATGTGGCCGCCTTCGATCAACATGCCGCCGATAATGCCGCCGAAGGCGACGATCAGGCCGGCGAGGGTGAGGATATCCACGAGTGCGCTCCGCTGCGATCAGGCGTTCAGGCCGTCGCCACCCGCGCCCGCAACCGGGCGAGCGCCTGACCGTGCAATTGGCTGACGCGGGATTCGCTGACGCCCAGCACCGCGCCGATTTCCTTGAGGTGCAGCTCTTCGTCGTAGTAAAGCGATAGCACTAATTTTTCCCGTTCCGGCAGCAAGTCGATGGCCGAACCCAGCGCCTTGAGCATCGATTCCCGGTTGACGGCGTCGGCGGGATCGCCGCCGGGCGCGGGGACGCGGTGGATTTCGCTGTCGTCGTCCAGCCCGGCCTCATCGAGCGACAGCATTTTCTGGCCGCGCATGTCGGCCAGGGTTTCGTGATACTCATCCAGGGAGACGCCCAGATGCCCGGCGATGTCCCGATCCTGGGCCTCGCGGCCGGTCGCGGTTTCCACCGCGCGGATCGCCGCCGTCACTTCGCGCGCCTTGCGGTGCACCGAGCGGGGCGTCCAATCGCCCTTGCGGGTTTCATCGAGCATCGCGCCTCGGATGCGCGGCTCGGCGAAGGTGGAGAAGTTGGCGCCTTGCGCGGGATCGTAGCGGCGCGCGGCTTCCAGCAGGCCCAACATGCCGGCCTGGATCAGATCGTCCACCTGCACCGAGGCGGGCAGCCGGGCCAGCAGGTGGTAGGCGATCCGCTTGACTTGCGGTGCGTGCCGGGCGATCAGGTCGTCCGCCGTGTCGCCGCCGAGGCTGGCGTACAAGGCTACGCCTCTCATGCGGGACGTTCCCGCAGCCGCGTGGGGTCGATCAACCGCTCGACGAAAAATTGCAGGTAGCCGCTGGCGCCGCGCGGCCGGGGCCAGCGGCCGATGATTTGGGTGGCGAGCCGGTGGAAGGCTTCGGCCGAGCGGCTGTTGGGGAAGGCTTCCAGCACCGCCCGCTGTGCTTGCACCGCCTTGCGCAACTGCGGGTCTTCGGGGATGAAGCCGCAAAAATTCAGGGTCACGTCCAAAAAGCGGTCGGTTACCCGCACCAGCTTGTTGAACAGCTCGCGGCCTTCCTGCGCGTTGGCCACCCGGTTGGCCAGAATCTGGAAATGGTCCACGCCGTAGTCTTGGCTCAGCAGTTTGGTCATGGCGTAGGCGTCGGTGATGGAAGCCGGTTCGTTGCAGACCACCAGCAGCACGTCGTTGGAAGCCTGGCTGAACGTGACCACGCTGTCGGCGAGGCCGGCGGCGGTGTCGACCAGCAGGATATCGACCGAATCGTTCAACTCGCTGAACGCGCCGACCAGCCCGGCGTTTTCCTCGGGCGTCAGCTCCGCCATCCGCTTGACGCCGGAGCTGGCCGGGATGATGCGGATGCCGTTGGGTCCGTTGAGGATGATTTCCTCCAGGGTCCGTTCCTGGTTGATGACGTGCCACAGGTTGTAATGCGGCTGCAAGCCCAGGATCACATCGACGTTGGCCAGGCTGAGGTCGGCGTCCAGCAACATCACTTTTTGCTGTTGTTGGCTCAAGGCCAGCGCCAGATTGATCGAGATGTTGGTTTTGCCCACGCCGCCCTTGCCGCTGGTGACGCAGATCACTCGAACGGGCCGGTGGGACGTGGGCTGCTGCACGGCGGCGGCCTGATGGTAAAACGACTCAGCAGCGGACATCGGCGGTCAGCCTCTTCCCGAAAGTCAACGCCAGGGCGTCGTTAACGGGAGCCGCGCCGTAGAGTCCGGCGAATTCCTCGGCCAGCTGGATCAGCGTGTCCACCCGCGCCGCCTGGAGGTCTTCGGGAACCCGCTGGCCGTTGCAGATGTAGGCCAGGGGCAGGGCTTGTTCGTGCGCGGCCGAGAGCATCGCGCCCAGCCGGGTGGTTTCGTCCACCTTGGTCAGGATCGCCCCGCTCAGCGGCACCCGGGCGAATGCCGCCATGGTTTCCTGCAACACCGCGTGCTGGGCGTTGGCCGCCAGCACCAAGTAGTTGCGGATGCGGGCGGTGTTATCCAGCAGGGCGAATTGCTGGGACAGCCGCAGGTCGCGCTGGCTCATGCCGGCGGTGTCGATCAGGATCAATGATTTATCGGAAAACGCCTTGAGGGAATCTTGCAGTTCCTGGGCGGTGCGGACCAGGCGCACCGGCGCGTCCAGAATCATGCCGAAGGTGCACAGCTGTTCGTAAGCGCCGATCCGGTAGCTGTCGGTGGTGATCAGCGCCACTTGATTCGGGCCGTGGCGCAAGTTGTAACGCGCCGCCAGCTTGGCGATGGTGGTGGTCTTGCCGACGCCGGTCGGGCCGATCAGCGCGGCGACGCCGCCCTGACTCAGAATGTCGTCTTGGGTGACCGACAGGCCGCGCGCCAGGGTTTCGAGCGCGAGGCGCCAGGCCCGCGCCGGATCGCGTTCGGCGGCGGCGGCGTCGGCCAGACGCACGCACAAGCTGGGATGGCAGCCGAAATCCAACAGTTGGCTCAACAGATCGGCGCGGTGCGGTTGCTGGCGGCCCAACTCGCCCCAGGCCAGGCCCGAGAGCTGCTGCTCCAGCAGCGTGTGCATCACTTGGAGTTCGTGGCGCATTTCGACCAGCAGCGGGTCTTGCGACCAGACGACGCGAGGCTTTTCAGGCCGGAGCGAGGCGGCGGGCTCCAGCGCTTCCACGGCGGGCTGAAGGGTCGGAATGGCGGTCGCCGCGGGCTTGGCGGCCGGTTTTTTGGCCGGCGCAACGTCGGTCGCTGGCGGTCGGGCGTCCCGTTGGGGTTCGAGCGCGGCTGCGGGATCGGCGGTCGCGCGCCGGCCGCCGGATTCGGCGAGCTCCGGGAGCTGCATCCCCGCGAGCAGCTTTTCGTCGTAGTCGATCGCCGCGATGATTTCAAAACCGGCTTCGGAGCGCTGGTTGGAAAGGATTACGGCGTCCGGGCCGAGTTCCTCTCGGATCTTGCGCATCGCCTCGCGGATGTTGGCGGCGTTCAGTCGTTTGATCTTCATGACGTTCGTTCCTGCTCTGGTCGCGGGTTTCGGCTCCGGGGCGAGCCGCGCCTGGTTTGCTTACTTGCCCACCGTGGCGATGACTTTCAATTTCTTGTCCTCGGGTATTTCGCTGAAAGCGAGGACGTGGAGGTTCGGTATTCCGTGCCGGGTGAAGCGCGCCAGCATGACGCGGATCACGTCCGGAACCAGCAGCACCGCCGGTTGGCCGACCAACTCCTGTTTCTGGGTGGTTTCCAGCAGAGCCTTGTGCAGCCGCTCGGCCAGTCCCGGTTCCAGGGGCGCTTGCTCTTCCTTCCCCATCTGCAAGGTACGGAGCAATATCTGTTCCAATTCAGCGGCGAGGGTAATGACAGAGAGTTCATCCTCCAAGCTATTGATATTCTGAACAATCAATCGACCCAGTGCGACCCGGACGGCGGCGGTGAGCACGTCGGGGTCCTGACTCCGCGAGCCGTGTTCCGCCAAAGTTTCGGCGATGGTGCGCATGTCGCGGATCGGAACCTGTTCGATCAGCAGGTTTTGCAGCACCCGCACCACCACCCGCAGCACCAGGGTCTTGGGCACCAAATCCTGCACCAGACGCGGCATCGCCTGCGCCAGGCGATCCAGCAATTGCTGGGTTTCCTCGTGGCCCAGCAGTTCGTGGGCGTGGCCGAGGAGGATTTGATTGAGGTGGGTGGCGATCACGGTGCTGGCGTCGACCACGGTATAGCCCAACGTTTGGGCCTGCTCGCGCAGGCTGGGCTCGATCCACACCGCCGGCAGCTTGAACGCTGGGTCTTGGGTGGCCATGCCGGGCAACGGGCTGTTGACCTGACCGGGGTTGATGGCGAGCTGGCGGTCGGGGAAGGCTTCGGATTCGGCGGCGGTCACCCCCAGCAGGGTCACGCGGTAGGCGGTCGGGGCCAGATCGAGGTTGTCGCGGATGTGGACCGGGGGAATCAGGAAACCCAGCTCTTGCGATAGCTTCTTGCGCACCCCCTTGATCCGGCTCAGCAGCTGGCCGTTTTGATTGCGGTCCACCAGGGCGATCAGCCGGTAACCGACTTCCATGCCGATGGTGTCGAGCGGCGGCACGTCGTCCCAGCCGACCTCGCGGTTGTCCGCGTTCTCGGCCTCTCCCGGACCGGCGGGACCGCCGCCCTCGGCGGGCGCGGGCGCGGCGCGGCGCTGTTGGGTCAGCCGCCAGGCCATGTAACCGGCGCCGCCGGCCAAGCTTAAAAACACCAGATTCGGCATTCCCGGAATCAGGCCCAACATGCCGATGATTCCGGCGGTCACGCCCAAGGTTTGCGGGCTGCCGAACAGCTGCTGGGTCACCTGCTGGCCGATGTCCTGCGAGCCGGAGGCGCGGGTGACCATGATGGCGGCGGCGGTGGACAGCAGCAGGCCGGGTATTTGCGCGACCAGACCATCGCCGATGGTCAGCAACGTGTAAAACTGGGCGGCCTCGGCCACCGGTAGCTGGTGTTGCAGGGTGCCGATGGCGATGCCGCCCAGCATGTTGATGAACAAAATTAAAATGCCGGCGATGGCGTCGCCGCGCACGAACTTGCTGGCGCCGTCCATCGAGCCGTAAAAATCCGCTTCCTGAACCACTTCGGCGCGGCGGCGCTTGGCTTCGGCCTGTTCGATGATGCCGGCGTTGAGATCGGCGTCGATGGCCATTTGTTTGCCGGGCATGGCGTCCAGGGTAAAGCGGGCGCTCACTTCGGAGACCCGGCCCGCGCCCTTGGTCACCACCACGAAATTGATGATGGTCAGGATGGCGAACACCACCAGGCCGACCGCGAAGTTGCCGCCGACCACGAAATGGCCGAAGGCTTCGATCACCTTGCCGGCGGCGTCCCCGCCGGCGTGGCCGTTGAGCAGCACCACGCGGGTGGAGGCGACGTTCAGCGCCAACCGCAGCAGGGTGCTGACCAGCAGCACGGTGGGAAACACCGCGAAGTCCAAGGGCCGTTCGCTGTAGACGGTGGCCAGCAAGATCACCAGCGACAGGGCGATGTTGAAGGTGAAAAACACGTCCAGCGCGAACGGCGGCAGCGGGACGACCACCATCATCAAGATGATGATCAGCAAAGCCGGCGCGCCCAGGCCGGAGCGGGCCATGCCGGTGAGGGTGGCGGCTAGATTCATTGCGGCGAGTCCTCAAGGTCGCGCGGCCGCGCGCCGGGGCTCGCTCCGGCGAGGGCGGCCGACGGCGGATGCGCGGGCGGTTGGCGGGGCGGAATCATGGCATTCATGGCTATTCGGTGCGCAGGTCGGGCGGCACCGGCACCTCGTTCATCACGATCGGATCGCCGGTCAGTTCGCCGTCCCGGCGCAACCGGTAGACGTAAGCCAGCACGTTGGCGACCGCTTGATACAGGCCGACCGGAATCGGTTTATCGAGCGTGCTGTTGTAATACAAGGCGCGGGCCAACAGCCGCGACTCGACCTTCGGGATTTTGTGCTCGCCGGCCAGCTCGCGGATGCGCAGCGCCACCATGTCCAGGCCCAGGGCGACGATCACCGGCGCTTTCATGCTGTCTGGCTGGTACTTCAGCGCCACGGCGTAATGGGTGGGATTGGTGACGATCACATCGGCGGTCGGCACTTTTTCCATCATCCGCCGCTGGGCGAATTCCTGTTGCAAGCGCCGGATGCGGCCCTTGACCTCGGGCTTGCCGTCGACATCCTTCATTTCGTCGCGCACTTCCTGCTTGGTCATGCGCAGGTTGCGAAAGAAGCTGATCAACTGAAACGGTACGTCCACCCCGGCGATCAACAGCATCGGCAGGGTCAAGATCAGGAAGGTCCAGCCCAAGGTGCGCGCGGTGTGGGCCAGCGCCGGCAACAGCGGCTCGCGGCCCAAATGCAACAGTTCGGCTTCGCCCCGCCACAGCAGCAGCACCGCGACGCCGCCGACCACCAGAAACTTGATCAGGGCCTTGAACAATTCCATCAGCGAATGCCAGGAAAACAGCCGGGCGATGCCCTGGATCACATTCAGGTGTTCCCATTTGAGATGCAGGCTGAAAGTCCAGCCGCCGAGCGCCAGCGGCGCGACCAAGGCGACCACCAGCATCAAGCCGAGAAACGGGGCGAGCAACGCCAGCAGGTCGATGAGGGCGTGGCCCAGCACGATGGGAAGTTGGCCGGGGTCCGCGATCTTCCTGGGATCGAGCGCCAGCCCGGCGCGCATCTGCGCGGCCAAGCCGTCCAGCAGGGCCGGTCCCAGCCCCAGCAAGCCGCCGGCGGCGGCCAGCAGCATCGCCAGCGTGGCCAGCTCGCGGGAGCGGACGATTTGACCTTTCTCGGCGGCCTCCTGACGCCGTCGGGGGGTCGCCTCCTCGGTTCGTTCCTGGCCGTCTTCGTTCTCGGCCATCAGCCGTCGCCTCCGATCAGTTGACCGATGGTGCGAAACGCCTCATCGAACAAACCGTTCAGTTGATAGAGCAGGGTCGGCAGGTTGTAGAGCAGGATCAACAAGCCGAGGATCAAGGTGATCGGAAAGCCGACCGCGAAGATGTTGAGCTGCGGCGCGGCGCGGGTCATGACGCCGAAGGCGAGGTTGACCACCAGCAGCGAGGCGACGGCCGGCAGCGAAATCAGCACCGCGCCGGCGAAGGTGCGGCTGGCCCAAGTGGCCAACACCCACAGCGCGTCGCGGTCGACTCCAACCGCCGCCACCGGCAGGGTCCGGAAGCTGTCCACCAGCAGTTGAACCAGCAGCAGATGCCCGTTTAGGCTCAGAAAAACCAGGGTGCCGAGCAAGGAATAAAACTGGCTGAGCAGCGGGGTTTGCGAGCCGTTTTGCGGGTCCACCAGGCTGGCGAAGCCCAGGCCCATCTGGGTGGCGATCATGTGGCCGCCGAGCTCCAGCGCGGCGAACACCAGCCGCAGCACGAAACCCATGCTCAGGCCGATCAGAATTTGTTGCGCCGCGATCAGCACGCCGGTCGGGCTGAGCGGTTCGACCGCTGGAACCGGCGGCGCGAGCGGCAGCACCGCCCAGGTCAGGGCCAGCACCAGCATCAGCCGGACCCGGCGCGGCAAGGTCCGCGCGCCCAACACCGGGGCGACGCTGGCCAGCGCGGCGACGCGGGTCAGCGGCCAGAGGAAGCCTCCGACCCAGGCGGCGATTTCGGCGCTGGCTATCTGCATCGCGATCAGCCGATCAGATTGGGAATGTCCTTGAACAAGGCGCGGGTGAAATCGACCAGCAGCTCCAGCATCCACGGCCCGGCCAGCACCAGCACCAGCACCAGCACCAGCAGCTTGGGGACGAAGCTCAGGGTCATTTCGTTGATTTGGGTGGCGGCTTGAAACAGGCTGATCAGCACGCCGATCACCAGCGCCGAGAGCAACAGCGGGGCCGACAGCAGCACCCCCAATTCCAGGGCGCGCTGGCCGAGGGTCAAGACGGTTTCCGGCGTCACGGAGCCTCCGGCGTCAGGGCAGGTAAAAACTGGAGGCCAGCGTGGTCATCAGCAGGCCCCAGCCGTCCACCAGCACGAACAGCATCAGTTTGAGCGGGAAGGAAATCATCATCGGCGAGAGCATCATCATGCCCATCGCCATCAGCACGCTGGCCACCACCAGATCGATGATCAAAAACGGGATGAACAGCATGAAGCCGATCTGAAAAGCGGTTTTCAGCTCGCTGGTGATGTAGGCCGGGACCAGCAGCGGAAACGGCACCCGATCCGGTGATTCCAAGGCCGGCCGGCCCGACAGCTGGACGAACAGCGCCAGATCGCTTTCGCGGGTTTGGGCCAGCATGAACGCTTGCAACGGCTGCCGGCCTTCCTCAAGCGCCTGCTGGAAGGTGATGGTTTCGTTCAGATACGGGGCGAGCGCCCGGTCGTTGATGCGCTCGAACACCGGCGTCATGATGAAAAAGGTCAGAAACAGCGCCAGGCCGATCAGGATCTGATTGGAGGGCGTCTGCATGGTGCCGAGCGCTTGGCGCAATAAAGCCAGTACGATGATGACGCGGGTGAAGGCGGTCATCATCAACAGCGCCGACGGCAGCAGGGTGAGCGCGGTCATCACCGCCAGAATTTGCAGGCTCAGCGACCAGGTTTCGCCGCCGCCGGCCGCCGGAACCACGGTCACCGCCGGCAAGCCCGCCGGCGCGGCCCACGCGGCCGTCGAGCCCGCCAGCAAGACCAGCGCCGCGATCAAGTAACCGCGCCGCGAGCGCGACCAAAAAGCCCTAAGGTCGCGCGTCATGGGACGGTTCCGAAGGCGGGGGCTCGTCGAGGCAAAAAGCGGGCGCGCCAGCCGGCGGCGCGGTTCCCGGCGCAAAGACGTGCAGGGTTTGAATCTGAGTGGCGGTGACGCCGAGCAGCAGGCGGGTCTTGTCCACCTCGACCAGCAATAAGCGTTCCCGGCTTCCCAACGGCAGGCCACCGACCACCCGGATCAGCCCGTCGCGCGGCAGGGCGTAGCGGCGCAAAAGCCAGCTCAGGCCGACCGCCAACGCCAAGACCACGACCAGCCCCAAAGTCAGCTGCGCCAGCATCCCGCCGCCCGGCGCGACGGCGGCGACCGAATCGAGCCGGCTCGGTTCGGCCGCCGCCACCGGCGCGAACGGTACCCACAACAGCGCGCTGATTCCCGGCGAGAGCTTCATCGGAGGCGGCGAATCCGCTCTTCCTGACTGACGATGTCGGTGATCCGCACCCCGAAGCGGTCGTTGACCACCACCACCTCGCCGCGCGCCACCAAGCAACCGTTCACCAGAATGTCGAGCGGGTCGCCACCCGGCCGATCCAGCTTGACCACCGAGCCTTGGGTGAGCTTCAACAGTTCGCGGATGCTCATCCGGGTGTGGCCCAGTTCCAGCGACAGGTTGATGGGAATATCCATCACCATGTCCAGATTTTGTCCGAGCTTGACGTTGGACTGGCCCGCATCGTCGCTGCGCGCGGTCGGGTCCGGTTCCAAGGCGGCGGCTTGAGAATTCATGATGGGAGGATCTCTCAAAAGTAGGGTGGCGTTTGCGCGGCGGCCGAGACGCTCAAGGCTTGGCCGCGAACGGCGCGAAGTCCTGAGCCGGCGATGCTGGATTCAACCATTCACCGGCCGGGCCGAGCGGTTGTTCGATCTTGAGCGCGCTCCAGCCTTGGGCGACGCCGTAGGAGCCGCTGTAGACCGGCACTTCCTCGACTTGCAGCACGGCCGTGGGCGGGATATTGACCGGAATGACATCGCCGATGCGCAGCGCCAGCAAGTCGCTCAGGCTCAGCTCAAAGCCGGCCAGCGCGCAGCGCACTTCAATCTGGCTTTCCTGAAGGCCCTCGCGCAGCCGTTCGGCCAGCTGCCTGCTGGGGTTGGGATGCTCCTTGCAAGTGCTGTTGAGCAGGGTTTCCCGGATCGGCTCCAGGATCGAGTACGGCAGCGCCAGGTGCATGGCGCCCGCGATGGAATCGCGGCTGATAGTCGCGCTGCTGACGGTCAGCGGTTCGTTGGGATTGAGCGAGGTGACGAACTGCGGCTTGTTTTCCGAACTGAGGTGGCTGCATTTCAGCGCGGCGAAAGGCGACCAGGCTTCTTCCAGCGATCTGAAGCACAATTGCAACAGCCGTTGGATGAAGCGGTTTTCGGTGGTGGTGAAATCCCTGACGCTGGCCGATTGATACGACCGGCCCGAGCCGCCGAAAAAAGTGTCCACGATCAGAAAGATCAAATCCGTGTCGAAAATCAGCAGGGCCGGACCGCTCAGCGGGCTGATGCCGATGAGGTTGACGCTGCAAGGCACGCTGAGCGAGGTCGTCAGATCGGTATAGCCGCGCTTTTCGATCGCGCTGACGTTGACCGTCAACTCCCGCCGCACCATCTCGAACAGGCCGATCCGCAGGCGGTGGGCGAAGCGCTCGTGGATGGTCTCCAGCACCGGCAACAGGCTGTTGACGGCGTAATCCTGTCCGGCCAGATCGTAAGGCATGACGCCTTCATGGGAGGCGCTGGCGGGAGTCTCGGCGGCGTCCGTAGGATTGGAGACGGCTTCCATGAGCGCATCGCGCTCGTCCTGGGTGAGAACCTCGTCGCTCGACATGGCCGGGCCTTACTGCATCACGAACGCGGTGTAATAAATGGCTTCGATGCCGGGTTCGCCGATTTCCTGATTCAAGATGTTTTGCACCTGTTCCAGCGCCAGGGCGCGCAGTTTTTCCTTGCCTTCGTTGGAGTTGAGAGTCTCTACTTTTTGGTTGCCGAACAACAAGATCAGATTATTGCGGATTTGCGGCATGTTGTTGTTGACGGCGTCGATGACCATTTTGTCCCTGGACATGACCGAGAAGCCGATTTGCAGGTAACGCAGGATGCCCTGGTCCTCGAAATTAATGATGAACGGCGGGTCGAGCGGTTGGTAGATGGCGGCTTGTCCGGGGGCGGCGGCGGCTTCTCCACCGTGCCCGCCGCTGGCTTTGGCGGCTGTTTTGGCGGCGGGTTTGTGTTCTCTGGGGGCCTCGGCGGTTTGGTGCAACGCGCCGGTAAAGAACAACGTCGCGCCGACAGCGCCGCCGACCAAGACCAGCGCGCCGACGACGATCAACAGGATTTTCTTGAGGCCGCCGCCTTTTTTAGCAGGCGTTTTGGCTTCTTCTTTCTGAGCCATGATGCATTTCCAAAACGTGGAAGGTGAACTAGTGCGGGTTTAGCAATTAGCGCGCCATCGCTCGCTTCGGATATTTATTAATTTAATTCAAATAGATATAGGGGGATTGTCCAAGATGTCGAGAAACTGGCGGAATCGAGCGCGGAGGAGATGCCAAAATATTGTCGCCGCATTGCGGCGAACCAGGCGATTATCAACAAAAAGCTTTCATATTTCTTTTGTTTAGGATTTTTTCCTTGCCAATGGATGGCGAGGTAGCGAATGGCGGTTGAAAGGCTGAAAAGGACGTTATGCACGATGGAAGCGCCCGAGGCGGTTTGTCGAAATAACCGCTTAGGGCGAACTCGGCCTCGGCTGGCAACGCACTTCGGTTTTTACCGAATTGGCGATGAAGCATTCGGCATGGGCTTGTCGGTGGAGGCTTTCGAGTTCGTCAGGCGTCGGTTGTTTTTCACCCGAAAATTTGACCTCGGGATGCAGGGTGACGACCGATATCATCAAATGACCTTCTTGGTTTTGCGCCATGACACCTTCGGCCCTATCGTGGTAGCTATCGACGACAAGCCCTTGCCCGGCGGCAAGCGATAAAAACCACAGCATGTGGCAACTGGCAAGGGCCGCGATAAAGGCTTCTTCGGGGTCCACGGCGTCCGGCGCTGAATAGGGCAAAGGCACTATATGAGGGGATGAGGATCCAGATACCTCAATTCCACCGTCGAAACGAAGCAGGTGTTTGCGGCTGTAACGATTATCGACAAAGATCTGGTTCGAACGAGACCAGAGCACCTCGGCGGTGTGGGTAACCATGCGTGCGCTTTTGGGTTGCTGTTAATGGGCAAAGAAAAATCGAACGACTCCGAACGAGAGGGCGAAGAGATAGCCGTAGGCGAAGCGATCGATGCGCAATACCGGATCGCCTCTTCTGGCGCGCCACGCGCCTAGCGCCGCCATGCACGCGCCGACCGCGACTGGAGTCAGCATCAAATTGATAAGCCGATAGGCGGCGGGCATAAAATGATCGTTAAATACCAGCAGGCTCAGCCCGCCCAGCAGCGCGCCAAGCAGCAAGAAACCCAGCGAAGCAAGCCAGGGGTTTGGCGAGTTTCGGAACGGTTCAGCCAGCGAGTGAAGGCCGATCTCCGCAAGAGCTTCTCCGAAAATTTGCAGCAAAAATTCGCCGACTATTTCGAGCAAAAGTTCGAACATGGCTAACAAGACAAGTCCAGTTATTTTGATCGCAGCGCAAATAAGGGCGGATTGATATAAGTACCCTTACATTTTGGGCATTTGCTTGGTTTTTTGGTTTTTTCCCGCTCGGTGAAGGTATAGCCGCAATCGCCGCAAGCGGCGGGAGTGACGGCCAATAGCCCTATGCGCTTCATCGACTCAAGGTGGCCGTAGACCTCCTTTTCGGACAGACGCATCACTTTGGAAAGCGCGCTGGCGGACCACATTTTTTCGCCGAGAAGCGCCTTGAGTTCTTGTCGGATGGTTTCGTGGCGTTCGAAAGGCGCCGCTTCTTTCATGATCGAGACTCGTCCGCATGGATCCGCTTGCGGGTTATGCCGCTGTCCACCGCTCAGCCTTCCGCCTCCAACAGCTTGCGAATCTCCAGCAGCTCGCGCCGCCGTTGCTTGCTGACTTCCGGGTAGCGCAGATTCAATCGCTTCAGGGTGCGAACGATGATCTCCGACACCGCCAGCCGGGTGAACCATTTGCGGTCGGCCGGCACCACATGCCACGGCGCCCATTCGGTGCTGGTATGGTTGAGGCAATCTTGGTAAGCGCGCTGATACTCGTCCCAGAAACCCCGCTCCTTGACGTCGGCGGTGGCGAATTTCCAATTTTTTTCGGGCTCGTCGATGCGCGCCAGAAAGCGCTGACGCTGTTCTTCCTTCGACACATTAAGAAAGAACTTCAGCACCACGATTCCGTTTTCGACCAAGTATTTTTCGAAGGCGTTGATCTGCTCGAAGCGTCGTTCCCAAATCATCGGGCGGGCCGAGTCGGGCAACTGTTGGGCGTCCAGAAAGGCGGGATGCACCCGCACCACCAGCACTTCCTCGTAGTAAGACCGGTTGAAAATGCCGATCCGGCCCCGTTCCGGCAGTCGCCTCGCGCTCCGCCACAGATAATCGTGATCCAGTTCCTCGGCCGAAGGCGCTTTGAAACTGTAAACCTGACAGCCTTGGGGATTGACGCCGGACATCACGTGCTTGATCGCGCCATCCTTGCCAGCGGCGTCCATGGCCTGAAAAATGAGCAGCAGCGCATAGGTGTTTTGGGCGTACAAGATTTCTTGATATTCAGCGAGTTCGGCGGTGTTCGCCTCCAATTGTTTTTGGGCTTCTTTTTTGTTGGTGAACTCGGCGGTAAACGACGGATTGTAATCCTCGGCCAATACGATTTTTTTGCCGGGCGGCACGATCAGCTTCGCCAAGCACTGTTCCAAATCGCGGATTTTTTCCGCTGGAGCGGCAGGGTCAGAGTCAGATTTTGGCGCGTTATCGGACATCGGGTGCTTCCTTCAATCAGCCAGCGGAAGAGCTTCAGGCGGCGTGGGGGTCGCTTTTGGATTTGCCAAGCCAAGCGTTGATTTTATTAACGCCCGCCAGCACCAGCGCGCCCGCCCCGACGCCGATCAAAATGTTGACCAGGCCCGGAACGACGAACGCCAGCAGCCCGCCGATGCCGGGGACGCCGTGGACCGCCGTTTCGATGGCGTGCATGACTTGGTGAGAATAGGGCAAGCCGTGCAGCAGGATGCCGCCGCCCACCAGAAACATGGCCGCCGTGCCGATGTAAGCCAGCGACTTCATCAGGTGCGGGGCAATCCGGAGCAGCAGTGCGCCCAATCCCCGCTTCAAAGCGCCGATGGCGGTATCTTCCTGGGATCGCATCAAATAAAAGCCGGCGTCGTCCAGTTTGACGATGCCGGCCACCAGCCCGTAGACGCCCACGGTCATCAGCACGGCGATACCGGCGATGACGGCGACTTGAATCGGAAACGAAGCGTTTTGAACCGTGCCGAGCGCGATGACGACGATTTCCGCCGAGAGGATGAAATCGGTGCGGATCGCGCCTTTGATCTTTCCTTTCTCGAAAGCCACCATATCGACGTTGGGATCGGCGAGCGCCTTGAGTTCTCGATCGTGTTCGGCCGCGTCCTCATCCTTGGGATGCAGAAACTTGTGGGAGACCTTCTCAAAGCCCTCGTAGCACAAATAGGCTCCGCCCAACATCAACAGCGGGGTAATCGCCCAAGGCGCGACGGCGGTGATCAAGATGGCGGCCGGCACCAGAATCGCCTTGTTGACCATCGAGCCCTTGGCGACGGCCCACACCACTGGCAATTCGCGTTCCGCGCGCACGCCGGACACCTGTTCGGCGTTCAAGGCCAGATCGTCGCCCAGCACCCCGGCGGTTTTTTTCGCCGCCACCTTGGTCATCAAGGCCACATCGTCGAGCACCGAAGCGATGTCATCAATCAACGCCAAAAGGCTGGTACCGGCCATGCAGGCCCTCCTGGAATTAAACGGTCAACGGTAGGGATGCGGATTTCAGACAGCTCGTCTTCAGCCGTGGAACGCTTCGGATGAATTCAGATAAGCGATTTCCTCGGGCGTGCTGTCCCGTCCCAGTATAGCGTTGCGGTGCGGAAAGCGGCCGAAGCGCGCGATCAAGTCGCGGTGGTGGCGGGCGAAATGCAAGCTATCCTCCAAGCCCAGCCGCTCGAACAGGCTGACCGAGCGGTCCTGGTCGGCCAGCGCCTCGCCGTGCATGAACGGCAGATACAAGAACAGACGTTGGATCGGTTCCAACTCGCGGTCGAACCCGCGCGCGATGGCGCGATCCGCGACCGCGCGGGCGGCGGCTTCGGTGGCGAAGCTCTCGGGCTGGCCCCGAAACATGTTGAGCGGAAATTGATCGAGGGCGATAGCCAACGCCAGCGCGCCGGGCGGCGTTTGTTCCCAATCCTCCAGCCGGCCCGCCGCCGCCGCGCGGTAAGCCTCCAAAAAGCGTTCGCGCAGCGTGTGATCGAACGCCGGGGTGGAATCGAACCAGCGCGCTTGCGCCGATTCCGCAAACCAGAATTCGAGGATGGTTTGAGGGCTGGCGATGGTCGTTAAATCCGTCATTTCTCGAACGCCTTCAAAGTGAAGCGAAAAGATGCCCGCTTGACCGGAACCCCAGAGCCGAAAAGGCGACTTCGATGCCTGCCGCGTCGCTGCGTCGAACAGGCCGGTCATGCCTGCTCCGACCGGCTCGCCTCCAAGACTACCCCAACATCATAGCGCCATTTTGATCCGTCCAAACTGGGTCGGCCCGTTTCAAGTTTAATCGTCAAAATGTCCTTTTTTGGAGTTGTGCAGTTATAATAATATGTTTTTAAAGATATTTTATCGCATTTCGCCATTGGAGCAGCCGCATTTTTAGGTTGGCACGCAAAGTGCCATAGCCGATGGCGTCCCGCTGTGATTTTAACGACGGCGCGCTGTAGATCGATACGAGAGAGAAACAGTTACAAAAACCCCTAGCCGCGTTGACCGGAGTTTTGGAACATGGTGAGCACCACAATTGACGCCAATGGAACCACGCACTTTTTTTCCGTCTATCGGGATGGGAAAACCATCGGTGACGCGATGGCTTTTTTGCCGGCGAGCGTGGCGACGGCCGAAACCGTTCCGACGCTGGTTTATTTTCACGGTCACAACCAAACGGCCAATCTGGCGGCCTATCTCCGCTCCAATCCGGCCAACCGGGATTTACGACCCCTGCTGAGCGGCAAACGGGTCGCGCTGATCCAGCCTTGGGGAGGGCATAAATCCTCTTTTCAGGCTTTCCAGACCAGCGCGGGCTTAACCGCCTTGATCGAGGGCGGCTTGCGGGTGCTGATCGAATACGCCAAGCCGTCGCGCCCTTGTCCGGTCACCGTGCCCAATCCGCCCTCCGTGATTTTGGCCGCGCATTCGGGCGGCGGCGCGGCGCTACTGGCGGCGGCCAAGTCCACGTCGGTTTATCTGCCTCTGGTGGAACAGGTCTGGGGATTCGATTGCATGTATTCAGGAGAAGGACGCCAATGGATCGATTGGTGCCGGGCCAACACCGCCAAGCGGCTCCGGGTGCGAGCGTCGACACATCAATGGTCGCGCAAGCCGCGCGCGGAAGCGGAAACCATCCGCGCCGCCGCTCGCGCATCCGTCCACCCCGTTCCCAACGCCGATGCCGACGTGGTGAACCTCGCGCACGACGCTTTCCCTCGAACCTTTATTCCTGCCTTTTTGTAATGACCGAGGAGTTTCAAGCATGACACGACCGTGTCTAAACCCCGCCTGTTTGACGCTCATCGCCGCGCTGGCGTTTTTTACGGGACGAACGGCGATCGCCGTGCAGCCCGTCGCGGTCGATGGCGGCTCCACCGTTTGTACGAGCATCCCCGCCGAAACCGGCAGCGTTCTGGATGAGGACGTGGCAAGCGCCGAGGACATTCAAGCCTTTCATAAGGCCATCAGCTCGTTGCGGGCCGAGCTGGATGCCCTTTGCAAGCAAGACAAGACAGCGAACAAGCGTTTGAAAGATCGAGCGAAAAGCATCGTCTTCGAAATGAGCGCCGGGGCTGCGGAACCGGCTGCCTATTGGCGGGACGGCCGGCTCGTCGTCGAATTTTATGGCGGATCGTTCGACGGACGTTCTTTCCGCCAGCACGTCAAGAAAGTGCTTTTAGGCCAAAAAATCCCGATTAACGATTGAATTAAGGAGACAAATGATGGCGACTTTTCCCTTGCCGTTCAAACCGACCCTCAGCTACCGACAAGGCGGGCGTCGCTTCGGAGCGAACCGCGATGGCGGCGATCGAAAGCATGCGGGTTGCGATCTCATCGCGCCGAAAGGGACCGAAATTTATGCCGTCGAGAGCGGGGTCGTCGCAACTAAACCCTATTTGTTTTATCGGGGGACCTACGCTATCGAATTCCAACTGGATTCAGGCAAGCTGGTGCGCTATTGCGAGATCGAGAAACTGGCTCCGGGAATCAAAAAGGGGTCTCCAGTGACCGAGGGGAATCTGATCGCGTATGTCGGCAAGATGTACGTCAGTTCGATGCTGCATTTCGAATTGTACGAAGGGAGTGCGTCCGGTCCGCTGACCGTCCGCTCCAACCCGCCGTACCAACGGCGCTCGGATCTGATCGATCCGGCGGACTATCTCGATAGCTGCATGCTGCTCGGGGCAAGCTCGTATCCGCGTGGATGCGCGTTCGGGCCTTAATTTTGAGCGCCTGCACTCCTTCAAACTTGCCATGCCGAATTCGACGCCATCGCGGCGGAAAGTCCGGCTGGTTTCTCTAAAGACCTATTCAGAATACCGGGGCCGCAATCCGAGATTGCGATCCCGCGCGAAAATCGCGGACCCAGTACGCCGCCTCCCGGTTCGAACCGCTCTCCGAGATCCCCGCCATTCGCTCATGCCGGTCGCGAACAGGGCGAATATCACGCCGTTCCCCGACTTTCTCGCCGAACAGCCGCAACAATAAAGACCAGGCTGGTGTGATGGCTGTTCGCCGACCGCCATCGCCACAGCGATTTTTGTTTTTTGTTGCCGGATGCTATGCAGGGTATGTTGATCCGGCTCGATCCCCTCTTTTCCGCGATGTCGGTGACAGCCGTTAATATTCAGGATCGTCTCATGGAACGCGGTGCAGAATTCCCGCGCGGGCTGGCGTGAAAGCGGGCCGCGCTTTTTGATTTGTTTGGCCGAGGCCGATCAACGGAGCTGATGAGGAGCAAGAATTTGAAACCAAGCCAACACCGTTCGACGGCCAATCCTATCGCGTCGCGCCGGTGGGAGGGCGGGCCAGCGATTGGCGGGCGTCAACTCGCGGTGCTGGCCGCGACCGCGCTTTGGCTTGCCGGTTGCGCGGCGGTCGGACCCCACTACGTCGCGCCCGATTCGGCGGCGCCCGCGACCTGGCAAGGCGCGGCGGCGGCGCGGGTCGCCGTCATCCCCGCCACGCCGGTCGAACTGGCGGCTTGGTGGCGGCAATTGAACGATCCGACGCTCGCCGAACTGATCGGCCGAGCGCTACAAAACAGCCTCGATCTCCGCGCCGCGCAAGCCAAGCTGCGCGAGGCCCGCGCCCGCCGGGCGCTGGCGGGGGCGAACCGCTTTCCGACAGTCACCGCCGGGGGATCGGCCAACATCTCAAAAGGCAGTTCCGAAACCGGCGCCGGCAAGACGCGCGAGCTTTACAGCGCCGGTTTTGACGCCGGTTGGGAGCCGGACGTATTCGGCGGCTTGCGGCGCGGCGAGGAAGCGGCGCAAGCTGATTTGGAAGCAACCGAGGCCAATTTCCACGCCGCCCAAGTTTCGCTGGTCGCCGAAGTGGCGCTCAACTACGTCGAAGCACGCGCTTTTCAGGAGCGGCTGACCATCGCCAGCGCCAACGTCGCTTCGCAATCCGAAACCCTACAACTGGCGCAATGGCGGGCGCAGGCGGGGTTGGTGTCCGTCTTGGATGTGGAGCAAGCCCGCTCGAATCTGGCCCAGACTCGCGCCCAGATTCCGGCGCTGGAAACCGGTCGGGCCGAAGCCGAACGGCGGCTGGAAATCCTGCTCGGTCAGACGCCCGGCGCGCTGGCTGCTCGATTGGCCGATTCCACCGGCATTCCCTCGCCGCCGGCGCGGGTCACGGCGGGCATTCCGGCGGATACGGTGCGGCAACGGCCGGACGTGCGCGCCGCCGAACGCAAGCTGGCGGCGGAAACGGCGCGGGTCGGGGTCGCGGAAGCCGAGCGTTATCCCAGTTTCAGCTTGAGCGGTTCATTGAGTTTGGAGGCGCTCAGCCTTGGCGCGCTGGCGGGTGGCGACGCCTTGGCGCGCGGCGTGCTGGGCAGCGTCGCCGCGCCGATTTTCGATGCCGGACGCCTCCGCCAGCAGGTCGAAATCCAAACCGCCGTACAGGAACAGGCGTTCATCCACTATCAATCCACGGTGCTAAACGCGCTGGCAGAGGTGGAAAACGCCCTGACCGCGTTGGCCAACACGCGGACGCGGCAGCGAAACTTGAACGAAGCCGTTCAGTCCGCGCGGCTCGCCGCGACGCTGGCCCGGCAGCGCTATAGCTCCGGCCTCATCGACTTTCAGACCGTGCTGGATACCGAGCGCGCCGTCTTGAACCTCGAAGATGCGCTGAAATCCAATCAGGCCGAACAGACATCCGCTTTGATTCAACTGTACAAGGCGCTGGGCGGCGGTTGGTCGGCCCCGGCCGCGAACGTCGCCGCCAAGACTCAAGGAAAAGCTTCATGACTCCTCCCGTCAACCCGGCCGATGTGGAATTGGCCAAGATTATCGGCGCGGAAGCACCCAAAAGCCGCGCCGGCGCGCTGCTGCGCGGGCTGCTCGCGCTGGTCGTGTTGGCCGCGCTGGCGGCGGGCGGCTATCGCTATTTCCAATCCCAGGCCGAAAATGAAGCCGCGCCGCGCTATCAAACCGAACCGCTCGGTCGGGGCAATCTGCGGGTCACGGTGTCGGCGACCGGCAAACTGGCCTCGGTCAACGAGGTGGAAGTGGGCAGCGAGTTGTCCGGCACCATCGAAGCGGTGTTCGTGGATTACAACGACCGGGTGAAAAAAGGCCAGGTGCTGGCCCGGTTGAATGTCGCCAAGCTGAGCGATCAGATCGCCAAGGCCAAGGCCGCGCTGGCTTCGGCCGAGGCCAAGGTGCTGCAAGCCGCCGCCACCGTGAAGGAAACCCGCGCCAATCTCGGCCGGTTGCGGCAAGTGGCCAAGCTCAGCGGCGGCAAGGTGCCCGCGCCCGCCGAGCTGGAAACCGCCGAGGCCGCGCTGGCGCGCGCCGTCGCCGACGAGGCCAGCGCCAAGGCGGCGGTGGAGGAAGCCCGCGCCGCGCTGCGCACCACCGAAACCGATTTGACCAGGGCGTCGATCCGCTCGCCCATCGACGGCGTGGTGCTGGCGCGCTCCGCCGATCCCGGCCAGACCGTGGCCGCCTCGCTGCAAGCGCCGGTGCTGTTCAAGCTGGCGGAGAGCCTGGCGCAAATGGAATTGCAGGTCAATGTCGATGAGGCCGATGTCGGCCAGGTCAAGCCGGAGCAAACCGCGAGCTTCACCGTGGACGCCTATCCCAACCGCCGCTATCCAGCGCGCATCGATCTGGTGCGCTTCGGCGCGGAGACGGTCAACAACGTCGTCACCTATAAAACCATTCTCAAGGTCAATAACGAGGATTTGAGCTTGCGCCCCGGCATGACCGCGACCGCCGAAATCGTCACCGCCGAGCGGGAAAACGTGCTGCTCGCTCCCAATGCCGCGCTGCGTTTTACCCCGCCCAAGCCGGAGGAAGCCCAGCAGACTCAAAGCGGTGGCCTGCTCGCTAGCCTGTTGCCGCGCCCGCCGCGCTCGATGGGCGGGGGACGGCGGGGCGGGCGCGTCGCGTCCGACTCTAAAAGCGGCCCGCGGCAGCTTTGGACCCTGCGCGACGGCCAGCCGGTCGCCCTGCCGGTCACGGTCGGCAGCAGCGATGGCCGGATGAGCGAGGTGACGGGCGAGGAGTTGACCGTCGGTCTGCCGGTCATTACCGCCGCGCCGAGCGAAACGAAATGAGCGAGACAGCGGAAAACGGCCCGCCCTTGATCGAACTGCGGGAGGTGACCAAGGTGTACGGCGAGGGGCAGGCGGCGTTTCAGGCGTTGCGCGGGGTGGATGTGCGGATCGAGCAGGGTGATTTCGTCGCGGTCATGGGGCCGAGCGGTTCCGGCAAATCCACCGCCATGAACATCCTCGGTTGTCTGGACAGCCCGACCTCCGGCGCGTATCGGTTTCGCGGGGCGCACGTCGAGCGGCTGTCTCGCAATCAGCGCGCCTTGCTGCGGCGGCATTTTCTCGGCTTCGTGTTTCAAGGCTTCAACCTGCTGGCGCGCACCAGCGCGCTGGAAAACGTCGAACTGCCGCTGCTGTACCGGGGCGAGGCCCGCGCCGCCCGGCACGCCAAGGCGCGCGCGGCGCTGGCGGCCGTCGGCCTGCTGCCGTGGGAGAAACACACTCCCGCCGAACTGTCCGGCGGCCAGCAGCAGCGGGTCGCCATCGCGCGGGCCATCGTCACCGATCCCACCGTGTTGCTGGCCGACGAGCCGACCGGCAATCTCGATAGTCAGCGCAGCCACGAAATCATGGATTTATTAGTCGCGCTGAACCGCGACCGAGGCATCACGGTGCTGATGGTGACCCACGAGCCGGACATGGCCCGTTACGCCAAGCGGATCGTCCGCTTTCTGGACGGACGGGTGGATACCGATCAGCGCCACGGGGAGCGCGGCTGATGGTTTGGAGCAGCTTGTTGCTCGCCTTGCGCGCCATCCGGCGCAATCTGCTGCGCTCGTTTTTGACCGTCCTCGGCATCGTGATCGGGGTCGGCGCGGTGATTACCATGGTCACGCTCGGCAACGGCGCGACCCGCCGGGTGGCCGATCAAATCGGCAGTTTGGGCAGCAACCTGATCATCGTGCGTCCCGGCCAGCAGCTCGGCCCGATGCGGGACGGCTCGGCCGCGCCCCGCTTCAAGGAAGCCGACGCCGAAGCGATCCAGGCGCAAATTGACGGCCTCAAGGGGGTTGCGCCGGTCGCCACCCGCGCCTCGACCGTGGTGTATGGAGCCAATAACTGGGCCACCAGCATCACCGGCAGCACCGCTGCGTATTTCGAGGTGGCCAACTGGCGGTTGGCGGGCGGGCGCGTGTTCACCGACGGCGAGCAGCGGGCGGGCGAGGCGGTGTGCGTGATCGGTGAAACTATCCGCAAGCAATTGTTCGGGCGCGAATCGCCGTTGGGCAGTCCGCTGCGAGTCGGCAATTTTTCCTGCGAAGTGATCGGGATGCTGGCCTCCAAGGGCCAGTCGGCGATGGGCAGCGATCAGGACGACATCACCGTCATTCCGCTGCGCGCCTTGCAACGGCGGCTGACCGGAACTCTGGATGTGAATTCGTTGATGGTGTCGGCGCGGGACGGGGCCAGCATCGATGGAGTCATGACCGATCTGCGCCTGCTGCTGCGCGAGCGCCGCAAGCTGGCGGAAAACGCCGACGATAATTTCTCCATTCTCGACACCCGTCAGATCGCGGAAACCATGACCAACACCACCAAGGTCATGACCGGCTTGCTGGGCGCGGTGGCGGCGGTCAGCCTGCTGGTCGGCGGTATCGGCATCATGAACATCATGCTGGTGTCGGTGACCGAGCGCACCCGCGAAATCGGCATCCGCCTGGCTATCGGCGCGCTGGAGCGGGAAGTGCTGTTGCAATTTTTGGTCGAGGCGGTGGCGCTGTCGTCCTTGGGCGGTCTGATCGGCATCGCGCTGGCGGCGCTGGCTTCAATCGGGCTGGCGCAGGCGATGCAGGTGCCATATCTGTTCGATCCCCGCATCAATTTGGTGTCGTTTGCCTTCTCGGCGGCCATCGGGGTGATCTTCGGCTATTTTCCCGCCCGCCGCGCCGCGCGGCTCGATCCGATCGAGGCGCTGCGGCATGAGTGATCTCGGCTTGCCTTAAGGCCGCTGTCAAACAGAATGATGGGAAGGTAGCGGCGGTTTCTCGCTAGCGCAGGTCTTGCAGCCAATCGATGTTTCTAAGCCATTTTTGATAGAGTTGATTCTTAGTGCCGTTGGTTCGGATTTTCGCTAAAAATTCATTGATCCAACTGAGAAGCTCGGGATTGCCTTTTTGTACGCCGATGCCGAGATTTTCAAAGGTGAAGGGCGAATCCAATAAGGCGAGTTTTTCCTGACCCAGTTTTTTCAAAGTGATTTTATTGCTAATGGAGTCGAAAACAAATCCATCGGCCTTGCCTTCGACCACTTCATTGATCGCCTCTGGCATCGATTTAAAAGAACTGTATTGAGCCTCCGGCATGAATTGATTGACCATTTTTTCGCAGTTGGTCCCTTTGACTGAGGTCAATTTATATTTCTGATGGTTTAAATCCGTGGCGGCCGTTATTTTATTCGCCAGCTCCTTGCGGATGATCACTGTTTGGCCGAGCGCTGCGTAAACCGTACTGTAATCGATGAGTTTTTTACGTTCGTCGGTAATGGATAGACTGTTCAGAATAATATCGCATTGATTATCCACCAGCGCCGAAATGATTTTGTCCCAGCTGACTTTGACAATCTCCAGCTTGGTGTTGAGTTCCTTGGCCATCAAATTGGCGGTATCGACATCATGGCCAATCAATTCACCCGTCTTATTGGTCATGACAAACGGTATGGCGCCCACATCCGGGTCCATGCACACTCGCAGGCCCGCCTGTTTGATTTTGTCTAAATTGTTAGCCCAAGCGGCTGAGAGCGTTAAGACGGTCAAGGTTAAGAGGCCAGCAAGCAGCGATCGAATAGTCATGGCTCAATCACTCATAATCTGGAGAGTAAGAGTGTTAAAGAGTAGTACACAGCAACGGGCGCGACAATGGCCCGCAGTATAACACTTTCAAGCTTTCAAGCTGCTTTGCGTGGGATGCGTGCGGCTTGCTCATAAAGCCGGATCGCTGGATCGGCTTCGCCAGCCCCTGATAACCACGGCCGCCCCAATCCGTTAGCGGCTGCCCTGTTCCAACCAGTAATCCAAACCTTGGGCGTTGAGTTCAACATCCGATTCCAGCACCGGCCGCCACTGTTCGGGCGGCAGCCGCCATTGCTGGCGAGTCGCTTCGCTTTCCATCAAGGCCCACAGCGCGGCCGCGATGCGCGCCTCGCGTTCGGAACCGCTGTCGCGCTCGCGTTCGGCGATGTCCACATGCGCGTCGATCAGCCGATGCAAATCATGTCCCAGGCGCGGCACGTCCCGCACTTCGGCAAAGTGGGTCAGATAAACTGCCGGCGGGCGATAGGCCAAAATTCGATCCACCGACGCATGCATCAGACCGGGATCAAATTGGGTCGGCGAGGTCGTGGGAATGATCGACGGCCGGCCATCGACATCCAGCTCGCGGAACGACATGCCAAAAATATCGCCGGTGAACAGACAGCCGCTACGCGAATCCAGCAGGCACAGGTGGTGGCTGGCGTGGCCGGGCGTCTCCAGACAGATCAGGGAGCGTCCCGCCAGATCGAAACGGTAACCGTCCTCGGCGGCGATGATCCGGTCGGCGGCGATGGCCAGGGGATCGCCATACAGCCGCTGCGCCTCCTGCGCGCCGTAAACTGCCTGCACGGCGGCGAACAGTTTGGTGGGATCGGCCATGTGCCGCGCCCCGCGCGGGTGGACGATCAGCCGGGCGTTCGGAAAAGCGCGCATCAACGCGCCCGCGCCGCCCGCGTGATCCAGGTGGACGTGCGTCAAAAATACGTAATCGACATGCTCGGGCGACAATCCCAAGCTTTGCAGCGCCGACAGCACACGCGGCGCGCAGGCGTTGCTGGCGGTGTCGACCACCACGACCCGATCGTTTTCCACGATCAGGTGAATGGCGGCGAGCAAAGGGCGGATATAACCGGAATCGATGGCGTAAATGCCGTGGTCGTAGCGAATTAAATCGCGCATGGACGCTCTCTTGGCTGTTGGAGAAAGCTAAGACAATCCGCTGTGTGGTTCCGCCGCATGGACCGGCCCACTCCCGAGGCGGACGGTGAATTTGACGGAAGAAAGCGTTTATGTGGTGGAATAGTTTAGCATTCTTGCGAAAAGAGCGGATCGGACCCCGCTGCATTTCCCGAGCCCTTATATCCATTTCAAAAATAAGGCTATTGGAGTATAATAACCCTTAAGAAATGCGCCAAGATAAGACCAAACCGATTGTAAAGTCGGGACGGAAAGTCACGGTTCCCATTTCTCGGGAAAGCCGGACTGCCGCATTCGATCCACGTTAGGGTCGAGCGTGGGAGTCCGGTTTTTAGTTTGTACATGAAAACGGGCGGGCGTCTCGTGAAAGCCGACTGACGCCGGATCGAGGCGACTTGATGAGGAGAGCGCCATGTTGACTTATAAAGATTGCGTCGGACTGACGGGCCTGGAAGAAGGCGAGATTGAAGCCATCGCCTATCACGAGTGCCTGCCGGAGATCGTCGCCGCTGAATTTGGTTGTTGTCTGGCCAATCAAGCCGGAGGCGAACGGATCATCGATCAGATGATTCGGGATGATATCGAAGCCGCCAACCGGCATCATCATCCGCGAGTGGCGATGCATTGGCAGGCGGTGCTCCAGCAGTTTGAAGCCAGCCATCCGCGGGTTCAGGGCGAACCCATTTACGGACCCATTTAAGGTCCATCGGATGGCGTGAACGAGGGGTCGGGCGCGCGTTAAAAGAACAATCAACAAAAGCGTTTAGGCTTGAGATTGACGCCCGTCCCTGATCGCGCCCGTCAAGCCAGTCTGCAAGACCACGAGCCCTGATGATGCGTTTCGAACAGTTGGCTTTGGAGGCGCGCCGGGCCGTCGAGCGAGCCGCGTGCCGGTTTCTGATCGAAAATCGCTACGTCAGCCTGGATGAAGCCTGCCAAAGCCTGGATTTGACGCTGCCGGACCTGTGGAGTCGCATTCTCCAAGAAGCCGGCCTGCCGGACAGCGAGCCGCCGGCGTTTTCGCCGTTTTGCTGAAACAAAATCGGATACCGGAAGGCGACCGGTATCCGGGATCGAGAGCTGGCGTCAGTCCGCTTAGGAATACAGCGGCGCCACGCCCATTTGCTGGTGAATGGTGTTGACCGCTTGGGCGTCCAAGCCCAGGGTTTGCGCCAGTTTGTCCATATAGTTGGCTTCTTCCTGGGAGTCGAGATTGATCGCCATCAGCGAGATCAGATAAATATCCGGGGCCATCTCGCGGGCGATGCCGCCGAGAAAGTCCAGGTTGAGCGGCTTGGCCAGTTCGTTTTGCAGAAACTCCACTTCTTTTGAACCGAGTTCGGAAACTTTAGACAAAATATTTTGCCGCTCTTGATCGTCAACTCGGCCGTCCGCCTTGGCGGCGTTGATCATGGCCTTGATCATGAGCAGCGCTTGCTGTTGCATCTCGGAGACGACGGCTGGAGCGGCGGCCTGTCCGGGCGCCATCATTTTTTCCAGCCCGTCCAGCGAGGATTGCGCCGCCGTCGCGCCGCGCTTGCCCATCATCTGATAGGCCGCCATGGCCAAGCCGCCCAGCAGCCCCCAATTGACGCCGCTGCTCTGCGGCCGGTTTCCGCCGAGCATCCCGCCGAGCATCCCGCCCAGGCCGCCGGATTGCGCGCCGCCTCGCATCAAGCCGCCGAGCACGTCGCCCAAGCCGCCGGCTCCACCGGCCTGCGCCCGGCTGCCCATCAGGCCGCCGAGCAAACCACCCAGGCCGCCGGGTTGCCCGCCGCCCATCATGCCCCCCAACACGTTCCCCAAGCCACCACTTTGCGCGCCGCCTCTCGTTAAACCGCCGATCATCTGATCGAGAAACTGCCCGCCGATCCCAGAGGATGTGGCGTTATTACCCAGCAAACTACCTAAGATTTTTAATGCATCCATTCCGATATCCTCATTGGTGGCTTCACTGATAATCGCGGGGCGGCTGACCGTCGCCCCGCGGCACTGTCAAATTCATGTGGGTTTCAACCGCTCTCAACCCAGGGGAATACGGATTTTCTGGCCGGGATAAATTTTGTTGGCGTCCTGGATCACTTCGCGGTTGGCTTCGAAAATCTGATTGTAAGCCGAGGCGTTGCCCAGGAATTGCTTGGCGATGGACGACAGGGTATCGCCCGACTTGATGGTGTAATACTCGACTTTGCCCGTCTGGGGCGGAGCCTTCAACTGGTCGGCCGAAACGTTGGAAACGCCCTGGATATTGCCCGCCATCAAGACGGCCTTCTCCATGGCGTCGGGCGTGATGGCGTCGCCGGACAGTTGGACCTGACCGTCTTTAAATTTGACGTCGAGATTCTTGACGCCGGGATTCGCGGCTTCGATTTCCTGCTTGATTTTGGCGGCCGGATCGTTGTCATCCGCGCCGAACAATTTCTTACCCTGGTTGACGATAAAGTCGAAAAGTCCCATGACAATCTCCTGTGGTCTTTGAATCTTCAAAAAGCTGCACGGTTAAAAAGACCCATGCCCGGTCAGTCACGGTTTCAGGCATTGGGCAGGGGTGGCGGCAAACTGGCAAAAAGCGCTTGCAGCGCCGGCGCATCGCCGGCTGGAGTCCAGTTCGCCATGCCTTGGGTCCACACCAGCGTGGTGCGGGTCAGTTGGCCGTTTTGCGCCTGTCGTTGCAGTTCCTCCATTTCAAACGGTCCGGTCTGCTGGTTGTCCGCGGCCACGAAATAACGGGCGGCATCCGGCAACGGTGGCGGCGCGCCGGCCGGGGCCGAGGGCGTTTGTGTGGCTTGGACCGGTCGGTTCAAAGTTTCGTTCAATCGTTGGGCCATTGCCAGCCCCAGCCCCATATTCAAGGCTTCGGAACCGCCGCCGGGCTGGCCGGCGGCGTCGCGCAGGGCCTCCGCTGCTTGAAATTGAGTGTAGTGGTCGAGATTGCCGACGATGCCCATGCTGGAGCGTTTGTCGAGCGCCGCTTCCACCTCCTTGGGCAAGGAAATGTTTTCCACCAGCAGCGCGGGCAGTTCCAAGCCGACCGCTTCGAATTCCGGAGCGATGCGCTGTTGCAGGAACTGGCCGAGCTGGTCGTAGTTTCCGGCCAAATCCAGCGCTGGAATTTTGGACTGACCGAGGAGGTTGGCAAAGCGCGACACGATCAGGTTGCGCAGCTGGCCGGTGATTTCCTCGGTGGTGAAACGGCCGTCAGTGCCGACGATCTCGCGCAGGAACGCCGGCGCGTCCTTGATGCGAACCACGTAGCTGCCGAAGGCCCGCAACCGGATCGGCCCGAATTCGGGGTCGCGCAGCATCACCGGATTTTGGGTGCCCCATTTAAGATCGGTGAAGCGGCGGGTGTTGAAGAAATAGACTTCGGCCTTGAACGGGCTTTCCAGGCCGTGCGGCCACGCTTGCAAGGTCGAAAGGACCGGCAGGTTGTGGGTCTTGAGTTCGTACATGCCCGGTTGGAAGGCATCCGCGATTTGGCCTTCATTGACGAACACGGCGGCTTGGCCTTCGCGCACGGTCAATTTGGCGCCGTATTTGATCTCGTTGCCGTAGCGTTCGAAACGGTAGACCAGCGTGTCGTTGGAATCGTCGGTCCATTGGATGACATCGACGAATTCACCGAGCAATTTATCCCACAAGCCCATGTCAGCGGCCTCCGGTCGGTTGGCGGGTCCGAGCCTGGGCGGACGTCAGCGCTTGCCGCAGTTCGGATTCGAGCGTTTCCAACTGCGCGGTCGCTTCCTTGCGGCGGCGGCGGCCTTCATCGGCGATCCGCAAACTGTCCTCGATGGTGGCGACCAAGTCCGCGTTCGCCTTCTTGACGGTTTCGATGTCGAACGCGCCGCGCTCGATTTCGGCGCGGGCTTGGGCGTTGGCTTGCCGGAGATTTTCCGCGTTGGATTTCAGCAGCTGGTTGGTGAGATCGGTGGCGGCCTTGACGGTTTTGGCCGCTTGACCGGAACGATAGATGGTGATGGCTTGAGCCAATTGTTGTCGCCACAGCGGCACCGTGTTGACCAGGGTCGAATTGATTTTGGAAATCAAGCCTTTGTCGTTTTCCTGCACCAAGCGGATGCTGGGCAGGCTTTGCATGGTGACCTGGCGGGTGAGTTTGAGATCGTACACGCGCCGCTCCAGATCGTCGCGGCTGGCGCGCAGGTCGCGTAAGGTCTGCGCCTTGACCATATCGTCGCCGGTCGCGACCTCGCGTTCCATCGCCGGCAGCTCTTGCGCGTCCACCTGTTGCAATTTGGTCTCGCCGGCCGCGATGTAGAGCTCCAAGGTGTGAAAGTAGTCGAGGTTGGCGTTATACAGCCGATCCAGTCCGGCGATGTCGGTCAGTAATTGCGTCTTGTGGCGTTCCAGCGCGTCGCTGATGTCATCGATCTGATTGCGCACGGTTTCATACTGTTGGATGATTTTGACCAGCGGCTTGGTTTTGCCGAGCAGGCGGGAAAACAAGCCGGGCCTTTTGTTCGGGTCCAGATCGTTCAGATCGAAGCCGCGCAAAACCGCCACCATTTCGTTCAAGGACGCGCCGGCGGGTCCGCTGTCTTTGTTGCGCACGCCCTCCAACATTTGATCGGAAATGCGGGTCAGTTGCTCTTGGGCCTTGGCGCCGAAAAAAATGATGGAATTGCTGTCGCTGAGATTCAATTCTCCGACCAAGGCGGCGATTTGCTTCTGGTCCTGGACCGGGGCGGGCGCGCGGGCGGCCAAGTCTTGCTGAACGTGCGGCAGAGCGGCGGCGAACTCCTGGGGCATCGCCGGCAGAGTGGGCAGCGGGGCGGTCGGAGCGTTGGAAGGCGTGGGGCTCATGCGCGGCAATTCCTTGAGATGAGGATTGATCTTTTAAATAAAAAGTTTATTAAAAGCAGGACGGCCCGTGCAAAGCCGGGATGAGGCGGCGCGTGCGAATCGTTCATGCTTCGCGCTCGGGGCGGGTTTAGCCCGTTCGACTCGCGTGCCCCTCAGACCACCCCTTCCCGTTTCAGCTGAGTGGTTAACACCTCGATTTGCACGTCGAGGTCGGTCACATCGGCTTCCAACAGCTTTTGCCGCTGTTCCCCGAACACCTCCTCGATCGTGGCCAGGACTTGACGGAAATTGTTTTCCAACTCCGGCGTATTGAGCCGGCCGTGCGTTTTGGCATAGCCCTCGGTCACCTGTTTCGCCCCGTCGAGATAAACGTTCAGAAACTTGCGAGCGCGGCGCAAATCGCGGGGGTCTTCTTCCAGCATCGTCAAGATTTGGCGGGCTTGGCCGACGATGCGCCGCAGGCGGCTGTTGATTTCAGCGTTGTGAATGTTGCGGATGCTTTGTTCGATGGCGGCGATGGAGCTTTCCGCTTGGGCCAGCGCTTCCAGCACGCGGTCGGTGGAGTCGATGCCGTCGCGGTCGGTGAACCGTTTGGCGATCCGAGGATCGAGGCCGTAGGTCAGATAACAGCCGAGGAAGGCGAGCAGCCCGTAAACGACCGACATCAGCGGCGAATGGCCCGCGCTGGTCCAGGCGACCGCGGCGGTGGCCAGCGCGATCAGACCGCCGCCGAGCGTTTTGAACGGCCACGGCATCTTGGCGACCTGGCGGCGGCTGTAGTCGGCTTCCGAGCGCAGGCCCCGCCGCAACAGCAGCGCGCCGCCCAGAAACAGGCTGTAGCCGACGCTGTGGTTGAACAGACCGGCTAAGTCGCCGTAAAGCAACGAGCCGATGGCCGCTAGCAACACCGGCAGCGGCAGCAAGAACATCAACAGCCCCCCAAATGGATTCGAAGGGCGAGAAATGTGCTTGTAGCGTTCGGCCACGATCGCAAGTCTCCGTCTCAGCAGTAGAACCAGGGGAATCGCCAGCAACGCCGCGCCGGTCAACCATAAAAAGCGGGTCATGGCGGCGGGTCGCGCCCTCAGCCGCGCGGTCCCGATAGAACCGACGGCGTTGCCAGAGCAGCGGGCTCGGGGGCGGCCAGCGCCTGACAGGAAACGACCCCCACCGTGGCTAGAATCAACAGCACGCCGATAAATTTACGAACAAAATCAGACATAATGACAGCCTCGCGCGATGAAGGGCGACGTTGACCACTATAGCATATTTCGTGTTACACCCGATCGGGCCAGCGCCCGTTCCAGCGCCGCATCGGGATCGAAATCGCGCTCGGCCGGAGCCGCGAACGCACGGTGGACGAACCGGCCGTCCGCGTCCGGTCGGTACAGCGCCCGATAATGCTCGGGCCGGGCCAGCAGGTCGCGGATGCCAGTCAATAGGGCCGCGATATCCTCCTCGTGGGTGTACCAACCGAGGCTGGCCCGGACCATGCCTTGCCGGCGCTCCAGCAGCGCCGCCGCCTCGGGGGCGTCGGGGTCGAGTTCCAGCGCCCACAGTTCCGGTTTCAGCAGCTCCCGAACGTAAGGATGCGCGCAAAAACAACCGTTTCTGACCGCAACATTGTGGTAATCGTTCAATACGGCGGTGACCAGCCCGTGCTCCAGTCCGTCCAGGTTGAACGACACCACCCCCAGGCGCGGCGCGCGTTCGAGATCAAGCTCGCCGTACAGCCGCACGCCCGGCAACGCCGCCAGCGCATCGAGCAATGCGCGCAGTCGGATTCGCTCTAGCGCGTGAACGCGCTCCAAGCCGGCGCGCTCCAACGCCGCCAGCGCCGCGCCCAGCTGCACCGCGCCGATCAGATCGGGGGTGCCGGCTTCCTCGCGATCCGGAAAGCGGCGGGCGATCTGATAGCCGTTGAGGCGCACGTCCTCGACCATGCCGCCGCCGACTTCATCGGGTTCCTGATCCTCCAGCAAGCTCCGGCGCGCCACCATTACGCCCGGCGATCCGGGCGCGTACAGTTTGTGGCCGGAAAACACCACGGTGTCCAATTCCCGGTCGGCCCCGCCGGTGTCGCTGATGGACAACGGCGCGTGGGCCAGATATTGGGAGGCGTCCACCACGATCCAAGCCCCGTGCGCGTGGGCCAGCGCCGCGATGGCGTGAACCGGATTGACGATGCCGGTGACGTTGCTGGCCGCCGATACGGCGATGTAGTTGACCCGGCCGCGATACTGGTGCAGCAGCGCCTCAAGTGCCGCCAGATCGACCGCGCCGAGCGCCGGCGCGTCGCCCGTCAGCGGCGCGTGAACGACGCGGCCGGCGTGCTTGCGGTGCGGCAGGTCGTTGGCGTGGTGCTCCATCAGCGTCAGCAGCACCACGTCCCGTTCCGGCCGGCGCGCCGCCAGCGCCCGAGCCAGCCGGTTGAGAGCGGCGGTGCAGCCGCTGCCGGCGAAAATGGCGGTATGGCGTTCGGGATCGGCCCGCAGGAAGCGCAGCACCCGCGCGTGCGCCCACTCGTAAGCGCGGCTGACGATCCGGGCGGAGAAATGCAGGTCGCTGTGGGTGTTGGCGTAGTGAGGCAGCAAGTCGTCGGCGACTTGGCGGGCGCAGCGCAGCGCCAGGGTCGAGGCGGCCGAATCGAGATAATGCCGGCGGCTTACCCGGCCGTCGGCCAGACGGTAGCGAGTATCCAGGCCGATGAAATCATGGGTTAGGCAATCGGGCGGCATCGGCGTCGGCGCGGGTTTCGAAGGCTCCGCGAGCTTCGATGCGTGGGAAAGGCGTCGGTTCCCAAGCGGCGTTCCGGCCGTTCGACGGCCGGAACGCGCGCTGGCTCAGCGTTGGTTGACCGGCAGGTAATCGCGGATCGTGTCACCGATGTAGACCTGGCGCGGCCGATAGATGCGCGATTTGGGATCGTCGTGGATTTCCTTCCAGTTAGCGATCCAGCCCGGCATGCGGCCGATGGCGAACATGACCGTGAACATGTTCAGCGGAATGCCCATCGCCCGCAGCGTGATGCCGCTGTAGAAATCCACGTTCGGATAGAGCTTGCGCTCGATGAAATAGTCGTCGTTGAGCGCCGCTTCTTCCATTTGCAGCGCGATGTCCAACAGCGGATCGCTGATGTTGAGCCGCTCCAGCATTTTGTCGGCGGCCTCCTTGAGAATCTTGGAGCGCGGATCGAAATTTTTGTAGACCCGATGCCCGAAGCCCATCAGCTTCAACTTGGCGTCTTTTTTCTTCACCCGGTCGATGTATTCCGGCACCTTCATCCCGGATTGCCGGATGAATTCCAGCATCTCGATCACCGCCACGTTGGCGCCGCCGTGCAGCGGACCCCACAGCGCGCACACGCCCGCCGCGCAGCTGGCGAACATGTTGGCCTGGCTGGAGGCCACCATGCGCACGGTGCTGGTCGAACAGTTCTGTTCGTGGTCGGCGTGCAGGATCAAAAACAGATTGAGCGCGCGGCTCACTTCCGGAGTCGGCCAATACTCGCGATACGGCACTGAGAACATCATGTGCAGGAAGTTCTCGGCGTATTTGTACTCGGGATGCGGGTACATCAGCGGCTGGCCGATGGACATTTTGTAGCTCGCCGCCGCAATGGTGCGCACCTTGGAAATGATCCGGGCCGCCGCCTTCTCCATGGTGTTCTCATCGTCGATGTCCATCATCTCCGGTTCGTAACAGCTCATGGCGTTGATCATCGCCGAGAGGATCGCCATCGGATGCGCGTTCGGCGGAAAGCCTTGGAAGTGATTGCGCAGGCTCTCGTGCATCATCTGGTTCATGGTGAGCCGGCGGCTGAAGCGCTCCATTTCCTCCTCGGTCGGCAACCGCCCCCAGATCACCAGCCACGCCGTTTCCACGAAGGTGCTGTGCTCGGCCAATTGCTCGATGGGAATGCCGCGATAGCGCAGGATGCCCTTGTCGCCGTCGATGTAGGTGATAGCCGATTTGCAAGATCCGGTGTTGCTGTAGCCGTCGTCCAGGGTGATGTAGCCGGTGCGGTCGCGGAGCGTGCTGATGTCGATGGACAGTTCGTTTTCGGTTCCTGCGAAGACCGGAAAATCGTGGGATTTTCCATCCAGTTCGATGCGGCACGTATGGCTCATGGCGTGGCTCCGTTGATTAATAGCGGTAGTGGGTTTAGAGCGTGTTTTACGTTGCGGAGTCGTTCGCGGTCGGGCGGCCGGACAACGGCCGATTTCTCCGGTGAGCCCGGTAGTCGGTTAGCGACCGGGCGGCGCTTGGGGTTGATTATACAGGGCGGACCGCGCTTGCAAACTCTAGGGTTTTGCGATCTCGGCGGTTGCGGCGCGGCGATGCCGCCAGTATTCGACCACCCCCGGCATCAGCGACAGGATGATGATGGCCAGGATCACCAGGGAGAAATTTTGCTTGACGAACGGCAGGTTGCCGAAGAAATAGCCGCCGTAGAGGAACGAGGAGGTCCAGGCGATGGCGCCAGTAATGTTGTAAATCAGAAATCGGCTGTAGGTCATACTGCCTGCCCCGGCGACGAATGGAGCGAAGGTGCGCACGATTGGCACGAAGCGCGCGATGATGATGGTTTTCCCGCCGTAACGCTCGAAAAAGCGGTGGGTGCGGTCGAGGTAGGCTTGTTTGAACACGCGCGCATCGGGGCTGAACGCTTTTTCGCCGAAGTAGTGACCGATGGCGTAGTTGACCGTATCGCCGATGATGGCGGCGGCGGTGAGCAGCAGGAATAAAACGTGAACGTTCAACGCGCTGTCGGCGATGGCCGACAGAGAGCCGGCCGCGAACAGCAACGAATCGCCCGGCAGAAACGGCGTGATCACCAAGCCGGTTTCGCAAAAGACGATCAGAAATAGAATCGCGTAAATCCAACCGCCGTATTGGTGGGCCAATTCCGTCAAGTGGCGGTCGAGGTGCAAAAAAAACGATAACACATCCGCAAGGAAATCCATGTTGGGCACTCGTTGATCTAGAATTGCAGACAGAGGGGTGATGGGGTTGGGAACCGTGACGGGTTAGGACCCGCGCTTGGCGCTAATCCGAGCAATTGCACCACGGTTCCGCCGGATCGGGATAGCGGTCGGTGAGATAACCGCCGCGCCGCAACGCCGCTTCGGCCGAAGCCGGCCAGCGCAGCAACTCGACTTCCCAGGACGCGATTTTATTGCTATCAAAATCGACCAGCGTCGGAACGTCGCTTGCGAGGGTTCGTCTTAACGGTAAGAGTCGCCGCGCGCGGCCGTCGCTGGCGATAATATCCTCGGTGGGCGGACTGGAAAGAAGGGATAGGGAGCGGCTGGTCGTCACGGTCTCATCTCAGGCTGAATCATCCAATCCAACACTATACCGGAAGCGGCTCGCGGCCGATCATTCGGATTTGGCGTTACAGCGGTTGCCGCGGGAGCGGGAAAGACCCGCGAGGGGGCTTTAATGGCGGCGCGAGGCCACCGCATTAATCGAGGAGATTGAAACTGTGTTGGTTCACAAAATCCAAAAGCAGCTGCGTCGGCCGGTGGCGAGCTGCTGGCGCTGCGGGTTGGCGGCGCTGCTTGCGGGAGTGGGGCTGGCGCTGGCGGCCGGGCCGGCGCAAGCGGCTTGGACGGCGGCGATCAAGAAAGACCCGCTCACCCGGGAATCCCGCTGCCTGCTGCTCAGCGACACCCAGACGATCTCGGACGGTTACGAACAAACGCCGGTTTCCCTGGTGTTCAACGGCGCCAGCCTGCTGGTGGTCACGGGGTCGGAATTGGATGGGTCCTTTGCCGATTTGCAGCTGGTGGTGAATGATGAACCGCCCCTGCGCAGCAACAAGATAACCCCCAATAAAATGATTCTGAACTTCGATCAGAATGTGCCCGATCTGCTCCAGCGGTTGCGGGAAGGTCGCCAGGCCACGGTTTATTTGCGGTTTTGGCCGACTTGGCCGGCCACCCAAGCGTATCCGGTCTCGTTCAGTCTGATCGGGTTTAGCAAAGCCCACGACGCTTTCAATCAAGGCTGTCGGTCGGTGGGTCCCAGTTCGGCCGGTTGATCGCACTTTCCAGTCACGAAGCCCGAGGAGTACAGCATGGGTTTGCGCATGAAATTCAATTTGGTCCTGCTGCTGGCCTTTCTGGTCGGCCTGGGGCTGGCGGCTTATTTAACCGATCATATTTTGAAGCAAAATGCCCGCGAGGAAGTGATCCAGCACGCCCGCATCATGATGGAAAGCGCGCTGGGCGCTCGGACCTATACCGCCGAACAAATCAAGCCGCTGCTGACGTTACAAATGAAGCGGGCGTTCCGGCCCGAAACCGTGTCGGCTTACGCGGCCGGGCAGAGTTTCAAGGCGCTGCGCACCAAGTTTCCTGAATACACCTACAAGGAAGCCGCGCTCAATCCGACCAACCCCAACAATCGGTCCAGCGATTGGGAGGCGGACATCATCAACGAATTTCGCAACAATCCCGATCACAAGGAACTGGTGGTCGAGCGCGACACGCCGACCGGCCGGATGCTCAATCTGGCGCGGCCGTTGGGGATTTACGATGAAGGGTGTTTGAGCTGCCACGGCAAGGTCGAGGACGCGCCCAAGACCATGACCGACATCTACGGCGTCAACAACGGATTCGGCTGGAAAATGAAGGAGATCGTCGGGGCGCAGGTGGTGACGGTGCCGATGGCCGTGCCGCTGGCGCGGGCGCAAAAAACCTTCAACACCTTCATGCTGCTCTTGGGCAGCGTCTTTCTGCTGCTGCTGGTGCTGCTCAACATTTTGCTGCATTTCGTGATCATCAAACCGGTGGTGCGCATCGCGGATATCGCCAACGAGGTCAGCATGGGCAAGCCGGACGTGGATGCGTACGTGCGCCCCGGCAAGGACGAAATATCCTCGCTGTCGCAATCGTTCAACCGGATGCGGCTGAGCCTCGAAAACGCCATGAAGATGTTGGGCGAGTGATGGGATGAACGGCGACAGCGGCGACATCAGCAAGACTCGTCCGCCGCGCATCGGCCGCTACACTCTGAGCAAAACGCTCGGTCGCGGCGCCATGGGAGTGGTCTATCTGGGTTATGACGAGGCCATCGACCGCCAAGTTGCGATCAAGACCATCCACCGCTCCTTGCTGGAGGGCGACGACGGCGCGGAATGGCTGGAGCGTTTCCGCCGTGAAGTCCGCGCCGCCGGACGTTGCCTGCACCCCAACATCGTCACGGTGTTTGAATACGGCGAGGAAAACGGCATTCCCTACATCGTCATGGAATACGTGCAAGGCCGGGAGTTGCGCGATTACCTCAAGGACCGCCAGCCGCTGCCGCTGGCCAACGCCGTGGCGGTGGCGGTGCAAGTGCTGCACGCTCTCGATCACGCTCACGCCTGCGGCGTGGTGCATCGGGACATCAAACCCGGCAATGTCATTTTGCTGGCGGGCGGCCAGATAAAAGTATCCGATTTCGGCATCGCTCGGGTGGAAGCCATCAGCGGCATGACCCATCACGGGATGACGGTGGGCACGCCGGCCTACATGGCGCCGGAACAATTCACCGGCAAGGAAGCCGACCGGCGGGCCGATCTGTACGCAACCGGCGTGGTGCTGTTTGAAACGCTGACCGGCGTGCGTCCGTTCGCGGGACGCGGGGCCAGCGAATTGATGTACAAGGTTTTGAACGATCCGCCGCCTCGGCCCACTTTGTTGAATCCGCGCCTGCCGGTCGAATTGGACGCCGTGCTCGATAAAGCCTTGGCCAAGTCGCCCGCTCATCGGTTTCAAAGCGCTAACGAGTTCATCGCCGCCTTGGAAAGCTTGCGGCTGGTGGAGCGTGAGATTGCCGCCGATGGTTCGACGCTGATCCGGGTCGCGCCGGTTCAAGCGCCGGAGCCGCCCGCCAGTGGCGTTGCGGGCTGGGATGCCGCGATGCTGGCTCAGGTCGAGCATTTTCTGACCGAAATTCTAGGGCCGGTCGCCAAGGTGCTCGTGCGGCGCGCCGCGCTTCAGGCCGGTACTCCAGCCGATCTGACGCGGCAGTTGCTGGCGGCTATTCCCGGCGAGCCGGAACGCGCGCAGTTCCAGCGCAAGCTGCGCGGCGTGCTGGGCGGCACCATGGGGGGAACGGTCGGCCGTACCGGAACCGGAGGCACCAGCGCTCCGTCCAGTCAGATGAGCGGTTCGCTGGGTTCCTTCGATCAGGCGCTGCTGGAAAACGTCCGACGGGATTTGGCGATGTACCTCGGCCCCATTGCCAAGGTGCTGGTCAAGCAAACCGCCGTTCAGGCGCATACGCCGCGGGAGCTTTACCAGAAGCTGGCCGAGCATATTCCCACAGCCGCCGATCGTGCCGCCTTTCTCAAACGCGCTCCTATTTTAACGGGTTGATAATATCGATAAAAATGAATATAAGACCTATCGATCCGACCTGCTGCTGGTTCGGTGGCCGCATGGTCTTCTACGCCACCTTCGGTGGGCCACTTTGAGCTGATCATGGCTTGGGCGTCAGTTTTCGATAGTCGGACTGACAAAAAAAGTCACATTTGTGATGGCTTGGTGCTTAAGAGCCTCCTTGGATAATGGTTTTTCATTCTCAAAGGGGTATATAAGCCATGGCGTGTTTTTTGCAAAAAATTTCATCGAAAATTCAATAAGACAACGATTTGCGAGCAGTGAGGACAAACGGGGTCCGATTGGGAATTTTGCTTAAGTTTGTCGCGCTTCCAGGTCAAGAACAGCGGCTTTATTGCAGCGCGACGTTTTGGCTGTTGAGTGTAAAGGCCGGGCTTTATCTGCTGCCGTTCAGCCGAATCAACGGCTGGCTGACTCGCTTGGCCCACCTGAATACGCAGCCCGCGCAGGGTCGGAAACCCCAAACTGTCGTGCGAGCCATAGAAAGGATCAGTCGCGCCTTGCCGAGATGGCGCATCACTTGTCTGCCGCAAGCCATGGTCGGTTATTTGCTGCTCCGTCGCCAAGGCTTTGACGTCTGCCTGAAGATAGGCGTTTGCAAGGATGCGAGAGAGCAACTGACCGCCCATGCCTGGCTTGAATATCAAGGTCGGGTTTTGCTCGGCGATTTGGACGAGATCAATCAATTTATTCCCGTGTTTATGCGGTAAATGAAACAGATCTCGGTGCGAAGGAATGATCGAACCGTTTGGGGTTGATTCGTCGACCCCCCGTTAAGGACGATGTTTTTTATAATTCTGCCCAACACTTAAGAGGTAATTGATGAAAAAGACTTATGTGGCGCCGCAACTTATCGTCCATGGCAAAGTAGAGGAAATTACCCA